>Ga0070709_10001241_pt1 | contig 13941 bp, 10 predicted proteins | sample LARL51metaG_FD_65449 | JGI IMG/M metagenome (GOLD analysis project Ga0070709, IMG submission 65449) | Corn, switchgrass and miscanthus rhizosphere microbial communities from Kellogg Biological Station, Michigan, USA - LAR L5-1 metaG | ecosystem: Host-associated > Plants > Roots > Rhizosphere ...
GGACCGAGGCGGCCACCACCTCGGTGAGGTCGACCTCCAAGCACCAGGTGTCGTCCACGCCGGCGCCGTCACCCACGTCCAGCCCGACGCCCACGCCGGCGCCCACGTCGACGCCCACCCCGGCGCCCACGCAGAGCCCGAGCGGCCCCTGGCTGGGCATCCTGCAGACCAGCGCCGCCGACGCGCCCACCGAGCGCGCCGCCGGCGTCAGCTACGGCCACCTGGAGTTGAGCTGGGCGTCGTACGAGCCCTCGCCGGGCGTCTTCGACTCCACCTACGCGGCCAACCAGCGCAGCAAGCTGAGCCAGCTCCGCCAGGCAGGCTTGCAGGTCACCCTCGACGCCGGGCTGCAGTACCCGCCCGCGTGGGTCTTCTCGCTCGACTCGGCGACGCGCTTCGTCGACCAGTACGGCGACACCTGGCACGGCTCGCTCTCCGAGGACGTGCCCGACGCCGTTTTTGACAGCAACGTCCGCAACGCGGAGGCCGCCTACATCGCGCGCATCGCCGCCGACCTGGGCACCGGCTTCGACGCGGTCCGCGCCGGCGGCCTGCTCCAGGACGAGCTGCGCTACCCCGATGCCTCGTACAACGGCCACACCAACTGCTACTGGGGCTTCGACGCGCACGCGCAGGCGACCTCGCCGGTGCCCGGCTGGATCCCCGGCCAGGCCGACAGCACCAAGGCCTCGCAGTTCCTCAGCTGGTACCTGCAGAGCATCGACGGCTTCGAATCCTGGCTGGTGGGCACCTACCGCTCGCACTTCCCCACCGCCTGGTTGCAGGTGCTCATGCCCTCCTGGGGACTGCGGCCCGGTGACACCACCAACGCCATCGCCTCGGACCTGAACGGCTCGACCCCGCCGGCCACCTGGGGCACGCTGGAGATGGGCCTCGACTGGGCCAACCAGGTGACCGTCGCGCAGGGCGACAGCCGGGTGATGGCCTACAGCACCTGGCTGGAACGCGGCGACGACGGCACCACCCCGCAGACGCTCGGTCCCGCGCACTACCTGGTGACGCTGGCCTCGCCGCTGGGCCGCCCGGTGGCCGGCGAGAACGCCACCGCGACGGACTCGATCTCCACCATGCAGACGGTGGTGCAGCGCGTCAAGAGCTGGGGGCTGGTGGGGCTGATGTGGCTCGACGAGCCGCAGCTCTTCGGCAGCGGCCCCGTCCACCTCACCGACCTGACCGGCGCCTTCTTCAGCTGAGGCCGCGGTACAGCTCGGCGTAGCGGCGCACCATGGCCGCCGCGTCGTAGCGCTCCACCGCCAGCGCCCGCGCCGCCCCCGAGCACTCGTCGAAGTAGCCCGGGTCGTGCAGCAGGCTGACCAGGTGGTCCACAACGGCGGGGTCGCCCGGATCGCCGACCCGCACCGCGGGCGGTCCGCCGATCTCGGGCAGCGTCTCCAGGTCGTTGACCACCACCGGCCGGCCGCAGGCCAGCGCCTCCAGCAATGTCAGCGGCAGCTCCATCTTCAGGCCCAGCCGCGACGGCTGGAAGATCACGGCGTGGGCGGCGAGGATGGCCGCCAGCATGTTGGCCAGCCCGCCCAGCTCGACGACCGCGCCCTCGAGGTCGCGCTCGCGCACCATGGCGGCCAGCCGCTCGCGCATGTCCGCCTGGTCCTCGGAGGGCCGGTGCCGCATGGCCGCGATCAGCCGCACCGCGGGGACCCGGCGGCGCACCGCGGCAACGACGTCGAGCGCCTGCTCCAGGCCGCCGAAGCGGTCGTGGTGCCCGGCGAAGAGCAGGAACGGCCCCTCGCCCACGTCGAGATGCGCCCAGCCGTCCTCGACGGGCTGCGGCGTGAAGCGCTCCAGGTCGACGCCGGGCGGGATGTGCTCGACGCGCGCCACACCGTCCTCGCGCAGCTTCTTCGCCGTGCGCGCGCTGAGCGCGACCACGCCGCGCGCCCGCTGCAGCAGCGGCAGCGGGTGGAACTGGCCGGACGGACAGGTGGCCAGGAACGGCCGCTCGCGGAGCAGCGGCAGGCCGCCGAGCAGCCGCGGCGTCACCCGGCTGGACTGGAAGCTGACGATGAGATGTGCCGCGTCCGCGCGTGGCGCGCCGCGGAGCAGGTGGCCGAACAGGCGCAGCTTCTCGACCGCGGAGGGCGCGAAGCCGCCGCTGCGCATCTGCACGCGGTGGTGGCGCTGCGGCCAGGGCGAGGGGTCGGCGCGGTCGCCGATGAAGCTGAAGTCGACGCCGGCCTCGCCGAGCAGCAGGGTGCGGGCCAGGTTCTTGTCGCCGCTGTTCCAGGGTGGCGCCACGGGATGCGAGGTGAGCAGGAAGACGTTCACGAGGCCGCTTCGCGATAGGCGTCGAGGGTGGCCTCGGCGCAGGCGGACCAGGGGAACCGCGCGGCGCGGCGCGGCCCCTCGCGGCGCGCCGCCTCGAGCCAGGCGTTGTCGCCGATGCTGTCCGAAACAGCGGAGGCCCAGGCGGACTCGTCGAAGCCGTCGACCAGTCGCGCCACCTCGCCGCCGGTGGCGCGGAAGGGCTGAATGGCAGCGGCCAGCACCGGCGTGCCCGCGGCCATGGCCTCCAGCAGCGGCAGGCCGAAACCCTCGACGGCGCTGGGGACGGCCACCAGCAGCGCGCCGCGGTAGACGGCCAGCAGCTCGGCGTCGCTGAGACCCTGCAGGGCGAGCAGGCGCACGCCCAGTTCGGCGGCGAGCTGCGCCGAGCCGTCGGGGAGTCGGGGATCGTCGCGTCCGACGCGCACCAGCAGCGGGCGGCGCGCCGCCTCGATGCGCGCCAGCGCGCGCACCAGCAGGGCGTATCCCTTGTGCGGACGCGGCCGTCCGACGGTGAGCAGGTAGCCGCCGTCGATGCCGAGCCGCCGCCGCATGGCGCCCTCGGCGGCTGTGTCGGCGGGCGGCGCGGGCGAAACGCCTTCGGGCGTCACGCGCAATCGCCGCGCGGGGATGCGGTGGTAATGCTGCGCCTCCTCGGCGCTCAGCTCCGAGGGCACCAGCACCAGCCGCGCGCGCTGAGCCGCCGCCGAAACCCAGGCGCGGTACACGGCGCGGCGCGCGGCGCCGAAATAGTGCGGGTAGCGCTCCGGGATGCAGTCGTGCAGGGTGATCACCGAGGGCGCGCCGGTGCGCAGCGGCGCCAGCGGGAAGGGGGTGTGCCAGACGTCGGCGCGCGCCTGGCGCGCCAGCCGCGGGATCTCCAGGCTCGACCACGGCGACTCGGCGCGCAGCGCGCGCCGCGCCCGCAGGTCGACGACGCGCCCCTCCGACGCCTCCGGCAGCGCGTGCCGCGGCGGGTCGCCGTCCGCGGGACGGAGCAGGCAGACCACCGGCTCGCCGTCGCGGCGCGCCAACTCCCCGGCGAGCTCGGCCACGTAACGGCCCACGCCGTCGTAGCGCGCGCTGGCGAAGCGCGCGTCGATGCCGGCGCGCAGGGTCACGTCTTGGGCGGCTGGGGCAGCGGCGCGCCCGGCTTGGGCGGCGGCAGCGTGTACGGGTAGTCGGGCAGCGACGCGGGATCCGCGATGTACCAGAGGCCGAAGTCGTCGAAGGTGTGCTCGTTGACCAGCCAGACCGGTGTTGCGTGGCTGGTCAGCCAGTCGTAGTACCGCTGGTCGATGCCGTTCACCAGGTTGATGTCCTTGCTGCGCAGCACGAACCAGCGGATGTGGTCGTTGCGGAGCTGCCTGGGGTCGACGGCGCGGATCAGGTTGTAGCGCCCGTCGGGATAGGCGAAGCGCAGCTCCTCGCTGGAGCCGCCCGGCGAGTCGATGGTCTGCCCGGCCGGCACGTTGCAGTCGATGCTGGCCAGAAGGTCGGTGTAGCCGTGGTCCTGCCCGGTGCCGAAGCGGAGCACCCAGACCTGCAGGTTGGGCCGCAGCACCGCCAGGGCGATGACCAGCGCCACCAGCGCCGCGTTGACGGCGGAGACCAGCCCCGGCGCGTCGCGCGAGCGCCAGGCGTCGCGCACTGCGCGCACCAGGCGGGGCAGCGCGAAGGAGAACACGTAGCCGAGCACGCCGAGCACGGGCAGCATGAGGAAGTAGAAGAACTGGTCCTCCAGGCTGCCGAACTTGGCCAGGGCGGCGACAAGACCGAAGCTGGCCGCGCTCCAGGCGGCCAGGAAGCGGCCCGTGCGGTCGCCGCGGAACCACAGCCAGGCGGTGGCGGGCACGGCCAGGCCGATGCAGACGTACGAGGTCCAGTAGTCGCCGGCGTTGTCGGCCAGCGCCTGCACGAAGGAGGTGCCCGGCCGGTTGAAGCCGTTGAAGTGGAAGACGCCGACCAGGTGGTCGTACTGGAAGCGCTTGAGCGAGATGAAGTAGGCGCGCTGCCCGACGGCGATGGCCCAGAGGGGATAGAGCGCGTAGGTCGCCGCGGCCGCGCCGGCGATGGCCAGGGGCTCGCGCCAGCTCACCTCGCGGCGCAGCCAGAGGATGATCGGGACGACCAGCGCGTAGGCGGCCAGCTCCTTGCTCAGCACCGCCAGCCCGAAGAGCACGCCGGCGGCGATGCGCCGCCGCCACGTCCAGCGCCCCATCGAGGCGTGGCAGAGCCAGAGCGCGGCCAGGATCCAGAGCGCGGCGAAGGGCTCGATGTAGAGCCGCCGCACCACGCGGACGACGAAGGGATCGGTGAGGAAGAGCAGGGCCATGGCCCAGGCGGTCCACCAGCCGCGCAGCCGCCAGCCCAGGGCGAAGATGCCCGCCGCGGTGAGCGCGCCGATGCCGCCGTTGAGCAGGCGAAGCTGCAACGTGGCGTCGAAGGTGCCCACGCCGGCCAGCCCGAAGATCTTGGCGATCGGCCACTCGACGATGAAGAACAGCGGCGGCTGCCAGAAGAACGGCTGCCCCTGCACGCTGAGGCCCTTGCCGGCCGCCAGGTTCTGGCCGACGTTGGCATAAATGAGCTCGTCGACGTGGATGTCGGGGGCCAGCGCGTGGCGGAAGCCGTTGGCCACCAATGCCAGGGCGAAGACCAGCGTGGCGGAGACCAGGGCCGCGGTGGAGATGCGGCGTCGCGGCGGCTGTGTGAGCGGCGCGCCGGTCGCCAGTGGGGACGGTGGCGAGGACGCCGCCGGGGCCTGCACCGCCGGCAGCCCCCCTCGCGGCGCGCGCAGGCTCATCCCTTGAGGACGAGGACCAGCGCAGTGGCCACCAGCGCGAAGCAGACCATCACGCCGACCAGCAGCTTGAGCAGCTCGCCGCGCTGGGAACGGGCCCCGGCGCCCTCCTGGGCGCGCAGCTCGGCGACCTCGAGGCGCAGCCGGGCGACCTCGCCGACCAGCGGGGCCATCCAGGCCTCGAGCACCGGCGCGACGTCGACCGGCGCGGCGGGCGTCGCTGCGGGTGCGGCCGGCGCGGGCGGGTGGGGCTCGTCGTCGTCGGGCCGCGGCGGCAGCGGCAGGTGCAGCACGGAGTCGCCGGCCAGCGGACCCAGCGCCTCGCGCACCGCGGCGCGCAGGTCGGGGGTGCGCGACGAACCGGAGCCCGGATGGGCGCGGCGTGCCCGGGCTGCGCTGTCTCGGCGCGGGGGTGCGCCCTCTCCCGTCATCGTCCCACTATAACGGCGGCCGGAGCGCGGAACCTTGTGGTCGCCGCCCAGACGCACCCGTCTGCCCTTAGGCTTCGGCGGATGGCAGACGAGCGGGCAGGCTCGACCGCGGCGCGCGGCAGCGCAGTGCTCTCCAGCGCCTTCCTGGTCGTCGGCGGCGGCAACTACGTCTTCAGCGTCGCCCTGGCCTACGCGCTCTCGCCGTCGGGCTACGGCGTGGTCGCCCTGCTGCAGGGCTTCCTGCTCTTCGCCGCCTGGTTCACCAGCGCCGGCTTCCCCTGGACCGCGGCCCGGCGCATGTCGCAGTCCGCCGATCCCGCCGCCCGTGCCGCCGCCCTGCGCGGGGCTCTGCTCGGCAACCTCGCCGTGGCCAGCGGGCTCAGCCTGCTGCTGCTCGTCCTGCTCGCCGCCGGCACGCTCCGCCTCGGCGGCGAGTCGGGTGTGCCGCTGCTGCTCGCCGCCCTGGCCTGCAGCGTGGCGGGCGCCAACGCGGCGGCCAAGGGGGGGCTGCAGGGCCTCTTCCGCTTCGGCACCGTGGCCGCGGTCAACGTGGTCGAGATCGCCGTCAAGCTGGGCGTGGGCCTGGGTCTCGGCTTCGCCGGGCTGGGTCCCACCGGCGCGGCGCTGGGCATCCTGGCCGGGCTGATCGTGGCCACCCTGCTCTCGCTGGCGGCGCTGCGCGACGTGCCCCTGTTGAAGCGCGGCGGCGGCCTGGGCGGCAGGGCGCTGCTGCGCGAGACGGCGCCGCTCTTCGCCGGCACCGCGGGCATGGCCCTGCTCACCTCGCTCGACCTCTTCGGCGTCAAGGTGCTCACCCCCGGAGACCGCAGCAACCAGGCCACCGCCCTCTACCAGGCGGCGGTGACCCTGGGCCGCATCCCCTACTTCTTCGCCTCCGCGCTGACCACCGCGGTGTTCCCCTACATCGCCCGGCACAGCGCCGACCGCGCCCAGAGCGGCCTCTACGTGCGCAAGGGCGTGCTCTTCGTGATCGCCCTGCTGGCGCCCATCAGCCTCACCTTCGTGGCCGCGCCGGGCCCGGCGCTGCACCTGCTCTTTCCCGCGCAGTACGCGGGCGCCGCGCCCGCGCTGCGCCTCATCGCCGCGGGGACGACATTCCTCGCGCTGAGCACCTTCCTGCTCGGCTCGCTGCAGGCGGTGGGGCGCGATCGGGTCGCCGCGGTGGTGGTGGGCGGCGCGGTGGCCGTCGAGGTGATGGCGCTCGGCATCGGCGTCCCCGCGGGCGTGCGCCACGGCGGCACCGCGCCGCTGGAGGCCGCGGCGGCCAGCTTCCTGGGGGTCACGGTTCTGGCCACCTCCGTCCTCTACGCGCTCTGCTGGCGCAGCTTCGCCTGGCGGCCGCGCCTGCGCGGCGCCTTCGCCTTCGCCGTCGCCGCGGGTGCCTTCGTGCTGGTGATCGACGCCGTGCCGCACTCCAGCCGGGCCGGCCTGGCCCTGGCGGTGGTCGCCGCCGGTGCGGTGTACGCACTCGCGGCCGTGGTGCTCGGCCTGCTCTCACCCGGTGACCTGCGCACCCTGCGTGCGGGCCTGCCCGGACTGGCGCCGCCGCCGCTGCCGCGCGAAGTGGGGGACGGGGAGGTGACCGCCATCTGCCACACCGGCCCCGGCGCCTTCGCGGCCGCCGCGCCCGCCTGGGAGGCGCTGCTCGCCGCCCGTCCCGACGCGCGCCCCTTCCTGCGCCCGGCCTGGGTCAGGGCCTGGTGGAGCGTCTACGGCCACGGCCGGGAGGCACGCCTCGTCGAGGTGCGCGCGAGCGGCCGCCCGGTGGGGCTGGCCTTCCTGCAGGTCACCACCACGCCCGTGCTGGGCACCCGCCGGCTCACCTTCATCGGCGGCACCCCGGGCGACCGCGCGACGTGGCTGGCCAACCCGTACGGCCTGGGCTTCGCCTATGCCAACGACCTGCTCACCGCCCCCGGGCACGAGGCGGAGGCGCTGCGCGGGCTGCGCGCCTGGCTGGAGGCCGCCGCCGCCGACTGGCACTGCGCCCGGCTCACCTCAGTGCCCGAGGACAGCCCGCTGGCGGCCCTCGCCGAGACGCCGCCTCGCCAGGCCCGCGCCCGCGCTGAGCAGGACGTCCGCCACCGGGTCGACACCGCGCAGGGCTGGGACGCCTACTACGCCTCCTGCAGCAAGCGCCAGCGCCGCCACCTCCGCTACGAACCGAACAGCCTGGCCGCCGCCGCGGGCGCTCCGCTGCGCGACGAGTGGCTGCGCGGGCCGGCGGTGGTCGCGGCCATGGAGCGCTTCATCGACCTGCACGCCCGCCGCTGGGCCGCCGAGCGCAAGCCCGGGCTGCAGAGCGGCGAGGGCAGCCTCTACCGCGCCCTGGCCGCCGCCCACCCCGACGACCTGGTGGTGGTCAGCCTCCGCGCCGGCGACCGGGTGCTGGCCATGCAGTGGGGCTTCGACGACGGGCGCCGCTACGTTCCCTACAACTTCGCCTTCGATCCCGACTTCGGCCGGCAGAGCCCCAACAACGTGCTGCTCGGCCTGGTGCTGCGCCGCTGCTGCGAGGACGGGCACCTCGAGGTCGACCTGGCCGGCTTCGCCTCGGCGCACCACTGGACCGAGCTGGTCCGCGGCCGCCGGGTGCTCACCCTGCGGGCCACCCGACCGGGCGCGCGGCTGCGCACCGGGCTGCTCGACGCCGGCGAGGCCGCCGTGGCCGCCAGCCAGCGCACTGCCGCGGGTCGCGCCCTGCGCCGCCGTGCCGCGGCCGCGGTGGCCCGGATGCGGCGCGTGCCCCGCGGCCCGCGCGGGGTGGAGCTCGCCGTCGAGGTCACACCTGACAGTCCGCAGAGGGTGAATCCCTCCTAACCGGTAGGTGGCTTTCCTGCGAAATCCCTTGCAGACAAAGCCCCTACGCCCACCCGATCTGTAGCTAACCGAAACGTAAGTCGTGTCGAACGTGTCTTTGGGAGTACCGCAGGCGGGGGCGGGGACTACCTGCCGCGGGTGGGGCCCCACGGAAGGGCTCGTTCGATTTGCGTGTACTGACGGTCGTCACCGAGGCTCCTCCGGTGCGCAGCGGGATCGCCGCGGTCGTCGATCGCCTCGGCGCCGGCCTGCGCCGCTACGGCCACGACGTCGACGTGGTGACCTCGGCCGACGTCGGCCGCCGCCACCTCGGCGAGTGGCGCCTCACCGGTCTGGTGCGCCACTGGCCGGCGCTGCGGCGGCGCCTGCCCGACTACGACGTCGTCCACCTGCACGGACCGGCGCCCACCTTCTCCGACGCCTTCCTGGCGCTCTGGCGCACCGTGCCGGCGCAGCAGCGGCCGGGGCTGGTCTACACCCACCACTCCGACATCGCCCTGGACCGGCTGATGCCGCTCTGCGACGCCTACAACCGGATGCACCGCCGGCTCAGCCGGGCGGCCAGCCACGTGGTGGTCTCCACCGAGTCCTACCGGACCATCGCCGGCGGCAGGCAGGCCCACGGGGTCGAGGTCATCCCCTTCGCCGGCGACGGGGGCGCGGCCGTCGCCGAGCGCCGGCCCGGGCGCATGGTGGTGGTCTTCCTCGGCCAGCTCCGTCCCTACAAGGGCGCCGACGTGCTGGTGCGCGCGGCCGCGCAGCTCCCCGACCTGGTGGTGCACATCGCCGGCGGCGGGCACCAGGAGGCCCGGCTGCGCACCCTGGCCGCGGGCCTGGGCGCAGACAACGTGCGCTTCCACGGCGTGGTCAGCGACGCCGAGCGGACCGCGCTGCTCGGCGCCGCCGACGTGATCGCCCTGCCCAGCCGCACCCGCGCCGAGGCCTTCGGCCTGGTGCTGCTCGAGGGCATGCGCGCCGGCGCTGTGCCCGTGGCCAGTGACCTTCCCGGCGTGCGCGACGTGGCCGGGGCCACCGGATTGCTGGTCCAGCCGGGCAGCGTGCGCTCGCTGGTGCAGGCGCTCTGCCACCTGCGCGACGACCCCGCCGACCGCCGGCGTCGCAGCCTCGCCTCGGTGGCCACCGCCGCCGAGTACACCTGGGACACCACGGTGCGCGCGTACCACCGCGTCCTCTCCGACGCGGCCCTGGCCGGCCGCCTGCGCAGCGCGCCCTCCTGGCACGTCGACGGCGCCCTGGCCCTGATGCGCGAGGCGGCGCTGGCCGAGCGGGCCAGCCTGCTCCTGCTCGACCGCAAGCGTGAGCGCCTCCGCGTCGTCTCCGTGTCGGGAAGGCCACTGCCAGAGGGAGCGCATCATGCCGGCGCGGACCTGGACTCCTTCGCCGGCCGGGCGCTGCTCGCCGGGGAGCCCTACGTCGTGTCCACCGAGACCGAGGTCCTCGGTCGCCGCTACCAGCCCGACGCCCACGCGGGGCTCTGCGTGCCCTTCGAGCTGCGCGGCGAGATGCAGGGCGTGGTGAGCTTCACGCGGCATCGCGCCCTCGACTTCCTGCCCCAGGAGGTGAGCTGGATGCAGAGGCGCGTCGGCCACGTCGCCGAGCGCGTCCTGGAGACCGCGCAGGACGCCGCCCGCGTCGAGGACCCGGGCGAGGCGATCGCGTGATGGTTGGAGGTCGCTGAGAGATGGCCTGGTTCCGCCGCGTGGCGCGCCCTGGTGATACCGACCAGGTGGTCCACACCATCGACGGCGGCGTCGACGGCGACGTCGACTTCGAGACCCGCCGCGTGCTGCCCGAGTGCGTGTCGCTGGCCTGCCTGTCGGGCAAGGGCGGCGTGGGCAAGACGACCACGGCCATCAACCTGGGCGCCTCGCTCGCCGAGCTGGGACTCACCGTGCTCGCCGTCGACTGCGATCCGCAGTCGAACCTGACCAGCGGCCTCGCCGTCGACGCCTACAGGGTGAACCCCACCGTCGGCGACGTCCTGCAGGGGCGCTGCACGGTGATGGACGCGGTGGTGGAGACGCGCTGGGACAATCTCTGGCTGCTGCCGGCCAGCCCCGACCTCAGCGCCGTCGAGCAGGGACTGGCGGTGTCGCTGGGTCGCGAGCAGATCCTGCGCGACGCCATGCAGCGCGACCGCGTGCACGACCGCTTCGACGTGGTCATCTACGACACGCCGCCGAACTTCGGCTTCCACACCGTCAACGTGCTGGCGGCGACGCGCTGGGTGCTGGTGCCGCTGCAGATGTCGGGCTTCGCGCTGCGCGGGCTCAAGGAGCTGCTGCGCGTCACCAACCTGGCCGCCGAGCGGCTCAACCCGCAGCTCGAGGTGCTCGGCGTGGTGCCCACCTTCGTCAACCTGCGCACCCGCCTGAGCCGCGACATGCTGCCGGCGCTCTGCGACATCTCCGGGGTCAGCGTCTTCCCGGTGCACGTGCCCTACACGGTGCGGCTGCAGGAGAGCAGCCTGGTGGGCGTGCCCATCAACGACCTGGCCCCCACGGGTCCCGCGGCCGAGGCCTACCGGCGCCTGGCCACCGAGGTGCTGGCGGCGGTGGACGCGGCGAGCGCGGACGGCAGGGCGCGGGCCTGATGACCGCCAGCGGCAAGCCCCGCCGCGCGGCCGCCGCCGGGGGAGCAGCCCTGCAGGAGCAGTGGCGCTCGCTCGACGGCATGCTCGACTCGCTGGCCAAGCGCGCCCGCGGCTACGCCGCCGCGGACGGCGACGAGGAATCCGCCGCTCCCGTCGCGGGTGTCGAGGGCCCGGCGCTCAGCGCGCTGCGCCAGGAGCGCGACCAGCTCCGCCGCCTGCTCGCCTCCGCGCATGCCGAATTGCGGGCCGCGCGCGGCGAGATCCGCGAGATGCGCGAGCGGCTGCGCGTGCAGCACAACGCCGAGGTGAGCCGCGGTCCGCTGGCCGCCTGGTGGACGCGGTGGTTGCGGCTCCTGCGCTGACGCGGCTGCGCGTCCCGCCCTCGGCGTCCGCCGTCCTGCTCGCCGCCGCCTGGCGCGGCGAGCGGCTCGACGGCGTCGACGCGGGGGCGCTCGACGCCGCGCTGCAGCTGGCCCGGCGCAACCACGTGGCCGGGCTGCTGGCGCGTGCCTATTCGGCGGAGCTGAGCGAGGAGCTGGCCCGGGTGGAGGCGGGCAACGCGGCCACGCGCCGCAACCTGGCGGCGGTGTCTCGGCTGCTGCGCGGGCGCGGGGTCGTCCCGGTTCTGGTCAAGTTCGACGCGAACCTGGATTCCGAGTACAGCAACTTCGACGTGGTCTGCGGCTCGGAGGGCTTCGCCACCGCGGTCGATGCGCTGGGTGACTGGGCGGTGTCCACCTCGACGCATCCGCTGGAGCGCGACAAGCTGCTCATGCATCCCCCCGAGGGGCCGGCGGCGCACCTGCACCGGCATCTCTCCTGGTTCGGCGTCACCGTCATCACCGCGGAGCGGCTGCGGCAGGGCGCGGTCGAGGGGCCCGGCGGCTTCCTGGTTCCCTCCGCGGCGACCGCGCTGCGGTCGCACGTCGCGCACGCCTGCTTCCAGAACCTGGGTGTCGAGCTCGACGAGCTGCTCACCCTGCGCTCGCTGCTGCAGCCGTCCACGGTCGCGGACGCGCAGGCTGCCGCCGCCGCGGAGGGGTGGGGACGCAGCTTCGCCGCGGCGGTGGCGGCGATCGGCGACGCGGTGCGGCGTCTCGACGCGGGGCTGCCGGTGCGGCTGCCCCTGCGCCTGCCGCTCGGCGTCGCGGCCGCGTCGGGGTGGGAGCACGCGCTGGCGCAGGCGCGCGGCGGGCATGCCGGCGCGGCGCTGCGCGAGGCCGCGTTGCGCGCCCCGCTGCTGCTGGCCAAGCGGCGCCGCGCGCGCCTCGACAGCGGCGGCATGCCGGCGCGCGGCCTGCTGGTCGGCATCTCCGGGCCCGACGGCGTGGGCAAGAGCAGCGTGGCCGGCGCCATCGTCGAGCAGGTCGCAGCGCGGCACGGCAGCGCCGTGGCCATCCATCCCTACGGCTGCATCGCCTGCCGCACCCTGGGACGCGGCCGGCGCCCCGCCATCGCCGTGGAGCCGCAACGGCAGTCGCGCCTGCGGGTCGCCTTCAACACGCTGCACGCCGGCGTCGACGCGCTGGAGATGGCGGTGCGCATGCGCGCCGCGCGGCTGCGCGCCGAGACGGCCGCGGAACGGCTGGAGCGCAGCACCGGACAACCCGCGGTGGCGGTGGTGGTCACCGACCGCTCACCGCTCGACGGCCTGGTCAAGCACGCGCATCGCAGCGGCGCGCTGCCGCTGCGCTGGTTCGCGCGCATGGCCCGCCGCTACGACCGCCTGGTCTGCCTCGACGCCCCCGCCGGCGTGCTCACCGCGCGCGACGACGACCACGACGCGGTCGAGGTGGAGCGCCGCCGCGGCGAGTTCGCCCGCTGGTCGCAGCGCCTGCCGGTGGTGATGCTGCCCGTCGACGGCACCCAGCCCGACGGCGTCGGCGCGGCCATCGTCGAGGCGGTCTTCGGCGACACGCCGCGCTGAACCCGTCGCGGCGGGGCGGCGTTACTGCAGCAGCCGGACCGGCGTCTCGCTGACATTGATCATCCTGCCGTCACGCATGGAGATCTCGTAGGCGCGCAGCGTGGCCGGGCCGCCGGCCGTGAACCACACCGTGACGTCGAACGTGCCGCGCGTGCCGGTGCCCGAGGTGGCCTTGACCGGGATGTCGAAGAGCATGTGCCCGTCCGCGGTGACCAGCCGCAGCCGGAAGACCGCTTCGAAGGTGTCGGCGCTGCCGTCGACGCGCAGCGGGCTGCGTACGCTGTCACCGCTCGCCGGTGACTCGACGAGGATGGCCGGCAGCCAGGACTCAACGGCCGCGCGCGTGACCGGGCGCGACAGCGCGACACCGCCCAGGCTGCTGAGCGGTGCGCCCTCGATGTGGAAGGTGACGCTGCGGATCGTCGCGAAATGCGTCAGCGTGCAGACCACCTGTGCGACGCGGCGTGCCTGTGACGCGGTGGTGCCGCCGGTGAACTCGCGTGACAGGTCGACGGTGGCGACGCTCGCGCTGATGGAGACGCCGAGCAACCGCGTGCTCGACGGCACGTCGCTGCTCAACCCCGCGGCCGACTCGACCGCGGACGGGCCGGCGATGAGTGCCAGCACGGCGTCGCGCGCCGGAGCGGCGGCGTTCACCGAGCGATGCGTGGGCGCCACCCTGCCGTCGCGGATGAAGTACGCCGAGGCCTGTGCCGTGGCGGGCACCGGTGCCGGCGACGCGGTCGGCGGCACGGATGTCGGTGTGGGAGTCGCGACCGGGGTGCCGGTGGCGGTCGGCGCGGGGGTGGCGGTGGGTTGCGGGCCGGGCGTCCCGCCCCCGCCGGCACCACAGGCCGCGACCAGGATGGCGGAGAACCCGACCAGCGCGGTGGCGAGTCGGGGGCGAAGCACGGTGATCATGGCCTGCCTCCCGGGTGCCACGTGTCCCCATCGAACGTGCACCCGTACCCAGTCCAACGTGCGCCCGCGCGGTCCGGATACGCCAGTGCCGAAGTGCCCG
>Ga0070709_10001244_pt1 | contig 13923 bp, 17 predicted proteins | sample LARL51metaG_FD_65449 | JGI IMG/M metagenome (GOLD analysis project Ga0070709, IMG submission 65449) | Corn, switchgrass and miscanthus rhizosphere microbial communities from Kellogg Biological Station, Michigan, USA - LAR L5-1 metaG | ecosystem: Host-associated > Plants > Roots > Rhizosphere ...
GCGACCTTGGCATGGGGGCAGGCTCTTGGCGAAGACGATCCCGAAAAGGTGTTACCGTTCTATTCGGACGATGCCGTGCTCTGGGGCACGCTGTCGCCGACCGTGCGCTCCGACCGGGCGGCACTGCGAGACTATTTCGTGACCGCCTTCAAGGTTCTGCCCGGCCTCAAGGTCGCCTTCGGCGATCAGCTGATCCGTGTGTACGGGAATGCGGCGGTCAATACCGGCTACTACACGTTCTCCTATGTCAAGGATGGCGAGACCAAGAGCTTGCCCTCGCGCTACAGCTTCACCTACGTCAAGAACGGCGAGCGTTGGCTGATCGTCGACCACCATTCCTCGGCCATGCCATCAACCCCGAGATAGCTCGCAAGGTTTTCGAGCGTATTCTTAAACGGCGACGGCTGCGGCCAACTGACCGAACAGATGACGCGCGCAAGCGGCGGTTCTTGAATAGGACAGCATTCTTGCGCTTGCCGCGATTTTGAGCCGCGCTGACATCGGTACGTAGGGGCCGAGCAGCAATGAGCAAGGCATCGGACATCACGATAGGGCATATCTGCCACGCGGCACGCGGCGCGACACAGCCGCCTGGGCGTTACCGGAATGCCCGCAGTTTCGATCTCCGCGCCTGCTAGATGACCTAAATGATAAGCATGGTTGTCCGTCGAGACCGGTTCATGGAGACGCTTTAATGACAGGGAAGTACAACCAAGACGAGGCCGCTCGACTTCGTCAGCTCATCATGGGGTTTCGCGTTACCCAGCTAATTCACATTGCAGCGAAACTTGAGCTTTCCGACCATCTAGCTCGCGGCCCGCTGACCGCGCAGGAATTGGCATCCATGGTCTGTGTAGACGCAGGTGCCCTCTATCGAATTCTGCGTGCACTGGCGAGCCTCGGCATATTTGCCGAGACGACCGATACTCGCTTTGAGATGACAGCAGCAGCGACACTGTTGCAGCGAAATACGCCGGGATCGCTCCGTAGTACCGCGATGGTCTACGGTGACGAAATGCTTTGGCGGGCTTATGGCCAAATGTCATATGCGGTAGAAACGGGACGAACGGCATTCGAGCATGTTCATGGCCAGCCGTTGTACGACTATCTCGGCGAACACCCTAGCTCCGCCATGCTATTTAATGATGCGATGACTGGTTTCTCGGAAATTGAGTCGTCGGCGGTCATTGCGGTTTGCAATGTCTCTCAAACTCGCACAGTGGTGGATGTCGGAGGTGGACAGGGAGCGCTGGTGGCAGCCTTGTTGCGGGCTCATCCGCATCTGCAGGCTGTGACCTTTGATCGCTCGGGCCCGACGGCCGATACACAAAGGAGTTTTGACGTTGCAGATATCGCGGGAAGAGCCCGGTTCATTCAAGGAGATTTCTTCGCACATGTCCCCGAAGGGGGAGACCTCTATATTCTCAAAAGCGTTCTCCACAATTGGGATGATTCCGCTGCTGCTGCCATCCTGCGGAAGTGCAGGGACGCCATGTCGAAACACGCTCGCCTACTCGTCGCGGAACGCGTGATCCCACTTGGCAACTTGCCGTCCGAGGCGAAACTTTTCGACGTCAACATGCTAGTCACCACCGGAGGCCGCGAGCGTACGGAAGCGGAATATGCGTCCCTGTTTCGCGCGGCCGGCATGAAGTTGACGAAAGTCACACTGACGTCGTCACACCTTAGCCTCGTCGAAGGTGCAAAATCCGATTAAGATTGACCGGTGCAATGCGCGGAATATCGGCTTTCCACTCATCTTCCGGCCCCGGTGGCTTCCATCGATCAGGCGCCAGTTGCGGGCCCCTCGCCAGTGGAACGTTGCGCCCTTCCCGATGTCGCAATCGAATGCCGCCACTTGAATCACCGCGAATGTCGCGGGGCGCCGATATTTGACGTCTACCGTCTCCGAGCCGACGGACGTCGAGAGGAGACCGAGACCGCATCTCAACCGACAGGACCGGCAGGCTCGCGATTGATCGCGGCTGGCTTTAAAAGCACGAGAGCGGCACCTATGTGAAGCTCACGCAATCCGGCGCGGATCTGTTCGCGTAATGAAGACGGGCCGTCACTGCCGGCCAAATTTCTTTCGGAGCTTTTCGATGACCTCTTGCAAGTCGCGGGCGTACTCTTCAATCACCCGCCGCGCCTCTTCCTGGCGCGTTGCCTCGGGCTCGCTCTTCGCTGAAGGTTCTTGATGTCCTTTGTCTTCCGCTGCGCTCATATTCTAGGAAACGAACAAGGATCGCTCATGGAACGGTTGAGATAGATCAACCTCAAGGGGACGTTTCGCATGACGAAATGCCGCCGATGCGACGATTGCGGCTAGGTTTGCGAGAACCATCCGGAGGGGCCCTGACAAGGCGCGCGCGCCTGCGAATGCAGCGCCTTCGGCGCTCCCTGCGGCTGCCGGTCAGCTTCACCGCCGACGACAAGGGTTGGCATTGAGTCCCGAGACAGCAAGGCGTCGAAAGAACCTGGAAGGGAGACCGGCCGCCGTAAGGACAGCTGTCCTGTCAACACCCTTTGCACTCCCGCCTTGATTTTGCTGAACTCGGCCGCAAGTGCTAATATGAGGCTCCGACGCTACAGCCGCAGCAGGAGGCTCCCATGTCACGATTTGTTGTCTGCTTCATGAAAGACGTGCTCGGCGATAACGGCCGCGAGCGCGAGGTTTGCCAAAGCTCTATCGAGATCGACGCCGCCGACGAGGGGCTCGCCACCGAGACAGCCAAGCGAAGATTCTGCGAATTGCAGTCTCTGCGCGACTGGTCACTGCATGCCGACCGGATCAAGATCTCGGCGGCCGATTTTCCATTCTGAAAGCCAGCTATCGACAATACGCAACCGCTTGCTCGATGCTCACAGGACGACGCAAGCCAGGCGTTGTGATCGTTCTGCCACTCGCATGCCGCCCTCGACGGCGAGCGGTTGGAGGAGTTGGTCAGCCTCATTGTGCGCGGGCTGATGTTTCATCATTGGTGATGACGCTTGGTTCCGAGATGGTTGTCGACACACTGAGACTGACTAAGCGCGGTGGAGCCTTCTTTGATCGGTACTCCCGCATGAATGCCAAGCAGCGGCTACCAACAGCATCGGCAATGGCGCTTTAGTGTACGAAGGCGCCGCAGGGCGTTGACAATGACGCCGCTTCTTTCTGGCAGCTTTCGCTCGATGGAGGCGTCACCATGGCCGGCACCGATTAGTTCAACAGTTCGGGGTCATGACATGGCCCAAGACCTTCGCCGATCGCGCCAATGTACGCGTCGGCAGTGGCAGATTCATTATCCAAGGCTCCTAGCCGCCGGACTCGCCGCTCACCACCACAGAGACTCGTCGCGTTTCATTGGCGTCTCTCCATTTGCCGGTGGGTCGTTCGATGGCGCGAACACGCGACTGAAAGCCGAATCGAGAAGGCCTTCGACAAGATCGCGCCGCGAGATCTACCCAACCTCTCAACCATTTCGGCGACCGACATCGTGCCGGCCAGCGATCGCAATTTCGTGACTTCTGCTTTCGTCCATCTTGGTGACGGCTCTCTTGTCATCTGTCGATCCGCGGCGCTGAAAATGGCCGCATTGCATTCGCAAATTTCTTTCCATGACGGTTGTTCCACTTTGTCGCACCACGACTAAAGTCATGGCCGTTTTCATCTCGCGCCATTGCGCCGACTGCGATCGCGCAGAACGCACTATTGAGCGATGGCAGATGGTGGGGATTCATCCATGCGTGCTTGGCTTGCTTGTGCCTTTCTTTTCGTCGTGGCGGGATTATTGGACGCCCCGCGCGACTTAATGCTGGCAACTATCGCGGCCTTCATCATCTGCTTTGCATTATTCGCGTTGCAGACGATGCGTCATACCGCGCTTGAAGCTGCCGTCGCGACCCTCCCCGAACCAGCGCACTCGTCCCACATCGCGATCATAGCGGAATCGATCCTGCGGACGGCCAACACCAGAGAAAGGGATGCGAGCGTGCTCGAACGCACCGCGCTCACGACGCTCCGGCTCGGCCAACTGCGCAGATGCAAACTCTCCCGACCGGAGCGTCCTCTTACTCGTCCAAAATCTCCAGAAACTTATCGACCCGCTCGAGCGGATTTTCCAGCTCTTTACTGGTAGAGACCACGCGATCGCCATCTCGCTCCAGCGACTTGGATTTGAATTTGCGCAGTCGCCCAGGCAAGAACGTTGCTGCGACGGCCTCCGGCCCGACATCGAGTCTCACGATACCCCTGTACTTGCAATCGAGCCTAAGCTTCGCCATCGCGAAGAAATCCTGCGCCGCCGGCGGCAGCTTGCCGAAACGAAGCGCGGTCTCTTCTTCCAGATCTTCCAGATCGTCTTCGTTCCGACACCTGACGACGCGACCATAGACTTCAAGCCGGACAGCTTCCGACTGGACATAGTCTGCAGGCAGCATATCCGCGACCGGCAGATTTAGATCGGGCACCCAGAGACCGGCGGCCCCGTCGGCGGCCTTCTCGGAGGCCAGTTTCAGAAGATGGCTATAAAGTACCGGGCCGAAGACTTGGACATGGCCGGACTGCCGCTCCGAGAAGAGGTCTCCGGCTCCTCTAAGGTCGAGATCTCGCTCGCTAATGGCAAAGCCCGCGCCCGGTTTGCTGAACTCCTCCAGTACGGCCAGGCGCTTTTCGGATTGTTCCGAGCTCGACTCGGTCAGGAGATACGCAAAGGCGCGCGTGCCGCCTCGTCCCACGCGCCCTCTGAGCTGATGAAGTTGGGCCAGGCCGAACATCTCGGGCCAGCAGATGACGATGGTATTCGCACGGGGAATATCGAGGCCGCTCTCGACGATATTTGTCGCCAGGAGAACGTCCGCCTCGCCGTCGACAAAGCTCATCATCCGGTCGTCCATCTCGTCGGCGGGCAGCTTGCCGTGAAGACCGATCATGCGGAGATCCGGAGCTGCCGACTGAACTCGCGCCAACATCGGCTCCAGATCCTGAATGCGCGGGCAGATCAGGAAACTCTGCCCGTGGCGCCTCTGCTCGCGCAGCAATGCCGCAACGATGGCGGCATCCGATAGTGGGGCCACCTTCGTAACCACCGGCAGCCGATGGACGGGCGGCGTCGCGATCACGCTGAGATCCCTGAAGCCGGCAAGACCTGCTGCAAGAGTGCGCGGTATAGGCGTGGCGCTCATCCAGAGCGTATGAACGCCTTTCGCCAAGCTAGAGAGCTTCCCTTTCTCCGCCGCACCGAAGTGCTGTTCCTCGTCGATGATGACGAGCCCAAGGTCGGCGAACTTCACGTCCTTTGAGGCGAGCGCCTGCGTGCCGACCACGATCTTTAGTTTCCCGCGCCGCAACCCCTCCTTCGTCTCTCGCGTCTCCTGAGCCGACGTCGCTCGCGACAGGCTTCCCACTTCGAAACCCAGCGGACCAAACCTTTTGCGGAAGGTCGCGACGTGCTGCCTTGCCAGGACGGTCGTCGGCACTGCGATGGCGACCTGTTTTCCTGACAGTGCAACCGCCGCGGCCGCCCGCAAGGCCACCTCGGTCTTGCCGAAGCCGACGTCACCGCAGACGACCCGATCCATGGGATGACCGGACGCGAGGTCTCCCAAGACGTCCTGAATCGCCCGCGCCTGGTCGACCGTCGCAAAATACGGAAAACGCGCGACGAGCCTTTCGTAGGCGGGCCCCGGAGCGACCAGCTTGGGAGCGCGCCGGCGGCGCCTTTGGGCAATATGTCTGGCAAGCGCCTTGGCCGCAGCTTGGATTTCTTGCTCGGCCTCGCCACGTCGGTCCCACCAAGTGCTTCCATCCGCTTTGTCCAAGGCCAGCTTGCCGAGCTCCGCCGCGTAGGGCCAAATCAGTGCGAGATCGGCGGCCGGAACAAGAACGGCATCGCCCCCCGCGAACGCGAGCCTGATCATCTCGCTAGATGCCCTTTTCCCCATGTCGACGGCCTGCAAGCCGTCCAGCAAGGCCAACCCTCGCTGCAGATGAACGACGATCGTGCCCCGCTCAGGCACGTCGGGCCGATCGAACGCCGCGGTCCAGGCCCTCGCCATCGGCTGCGGGTGATGAGCTCTGCTACCGAGCACATCGGACGCCGTCACGACGACCAGAGGCTTTCGACCGGAGCCCATGAAGCCGGCATCGAAATCGGCCAAAAGCGCGCCCTCGCGGTTTCGTGTTCTGGTCGCCTCCTCCCAATCGGCGAAACGCTCTGCCTTGATCCCGCTCATTCGTTCCATCGCGCGCAGGTCGTCCTCAACTGCCGCGACGAAGAGTAGCCGCGATCCAGCGCGTTGCATTTCGGCGACGAACGCGCGGAGGGCTTTCTTGGGCGCCGCGAGCTTCGAGAAGTCGGACGTAGCCGTGAAGGCCGCCTTGCGAGGTAGCACGCTCATCCGCTTCGCCAGTCTTTTCCAATCTCCCCGGCCCAGATATTCGCGCTCCGCTTCCTTGCGGTCGGCCGCTTCCTCTATCGTGCTCAGCCAGTTAACGGCATGGCCCGGAACTCCAGCGTCTGCGATCCATCGCGCGCGATTGCAATAGTCCGACAAAGTCGCTCGCTTTGCGCGCTTGCCCCCCAAGGCAAGGCGCTCAGACATCGGATCGATGATCAGTTCCCTGGCATCCGATACGACGTCATGCTCACCCGAATCGACAGCCACGATTCTGCGGATCGCTTCACCGGAATGCTCGATTCTGAACGGACAAAGAGCGCCCGCGGGAAAAATCTCGAAGGTCTTGCCGTGAAAGAGTGCCGTCCCCGGATATACCGCCTCTTCGTCAAGATCATATCCCAAAGCCTCCAGACGGTTCTGGAGATCCCGCTCGGCATACGGCGCATCCAGTTTCAGGCTTATACTGAGCCGCTTCCAACTCGTCGGCAACGGCAGTCGCTCCATGATCGCCTCGGTCGTCGAAATCAGGAACGCGTGCTTCTTCGTCCTGGCCAGACGTTGCAGTACCGAAGCCCGTCTGCCGGCGATCTCTCGGGACGCTTCTAGTCCGTCAAACGGCAAGGTGTTCAGTCGCGGAAACACAAGCACGTCGAGCGAAGGATCGAGCGAATGGAGCACGCTCCCCAGCCGCTCTGCCCTGTTCTCATTTTCGGCAAGGAATACGATGCCCTCGCGGCCGGACTGCCTCCATTGTTCGACAAGATAGAGCGCCAGCATGCCGAGCGGAGAAGAGGAGGAGATCGTCGGACGCGTTGAACTCTTGGTTTTCTTTATCGCGCCAGCAGCGGCACGAGCTTTTTTGGTTTTCCCCACGTAAGATCCATCGCCTTTTCGAGAACAGACTCTGCTGTGAGTCGACGATCTGATTACAATCTTGCAATCGCGTTGCATAGCGGGCCGCTGGCCTCAAGATTTGCGCGCCCCAGTTGAACCCCCGGCGCTGGCACCGATAGCAGCGTTACCAATCATTTCAACGAGGCCAACGCGCAGGCGAGCTATCCTCCAGCGAGGAGATTTCTCATGAGCCGGCCAGTCTATAAGTTCGCAACCGGTGCCGTGTTGTTTGGTCGTCCGGCATCGGCTGGCAAGTACCTGTTCCTCGCCGCTCTTTACGCAATCATCGCGCTTTGGATGGTGCGTGTATTCGAGCATTGGGGTTTTGATAATCATTGCCAGCATGATTGGCATTCAGATGGTTGCGTTCCTTGTGCAGGCTTGTGAGGTTTACGTGCAGGCGCGCACCGCGGAGAGCTGGCAGGATCGCGAGCGACGGTCACGTAGCCGCGCGATGTACGTACCGCGCGAAGGCCAGCGAGAGAAACATGGCGCTCATCGCGACTAGAGCAACAGTTGTCACGATGGTATCAAACATCAGCCCGCATCCTCTCGAGCAGGACGACGTCGTTCGGTGAAGGAGCCTGACTTTTCGTTGGGATAGTCGGTGGTATCGCTGTTTTGAAGTTCGCGCTCGGCTTCATACCAGAATTCCTGCTCCCGGTCTTCCGGACTGCCGGCGAGCTGCCAAAGCTCGTAAGCCCGCTGTCGAATCTGCTCGGAGGTTGGATCGGCCATACGGTGCTCCTGCACGTAAACTATTGCAAAAACGCCTGGATTAGGCGCCAGGTTCCTGTGACGAAGAGCTCTCCGGCGAGACGACGGAGAGTTCGCGCCTATCAGGATACGTCCGGCGCTGGCTGTGTGGCCTTGGCTGTGGCTTTGAACCCGCGCTTCGGGACGCCACCCTCACCGCCGTCACCGTCTTCGGACATATTTTTGGAACACGACATCCATGTCTTCCGTGATGGCGACGAACAGGGACATCACGGCGACCTTGCCCTCGCCGACATGGTCGACCAGCACAATGGCGACACCCGGTTTGCCGTTGACCGGACAGCTCGCAAGTGTCATCCGCCACATATCTGGGTCGTCACAGCCTGAAAGGCGCGGACGTGGCCCGGCTGGATGAAGCTGGAAGAGGTGCTCATGACGCACCTCCTTCGTCCTTCGACGTCCGCATGCGGAGGCGCGGAAGCTCGGGTGTTGAACAATAAGCCGATGCCGGACGCGGCGGCTGCGGCGGCTAGACTGATGGCTAGCGTTATTGCGTCTCACGCGAAGGATGCGGAAGACGTTGCGCAGCTGCTTGAAGCGATCCACGGGCTCGCAGAACGCTTCGAGACCTGCGTGAATGACGAAGCGCCGAGCTTGCTGAACTAGGCCGCATCACATTGCCCGGCGTCATTTGCATCCCGGCAATGAGCTAAGTGACGCTGTTTTCGCGCTGCTGCCACACCGCCCATGGATAGTGGCTTCAGCTTCGCGTACTCCGTGCACTCCGGCGCCCGGATCTTCAGCATGTCTTCCTTTCGGAGATCGATCTCGGGAAACTGCAGGCGTTCGCGCGAAGCCTCGTCGACGAACGTCGGAGCGGCGACCCAGCTGGAGGTCACCTGGGCGCCGTCGCCGGCCGCATCGACGATGCATGCGGCGGAGGTATCGGCACGAACGACTTGGCCGCGCGAGAAGGGAGCGCGGGTTGCTGCATCGGCTGCGCCTCGGCGCGGCCGCGCAGGGTGAAGGGCTTCGCCGACTGGATCGACCCCGTCGTACGGCTAAAAGAACCAAATAACGGTTGAGTGTCCCTGCCCTCCACCCTTGGTCTCACAACCGCGGCTGTACCTCTCGGCGATCCAGGCAGCCGTTTTGGCTGGATAGCGACAGCCCACACAGGGCTCTACCCGCAAGAGAGAACCTCCGCGCGGCCAAAAGACGCCTTCACCCGCGCGAGATGGAAATTGCCGACTTTACTTCAAAGCGATGCTTTTTCGAAACCAATTGTGCATTGCCACCGACTAACTCGACAGTGAGTCTTCCTCATTTCGGGCGGCCCCTTTGAAAGAGCTTCGCAAAGCACGATCACGATGCCTGGATCAGCTTCCGGTTTTTGAATTGGCCTTGAAGAAGCGCGGCCGAGCATCATGGCGGTGGTGCGTTTGCACCACCGAAGGAAATGTTGTCATGCAGGGTTCAGAACGTAGCCGATGCGCTGCCAGATATAGAGCTCACGGGGCGCTCTTCCTATTGCTGTCATGCGCGCCGTATCGATCGATCCAGCTCAGCCTTGCTCAGACCGTTGAAGCGTGGCCCGCCAGCTCTCAAAAGTAACGCACCGGTCGAGATAAATCTATTTGAAACTTAAAATATTTGGATGTAGAGCATTTCCGATCTTGAAGCCCAGCTCCCAAGATCAAATTGTATCGCCCGGATAAATGGGCCTTAGCACTTAAGTTGCACCCTTTCGCCTTCACTCGCTCGCATTTGATTGCGAGTTTCAACGTGCGACTTGCTTGCCAAGCATGGCTTGGAAGTAGCGTCGGCGCGACTTTTTTACCTTGCTGTATCCAAGCAGAGTTTTAATTAGCGGGCCTCGCCTGCGTAACTTTTTGTAAGAGGCTAGTACTCAAATGCCATCTTCCTCAAGCAAGATTGCGTTGTTCATCGATGGCGCCAATCTCTACGCGACATCCAAGACGCTTGGTTTCGACATCGACTACAAGCGCCTGCTCAACGAATTTCAGAGTCGCGGAACGCTACTGCGCGCCTTCTATTACACGGCAATCATTCAAGATCAGGAATTTACGTCAATCCGCCCCTTGATCGACTGGCTCGATTACAACGGCTACACCGTCGTCACTAAGGCGACTAAGGAATTCATCGACGCCAGTGGCCGGCGCAAGGTAAAGGGCAACATGGACATCGAGCTCGCGGTCGATGCCATGGAGCTCGCCAAAGGCATTGACCAGATGGTGCTGTTCTCAGGCGACGGCGACTTCCGCTCGCTGGTGGAGGCGGTGCAGCGCCACGGCGTGCACGTCACCGTGGTCTCTACCATTTCCAGCCAGCCACCAATGATTGCCGACGAACTGCGGCGCCAGGCCGATGTCTTCACCGATCTGCTGGAATTACAGTCCAAGATCGGCCGCGATCCGTCCGAGCGCAAAGCGCCGCGCGAGCCGCGTAATCACGCGCCGAAATTCCTGCAGCGCGCGACTACGATGGTGCCGAGCGGCGATGACGAGGATTTCGACGATTGATAGAGGTAGCCCATCTCCCATGAAAGAGCCGCCGACATTATTGCCAGCGGCCCGACCGGGCTCAAGTGATGTCGCGCCGCGGCCAGGAGAAGGCATTTTACCGAGCGATCCCTGCCGGTTCTCGTGGCGAAATGTTTCAACGGTAATAATGGCGGCGAGAAAAAGCCACGGACAGCCTCTAAATGTACGTTTATTGCCGAATGATACGTAGTGCTTAGTTTAGGCGGGCTTCTCCGGTTCTTACCGCAGGATAGTAGGCTTTTCGCGTGGCATCGAGATTACCCATCGGGCTTTCGCAACGGGAACTGCAGCCACCCAGGTGGGGCGGCGAACAGATCGTTCCGGAGGGTTTCTCGAGGAGTATCCGGCCCTCCGCCGCCGTTGCCGACCTCGTCGAGGCGATCTGGGATTGGGACATTCCGGATGGCGATGCGGCGATGGCCTTTACGATCAAGGTGCCGCCGAGTACCGCGCCGTATTTCGTCGTTCAATACCGCACCCTGACGCATTGCAGGTGGCAACTCGGCGTCGACAGCTATGATCATAAAAACTACGGCCATGTTTTGACCCAGACCCAGAGCGGGACCTTTGCGATTCGTCCACGGGGTCCGCTTGGTGTCATCACCGTCCGACTCAAGCCCGAGGCCGCCTCCCGATTGGCGCGGGCCTCCATGCATGAGCTCCTGAACGTAAAAATCGGACTGCGTAACATTTTCAAGGATAATGATATCGCGCTGCTGGAGGAAAGGGTGATGGAGTGCGGCAGCAGCAGCGAACGGATCGCCTGCGTCGAAAGTTTTCTTCTTCAGAATCTGCGCGAGGATCGCGAGGATCCAGTTTTTTCCCGCGCTTCCTCGTGGCTGCGCCGCAATCCGGGCCTGCGAGTGCGACAACTCGCCTCGCTGTTGGATATCAGCGAGCGGCATCTATCGCGCGGCTTCCGCGCGAAATACGGGACCAGTCCTAAACAATATGCACGACTGGCGCGAATCGAAAAGGTTGTCGCCGCACGGAAGAGCGGCCTGAGCTGGGCGGATGTCGCATATGCCTGCGGCTTTGCTGATCAGGCGCACTTGATCCATGATTTCGGCACGATCGTGGGCGGAACGCCGGTCGAATTCTTCGGTACATCATCACGGCGGAATTTTCGCTACACGGGTGCGGCGCCCGGCATGGCCGATTCTTACAATCCATTCATCGTATAGACTGTTATCAAGCTCATGTTGCTGGCGGCCGCAGCGCAGCGGGACGCCAGCCGGCCCTGCATCGATCGCGGAACTACGCTGATCCACAGTTTCGTTGTGCGACTGCCCGCCCGTCGATCTCCCGAATTCATTCATTGGCGAATGACGAAATTCATCCGTGTCAATTTGTGCTGCTATGCGGCAGCAGCAGCTATTGGACGCCTGATTGTATGCTCAGTAATGTCGAGTTCACCCACATTGCGCCCGCCACCTTCAGCTCGGACCACATCCTTGTCGTGGACGACGATCCAGCGGTCCGGCACTTGATCTCGGATTATTTCGGGGAGCATGGCGTACAGACCGTCTCCGCAACGGGCCGTTCCGCAGTGGTCCGTCAATTAGCCGGTGGGAACACAAGCGCGATCATTCTCGATCTGCACCTCGGCCAGGACAATGGGCTCGATCTGCTCCGGGAAATTCGTTCCAGTTCGGACACTGTCGTCATTATTCTGACGGGTCGCTCCCGCGATGAAGTTGACTGTGTGGTCGGCCTCGAACTTGGTGCCGATGACTACCTCACCAAACCGTTTAGCATACGCGAATTGTATGCCCGGTTTCGCGCAGTGCAGCGGCGCCACGAGAAGGCACGGTCCTTGCGCACTCGCGACGTCGAGCGGGGCGGATACACGTTCGGCGGATGGCGGCTTGATCGTTGCAGCCGGCGCCTCATCGATCCGCAGGAACGGCCGGTTACCCTGAGCAAGGGCGACTACGCCCTGCTGCTGGCCTTCCTCGACGCTCCGCACCGACCGCTATCGCGAGAGTATCTGTTGCAAGCGACCCGGCTCCACCAAGACATATTCGACCGCAGCATTGATGTTCAGGTGCTGCGGTTACGGCGCAAACTGGAGGCAGACCCGAACGCGCCACATATCATCAAGACCGAACGCGGCGTCGGCTATGTCTTTGCGATTCCCGTCGAACAAAGCCGTTGGGCGGATTAGCGCAGCGCACCGCAAAAATCGCCGATGGTCGGGGGGGAGGTCGCGTCCGAGGCTCTATGGCCGGGCTGTTTCGTCGTAGAGGTGCAGATCCCGCCGCTAACGTTTGCGGACAGCGAAACTATTTTGAGCTAAATCCAAACGTCAACGACACAGTCTCGCCGACAAAGAACCTGTACACCCTAATCGGATGCGCCAAGATGCTGCGACGCAGCCGCTTTCTATCGTGCTCTTTTGGCCCCGTCTAAGCGCGCGATTTCTCCGCGCGTTACCAGATCCAGCCAGGCCCGAACGGAAATTATTCTCCCATAAACCCCGTATTTCTCGGGTAATGCACACCCTCGTCCCCAGCTCGTGGTCGCAAACAGAACGAACACACCACCTAGCCCTCGCGCGAGAGCCGGCCCGCCGCTATCGCCTTGACAGGCATCCTTTCCGCCGGCCTCAAGACCGAGGCAAATCATTCTTGCTGTGATTTGACCGTCATATGAGTCCGCATCATTGCAATCCGTTCGACTAATCACTTTGACGTCCGCCTTCTTCAGAATCTGCTGGAAGGCGCCAGAAGCGTCGACGCCCCATCCCGTGATGGTAGCGGCGTCACCAACGTTGATGAATTGTTCGTCGGCTCGCGTGGCGACCGGAATTTCTCGCTCCGCGAAGGAGCCCCGAATCTTGATCAATGCAAAATCATAGTCCATGGAAGTGGCGTTATATTTTGGATGGACCCAGACCTCGTCAAGTTCGAATTCTTCAAGTTTGTTGAGATCAATACTCCCAGCCCCGACGGAGAGGAATTGCTGAAGTCCCATGGTCGCGACGCAATGTGCCGCGGTCAGAACCCATTGATCGGAGATGATGGAGCCTCCGCAAAAATGACGTGCTATCCCAGGCGTCGCGCCGCTGTTTTTGAACATGATGCTGACCTGATGCGGGAACTCCCCGGGCTTTGCATCAACTCCACCTATGATTTTTGGGAGCAGGATGCGTTGCTTCGCAACGAACTCGCTTACGGAGCCTTCGCCAGAAGCAGCTTTTGCCAAATCGCGCGGCGTAAACCCGTCCGCGCCTGCGTCACCCATCCCTAAGAAACAGAGAAATCCCACAAGAAAAATAGGAAGGCGCCAATGATGTACCATGGGCTTCCTTTTTTAGGGATACTACAAGTCTTGAATCGTAAGTTGTATTGCCCACACCGTCAAT
>Ga0070709_10001246_pt1 | contig 13919 bp, 14 predicted proteins | sample LARL51metaG_FD_65449 | JGI IMG/M metagenome (GOLD analysis project Ga0070709, IMG submission 65449) | Corn, switchgrass and miscanthus rhizosphere microbial communities from Kellogg Biological Station, Michigan, USA - LAR L5-1 metaG | ecosystem: Host-associated > Plants > Roots > Rhizosphere ...
TTCTTAGCAAAATGATCCATATTTGGAGTACAGGCTGCATCAAGAGGAGTCAACTCGTTCAAATTTGGATGAGGCAGATCAGCTACCCCATCAAGCAAGACATACACAATCTTACAATCAGAATGGTTCTTATCCTTCATTAGTCATTAGTTCATGAAGATCGCTGAATTTATCTGTGATGGTACCCCTGCGTCGACCAAATTAGCATTCAATCAAGCCCATTGAGAGCTCTAAGATTCCCTCCCAGACTAATTCTAAAAATAGATGTTGCACGGTCCATAAGCTTTAATTAAAAGAGGTCATACGATGTTTTGGGGGCAGAATTACAGTTGGGAGATCTGAGGAAGGACTATGTCTTAGAGAAGTTTGTAATAGTGCCAAGATCAAATGAAATCGAACCAATCAATCCTTCGTTAGATGGCAGATGTCCATATTGCCCTGGTAATGAATCCATGACTGAACCAGCTCTCATTGCTCTGGTTGCCAAGGATGGCATGCTCCAGCGGCTTTCCGATAGTGAAGAAAGTATAATCTGCGATTGGTGCGTGAGGGTATTCCAGAGCAATAATCCAGCCGTTACAATTAGCTCTCCTCCCAGCTACTCAGACAAACCACTATACAGTGAACCTGCGTACGGCTACCATCAGGTTTTGGTCGCTTCTCCAGACCATGACCGGAAGTTATCTCAAATCTCAGTCGATCAGTGGGCAAATGTCCTCTTGGTCATTCAGGACAGGGTGAGATGGCTGTATACGCAGAAGAGTGTAACTTATGTTTCTGTTTATATCGATAGCGGCCTGGGGGCCGGAACATCGACTGTTCATCCTCACCTTAACATTGTGACGTTTTCCACAATTCCTCCTCAGATTGAGTTAGAGGCAGAAGCTTCACACAAATACATGAACGAGAATGGGAGCTGTCCAGCATGCAATACTATTTCTATCGAATCCAGTGGGCCAAGGCAGATTTTGAGTACAGATAGCTTTCTCTCATTCTCTCCGTGGGCTCCTACTTATCCTTATGAATTTTGGATTTATCCTAAACGACACACAACTGCTTTCTCGAAAATTACACAAAAGGAGATAACTGACCTTGCTCTAATGATGAGAGCAGCACTAGGAGGAATGTCAAATGCGTTGAATGAAGCGCCATTCAATCTAGTATTTCATTTCGCACCAGAAAAAAAGAACAGCCGTCAAATCCATTGGCATATCGAGATTTATCCACAGTTGCATCCGTGGTCTGGTCTTGAACGAGGTTTCGGAGTTTATGTAAATAATATTAGGCCAGAAAAAGCAGCAGAAGTGTTAGGTTCAGCATGCAGACGGGAGCTTGCCGGGCTAGTGGGTATTACATAGGAATTTCAAAAGCTGCGTTTCCTTTTGACGAAGTTTGAAACCTGGGTCGCTTTGGGATCCGTCCTGCTCGGAATCATGTTTGTACTTCTGATTCTGTCGTTCTACAATTTTTTGGTTGGACCTGGGGGCAAGGGACCACAAGTCTTCGTCGACCCAACCGGGGTCTTAGTCTTAATTGTTTCTATATCAGGGGTACCTTGTTTGATACTTGCAGGCGTCGTCTTCGGACTCGCTAGAACAAGTGCACGTCGCAATCCGGCACTTATCCTCATATCTACTGGCATTATTTTGATTGCCGGTATGTCTGCCGCTCCGTTTGCATACACAAAAATCAACCCATTGTTTGTGGTGGCTGGTATGGATATAGTTCCGTTCATATTTATAATAGGTGGAATAGGTGTTGCTGTGGCTGGAGGCTATCTGCTAAACGCATCAAAAAAAGTACAACGAAATTTCGAAGACGAGATCCAATAATTTTTCTGCCATGAATTCTAGAAGTCATATCTATGTAACTTAGCAAATTGCCTTGTTCAATACTCTTTCAATATAGTTCTAGTCTTATTGACGACCTCCGTAGGGTTGTTCGCAAATACTATGCACATGGGCTCCTTACCAAGAGATCCTTCATGATATATTATATCAGCTTCCGGATTTTTTGCCAGTGCATATTTAATTCCCCAAAAAATTGACATCCCCTCTTGCCTTAAAATATGTCTGGGCTCTTTTCTTCTATCGTATTTTGAAACTTTGAAAGCTGCCGTAATGATTTTTCTTATTTTTTCGTCGTATTTTATATTCATCGCGGATCGAACGAGTCTGTTGACCGTCACATATGCAAGAAGTGCAGAACCAACATGTTTAGAAGCACCGAATTCGACAATTGAGGATGCAGATCTCGCAGCATATCCAATCTTGATAATTCTTCCCTTTACAGCCGCAATATGATTTAATTCTCGTGCGTCCGGAAGAGCAAACCCAATATTTGACTGAGTTTCTGGTATCAAAATGCCAAAATTATCGGACGTTTCGATAATTTCAATAGCACGATGCAACTCTTTTAACACGATATATCGACTGGCATAATCGTACATAGAAGCTGCCGGATTAGAAACCAAGAGTCCTTTGCCTATTTTTAAGGCATTTTGCAAGGAATCTTGCACATATATATTAGCCAACCTGAAAGCGTCGATTATAGGGAAATCTTTTGCAAGGAATGCAGTAATTGCGGCAGAAAAATTGCATCCTGAGCCATGCATCTCCACAGAATTTAGTTTTGAATTTGAAATTTCGATCACTTTACCCTCAGAATTCAAGAGAACGTCCGTGACTTGCTTCCTTTCAAAGTGATTCCCTTTTATGATAACATTTTTTGCCCCAAGCTTTTTTATCTTTCTAGCTGCTGCAACGACATCACTCCGTGATATTATATCTAAACCCGCGATTTTTTCAGCCTCTCTGCGATTTGGAGTTATTAAAGTTGAAAGAGGGATTAGTTCTGTCTTAAACGATTCGAAAGCTTCAGGTAGCAGAAGTTTTCCGCCGCTACCGGCTGATAGGATTGGATCGAGTACAACCTGTACATCACACCTTTTCAGCACCCTAATAAGGGTTTGAATATTTGGTTTATTGTAGACCATTCCGATTTTAATAGCGTTTGGAGGCATGTCGAGAATGACCGATGTAATTTGCTTAGCAATAGATTCTGGAGAAACTTCGAAGATGCTAGAAACTTCCTGGGTGTTCTGAGCAGTTACCGCGGTAACGGCCGTGCATCCATATACACCTAGATTTGTGAAAGTCTTTAGATCTGCCTGAATTCCTGCACCGGCACCCGAATCACTGCCTGCGATGGACAGAGCTACCTTCAAGAGCAATTCTTGTAATTCTATACGCTCTTATTCAATTTATCGAATTATAACAGATACAAGTCTTTTTTTAGCATCATTAACCTTCAGAAAAGAAATTCGGTCGTCGTTGTTACGAATATACCACACTGTAAAATCATCAGAGCTTACAACTTTTGAGCAAGTCAATCCATATCAACACTGAACCCAATCGCAGAATGGTATTTTTGAATTATGACGGGAATCTTAGAGTGGAGCTTTCGAGCTCTAATATTGGTACGTAGATCGATTGGGCATCGGTACCTATGTTATCTACAAAACTAAATTCGCCTGTAAACCTCTTTAACTGGATGAACTTCTCCTTTGGCTTCTGCTCTTGGATTACGAAATGCACAACTATCCCACCTATAGTTCCAGTTTGGATAAAAAGAACTTCTCGACTATTTTGTACTATGTGATAGAGCATCGGTGTTAATCCCAACGCCGATTGGGCAGAATACACTATGACTTTGAGCATATCTTCGAGAGTTCTGTATTTCAAATAAGTTTGCAAATCCGGTTGTGACATAGTAAGTTTAAATCTGTACATAATTATAGACGTTTTGTCCAGGGTTTAAAAAGAATGGTGAGTGGGTGAAGGCCGGGGTAATGACAAGTTGTGTTCCAAAACAATTAGCTGTGCTAACCCTCTTTGGTTAGCACTTTGGTCGGTGTTTCAGCATTATATTGTTCAACTGTGAATCTTCTTCGAGTGCCAAATGGCTTAAATGGCCTTCCATTGCCGTGATAGAATTTTGAAAAGAATTCAACATAAAGCAATCTTGCTCCTTGAATACCAGGTTCAAACACACCTAATATTATATTAAATATATGGCCGACAAAAAAAATGATTACTCCTAGAACTATAAGGGGTATGGCGTGATGCAGCGACCTTATGAAAATGAAGTCAATCACGTCCGCCAAAATAACAGACGCCAACAAGATTCCAACGATTCTTGTATAAGAGAGAATATGGCTGATTATCGAGGGCAACTCCATGACTGCCCGCACACCTTCACCATAGAACATTAATCCAACGCCTCCTAATATCAAACCGAAATAAACCACTCCTTGAATATGACGTACAGGGTTGACATGTGTGTGATGTAATAGTGCCAAGCCGATTAGAACAATGCCCCATCCAAATAGGAGCCAGCCGACCTTACCAATCATGTGTCGCTTTTGCCCTTCTCTTAAATTATTCAAGATACCCAGTATCAGGCCAAACGATACCATGCCCAGGCCTATATAGCCGCTGAATAACAAGAGTTTTTTCAAACCAAAGGTTCCAACAGGGTCCAAAAATGCGCCATTTGTAGGTAGGAAATGTAGCCCCTTTGCATAGTGAAAAAGGTACCCGTTAAGATGAAATCCAAAATACAAGTTGAACGTAAATCCTAAGATTATTGCGATGATCGCTCCGGGGATCATTGCTTTTGCCAACTTTACCATTTGGCTTGGTCGCACTATCGTTTTAGCGAAATTTCTTAATGGTTTGGGCATGATAGTCAAATTACGTTTGCGCCCTTCAACTCGACGTATCACCCACAATGAAACTAGCAGGATAAAAAGTCCATAGCCGACGTCGCCAAGCATCATACCGTAAAAGACCGGAAAAAGTAGACCAAATATCAGAGTCGGATCGAATTCATCTCCAGACGGCATAGAGTAAAATCTCACAAACGATTCAAAGACTCGAAATCTTTTAGGATTTGCCAGAAGCGTCGGTGGCCTTTCAGCCGACTTTAATTCATATATGGCAGTTGTGCTACTTGTATGTCGATCAAACAGTATTCTTATCTCTCTGAGTTTTGACTTTGGTACCCATCCTTCCAATGCGAATGTATCCGTGCTGAGTCCAAAATTATCCGTAATCTCCACTTTTGCATTTTCTATTTCAAGTTGCTCTTGAATGCTGACAATGGTAGCATAATATTTTTTTGAAATCTCCAATAGTTGTTCATTTATGGATTGTAATTTGTTGGAGATTTCGCTTTTCTGATTTTTTTGATCTTGAATTATGCTTGAGGGTTTTCCATTAAGATTAGGTACTGGTTCTAGGCTAATGCCGTGTGATTGTACAAGAGAGGCGAGAACTTTAGTAGGGAAATTTGGCAGAATAACAAGAACAAAATGTGTAACTTGTTTGTCTTCTTTAGAGTACAAAATGACATCGTTCTTCCATTCTTCGAGTGTTTTCTTAAATTGCACAAATTTCTCGGAAGCCACACGCCCAAAATATGAGTAGGAAGATGACAAATGTAAAATTCTAAGATCCTCTGGAAAGAAAGAGAATTCTTCTACGAGTCTTATATTATTCTCTGTAGCCTTCAACTTTGTAAGCAGGTCTTCCTTTTGTCCTTCCAAGTAACCAACTTTGCCATCGATAACTATAGACTTAGCTGCGCGGAGGATCTCGTCTACTGATTTAAAGTGATGTCGCTGCTCCACCGTCGAAGGCGGAAGAGCGGCTTTTAAGGCCCGCATCCGGAGAAGCTGGTCCGATAGGATTACCTCTCCATAGGGATCACCCTCACGCCCATTGCTTAACAGCGCTGCCGCGTCCTTCGACAGAGGTTCTAATTGAACTGCCCCAATGTCATGAAGTATCGATACTATAACCTGCTTATTTTTTCGCAGGCCAATTGTTGCCATGCGTGTCATTGCCACAGGTTTTAGCACCTTCGTTCACTCCATTTCCTTTAGCAAGATATCGATTATCTTACGCACTGTCTGACTATTTACCTGAGTTGAGATTTTTTTTGCCTTAATTTGAGCTTCCTTGATGATAGAATCTGCTTCTCCCTTAGCCTTCTGTCTAGCTTCCTCAATACTTTTGATTACAAGATTTTGACCCTCAACCTTTGCTGCCTCTATTTCTTCTTCCAGCCGTATCTGTAAATTTCTGATTTCTTGTTCGACCTCCATCTTTCGTACTTCGATTTCTTTCTCTGCGCTATCCTCAGCATCCTTAATTTGTTTTAGAGTCTGAATGTAAGCCTCCTGTGTATTTGACATCGTTAGCCTCCAAAAAAATGCTTACTAATATACAGAACTACAACGACCGTACCAAGTATATTACCTATCTTAAACGCCCTCATTAACAGGTAAAACTTTCTCTGTTGGGAATTGGCAAATCTAACTGGCAAGAATATTTTGTTCCTCCTTTTTAATACTTTCTTCTTCCCTCTCCCCCATTTTGCGCTTTACAGTTTTTAACATAATGAACGTATCACGTTCCATTTCATCGAGTCTGAAGGTGATGAATTTTACGGCGGCCACTAACCTCGGGATAAAAACATTTTCAATTGCATTTGATTTGCGTTTTGTTTTTTCTATTTCGAGTAGAAGCTTCCTCAACGCCGTCTCCTTTTCTGCTACATCTAGTACCATCTTGTGAACCTGTTGAAAAGATTTGATAGCTTCGTTAATTGAGGTCGGAAGTTCTAAAAGATGCTCGGTAAGAGCCTCTTGCCTTTGGCCGCCCTCTAATTTTGGGATACGAACACCCATCACATTTTTTGATTTGATCTGCAAATTTGTCAGACTGGGAATTTTCATTGCCTCGTTTTCCAGTCTAACTGCTCCAGCCATCATTTCTGCCATCCTTATGCTTTCATAGCCTTTTATTAGCTCGGACTGCAGGCCACTTCTTAGCGTTGCAGCAGTCTTGCTAGTACTGAAAAACTCTAGAATCAATGCTTGACGCTTGAGCTTCAAAAGCTTTAAACCCTTCTTGGCGATAACGATCCTTCTCTTAGTTCGTATGTATTCGAGGCGCGTGGGACGGATATTAATAGCAGAAGGCAATTCCTTTTTCACTCTACCTCTTTGGTGACTGCTTTTTTCCCCCCGTACTTTTCTTTGAATTCAGGCTTGATACGCTTCATCTCCGATTCCGAGAGGTCGCTAAGAAGTTCCCACCCAATGTTTAACGTTTCTTCGATTGAACGATTTTCATCAAAACCCTGATTTACAAATTTTCGTTCAAACGAGTTTGCAATCTTTAAAAACTTTCTATCTAGATCGCTTAGAGCCTCTTCGCCAACGATAGCTGCCAAAGCTCTAGCGTCCTTACCCTGTGCATAAGTCGCATAGAGTTGATCTGCCAGACTTCTATGGTCTTCCCTTGTCCTGCCCTTCCCGATACCTTGATTCATTAAACGCGAAAGACTGGTCAGAACATCTGCTGGTGGGTGAATATCTGCACGTTGCAAATCCCTGCTCATGACTATCTGGCCTTCGGTTATGTAGCCAGTAAGGTCAGGTATCGGATGTGTGATGTCGTCGGCCGGCATTGTCAAAATGGGAATCTGTGTAACTGAACCCTTTCTGCCCTTTATTCTTCCTGCACGCTCATAAATTGAAGCCAGATCTGTATACATGTAACCTGGATAACCTCTTCTCCCTGGAACTTCCTCCCGGGCAGCAGCTATCTCTCTGAGAGCCTCGCAATAATTTGTCATGTCAGTCAAGATAACAAGAACGTGCATTTCCCGTTCATACGCAAGAAATTCCGCAGTTGTCAATGCAAGTCGAGGTGTTAGTATACGTTCCATAGAAGGATCAGAAGATAGGTTCAAGAAAAGAACTGTTCGCCCTAATGCTCCACTCTCTTCAAATTGTTTGACAAAAAAATTCGCTTCTTCACTAGTAATCCCTATCGCTGCAAATACTACCGAGAAGCTTTCAGAGGCGCCAAGCACCTTGGATTGTCTGGCAATTTGTGATGCGAGCATATTATGGGGCAGACCTGCACCCGAGAAAATCGGCAGTTTTTGACCTCTCACTAGCGTGTTCATTCCATCGATATTGGACATTCCGGTCTGAATGAATTCAGAAGGTTGTTCTCTAGAATATGGGTTGATGCCAGATCCGACCAAATCGAACTTCTGTTTCGATACAATCTTTGGACCATTATCCTTTGGATTCCCCAATCCATCAAATACCCTGCCTAACATTTCATCTGAAACTGAAAGCGTAGCAGTATGTCCAAGAAATCTTGTAGATGTTCCTGATGTGCCTAGTCCTAAAGTTGCGCCAAATACCTGCACAATTGCCAGACCCTTCCTGGTGTCAAGTACTTGACCTTGACGCCTCTGACCGTCTACAAGTTTTATCTCTACCATTTCACCATAAGCAGCATTGTCCACCCCCTCTACGAATATCAGAGGCCCCGCTATCTTAGAGAGTGTTTTAAATGCTAACGTAGACACTTATTGAGTCACCTGGATCAAAAGACCCTCAAATTGCTTCTTCATACTAGTCCTGATCTGGAGCAGTAGCTGTTCGAAATGATCTTCAGGCGTCCATTTCATTTTCGATATTAGCTTTCTTGCGTCCAAATCTCCTATCCTCGAAGACCTAACGCCTTTCTTGATTGCATCAGCTTCCATTCTGCCGAATTCTAGTATTACCGAAAGCATCAAGAACTGCTTCGTTATGGATGTATAAGTATCCACCTCATCGTAAGCGCTTTGTTGTAAATAGTCTTCTCTGAGCGAGCGAGCAGTATCCAGAATTCCTTTTTCGGGTTCCGGCAGAGCATCATATCCTACCAGCTGAACAATCTCTTCCAACTCCGATTCTCTTTGCAAGATTTCTAATGCCTGCTTCCTCAAAGGAACCCACTCCGGGGATACATTTTGGCTATACCAATTAGTCATGTCGTCAGCATATAGCGAATAACTCGTTAACCAATTGATTGAAGGGAAATGCCTTCGAGATGCTAAACTTGCGTCAAGCGCCCAGAACACCCTGGTAACACGGAGGGTGTTCTGAGATACTGGCTCAGAAAAATCTCCGCCTGGCGGCGAGACTGCCCCAACCAAAGTTAAAGACCCGATTCGTTCCTCCGGTGAAATTACAATTGCTTTACCCCCTCTTTCATAGAATTCTGCGAGTCGCCTGCCCAAATAAGCAGGATATCCTTCTTCTCCAGGCATTTCTTCTAACCTACCTGATATTTCTCTGAGGGCCTCTGCCCACCTAGAAGTACTATCAGCCATGAGCGCGACACCATAGCCCATGTCCCGGTAATACTCCCCCATAGTGATCCCTGTATAAATACTCGCCTCACGAGCAGCAACCGGCATGTTCGAGGTGTTAGCTACTAGTATCGTGCGCTCCATGAGAGGTCGCTTCGACTTAGGATCTTCTAATTCGGGAAAAGTAGTAAGAACTTCTGTCATCTCGTTTCCCCTTTCTCCACACCCGACATAGACTATCACGTCGCTATCAGCCCATTTCGCCAGTTGTTGTTGAGCCACCGTCTTACCGCTTCCAAAAGGACCCGGAATTGCAGCAGTGCCTCCCTTTGCAACCGGGAAAAATGTGTCTAAAACCCGCTGGCCAGTAAGAAGAGGAGACTCTGGAGGCAGCTTACGAAGCACGGGCCTCGGAGTTCTCACAGTCCACCAACTTGATAATCCAATATCGATCTTGGTGCTTGGAGTTTTTACTGTCGCTACAATTTCATTCACAGTATATCGCCCGTCGCTTATTTCCTCTAATTTACCCTGAGTTGCCGACGACATCATAATCTTATGCTTTATCAATGGTGTTTCCTGGACCTCGCCTATGATTTCTCCTTGAAAAACGTCATCTCCTTTTTTCTTCACCGGGATGAACTCCCATTTCTTCTCTTGGTCCAAAGCAGGTATAGTCTTTCCTCTACCAATAAAGTCCCCGCTCTGTTCTCTTAATACATTGAGCGGCCTTTGGATGCCATCATAGATCGAGGTCAGTAGTCCAGGACCGAGTTGAATAGAAAGAGGCCTTTTGGTATTGATGAGCTTTTCTCCTGGCCGCAGACCAGTGGTATCTTCGTAAACTTGAATGGTCGCTTTGTTGCCCTCAAGGCGGATAATCTCACCTACCAAGCCTAGTTCCCCTATTCTGACCACATCATACATTTGCGCTCCTTCAAGCCCCGTTGCCACAACAACCGGACCGGAGATACGTGAAATTATAGACTCTCCCATTTCATTCAATCCATCTGGATACTTATTCCTAGTACTCGTCTTGCCAAAGAAGTTATCGACTCTTCCTGAATGTTTCCTTCGAAGGCAGGCATAAATAACACAAGAGGTTCTATAGACGCTTCTACACTCTCCCTAAAGCCTTCAGAAAGGGCGTTACGAACTGAGTGGCTTGCAATAATCAAGGCGAATTCTTTGGAAGACATCATTCGTTGCAGCATTTTATTGACCTCAGCAGCATCCGTGCTCATAACGAAGGCGTCATCTATACCCAGCAGCCGATAACCCATTACCAGCTCACGCTCCCCCAAGACTCCTATCTTACCTGCCAATCCCTTCCTCGAAATTAATTCACTCATTTATCATCATCATTGAAGCTATCCGATCAGTTGAAATATTGTATCTTTTGCCATAGACTATCCTTCTAATATTTTCACGCTCATGCTCAGCCGTGATTATGAAGTAGAATATTGAGCCTATGGAGAGTGCAATATTTTTTAGTTTATTTACGTATTTGCTATTGATAAATTTATCTAGACCAATTTCGAAGTCGACTAAACTGCCAGTGTTCTTGTAATGAACTACCGCTTGGCCCAATGGAAAATGATTCTCTATCCTATTTACAAATTCTAGTACATTGTTAACGCCGTAAATGTCCATCAGCTCGCTTACTGGAATTTGTCCACCATCTACGATATGTTTGCTGACGATAGACTTATCAGCATTCGTCTCTTTCCCCTTCAACAGGTTTAGAATATTTCTCTTGTCTATTTCAGTTCGGAACATTTCTCTAATAATGCCTTCGTCACCCTGAAAAAACCTTAGTGATTCAAGTAAGGTTTGATAATAATATGCCTGTAAGGCGGCTATCATAGGTCCTAGGTCACTGGTTTTTTGATATGTGTCAAGATTCTGCAAAAGTATGGTTCCATAGCTATATTTAATCAATTGATTTACTGTCGCCTCAACCCCCGATTGAGACAAGATAATCTTTATCTCGTCGTGAGGAATATTACCCGCCGAGATTCCAGCTGGGAAATTGCGGCTGGAAACAAGAAACGGTTCTGTTTCCGTAATGGTTCTTCCCGTGGTCTTAGACGATAATATCAACTCTATATTGTATATATCCCATTTTAACAAATATGCTCGGACTGCATTTTTGCCATTAAATGGAGATGCCTCCAAGGCAATTTTATTGACTTTAAGCAAATGACGATTTAATGCTACTTCCAACAATTCCGGAGGCTGATATATAGAGGCCGCTTTTTCAATCTCTTCGCCGTACCATGTTCCTTGCAACATTTTCGCGATCTCCAAAACATCCTTCAATTTAAGTAAATCCTGCATAAAGGCTGGCGACAGAAAGTTTACTGATAATGCCTGTAATCTTCCGAATGACGATGAATATTGTGAAGTTGGCACTACATTATGTCCTCCATGATTGAACTTTTCACTTCATCTTCGTGTATTCTCAGAAGCTCTTCGAATGTCAAATCAAGTTCTTTGCTCCCATTTTCATTTTCCGCTAGCACGCCACCTATTGTTTGAATTGTCTTGACCACAGTTATACCTAGGTCCGACAAAGGGGCGCGATCTTGTTCCCGACAGTGAACTTTGATATTAGGCCCCAGATTCTTCTTGGCAGTCGCTATCACTTTGTGTAACGATTCCTTGTATTCATCTGTTTTTGTATAGCTCTTCAGTTGTGCTTTGATGACCTCAAAGGCAGAATCTAAATTTATATTAATTGCATCAAATAGCATTTTTCTCGCTTGCAACCTCGCTGCTTCAACGATTCTCGCCGCCTCTCTTTCAGATTTTAGCTTCGCCTCGTTTGAGAAATACTCGTGCATAGTCTTAATCGTATTGTCCGTCTTAGTTCGTAATGCTGTTTTTTCCTCAGCCAAGCGTCCAGCCAAGGCTTCTAGTTCCTTCTCCTTTCTGCGCTTTGTTTCCTCTATGAAGGTCTCGATACTCATTTCGACATTCGCTATAGAATACCAAGCAAGAGAATTATTCCAAGCACGAAGCCAATAATCCACAGGGTTTCAGGAATAACAAAGAAGAACAATACCTGTCCAAACTTCTCAGGCTTTTCTGCTATTATACCCATACCAGCGGCACCGATACCCTGCTGAGCATTGCCTGTCCCAATTAATCCTCCAGCTATTGCAATTGCCGCTGCAATCGCAAGGAGCGGTTTGGTCAGAACCGCGTTGGGAGATGGAGTTGAAGCCGCAGCTGAAGCTTGGGATGATGAAAATAGTGCGAGAATTCCAATTGTCAAAGCTGCCGCTATGCTAATGGCGGATAATTTCCATCGTCTACTTTGCATATCGAACATGCCTTCATTTGAAAGGCACATATTAATTTACTTTTATTTTTCGAGATTTCAATGCCTCCATGGGTATCGCTACTGCATTCAATTGAATATTCTCTTTTTCTTTCTGCCTAACTTAGTAATATGATTCTGAAAATCCATGTACTGCGACTTGATTAATGAAAAATCCAAGTGTGTTAATCAATCAATGAATTGCGAAAAGTGCTGTCTGAGGCGGCAGGGAGCTTTTCCTCGATGACAGCCCATTCTTTAATATACTCTAGTATCAGTTACCTAATAGGTCATGATACCTAAAGAGGAAGACAATTCTAAGAACTTTCCTATTAACAACACCTGCGAGGTTATGACCATTTGGGAAGTGCTTGGCAAAAGATGGGCTCTCTTAATATTGAAGAACCTTAGCACAAAAGAGGTCATTCGCTTCAATGAACTTAAGAAAATACTATCCGGAATAAGCAGCACTGTGCTTGCAGAGAGACTGTTGGAGTTAGAGCGTGAAGGCCTTGTTACTAAAAAAATTTATCCGGAAATCCCTCCTAAAGTCGAATATGCACTCACCACGCGTGCGAAGGAACTCGAAGTCATCCTTAGGGAACTTGAGAGATGGACCAGCCGATGGAAACCCGCCGGTGTGTCAAAGACCATGACAACGATTGCGGTGAGCAAAAAACGGTCTTGAAAAACATGAGCCGTGGTTTTCGAACGGGAGTGAATAAAAATAACTATTATCACCGAGTTGAGGGAGAAAAATAAAAATTGAGGATATGTAAATGTCAGAAGAAAACGGCTACTAATATCAATGATATTGCTTTTTCGCGATCCAATCAAGGTTGGTAGTTACATAAATTCTAAGTTTAACAATACTAATCTTTGAATCATCGTACAAGATGACCTTGGTAATTACCTGAACAAGATTCTACGTAATTTAATATTCTTCCTTTAAGAGAGTCCGGGATTTGTTTCAGCAGTAATTTTTCTACCTTGCCAGTTTCGGATGGCCTTATCTCCACATTAAGATGATTTTTCGAGAGGCTGTATTCGGGCACTCATATGCACGACTCATTCTTAAGATTTTGTATCGAAAATATTCAAAAATCGAACCTGGGAGGACACCTATTATCTCACTACCAAGGTTAGGAACAGCCAAAAAGTGCAGGAATACCACGCAACTTACGATTGCAATCGCACCTTTTTCTTTAGTAAGTCAACTTAGCAGATTTGCAAAGGATTGTAGAAGACGCGAAATAGATAAAGATAGATAGGGATTGAATCTAAGTACGAAGAGTCAAATTGGCTGACGTTAACAAACAAGAAGATAAATTGGCTGACGTTAACAAAAAAGAAGATAAATTGGCTT
>Ga0070709_10001251_pt1 | contig 13900 bp, 11 predicted proteins | sample LARL51metaG_FD_65449 | JGI IMG/M metagenome (GOLD analysis project Ga0070709, IMG submission 65449) | Corn, switchgrass and miscanthus rhizosphere microbial communities from Kellogg Biological Station, Michigan, USA - LAR L5-1 metaG | ecosystem: Host-associated > Plants > Roots > Rhizosphere ...
CCACGCCAAACTCGTCCTCCACCGCCGCGAAGAACTCGTTGAGGGCCCAGCTCATGCCGGCACACTGCGGCGATGTTGGGTGGTCATCGAGTCAGAATGTCGCCCGCGACCAGCCGGCGAGCAACAGTCATCGACGACGAGTTGCCGTCGCCTCGGACCGGTGTCAGTATATTGATGTCGTCATGCCTTCTCCACGCAAAAGTGTGTCTCGCGCCGCCGCGACGGGCGACGGACGTTCCGCCGAGCTTCCTCTGGGAAGCGCCGCCGACGCCCCTCACGGCTCGCGCCCGGAACAGGTCTATTCGCGTCTGCGCGATCTCATCGTTCAGGGGCTGCTCGCGCCGGGAAGTCGGATCGTCGAGACCGAGATCGCGACGCGGCTTGGGGTGAGTCGGACGCCGGTGCGTGAAGCGCTACAGCGCCTCCAGCAAGAGGGCTACGTCATCGGATCGCCGGGCGCGCAGCAATCGCGCCTGACGGTTGCGCCGCTCACTCGAGACGATGTGTACGAGCTGCTCAACATCGTCGGCGCGCTCGAGGGAATGGGCGCGCGTGGCGCGGCACTGTTGTCGCAGACCGAGCGACGAAATCTCGTACGCGACCTCAAGGCCCTCAACGCCGAATTCCATCGTTCCGGAAAAACCAGCCCGATCGATCACAGTAGTTTATATGACGCCGACGAACGATTTCATCGCCGGCTCGTGGAAGCGAGCGCCGGTCCTCGACTGCTGGCGCTGCACGACGCGGTCAAACCGCAGGCCGAGCGCTACATCCGGATGTACATCAGCATGCTCACCGGTGACATCCGAACGTCGGTGTACGAACACGACATCATTCTTGCGGCGATCGAGGAGGGTCGCGCTGACGACGCGGAGCTCGCCGTTCAGGTCAACTGGCGGCATGCGGCGGACCGCTTGAGCAAGGTCATCGAGATGGCGGGCGAACGCGGGTCGTGGTAGGAGCGGACGCGCGCTACTTGAGCGCGTCGAGCATCTTCTTCGCCTCGGCGTTTTTCGGATTGATCGACAGCGCGGCTTGATACTCCGAGCGCGCGATGTCCTTCTTTCCCTGACGCTCATAGATCATCCGAGATCGCCGCCGCGTGGCCGTACTGAAAGTGCGCCAGGATTTCGTCGGGTCATTCTTTGATCATGCGGTCATACAGCGCGAACACGTCAAGCCATCTCGCGTGATTCTGGTAGAACGCGCCGAGACTGAACCACGCGATCGAGCTATCTAGCTTCTACGCCGATCAAACACAGAGGTTCGGTGCATCAGGGCGCCGCCTCGAGCTCCTCGAGTAAATGCGCATAGCTGTCATAGCGCTCGACACTGACCACCCCGGTACGAACGCCCTCGCGCACGGCGCAACCCGGCTCGCCGATATGACGACAGTCGCCGAAGCGACAGTTGTCGAGCAAGCCTCGCATCTCAGGAAAACATTGGTCCAGCTCCTCCGGAGGGAGCGACCAAAGACCGACCTCGCGCAATCCAGGTGTGTCGATGACGTAACCATCGTCTCCGCCGGGAAGCGGCAGCATGAGCGCTCCAACGGTTGTGTGCCGGCCCTTGTTGACCGATTCGCTGATCGCGCCGACACGAAGATCGGCGCCGGGGAAGAGTGCGTTGAGAAGCGATGACTTTCCTACCCCCGACGGTCCGGTCACCGCCGAGCGGCGGCCTCGGAGCGTCGCGCGCACGGCCTCCAAGCCGATAGCCGCCTTCACACTCGTATAATGCACCGGATAGCCGGCTCGCTCGTAAGCGTCGAATCGCTTCCGCGTTGCCGCTTCGCCGACCAGCTCGACCTTGTTGATGATGATGCGCGCAGCGATCTCGTTCGCCTCGGCGATTACCAGGAAGCGATCGATCATGCGCGGATGCGGATCCGGCTTAGCCGCCGCGAACATGACGACGACCTGATCGACGTTCGCCGCGAGGACGCGCTCACCGCGCCCGCCACCGGGTGACCGCCGCGCAAGCTTGGATCGTCGCGGAAGAATCTCGGCGATCGCCCAGGGGTCATCGCGCGCGACGCGCTCGAGGTTGACGTCGTCGCCGACCGCGAGCTTGAGCGTTTGCGCGGCGGCACTCACCGTGTCCCGACGGAGTGATCCGTCGGCGCGCCGACCGCTATTTGATTTCTTTAATCGGCCGCGAAGAGACGCCTCGACTGTATCGCCGATCTCGGTGCGAATTTGCCAAACGCCACCGGTCCCGCTGAGCACCACGCCGCGAACGACGCTCGGATTGGTCACGCGTCGCCACTCTCGTCGCGCATGGCATCCCACCAGCGTCGACCGGCGGCATTGCCGCGGCGCTCGGCGATCAGCTGATCGAGAATCACTTTGACGTCGCCCAGCGATCGCTCCCCGAGCCGAGTGCGCGCTTCAGCCTCTGTCGGCGCGCTGGCGAGATAGTCGGTCTCCAGATGTCCCTCGGGCGACTGGGCGCCGAGCCGCGCCCATTTGACGAATAGGAAGAACGCCTGCCACGGTTCGGTTGGGCTGTCGGTCTGCTCGGCGATAATTTCCACGCTGTAGGAGAATCCGTCGCTGCCCTCGAACGCGGCAGGACGATCGTGCACCGCCATGTAGCCGCCGATCGTCGACTCGTCGCCCTTGGAGTGATCCGGTGGACGATAGTGCGCGTGGGGCTTCACGCTTGTTTGCGCCTGACCATTTCGCGCATGACGTTGCCGGTGATGAACGCCACGTTGGCCGGACGTTCAGCGAGGCGTCGCATCAAGTATGGATACCACTGCGTTCCGAAGGGTACGTAGACGCGCATTCGATAGCCTTCGCGTACCAATTGCTCTTGCACGTCGCGACGGATGCCGTACAACATCTGAAACTCGAATCGCGAGCGATCGATCCCCTTCTCGGCTACGAACCGCTTCGCCTCGGCGATGAGCGCCGGATCATGCGTCGCAATGCCGGGATAGTTTCCACATTCTAGCAGCGCGTGCATGCACTTGACGTAGTTCGCATCGACCTCGCGTTTTTCGGGATAGGCCACTGACGCCGGCTCCTTGTACGCCCCCTTGCAGAGGCGAACACGACACCGGAGCTGGTTTGCCCGCTCGACGTCGGACCACGTGCGGTACAAGTAACTCTGCAATACGATACCGACGTGTTCCTTGTAGGTCGGGTACAATCGCTCCTCGAACAAGCGAAGCGTGCGCTCCGTGTACGCGCTCGACTCCATGTCGAGCCGGACGAAGGTCTTGTACGCCTGCGCACGGCCGAGCACGTCGTGCATGATCGCGACGCACAGCTCCTCGGAGATGTCGAGTCCCATCGCGGTGAGCTTGACCGAGACGTTCGCGTCGAGGTGCTCGTCGTGAATCCGATCGAGGATGCGGAGGTACTCGGATTCCGCCGCCCGCGCCTCCCGTTCATTCGTGACGCTCTCCCCAAGGAAATCGAGGGATGCCGTGATTCCGTTCGCGTTCAGAGTTCGCACCGCCGCGAGCGCGTCGTCGAGCGTCTCTCCCGCGACGAACCGTCTGGCGAACTTTTTCGCGAGGCCATTGTTGCGAACGAAGCGGAAGACTCGCGGCTGGCTCGACAGATACAGCAGAGTTGAACGAAGCATCAGTCGCGAACGACGTGCGAGCGAACAGCCATCGGTTTGGTGATTCGCACGATCGGGAAATCATTGTGCGCCACGAGGACGTCGTCGAAGAAGCTCCACTGCGCCAGACCGTCTTCGCTCTGCGGCTCGAGAAGATAGAACGCGAGGAGGCCGTATGGTTGTCCCGCGCGAACGATGTACGTTCCCTTCGCAAGCGTTCGGCTCGTCACGTCGTTCCACGCACCGCCGACATCCTTGAGCATGCGCGACGTCTCTGATCGACCACGATCGGTCACGCTGTCGACGCGAAACGACTGCGCCGATGCGGCCACGGGTGCGTCCAGCTCCTCGACGGCAATACCGTGCACCTTGAGCACGGGCAGAATGTCGTGCGCGACCTTTGCATCGAAGGCGTACGCGTACGGCAGCGTGCTGGTGAGCGTCGGCGTAAAGCTCGCCATGACCGGCATCCGCACGAGCTTGATGACGCCCGTGCGCTGACGCGCACCCATGCCGGGCTCGCGCTTGGTGCTGTCGGTGAGCGGCACCACCACTTCGACACGCACGCCTTCAAGGCGCGTCGTATCCATGCGTGACTTGAGGGCGAGTGGTGGCGACGAGCCCGGATTCTTTGCCCAGGCTGCAACCTTCGCGTCGCCCTGTGTGCCAAGGTTCATGATTTCGACTTTGTGCTCGGCGAGATACGAGAGAATCTCGCTCACGAAGTCATACGTCGACGCCACGCGGCGTGCGAATGGATCGTGTGAGAACGCTTCACTGAGAATGCCGATGCGATTGCGGAGGCCGTAATAGTTGGTGCCGTATCGCGCGAGCGATTCGTACGTGGAGAATGCCCAGCCGCTCGTCGGGATGGAATCGGCGATGATCTGCTCGAGCGAGGGACCACCGCGCCCGCCGCCAAAACCGCTGCCGCGACGCCCGCGTCCCGCTGCCGAGGTATCGGGCGGACCGCCGCGCGCGGCGCCTCGCTGGCCGCGCGCCACACCGGTGCGACTGAAGTCGCCGTAATCGGTGACCTCGAAGCCTTCACGGTCACGCATGCGCTCACGAATCGCCGGCAGCATCGTCTTCGCCGCATATGCGACGACGTTCACCGCCGTGGGCGTAAGCGGCGGCGAGTACGTGAGCGCGTAGCCATGAATGCTCCCGTCGGTCGTGTGGAGATCCATGAACACGTCGGGATTCCACCGATTGAGCATTTCCAGTGCACCGCGAGTTTCCGGCGCGTCGGCGTCGATGTAGTCGCGGTTGAGATTCCAACCCGACGCGTTCTGACGCGTGCCGACGAGCTCCGGCCCGTTTTGCGCGCCACGATTGCGTTCCTGCGGCGCAAACTTTTCGTTGCCGTCCGCGTTGTAGATCGGCTGGACGATCAGCACGATCGAGTCGAGCACATTCTTCTTCTTGTCGAACAAGAGATCACGCAAAAGCGATTGCATCGCTTCTTTTCCCTCGACTTCGCCTGCGTGAATGTTCGCCTGGATGTACGCGACCGGACGATTGAGTCGCCGCGCCTCGGCGGGCGTCGAGATGAGAGGCCGCGAAGCGATCACGAACGGGAGGTCGCGTCCTTCGACTGTTTTCGCGATCGAGCCGGTAGTAATCTTGGCGCCGAGGGCTTTAAGGGAGTCGATGAACGCGACGACGTCATCGTAGCGCGACGTCTCGGTGAAGTTCGTTCGCTCGGCGCGGGTCAGCGGTCGCTTGCCGACGAAGCTTTGCAGCGTGTACCTGCTCTTTGCTGGAATCGAGTAGTTGTCTGTTGGCTGCTGTGCCGTCAACGCGCCGGCGCAGCACACGGCAATGAGCAGGACGAAACGATGCATGAACTCCCCGACCATGGTGGAAAGGGGAATTGTACGCGATCGATCCGTGGCGCCGCTACTCTGTGGGCTTGGTTCCAGAGCCGCTCGAACGCAACACGAGCCCGCGCGCCCGCGTGGTGGCGGCGACGCTCGGATCGGCGCCGCGATCGATGTCGGCGCGCACGTTGCGCTGGAAGAGCGCGAGCTCCGGGTCTTTCACGCCCGAGCGGGCGAGCTGGACGACGAGATTCGTCGCCGTCGCGACCGGCACGTCGCGGACGATCAAATCAGTCAGGACGGCGAGCGGCATCGTCACTGGGCGCTTACCGGACGCCGAACGGAGCCGCGCCAAATCGCGCTCGGACACACCCGCGGCGAGTGCGGTGGCTGCAGCCTTGATCTCGTCCGGCGTCGCGCTGGAACCGAGAACCCGCTTCGCCGAACCCATCTGCATTGAGAGTTGTCGTACGGCGACGATGATGTTTTGTCCGTCCGATCCCTTCGCCGCGCCCTCGAGCGCTTTATCGACCAATGGCGCGGTGGGGAGCTTCGCAACGCGCGCCGAATCGACGATGGCGTTGACGGCGACCAGCGTCGGCTTGTCGAGTCGCGCGCTGAGCCGCGCGTCCTGGGCCATGGCCTGCGGAGCAACGAGCATGAGCGCGATCAAAGTCCGCGCGGCAACGCTCATTTTTGCTCTTGAACGACTATCGCCGAATTGGGCATTCCGTAGTCGTAGTCGGTGACTCGTGGCGCCGTCGGATCGGCAACCCACAGGCTATCGTCCACAACGAACGAGTATCGGTGATGTCCGAGCGGAACCGGCGCGGTCACCGACCAGACGCCGCCGCCGCGGTGCTGGGCTTGATAGGCCGCGTGCGACGCGTCCCACCCGTTGAAATCTCCAACCACGGCGACCTTTTTCGCGTCAGGCGCCACAAGCACGAACTGCACGCGCTGTGACTGCGCCGTCTTGGGCGGGTTCGGGAAGAACGCGCGAGCGATCGGCTTGGCCGCGCGATCGAGGTCGGCGCCCGCGTGCATCGCACCGAGCACGGCGAAAACGGCAACGGCCGCGGCGAGCATTCCCCACACCAACGGCGTCACCGTCACCGTGCGAGGCGTGATCAGCCGCGACCAAAGTCCAAAGCGAGCGTGGCGCGGCAGACGACGAACCGCGCGCATGACGCGCGCGTCGAGCCGGCGCCCGATCGCGACGGGCGCACGCAACTCGCGCGCGATCTGCTCGATGTCTTGTTCGGTATCGTCACGCATCATACACCTCACTCAGCAACTCGCGGAGGCGCTCGCAGGCACGCATGACGCGCATCTTCAGAGCCGACACCCCCACTCCGGTGAGTTGCGACATCTCGTCGTAACCCATTTCCTCAACGTACTTCAACAGGAACGCTTCCCGCTGATCCCCTCGCAGCTGCTGCAAGGCGCGATCGATTTCTTCTCGCCAGGCAGTTGTCCCCGCTGGATGTTCCTCCGCCGCGCCGAGCAGCGCGACTTCGTCGACGACAAACGTGCGAGCCCGGCGTCCCCGCCGTGCTCCAAGCGTTCGACATCGATTGACGAGGATTCGAAACAACCAGGCGCCGAACCGCTCCGGATCCTCGCATCGCGCCAGTGACCGATAGGCGCGTACGAAGGCGTCCTGCAATGCCTCCTCGGCGTCCTCACGGTTGCCGAGCATATGGAACGCATACCGCGCGTACCGGTCACGATACCGCTCGACCAGTTCACGAAACGCTTCCACATCCCCGCGCAGAACGCGGGCGACGACTACGGCATCCGAGCTACCGGCTTCCACAGAGCAGAGACCTAGGGAGAGGGGTGGGGGTCACATCAAGAAAACCGCTGGTCGACACTGGATCGATCCGAGCCGATCCGGAAATGCCCACCAATTCTACCGTTCCAGCCCGTAAAAGCTCCGTCGCGACGCCGCCATGTCCAGCAACAGCGGGGCGGGCGTAAACCGAGACGGGAAACGGGCGTCCAAGTCCTCCAATCGTTCTACGATCTTCTCGACTATCTCGCTGTCCACATAACGGAAGGGTCCGCCGCGAAACGGCGGAAAGCCGATTCCGAAGACGGCCCCGATGTCACCGTCGCGCGGAGATCGCAAAATCCCGTCGCCAAGACAAAGTACGGCCTCGTTCACCATCGCGAGCACGCAACGTTCCACGATTTCCTCGGCCAACACGTCGCGGCGCTCTCCACCGATCAGTTCGTACACGCTGTCGTCGACGCGACCCTTCGTGCCAGCGTCGTCGTACTTGTAGAAGCCGTTCCGGCCTTTGCGCCCGGTTCGGCCGGCGACGACGACCCGGCGCATCGCATCGGACGGCTGCATTCTGTGACCAAACGCCTCGACGAGCACCAGGCCAACTTTTCCGCCAATGTCGATGCCGACTTCGTCGAGCAGCGTGATCGGGCCGACCGGGAAACCGAAATCGACGAGCGCCTTGTCGATCGCCTCGATCGACGCCCCCTCGTCGAGCAGACGACCGGCTTCGTTCATGTACGCCGACAACGTGCGCGTCGTGTAGAAGCCCGGCCCGTCGTTCACGACGATCACCGTCTTGCCGAGCTTCTTGCCATACGCTACGGCGGAAACGGTCGCTTCGGGCGACGTCGCCGGCGTGACGATCACCTCGAGCAGCGGCATCCGATGCACCGGCGAGAAAAAATGCATGCCGAGTACGCGCTCGGGATGTTGCGCCACCTCGGCGATGCGGGCGATCGGAATCGTGCTCGTGTTCGACGCGTAGACGGCAGTGGTGTCGATGATCGGCTCGACTTCCTCGAGCACGCGATGTTTCAGCGCCACGTCCTCGAACACCGCTTCGATCACGAGATCGACCGACTCGAAACCGGAATAGTCGGTCGTGCCACCGACGAGGCTCATGTAATCCTGGAACTGCTGGCGCGAGATCTGTCGACGCGTGAGCCGCTCCTGCAACACGCCGTGAATCGACGCGAGCCCTCGGCCAATGTGCGCCGTGTCGGTGTCCTTGAAGCGCACGAGCGTGTCCTGCTGCACCGCGATCGACGCGATGCCGGCGCCCATGAACCCCGCGCCCAACACGCCAAGCTTGTGGATTTCACGCGGCGCCGGCGCCGGCGGATCGACGCCGGGATCCTTCTTGAGCGAGTTGCTGGCGAAGAAGATGAACACGAGCTGTCGCGAGACCGGAGTCATCGCCATCTCTCCGAACAGACGCGCTTCCTCGCGCAGTCCCTCGTCGAACCCGCGGGAGTATCCGGTCTGAATGGCGGTGAGCGCGGCCAACGGCGCGGGGTAGTGGCCGTGCGTTTTCTCCATCACGCTTTCGCGCGCCTTCTTGAACACCACTCCTCGCCCCAGCGGATTCTGCTCGAGAAGCAAGCTCGTTGCGCCAAGACTGGGGCGACGCCCCGGCTTGAGCGTCCCCGCCGCCAGCGACCGCGCGCGATCGATCGCGATGTCGGCGAGAATCGCCGGATGCACCATCTCATCGACGAGACCCATTTGCTGCGCGCGCTTAGCGCGGATGCTTCGACCGGTGAGAATCATGTCGAGCGCCGCCTGCAACCCAACGCGTCGCGGAAGTCGCTGCGTCCCGCCGATCCCCGGAATGAGCCCGAGCTGCACCTCCGGAAGACCGAGCGTCGTCTTGGGATGTTCGGTGCAGATGCGGTATCGGCAGGCCAGCGCGACCTCGAGTCCTCCGCCGAGGCAGGCGCCGTGGATGGCGGCAACGACGGGAACGCGAAGCTTCTCCAACCGATCGAGCAAGTCCTGGCCCATTCGGCTGGTTCGTTCGGCTTCCGCGGCGGATGTGATCTCGAGAAACTGCTCGATGTCGGCGCCGGCGATGAAGCTGTCCGGCTTTCCGGACGTCAGTACAACGCCTTTGATAAGAGTATCGTCATTGACGCGCAACAAGACGCCCTCGAATTCGCCGATCAGGCCCGGCGTGAGCGTGTTGAGTGAGACACCGGGCCGATCGATCGTGACGACCAGAATGTCGTCGACGACGTCGGACCTAAGGGTCGGCTCGGTGGTAGTTGTCGGCGTCGTGTCGATGTCTGTCATGCTCGCTCGATAACCATCGCGTGACCCATTCCGCCGGCGGCGCACACCGTCATCAGACCGAACTGACCGCCGCGGCGCACCAGCTCGTTGGTCAACGTCGTCAGAATGCGAGCGCCCGTGGCGCCGAACGGATGGCCGATGGCGATCGAACCACCCATCACGTTGAGCTTGGATCGCTCGACCTCGCCGACCGGTGACACGAACCCGGCGCGCTCCGCCCACTCGCGAGACACGAATCCAGCGAGATTGCACAGCACCTGCGCGGCGAACGCCTCATGCATCTCGATCAGATCAATGTCGCCGAGCGTGAGTCCCGCTCGCTTGAGGGCAACCGGCGCGGCGAGCACAGGGCCCATCAGGAGCTGTTCGCCCGGATCGAGCGCCGCGTACGCGTATGAGCGAATGAACGCCAGCGGTGTGTAGCCGATCATCGCCGCGCGTTCCTCACTCATGAGCAGCACGGCGCTCGCGCCGTCGGTGAGCGGCGACGAGTTGCCGGCCGTGACCGTTCCGTAGCGGCGATCGAACACAGGCTTCAGGCCGCGGAGCTGCTCGATCGACGTGTCGGTGCGGATGCCATTGTCGCTCGTCAGCGTCGTCTCGTACCGAGGCGGCACGTACACGGGCATAATCTCGGCCGTAAGCCGGCCGTCGTCGGTACCGACTGCCGCCAATCGGTGCGACCGTAGCGCGAACTGATCCTGCTCCTCGCGCGGGATGTGATTGATCTTCGCCATTTTCTCGGCCGACTGTCCCATCGTCTCGCCGGTGGACGGCTCAGCGATCGCGGGCGTGATCGGAACGAAATCGCGCGGACGAACGGAGCCGGCGATGCGAAGCTGTTGCGTCGGACCCTTGGCGCGCGAGAATGCGACGAGCTTCTCCGACATTGTCCGCGAGTGTAGGATCGGCACGTTCGACAGCGACTCGGCGCCGCCCGCGATGATCACGTCGTGATGGCCCAAAATGATCTGGTCCGCCGCGTCGGTGATCGCCTGGTTGGCCGACGCGCACGCCCGGCTGACGGTGTATGCCTCGCATCCCTTGGACAACATCGGGAGCAGCGAGACCTCGCGCGCGATGTTCGGCGCGACCACCGATGGAACTACGGTGCCGTATACGATCGCCTCGACCAAGTCGCCGTCGAGATTCGTCCGCTGCACCAATTCGGCGACGCATCGCTTCCCGAGCTCGATCGCCGACATGTCCTTGAAGGCCGTGCCGGCGCGCGCGAATGGCGTCCGCACGCCGGCGATGATCGCGACACGCCGTCCGGGAGCGCCAAGTGGAGACATGGGTTGAAACTGACAGTGTTTGGTGCGGACGGGCTAGGGGCGAGGGGCGCCGAACGCAGGGCCGATGGCCTTACTATTCACTCGATGAATGACGCGTTGCGCAGGCGCGGCGAGCAGCTCACCAAGTTGGCGAGCCATCAGTTCGACTTGCTCGTCATCGGCGGCGGCATCACCGGGTGCGGCGTCGCGCGCGACGCTGCGTTGCGTGGGCTCTCCGTGGCGCTCGTCGAGAAGAACGACTTCGCCAGCGGAACATCTAGCCGATCGTCTCGCTTGATTCACGGCGGCGTTCGGTATTTGGAGCACGGCCAGCTCCATCTCGTCTTCGAGTCGAGCGCCGAGCGCCGACACTTGCTGCGACTCGCGCCGCACTTGGTTCGTCCGTTGGAATTCACCTGGCCCGTGTACGCCGGCGCTCGCATCCGGCGATGGAAGCTGGGCGCGGGGCTGATGCTGTATGATGCGCTTTCGCTCTTCCGCAACGTCGGCCGTCACCACCGACTGAGCTCGCGAGCCGTACTCGAGCACGAGCCTGCGCTTCAGCGTGAAGGACTGTTGGGAGGCGCGCGGTACTATGATGCCGCGACCAACGATTCCAGGCTCACACTCGCGAACGCGATCGGCGCGGCCGAGGCTGGCGCGCTCACGATGAACCACGCGGCGGTCACCGCGCTCATTCCCGAGAATGGCTGTGTTACCGGCGCGACCGTCCGTGATTGCCTCACTAATACTTCATGCAACGTGCGCGCACGCATCGTCGTGAATGCCACCGGCCCGTGGAGCGACCTGTTGCGTCGTCTCGACGGCGAGACCGGACTGACCGTGCGCGGAAGCAAGGGCGCTCACATCGCCGTGCCGCGCGAGCGAATTGGTAATCACAACGCGCTGACACTCATTTCGCCCGTCGACGGCCGGGTGCTGTTCGTGCTCCCCGCCGAGGATCACGCGATTGTCGGTACGACGGACACCTACACCTCGGTGTCGCCAGACGACGTTCGCGCGACACGCGAGGACATCGGCTACTTGCTCGCGGTGGCTAATTCCTTTTTCCCGGCCGCGGGTCTTACCCAAGAAGATGTTGTCAGCGCCTGGGCCGGTATTCGACCACTCGTGCCCGCAGCGGCACAGACTCCCGGCGCGGTATCACGCGAGCATGCGATCAGCACGAGTACGCGTGGTCTCGTCTCGATCACCGGTGGAAAGTTGACCACGTATCGCGTGATGGCTGCGGACGTGATGACAATCGTCCTGGCCGCGTTGAATCGTCCGTCGAATCCTGATCGAACGAAATCGATTCCGCTGCCCGGCGGAGACTTCAACTCACTCGATGCGCTGATCGCCGACGCAGCGCGCGTCACGAACGACTCCACGATGGCTCGTCACCTCGTGATCTCGTATGGTTCTCGCTGGCTCCGCGTGTGGAGCGAGATCAACCAGCCCGGCGGTGGGGAGAGCCTTGCCGACGGACTGCCGTATACCATCGGAGAGCTGCGCTACTCGGTGCGAGAGGAGATGGCCTACACGCTCGCCGATCTGCTCATCCGGCGGACCCACATTGCCCACGACACGCGCGACCACGGCGTCGCCGCGTCGGAAAAAAGTGCGATGGCCTTGTCGGAGCTGTTCGGCTGGGACGACACCGCTCGACGAGACGCGATCGATGCGTACTCGATTGAAGCCGCGCGGGTGTTCTCCGTCGATGCGTAGCGGCGTTCGGAGTTCATCACTCGCCACGCATCGCGACCAGCGGATCCACACGAGCCGCGCGCCGCGCCGGAATCCAGCTCGCGAGCGCGGCGACTGAAACGAGAACGACCCCGACGCCACCGATGGTCATCGGGTCGAGCGCGCTGACTCCGAAGAGAAGACTCGAGACGAGCCGACCGGCGAGGACAGAGGCCATCGCTCCGATCGCGATCCCAACCGCGGTGAGGGCGAGTCCCTCGCCGATCACCATTCGAGCAATTCGATCGCCGGTCGCGCCCAACGCGACGCGGACTCCCAGCTCGTGAGTTCGCTGGCTGACTGTATAAGCGATCACACCATACAATCCCACGGCCGACAGGACGAGGGCGACGGCGGCGAAGATTGCGATCAGCGTCGCGTAGAAGCGCTGACGTCCCACGGAGCCAGTCACGCGCTCTTCCATCGTTTGGACCGAGTACACGGGCAGCTCGCGATCGAGGTCGCGGACGACCGCTCGCAGCGGCGCAGCCAGCGTTGCCGGTGGACCTTCGGTTCGGACAACGATCGAGATCGATTGGTCTGGGCGTTGAGCGATCGGCGCGTAGACCGTCGGCTCCGGAGCACCTTCGAGCCCGAAACTGTGAACGTCGCCGACCACGCCGACGATTTGTCGCGCGTCGCCACCGGAGTCTGATCCCCATCCAATCGCGATCGTTTTTCCGATCGCGTCCTCCTTCGGGAAAAACGCCTGAAGGAAGGCGTGATTGACGACAACCACTTTCGTCGCCCCCGGTTGATCCGTCGACGTGATGCCGCGACCCTCAATCACCGGCATGCCCATCGTCGCAAAGAAATCGGGCGTTACCTTTCGCGCCTCGGTCGACGGCTGGTCACTCGGACGGACCGCCGGTCGTCCGCGAATCCCGAAAACGTAGTTCTCGCTTCCTCCGTCGAGCGGGATGAAGTTTGCCATTCCGATACTCTTCACGCCGGGCAACGCTCGCGTTCGAGCCTCGAGCTCGCGGATGAAGGCTCGAATGGCGGTGCTGTCGTACGAGCGTTGAGGCAGCAACAGCTTCATCGATAGCACACCCTCGGTGCGAAACCCAGGATCGACCGACAACAACTTGGCAAAGCTGTGAAGCAGCAAGCCGGCGCCGGTGAGCAGCGTGACGGCAACCGCCACCTCTGCGACGACGATGGCTTGCTTCGCACGATTGGTCGCCGGCCGCGAGCGCGTGCCCCGTGCGCCGGCGCGCAGCGCGGTGGCCAGATCGTGTTTGCCCACCTGAAGCGCTGGCAGGACGCCGAAGATCACGCCGGTCAACAGGGCGACGATTGCCGTCACGGCGAGCGTGGTTCCGTCGATCGACGCTGAGCCAACAAGCGGCAGATTCTGCGGGGCGCGACCGAGCATCTCGTGCATCGCGAGC
>Ga0070709_10001254_pt1 | contig 13877 bp, 12 predicted proteins | sample LARL51metaG_FD_65449 | JGI IMG/M metagenome (GOLD analysis project Ga0070709, IMG submission 65449) | Corn, switchgrass and miscanthus rhizosphere microbial communities from Kellogg Biological Station, Michigan, USA - LAR L5-1 metaG | ecosystem: Host-associated > Plants > Roots > Rhizosphere ...
TGCGACGTGCTGGTCAACAACGCGGGCGGCGCGTTCGGCGGGGAGACCGTGGCGGAGGCCTTGGCCGCCGACTGGGCGGCGATGTTCGAGGTGAACGTCCTCGGTGCGCTGCACGTCACCCGGGCGTTCCTGCCGAAGCTCGTCGCCAGCGGCGACGGCGTGGTGGTGTTCATGACCTCGACCGCGGGCTTCGTCACCTACGAGGGCGGCGGCGGTTACTGCGCCGCCAAGCACGGTGAGCACGCCCTGGCCAGCACGCTCCGCCTGGAGCTGTGCGGCCAGCCAGTGCGGGTGGTCGAGATCGCCCCGGGCATGGTGCGCACCGAGGAGTTCGCCCTCAACCGGTACCGCGGGGACCGCGAGAAGGCTGACGCGGTGTACGCGGGGGTCGCCGAGCCGCTGACGGCCGAAGACGTGGCCGACGCCATCACGTGGGCGGTGACCAGGCCGAGGCACGTGAACGTCGACTTCATGGTGCTGCGCCCCCGAGCGCAGGCCGCCCAGCACAAGGTTCACCGCGAGCCGTAGCGCCCGCATAATACCGCTCACCCCCATTCAGGCCGGCTATCAATGCCGGCCTGTTTTTGTTTCATGGGCCGGGCCGGGTGGGACTGACGCACCTACCACGGGCGGATACGAGCGTTTCGGAGGATTCATGTACATTCAGACTCTGGCGGTAGCTGACAGCTTTGTCCCAGCCGGACTGCTGCGAGACGAAGATGCGGTGACGGTTACCGGAGGCATGGGATTCGTCGGCCGGCACCTCGTCCGCGCGCTGTGCCGCCTAGGCAAGCAGGTTACCGTTATCGACGTCTCGGATACCAATCTCGGCGAGCTCCCCCCGGGTGCGCGTCTTATCCAAGCCGATCTGCGCGATTATGATTCCGTTCATTCGGCATTGTCTGGAGCGCGGATTGTATTTCATCTCGCGGGAAATGCCAGCGGCACCGTCTCGGTGCAACGCCCGCGATTCGACTTCGAGACCAATGCGCTCGGCACCGCCAATGTCGCTAATGCGGCGGCGGCGGCCGGAGTGCGGCGGCTGGTCTATCTCTCGTCGGCCATCGTGTACGGCACCCCGGAAACCACGCCGATATGCGAGTCGCACCCCACCCGGCCCTTCCTGCCCTACGGGGCCTCCAAGCTCTCGGGAGAGCTCGTGGTCCGCAGCCTGCACGAGGCGCTCGGTCTGTCGGTGGTCATCGGCCGGGCATTCGTCCTGTACGGACCGGGCGAGAACCCCCGGCTAGCGGGCGGTGAGGTGTCGCAGTTCCTCCGCTGGCAGCTCAACGGGCTGCCTATCCAGGTGACCGGCGACCTCGACGCCAAGACGCGCGATTTCCTGCACGTGGCCGACCTGTGCCACGCCCTGCTCATCATCGCCGACCGCGGCGACGACGGGCAGGTCTATAACCTCGGCAGCGGCAGCGAGGTGAGCATGCGCACCCTAGCCCGGGCGGTCGGCGCCATTACCGGCCGCGACCCGGCGGTAGAGGCGGACGAGAGCGCCCTGGATGACAGCTTCCGGCTGGTGGCCGATACTTCGCGGCTGGGTGAGCTTGGCTTCCGTCCGCAGGTACAGCTGGACCAGGGACTGCGAGACCTGGCCAGCATGCTGGGTGATCGCCCGGAGCTGCCGTCCTGTCCCGCGGTCTTCCGCCAGCCGGCCGCTGAGCCGGCCGCCCAGGCCGAGCCGGCGAGCCGGGTTCCGGCCTCTGCGGCCTGCCGGAACGCCGAGCTGGCCGAAGCGGGGGTGTGAGCGGATGCTGGCCGCTAACGGCGGAGACCCGGTCATTTCCGCGCCGGCGGCAGCCTGGCCGCAGATCACCGACGACGACCGCGCTGCGGTGCTGGCCGCGCTTGACCGTGCGTCCCCGTGGCGGTGGCCGATGGAACCAGTCCAGGAGCTGGAGGAAGCCTGGTCCGAGTGGACCGGGATGCCATACGTCGTCGCGGCGAACTCCGGCACCGCCGCCTTGCACATGGCCGTCGCCGCCTGCGGGATCGGACCCGGAGATGAGGTCATCGTACCCGCTGACACCTTTCTCGCGTCCGCGTCGTGCGTGCTGCAGGCCAACGCCATCCCCATCTTCTGCGACGTCGACCGGGACACGTTCAACATCGACCCGGCCCGGGTCGAGGCGGCCATCACCGAGCGAACCCGGGCGATCCTGGCCGTCGACCTCAACGGCCTGCCCGCCGACTACCGGCCGCTGCGCGAGCTGGCCCGGCGGCACGGGCTGGCGCTCATCGAGGACGCGGCGCAGGCCCATGGCGCCAGCTACGACGGCCAGCCGGCCGGCGCGCTCGGTGACCTGAGCGGAGCAAGCCTCAACGGCTCCAAGACCCTGTCCGCGCTGGGTGAGGGCGGCCTGTTCGCCACCAGGGATCCTGACCAGCACCGGCTGGCCCGCCGGGTGCTCATGTTCGGCGAGGAACTGCCCGGGCAGGGCCGTGACTACAACGCGCGCATGATGGGCTGGAACTACCGCATCGACGTGCTGGCGGCCGCGTTCGCCCGGTCCCAGCTGCGCCGGCTCGCGGAGGGCTGCCGCGTCCGGGCCGAGAACGGCGAAAGGCTGACTAAGCAGCTGGCGGGCGTGCCCGGGCTGCGCACTCCGGCGATCCCTGACGGGAGCACGCACGTGTACTTCTTCTACCCGATCCTGGTGGAACCCGAAGCCATAGGGCTCACCGACGTGCCCGTAGCCGCCTTCCGCGACGCCGTCGAGAAGGCGATGAACGCCGAAGGCGCGGCCATGATGCGATGGCAGCCGCAGCCGGTGCCGATGCAGACCCTCTTCCAGGAGATGCGGGGATACGGGCAGGGCTGCCCGTGGTCGTGCGGCCCAGCCCGGCCCGGCGTCCGCTACCAGCCAGGGGATTACCCGGTGGCTACCGACATCTGCGAGCGGCGGCTGGTCATGGGCCAGACGTTCAGCTCGTTCGGCCCGCCCACCGACACCCACCGGATGGACCTGTATGCCGAGGCGTTCCGTAAGGTCTTCGTGGACGAGCGGGACGCCCTCGTCGCGCTGGCCCGCCAGGAGGCCGGGTCCCGGTGACAACCTCGCGGCTCCGCCTGGCCAGGGCCGCGGTCGCGGTGGTGTTCGGGGTCACCGGAGCGGCGTTCGGGACCTGGGCGTCACGCGTGCCCGCGATCCAGGACCACCTGCGGCTGTCGAACGGCGCCCTGGCGTTGGCGCTCGTGGGGCTCAACGGCGGCGCCTTCCTTGCCCTCCCGGCCAGCGGCGGCCTGGTCCGCAGATACGGCAGCCGGGCGGTCCTGGCCGGGAGCCTGGTGATCTACCTGGCGGCTCTCCCGCTGCTGGCGTGGACACCGAACGCGCTGGGGCTGGGGGGCACCCTGTTCGTGTTCGCCGCCGGCAACAGCGGGGTTGACGTGGCCATGAACACCCAGGCGGTCCTGATCGAGCGGGCCTACCGCAGGCCCGTGCTCGGCTCGTTCCACGCGATGTTCAGCCTGGGCGGCCTGGCCGGGGCGATGGCCGGGAGCCTGCTGGCCAAGGCCGGCTGGTCCGTGGGAGCACATTTCGCGCTGGTCGGTCTGGTGCTGATGGCGGCCGCCGCCGCAGCCGTCCCCGGGTTCCTGCCGGATCAGCCGGGAGCCTCCCAGTCGTTCCGGCCGACCCTGCCCAGCCGGTCCCTGCTGGTGGCCGGCCTAATGGCCTTCTGCGTGCTGATGGCCGAGGGTGTGGTGAACGACTGGAGCGCGGTTTACATGCGCAAGGTCGCGGCGGCCGGGCCAGCGCTCGCGGCCGCGGCGTTCGCGGCTTTCTCGCTCGGCATGGCAGCCGGGCGACTGCTGGCCGACCGGGCGCGGTCGCGGACCGGGTCGCGGGCGTTCATCGTGATCGCGAGCAGCGTCGCGGGGATGGCGGCGATCGTATCGGTGGCGGTACTGGCGCCTACCGCTGGCATCGTGGCGTACGGGCTGATCGGATTCGGCCTGGGCGGGATCCTGCCCGTGGTGCTCAGCCAGGCCACCGCTGGGTCCCGGGCGGACCCGGGCGCGGAGATCGCCGCCATCTCCACCGTCGGGTACATGGGGTTCGTCACCGGTCCCCTGATCGTCGGGGGGATCGCCGCGCTGGCCGGGCTACGGATCGCCGCGCTGGTCCTGGTGGTGCTGATGGCCGGGACAGCCGTGATGGCGCCCCGGCTGCCCTGTCCTTCCGGCTCGCGCGGTCGCCGCGGCCTTCGGAGCCGCCCCGCGACCAGCAGACAACAGTCAGCAATCACAGATTGATGATTAATTGATGTAGCCCGGGGAACGGGTCAGCGAGGCACCAGTGAGAGGTCAGGTTATGTCCGTAAAGATCGCGGAACGTCCCAGGGAGCGGATCGCGTCCGCCGGTGCCGACATTATGCGCATTCTCGTGCCGCCGAACAGTACGGTACGGCCGCTGGCGTGGGCCTGCCTCATTACCACCGTCGGCAACGGGATGTGGTACACGTGCTGGGCCATCTTCTTCACCCGGACCATCGGCCTGAGCCCGGCCCAGGTCGGGATCGGCATCACCGTCGGCGGCTGCCTGGGCCTGGCGGCCGGGCCGGTGGTCGGCCATCTAGGTGACCGCCTGGGTCCCCGGGAGGTGCTGATCGGCGTCGCGGCATCACGGGGCGCCGCCATGCTCGGGTTCACGCTCGTCCACTCCTTCTGGCCGTTCCTGCTCGTGGCCTGCCTGTCCACCATGGCCGATCGCAGCTCGGGCGCTCCGCGGTCCGCCATGATCATCGGGCTCTGCCACGGGACAGAGCGGATGGACACCCTGGCCTACGTGCGGGTGATAGGAAGCGGTGGCTTCGCCCTCGGGGCGCTGGCGGCGGCCCCGATCCTCGCGATCGGGACGCACGGAGCCTTCATGGCCATGGTCATGCTCAATGCGGCCACATTCATCGCCTACGCGGCCATCATCACCCGTCTCCCCCACGTCCCCCCGACCGGACTCAGCGAGTCGGCCGGTCTCGGACGGCGCAGCCGGATGCCCGTCCTGCGTGACCTGCCCTACCTGACGGTCAACCTGCTCGCGGGCCTGCTGGCCGTGAACTGGGCCATCTTGTCGACCGCGGTCCCGCTGTGGATCAGCCGGGACACTCACGCCGGTACCTGGGTCCTCTCGGTGCTCGTCATGATCAACGCGGGATTCATCGCGCTGTTCCAGCGCCAGGTCACCAAGAACAACGAACGGCCGCTCCGGGCGGCCCGGACGACCCTGGTCGCCACCGTCGCGTTCGCCGCGGCCTGCGTGGTGTTCGCCTGCAGCGGGGCGCGCGGCGGGACGCTCGCGGCCGTGATACTGATCGCCGCGTCGCTGGTGCACGTCACCGGCGAGCTGCTCTGGGTCGCTGGGGCGTGGGGGCTTTCCATCGGCCTGATGCCCGATCACCACCACGCCATGTACCAGAGCGTCTACGGCACGGGGGAAAACGCCGCCATGGTCTTTGCCCCGGCCCTGATGACGCTGGTGGTCATCGGACTCGGCGTCAACGGGTGGATGGTGCTCGGCGGGCTGTTCCTCGCCATCGGCCTGGCGATCCGCGCGGCGACGGCCTGGGCGGTGCGCACACGCGGCGAATGCGGACCGCTGGTTTCTGCCGCAGTACCTGGGCAGGAGTGACGGCGTGCTAGAGACAACCGGGCGTGACGCCAAGGGCCTGCTGCCCTTTCTCATCGGGACGACTGGCAGGCTGCTGGCGACGGCGGAGACTATCGGCGACGAGGCGATCCGCGCGCCGTCGCTGCTGCCTGGATGGTCGCGGGCGCATGTACTGGCACATATCGCCGGCAGCACCGACTCCCGGGTGCGCCTCCTGGTGGCCGCGGCGGCCAGGCTGGACATCCCCCAATATCCGAGCGAGCAGGCGCGTACGGAGCAGATCGAAGCCGACGCGGCCCGCCCGCGGGCCGCATTGCTGGCCAGGGTCCGGCGGTCCCTCACCGAGGCGGTCACGACGGTACTGACTCACCCCGCTGACCGCTGGAACGAGGAGGTGGAATGGCTGGGGGGCGACCGGCATCCAGTGCACAGGGCGGTATCGAGCCTGCTGCAGGAGCTAGAGGTCCATCACGTCGATCTCGACGCCGGGTACCGCCCGGCCGACTGGCCGGGCTGGTTCGTGGCCGATGAATCCAGAAGGGTGCTAGCCAGCTTCTCGGACCGGCCAGAGATGCCGCGGATCGAGGTGCGGGCAACTGACCAGGACATCGGGCACGTCTTCGGCGAGGATCCGGAACTACTGGTGACCGGAGCGGGATACGCCCTGCTGGCCTGGCTTACCGGACGCAGCGGCGGCGAGGGGCTGTCCGTTGCCCCGCCGGGCCCGCTGCCGGAGCTGCCCGCCTGGAAGCAGTGACGCGGCAGCCCGGCAGGCGCATCGCTGTCAGCTGAGTTCGACGCAGGCCGCAGCGGCGCCAGGTGCGAGCGTGATAGAAGTGCCGAACGGCCTGGACAATAGGGCCACGCGCTCCAGGATCTTGCGGCTCCTGGCCGCATCCGGTGCGTAGGGCATGCCCTGGATGGCTGCGGGCGGCCCCTGGTGCAGCGCCAGCGGGTGTAGTTCCACCCGCGTCAGCTTGCCCTCGTCCCAGGTGCACACGGGGACCATAGTCTCCCAGTAGCGTTCGTCTTGGCTGAAGTCCCACTTGCTCATGTTGATCGCGCTCGGCCCGGCGTCGGCGGCCAGGCCGGCCTTGACGCAGGCGTCGGCCGGGTACCGCCGGGGGGTCGAGTTCTGGAAGAACAGCGAGCCGAGACCGTAAAAGATCACCCCGCCGCCTCGCCGCTCGACGCCGGCCACCATGTGCGGCCCGTTGGCCACCACCAGGTCGGCGCCCGCGTCGGCGATCTCGTGCGCAGCGTCGATCAAGAACGGAGCAGGCTCATCCCAGTCCGCGCCGGGTTCGTGGGAGTGCAAGCCGACGAGCACGAGGTCCGCGACCTGCCGCGCCTCCTGAACGGCTGCGGCCAGCGCGCCGAGATCCTCCGGCTCGCAGTAAGACGTCCGCTGGTAGCCAGGTCCGTCACGGAAAGTGAGGGGGCCGAGGGTGACGCGGTCGGCGGACTCCTGCGGCTCGAACCGCCCAGCGATGGAGCGCAGGGCGCGCAGCGCGCCGGAGGGCAGCTCGTGCTCGACCCGGTACCGGAGGTAGCTGATGCCCGGCCGGGCCGGAATGCCCGAGCGCGCTGCGCCCGCCATGGCGTGCACGGGAAACGTCGCGGTGGCGGCCAGGACGGCGATGCGCGCGCCCGGCGTCTCGAGAAAGGCAGCCTCCCTGGCGGTCGCCAGGTCGGGACCTGCTCCCGCGTGTACGATTCCCGCCTCGTTCAGGACCTCGCAGGTCCGCACCAGCGCGGGCCAGGCGTAATCACCGGAGTGGTTGTTGGCATTGGACACCAGGTCGATGCCCAGCTCGCGCAGTTCCCTGGCGATGACGGGATCGGACCGGACCCAGGTGCCGCCGCTCTCGGACATGGCCGGGCACTCGTAGTCGTGAAAGAGGGTTTCCAGGTTGGCGAACCGGGCCGTACAGCCGTCCCAGATCCGGGACAGGTCGCCGAGCAGCCCGGCGCGCGCCGAGGCGGTGAGTTCCCTGGTGACGAGGACATCGCCGGCACAGGCGATCGAAACGGTTTGTGTCATGTCCTGAGCTCCTTTCCTCCCGCGGCGCCGAAGAATTGATCCAGATCGATATGGCGGGGCGCGCCCAGGCCATCCGCCTTCGCGCTGATGTCTGTCCGCGCCTGCCGCGCCTGGTCGTAAAAGTAGACCGGGCACATGTCCCCGGCCGCGCTGATCTCGAGGAAAGGGTTCGCGACGAGGAAATCGCGCACCTGCCCGGTGTCGCGGCGGACGGTCAGGTAGAGCCGCTTGGTGCTGAAGTGATTGGGCGGCAGGACCACGCGCGGGGCGAATTTCCGCTTCCATTGGAAGATGCCCTTGGCCAGAAAGGCCTCCGTGCCGTAGAAGTCCACAGCCGAGTAACCCCGCTCCGCCGCCCACTGCAGCAGCAGGTGATACACCGCCTTGAACGCGCCTGAGTCGTAGTGCTCCGTGTTTCCCTCCAGGACGCCGAGCAGCCGGGTGGTAATGGTGCCGTCCCGCTCATGGCAGAGCACGCCCGCTACGGGGACGCCGCCGTCCACGATGAACATCAGTCGGCCGCGCCGGAGAATATGGTCGCGGGCGACGCTGAATTGCTCCGTTCTCGTGTCCTCGGCATGGCGCGCCCGCATCGTCGGCAGGTGCATGCGCTCGTAGAAGAAACGCAGGGCTCGTTCAGAATTGTCTTCTCTGAGCACCCACTGGTGCCTGCGGCTGTTACGGCTGAACTCCCACCGCTCCCGGCGAGAGGTCCGCGCGCGGACCGCCGCGGGCCCGTTCCCGGTGTCGACCACCAGGTGCACGCGAAACGGGGCCACGAAGGCGCGGGTGGGCGGCAGCTTGCCTATCCGCGTTTGCTCGGCGCCGATCAGCACGATGTCGGCATCGGGAAAGCGGCCGCGAGCCAGGTCAGGCCATGAGGCCGGCTCCTCGCACAGGACCGGCCGCCCCCCGCCAAGCGCGGTGCGCCGACGCTCAAGGAGCTGCCGCACGTTCAGCTGGCCGGCCGGCAGGCCGGCGTAGGCGAGGCTGGGGCCGGGTCCGAGATCCCGGGAAAGGACGGCCGGTCCCGGGCTACCGCACGCGTCGACCGCGCTCCGTGCGCGGCGCACGAACGGATGGGACGCGTTGTTCCAGTAATAGCGCGCGGACGCCCGTGTCCGCGCGAGGCTGCCGTCGGTCCCGTCCGGCGAGTCCCGCCAGGCCACGGCCGGGGAAACAGCGTTCATCCGACCGGCACGCGTTCCGCCGAGGTCACGGCGGACAACACGGCGTCCCTGATGGCGTCCGGCCCGGCCGCGGCCGTCAGGTGCTGCCGCGGGATCGGCACGTAGTCGTCCTCGCCGTAGCACCCGGACCCGTGGATGAGGATGTCCTGGTCCTCGATCAGGCCGCGGTCCAGCGCGTTCAGCATGCCGGTGGCCGCCATCACCAGCGACCACTCCCGGAGCCTCCGCGGGTCCGCGGGCAGGTTAAGCGCCGGGGCCAGCAGGGCCCGGACCTGGGCGTACCGGCTGAGGCACTCGTGTAGTGACACCACGATGCCGCCGCCTCCATCGCGGCGGATGAGGTCGTTCATCTCCGCCGAGGTGGGCGGCTGACGGGTGTAGAAGGTCGGATCGAGGCGCTCGGCCGGATCGAAGGTGGCCGAGGGGAAGTGCGGATCCTGGTTCTGGCGGTAGAGGCCATCGGCCGGGTCACGCTCGTAGGTGGGCACCCGGCTCGGCGACGTCGTGCCGTGCAGCAGGCTGAGCACCATGTCCGGCGTGCCGAGGTGCTGGACGAGGAAGTAGCGCGGGGGGCGGCGCCCCGGGGAGCTCAGCATCGAGCGGTAGCCCAGATTGTGCCCGAGCAGGCCGTACGCGCTGGAGACGGCGTGGACGTGCAGCCGGCCGCGGAGCGGGTCAGGCGCGTGGAGCTCGTGCTCCACCAGCGCGCGGATCGCGTCGGCGACCTTGTAGTTCTCGATGTCGAGCGTGTACCACAGATCGGTGTCGTAGAGACTGCCCAGCTCGTCGGCGTGGTCGTCGCGGAACCCCTGAGCGAGTGCCTTGACCGCCGACGGCTCCGGCCCGGAGTGGATGATCACCGGGTTGCGCCTGCGCAGGCCGGGATCTTCGCTCAGCCGGGACGACCAGAGCTTCCCGGCTGAGCTCTCCGGGACGATGCTCGTGATCTGCAGCCGGTCCGGGTCGGCCAGCCCGCAGTCGATCGCCCGCCACACCGCGTCCCGCAGCGCCGTCGCCTTGTTGGCCGAGGACGGGGTCAGCAGCATGACCCGCCGGTCGGTCCGGCGCAGGTACTCCACGGCTCGCGCCACCATGATCAGCGAGGCCGGTGACTTCGTGGTGCGGGTGGCCGGGTTGCGCATGAGGTCGAGCAGGGAAACCGTGGCTCCCCCGTACGAGGCGCGCGTTCCCCGGTAATCGTCCAGGTGGTGCACGGCGATACTAGAAGGCGCGAAGAAGCGCACCGTTTCTGCGGATAGCGGCGGGAGGTCGAATCCCGGCTCGAAGCCTGCCGCTCCGCCGCGCCGCAGCGCCAGCGAGTGCAGGAGTTCCTGGACTTGACGGTAGTAGCGCTCGATCGCGTTGCTGATGACGAGTGCGCGTGGCGCTGATGCATTGCTCATGGTGTCTCCGCTCTGCTCGGGTTCGTGAAGTCCCACGCCGTCGGCGCCCTGAAACCGCGCCGTCACGGCGCCTGAGTCCGTCAGGCCAGGGTGGCGAGATCGCCGGCCTGCTGGCGGAGCCGCCGCAACCCCGACGCACGCAGCCTGGACACCTGCATCTGAGACACGCCCAGGCGCTGCGCCACTGCGCGCTGCGGCAGTTCGTACATCACTGTGAGCTGGACGACTCTCCGCTCCGCCTCGGGCAGGCAGCCGAGCAGGGCGTAGGCGGTGTGTCGTTTCTCCACCGCGTCGATGTCATCATCGTGCGTGCCGATGTAGTCGCCGAGCAGAGTCCCGTTCGGCCCGGATGGCTGCTGCAGCGATACGGGGAATCGCACCCGATCGGCGGCCAGGGCCTCAAGCACCTTCTTCTCCTCGTCCTCGACCCAGGCCGCGAGGTCCGGCACACCGGGTGACTCTCCGGGTGACGCCGACCGTTGCTGCATCGTCCGCAGCCGTCCCTGCAGTTCCTGCAGCGGGCGGGGAATGCGCACTGTCCCCAGGCAGTCGCGCAGGTAGCGCCATAGCTCACCGTTGATCTTGGGAATCGCGTAGGAGACAAAGCATGCCGCGCGCTGCTCGTCGTAGGCGTCGGCTGCTTTGACGAGACCCACGGAGGCGACCTGCTGCAGGTCCTCGAGCGGCTCGATTCCTGACCACTGCTGCCGGGCCAGACGGTGTGCTAGCGGGAGGTGAACGATGATGAGCTGATCGCGCGAACGCGTGGTGCTGCCTCGTTGCCGCATCCGTTGTGCTTCCTTCCGGACATCACACTTGCGAACACCGCGCTGCTCCTTTCTGAACATCGCGTCGTTTCCGGCCATGATCATTTTTATGCTCATGGCGGCCGGCATCCCCCATCAGGAGACTAACCTCCGCTTGGCGATACCGGGGTCATGGTTACCAGGGCGGGGGCGCGCTAAACATTCATATTCCATCGAACGCTGATACATGCCCGCTAGCTGGGCAAAGAAACCAAAGTTACTGCAGGGAACGATCCGGCGGCCGCCGGGACGGGCGAGAGCAGGAAATGGCTGTTTCAGCGACGGCGGCCTGTGGGACTACGAGCCCCACAGCAGTGATCCAACCCAATGGAAACCAGCGGAGCGGGCCGCCAATTCTCGTTTCATTCCCGCATGCACGAAGAGAAAAAGGAGTCCGCCATGCCAATTTCACCGCTCAGCATCCTCTCTCTCCGCGATTTCAATGGCGATCCGCTGAGTCCCGAGTTGATGCACCGGACATTCGGTGAGCTTATGACCGAGCACGGATACGTCTTCATGTGCAACGTGCCGGATACATTCGACCCGGTTTCTTTCTGCCGGGATCTCGGCAACTTCGTGCCCAATTACAGTGGCGCCGTGGTCGGCGACGTCCGGCCGGAACCCGGGATGGACGACGTCTACCACGCCGGCAACACCCGGGCGCTGACGCCCCACACCGAGGGCTATGACTTCAAGATCACCCCGCCGCGCTACATCGCCCTGTGGTGCGTCACGCCGTGCCATGGCGCAGGCGGCGAGACCACGCTGGTCGACGCTTTCCGGTGGCTGTCCGAGCTGCCCGAAGAGCAGCGCCAGCTGCTGCGCGAGCGGCCGTACGAGTGGAAGACGACCGAGGGAATCCAGCGTCTCGGCCTCGATCTCCACACCAAGCACCCGCTGCTCGAGGAGACGGACAACGGGACGATCGTCCGGTTCTCCTGCAACAACCTCATCAGGAGCGACGACGACCCGGTCACCGAGGTGCAGCAGCACGCACGAGAGTTCTTCGAGCAGCACCACGTGGCGATCGACTACGACCGCGCCGACATGCTCGTCTGGGACAACTGGCGCATGCTGCACTCGCGTAACGCCTTCACCGACACCGGCCGTCACCTGCGCCGAATCCAGATCGCCGCCTGATACCACCGGGAGCTGTGCATGTACCGCACCATGATGAAGTCAAAGATCCACCGGGCCACGGTCACCCAGGCTGACCTGCATTACGTGGGCTCGCTGACGCTCTGCCGCGACCTGATGGAAGCCTCCGACCTGCTGCCGGGAGAGCGCGTCGACATCGTCGACATCGACAACGGGAACCGCCTGTCCACCTACGTGATCGAAGGGCCGCCCAGCAGCGGGGTGATCGGCATCAACGGCGCCGCCGCCCGGCTTATCAGCCCCGGCGACCTGGTGATCATCATCGGGTACGGGTCCTACACCGACGAGGAGATCGCTGACCTGCGGCCGAGCGTGGTCTTTGTCGACCAGGACAACCGCATCACCGATGTCGGAACCGACCCCGCTGAGCCTCCCCCCGGGACCGCCACGGTCCGCGGCGACGTGGTGCGCGCCCCGGCCGCCGTGCACACCCCGGCCTGAGGAGCAAGGGTCGGCGTGAAGGCACCGACGGTGGTGATCGTGGGTACTGGGGACCTCGCCAGGACCATCTGCGGGTCGCTGGCCGCGCTGAAGGACGTGCCGCTGCGAGTAATCGTGCTGGGCCGCAACGCGGGCCGCGCGGCCGAGGTGGCGCGAGCCGCGGAACCGGCCGGGCCCGTGCGGGTGACCGCGTATCCCGCCGGGGCAGGGACCGCCGCCCATCTCGCGATGGCGGCGGCCGCCTGCCGGCCCGAGGTGGTCCTGCAGTGCGCATCATGGCACTCCCCTCGCGACAGCGCAGGTCCGCGGTCGGCGTGGACCGCCTTGCTGGCCGAGGCGGGCTTCGGGATCACGCTGCCTCTGCAGGCGCTGCCTGCGAGCCTGACCGCGGCGGCGCTGCCGCCGGAGTCCGCCTTCATCAACGGCTGTTTCCCTGACGCCGTCAACCCCGTGCTGGCCGGCCTGGGCCTGCCGGTCCTGTGCGGCGTGGGCAACGCGTCGACACTCTGGGCGCAGCTGGCCGATCCCGGCCTCAAGCTGGTAGCCCACCATATCCACCTGCACCGTCCCGGCCGCGCCGCCGATGAGGCGCGGGCGTGGCAACGGTCCGCACCCGTCCCAGACCTGGCGGCCCGGCTGTCCGGCCTGCGGGCGCTGCCTCGTGCGGCCATCAACGAGCGCGCCGGGCCGCCCGCGGCCCGGCTCGTCAAACACCTGCTCACGGGCGAGGTAGCGCGGATGAGCGTGCCCGGTCCACTCGGGCTGCCCGGCGGCTATCCCGTGCTCATCCGCGGCCTGCGCCTCGAGCTCGACCTGCCATCGGCCCTGCCCGCGCCGGCCGCCATCGCGTGGAACCAGCGAATGTCGGGGCTGGACGGCGTGACCGTGCACGCGCACGGGCGGGTCACTTTCGCGCCCCACTCAGCCAGTGCCCTGGCCAGGCATCTTCCCGGCCTAGCGGCTGGTTTCGATCTCGACAAGCTGCCCGCGGTCGCTCAGCAGATGCGTGAGCTCCGCGGCCGTCTACGGAGGACTTATGAATACCCAGGCTGATCCCGGCCTTCGCCGCCTGCGTGAGCGCACCGCCGACGCGCTGTTCGCCGTGCTGCCGCAGGACGAACTGGCCGCAGCGGAGCGCTGTGCCGCCCGGCTGCGAGCCGAGCTGCCTGACCAGGAAGACCTTCGGCGCAATGTCGTCCTGGTGGCCTACGGCG
>Ga0070709_10001256_pt1 | contig 13874 bp, 9 predicted proteins | sample LARL51metaG_FD_65449 | JGI IMG/M metagenome (GOLD analysis project Ga0070709, IMG submission 65449) | Corn, switchgrass and miscanthus rhizosphere microbial communities from Kellogg Biological Station, Michigan, USA - LAR L5-1 metaG | ecosystem: Host-associated > Plants > Roots > Rhizosphere ...
ACGTCCGATCCGCGAGTGGCGTCGAGAAGGCGCTCGGTGACTACCTCGAGCACGCGATCCCCGGCCTCGTGGCCGAGTGAGTCGTTCACCGGTTTGAATTCGTCGAGATCGATGTACAGCACGGCCACGGACGTGCGGTCGCCGACGTCGGTGTTCGCATCGGCTCCTGCGCCGTAATTCGTTTTACGCCGGTCGAGTGTCTCCTCGACGATCTTTCGGAAGCGAGCCTGGTTCACGAGCCCCGTCAATGCATCGTGATACGCTTGATGCGTAAGCTCGATCTCGAGCGCCTTACGCTCGCTCACGTCGCGGCCGTTGATGACGACTCCACGCACGGCCGGATCGTTGATCAGGTTCGTGCAGAGCACCTCGAGCCATCGGAGCGCGCCGTCGGCGTGCTTTGCACGCCACTCACATGGCGCCGACGGACGCGGCCGCCCATCGACCGCGGGGGTGTCAGTGATCTGTGTGAAATCGGCCTGCACCAAGACCCGATCATCCTCGGCGATGAATTCAGCGAGGCTCCGGCCGACAAGCGCCGTCGGATGGTAGCCGAGCGTCTGCGCGACGGACGGACTGGCCTCTCGAATCACTCCCGCGGCGTCGACGACAAGCACGACGTCTGACGCGTTCTCGACCAGCGCACCGAAATGGGCTTGGAGCGCCGCGTTGCGTCGCTGCGCAGACATCTGTCGCAAAACGACCAGCAGCGTAATGGCGATCGCGCCCAGCACGAGCGCCATGAGTGGCGCGGTCGACTCATGCGAGGGTTGCGCGGTGGCATCGCGCGCCTGACGAAGCAGCACCGCAAACACTCCCGCAATCGCCGCCGAGGGAAGCAGACCATTGACGACCGCCCAGCGCGAATTTCCCGCCGAGCTGATTGCGTTTCGGACGCGACGCTCGGCCGCCGGTCGCGTCTGAAACAGAGCCGCTGCCACGGCAACGAGCAACGCCGCCAGTGCAAAGCAGGCATTCAGCGTCACGTCGGAGAGCGGCGTCTTGAGGACGGTCGCCCGCATCTGCAGCGTGTTCGCAAGCGTGAGAATCGCCCACGCGACAGTCAGCAATCCGAGTGGGAGAAACATTCGCCGGGTGGGACGCTGCACGAACAGCGCGACGGCGCCGAACAGCACGGTAAGACACAACACCGTGTAGGCCAGTGCGCGCGTCGTGGCGAGCGCGCCCGCCCCGCTTTGCATGAGTATCTCGCTAAAGACGAAATGCCACGCGAGAATCGCCGCGGCGACGATCACGATCGCGGCGTCGAGGAGGTGCGTCGCGCTATCGACGCTCTTCGATCCGGCGCGCGGGAATGACGCGAACGCCCAGAACGCCAGCGGGTACTGCGCGTACGCGACGATGTAGATCGGCCACGAGAAGCGGTGCGACGAATCGAACGCGCGCCATACCCAATCGAGGTTGACGAACGCCGAACAACCCATGGCAGCCGCGATGAGCATCCACCCGCGCCGTATTCGGCCGTCGACGACTCGCGACGCGCGCCACGCCAGCCATGTGGAAATGACCTCGATGGGCGCGTAGAGCAGGCAAAGGGTGGGATTCGCCTGCGCCTCTGGTACCTGGCGCAGCTCGAACAGCGCCCAGATGTAGGCGATCACCAGTCCAAGCTGCACGGCGACCGGCCCCGCGACGTCCATGTCGCGTGGTGGCCACACGTTCCGTCGTCGGAAATCGTGGCTGGTCATACCTTAGACATGTCGATGCGGCAGTGGGACTTGCCGCGCTCCGCAACTAGTTCGTGCACGATCCATGGATTCCACCGGCCGTGATGGGCGTCGGTGAAATTCTGACTGACGAGCGCTACCGGACGTCACCGGACGCCCATGAAAGCGCCATCGGCATTTGGGCCGGCGCGCGGCGACGGATTTTATACGAACCTGGTGGGGCTATTCGCCCGGATTCGGGTCGCTCCGCGGGCGCACCGCCGCTACGTCGATCGGCCAGCTGCCCGAGCGACGCTCAGGTGGCTGATCCGCGCGGTACATAATGACTCGCGCGCGCTCCAAGGTGATCAGCCCACCGCCAAGCATCTGATCGAGCTCAGGGAGGATGGCTTCGATCTTCTCCTCAGTCTCGATGCATTCGATCACGATCGGCAGATCGCTCGACAACTCGAGGAATCGGTCGGTGTGCAATTTGGAGCTCGGTCCAAAGCCCATGATCCCGCGCTGCACGGTGGCACCCGCGTAGTGTCGCGCGCGCAGTAGCTCGACGATTTGCTGGTACAGCGGCTTTCCGTGATGACGATCCGACTCACCGATGTGAATGCGCATCAACACGCGTTCGCCCTTGAAACCGTGCATGCTTCCTCCAGTCCAATCCGAGATCACGCCCCTTGGCGCAGTGCCAACAGTCGGTTCGCCGCGGCGAATCCGAGCAACGTACCCGCCAACGCGAGAACGACGCTCGAGCCGACATAGAGCGCAGCCCGGCCGTATTCGCCGTCGTCCAGCATCATCGCGGTTTCATAACTGTAGGTCGAGAAGGTCGTGTAGCCGCCGCAAAAACCGCTCGTCAAAAGCATTCGCGTTTCCGCGCTCACGGCGCCCGACTGGAGCGCGTAGCGCATGATGAACCCGAGGAGAAAGCTGCCTGTGATGTTGATGAGCAACGTGCCGACGGGAAAACTCGGGCCCGCGCGTTGTTGGATGAACGCGGTGAGATAATAGCGCGAGACGCATCCGAGCGCTCCGCCGATGGCAACCGACCAGAAAATTCTCATGCAGTCTCAACGAAGGAGGATCACGCGCGCCGACGAGACGGAATCGTGCGGCCCAGCGATCGCGAGTACGTCACCGCCGCGCAGTCGTTCCCGCCCCGACGGGACGAGCGTTTCACGCCCGTCGCCGGCCGACCGAAAGATGGCGAGGATCGTCGCCCCCGTCAGGCCGCGGAGATCGAGATCAGCCAGCGTCCGACCGACGACTGAGCCGGCCTCCGGCAGCACGACGAGCGTCGGCTCACCCAACCCGGGCAACGCGGCACTCACATGCTCCATGGTCCGTGACAGTTCGTCGGAACGCGAGCTCGTCGTCATCTGGTTGGCGATCGCGGTGACGATCACGTGCGCACCAGCGCGGGCGTGGCCGTGCAGGTCGCGGGCGGCACGCAAGAACGCGATGGCCAGGATGACAACGATGGACAGTAGCACCACGATCGTTGGCGCGCCGCGAAGAAATGGTTGCGTCACGGCCGTGAGCGGAGCGAGGGCGGCGAGCAAGATCGCCATCTGGAGCGTCGTCACGAGCGCCATTCGAGGAGCACGAGCGAAGTCCACGCGCCCAGCGCCGGTCGCCGGCAGCGCGCGCACCGCCAGCGCGAGCCCGAGCAACCACGAGGTCCGGATCAAGCCCGCGACCAGCGGTACGCCAATGACCGCACCGCCCGCGACAATCACGACTTGGGCAATCCGCTCCGACAGTCCGAGCCACTGGCCGATGAGGACTGTCGACCGGCCCATCTCCGCGGCTGCTCCAATGATGACCACCGCCAGAAGGACAACGTCGAGAACGAGCAGGCGTACAAGACGGCGGATTCGCGCGCGGCCACCGGCGGCGGGCGCACTCTCACGCAGCCGTTCGATCCACGATCCGTACAACGCGACGAATGTCTGGACGGATCGTGGAAGCTTGCGGTCGACGATCAACGCGACCGGATCGGCCGCGCGAATGAGCCATGGCGTCGTGAGCGTCGTCAGCGCCGACACGGCGATCGCCATGGGGTAGAGCTCGAGACGGATCGCTCCGGCCGCGGTGCCCACGGCAGCAATGATGAATGAGAATTCTCCAATCTGCGCGAGACTCATGCCCGCTTGCACCGACGACCGGAGTCCGTTTCCGGTCAGAAATGCGCCCACGGTTACGGCGACCACTTTGCCGGCGATCACCACGGTGGCCAGCAAAAGGATCGCGCCCCAATGCTCCACCAATACTCGGGGATCGATGAGCATTCCAACGGAGACGAAGAAGATGGCGACGAAGAGATCGCGTACCGGTCGCACCAATACCTCGATCCGCTTCCCCTCGCCCGACTCCGCCACGAGCGAGCCGGCGATGAACGCCCCGAGGGCCACCGAGTAACCAAATGCGAGGGCGATGAGCGCCGCGGCGAAGCAAATGCCGATGCTCGCCACGAGCGTCATCTCGGGAAGGTCGGCACGCATCACGGCGCGGACCAGTCGCGGCACGATGAGAATGCCGATGCCGATCAATGCGACGAGAAATGTTGCCAGACGTATGCTGGTCAGCGCCAAACCGCCGGCCGAGACCGTGCCACTCGTCGCGAGCGCCGTCAGCACGGCGACGAGCAGGATCGCGATGAGGTCTTCGACGATGAGTATGCCGAAAACAACCTCGGTGACTCGTCCGCGCACGCCGCGCTCGGCGAATGCTTTGACGACGATCGTCGTGCTGGAGATAGCGACTATCGCGCCCACGAAGGCACTCTCGATCGGAGTCCAGCCAAGCAGCCGCGCCGTCATGAATCCCAACCCGATCATCACGCTCGTCTCGGCGAGCGCGGCCAGTCCCGAGGTCCCGGCCACTTTCACGACGCGTCGCAAGCTGAACTCCAACCCGAGCGAGAACATCAGCAAGATCACGCCGAGCTCCGACAGAGCCCGCACTGTGGATTCGTCGGCCACGAAGGGCAGTGGTAGGTGGGGACCGACGATCATGCCGGCAAGCAGGTAGCCGAAGACCACCGGCTGCCTCAGACGGTGAAACACCACCGTCGTGAACGCGGCGATGCAAAGAACCAGCGCGAGATTCTGCAAGAACCCGTGCGCGTCGTTCATCAGGCCTCAGGCTTTTCGTGCCGCTCCTGCCGAATGAGCATCGCGACGCTGCTCAGCACTAATACTGCGGCGAGTCCGATCATCGGCCACGAGAACGATGTTGGCAAGATGAACATGACGCCGATGGGCACGAACGCCGACGAAGCGACGCCGAGCCAGGGCTCGAATCGCGGAACATGGGCGTCGTCGGACTGACTCGCGTTTGAATTGTCGATTTGCGCTTCCACTGTAGTCTCCCGCGCCGATTCACCGGCGCGTCGATGTAGAACGTGCGCGAGCGCCCGGCGCTCACCGGGGTCGCGTACGTCGGTTGTTGGAGGGACTACAGGCTGGTCGGCGGGCCGGTGGCGTCGTACGGGAACGTGAGATGGCGCGGCCGATCCGCGGCGTCGCGCGCCGACAGTGTCGAAGGTCGCGCGGGATCCGGCACGAACGCTTCGACCGTTGCCGCGATGACGCCAGTCGTCGGAGCCCAACGATCACGAAGCTTTGGACCGGGAGCGTGCTCCACACCGACGGCTCGCGCCGGAGTGACAGCAGCTCGGACGCCGAGTTCGATACTGGCACCAACGGATCGCTCGATGCTCGGACGAGGCACACCACTGCCGCCGCCGCACCATAGCCAGAGCAGAGCGCCAATCCAGATCGGCGCCCTGACACGAATCGGCGTTCTCGGTCGTGAGCTCACGATGAGTAATCTAAGCGCCGTGCTTCACGCATTTCGATTCGCAATCAGGATCCGATAGCCGATGTCGAGCGCGTCGGTCTCGAGCAGGTCGGCGTGACTCTCGGTCCACGCGCCCGATTCGAGGTCGCGATCCAGGCGCGCGAGTCCTACCGTCGGGTCGGGAATGAGACTGAACGACGACATGCCACCGCGAATCGCCGGATCCAGGTAGGCCCGCGGCCGCCGCCAGTACGATCCCAAGAATCCATCGATGCAATCAGCGGGGATCGGCACGGGCTCAATTTCGAGTTCACCGAGGACGTCGGCGATGTCGGTCATGCTCGGAAAAATCCGACGATCGAGCGCGAGCGTTTCCGGGAAGTATTCGCGCATCAACCAGAACCCGGAGCTTTCAGGATCCCACGTGAAGAGAACCACTCGCCGCCGCGCCACTCGCGCGCATTCCTCGAGACCGCGTCGCTGGTCGCCCCAGTGATGAATCGTCAAGACCGCGAGCGCGACATCGAATGATTTGTCACCAAAGGGAAGCGATTCCGCCGTCGCTCGAACTGCGGGCGCCGCGTGAGACGGACGTTGCGCGAGCATGACCGCCGACGGCTCAACGCCGACGACATCGATGTCGCGCGGTTCGTACGATCCCGTTCCCGCACCGACATTGACGACGGTGTGGACGTTACCCAGCGCGGCGCGGATCACCGCTGCGATACGCGGGTCGGCCCGGCGCTGTCTCGAGTATCTTGCGCCGATCTTGTCGTATGTCGGCGACATGCTGGATGAGAGTCTTCGCATCGTCGCGTTTTTCTACTCTGGACCGACGGCCGATCGCGTCGCTCCGCGATCGCGATAGAAGAGTCTAAGCCGCAATGCGGCCGCAGCAAATCCGATGACGCCGAGGACCAGCGGTGATCGCGAGGATGCGGCGCACGCCGCCTCTCGTCTTACTTCTTGTTGGCCGTCTCGAAGAGCTTGAGGTACTCGCCGTATCCTTCCGCCGCGAGCTTCGCCACGGGGATGAAGCGCATTGACGCCGAGTTCATGCAGTAGCGCTGGCCGGTTGGCTGCGGCCCGTCGTCGAACAGGTGGCCCAAGTGGGAGTCGGCGTGCGCTGAGCGAACCTCGGTCCTCGTCATGAAGAGGCTCCGATCCGTCTTGGTCTTGATGTTCTCCGGCACGAGCGGCTTCGTGAAGCTCGGCCAACCCGTCCCCGATTCGAATTTGTCGAGTGAGCTGAACAAGGGTTCGCCCGACACCACGTCCACGTAAATCCCGGCCTCATGGTTGTTCCAATACTCATTCTGGAACGGCCGTTCGGTCCCTTCATGCTGTGTGACTTGGTATTGGATCGGAGTGAGCTTCTGCTTGAGCTCACTCTCGGTTGGCTTCTTGTAGTCAGTCATGGAATGACCTCTGGTAGTCGTCGACGGCGTCGCTTGCGCCGCAAGACCGCCGACATTGGCAGTCGCGAGGAAAAGCGCGATCGCGAATACTCGATTGCGCCGCGCGTCCATTGTTGTGGTACTCCACATACTCATCTCCGCCGTTGGCGCGCCCTATCGTCGCGCATCGTTTCGTACACCTAATACGCCACGACGCATCGTAGTGGATTCAACTAGCTCGGCGCATCAGTCCGCGGCGTCGCCGCTCGAGCTCGCAACGACGCGCGTATCGAGCGCGACCGCGGTTGTTGGAACCGGCACCGGCGCGGCCTCGACCGGCTTCTTCCGCCCAAATCGGCTCAACCAATGGCCACTCCGATGACTCATGGCATCCAGGTACGTGTAGACCACGGGCGTGATGAACAGCGTGATGAGCTGCGAAAACGCCAAGCCGCCGACCACCGCGATTCCGAGCGGACGCCGCGACTCGGCGCCGGCACCTCTCGACATCGCGATCGGCAGCGTTCCCATCAACGCGGCCATCGTCGTCATCATGATCGGACGGAAGCGAATCAAGGCCGCGTGGACGATCGCGTCGGCCGGCGCGCGCCCCTCCGACCGCTCGGCCTCGAGCGCGAAGTCGATCATCATGATGGCGTTCTTCTTCACGAGTCCGACGAGCAGAATGATGCCGACAAACGCGTACACGCTCAGATCGATCTTGAAGATCAACAGCGTGAGCAACGCACCGAACGCCGCGAACGGCAGTCCTGAGAGAATCGTGATCGGGTGAATGAAGCTCTCATACAAGATTCCCAGCACGACGTAGATCACGAAGATCGCGATGCCGAGCAGCGCGAGCATGCCGGCCTGCGTCGATTGGAACGCCTGCGCTGTGCCGCTGAATCCTGTGCTGATCGACGACGGCAGCGTCTTGTCGGCGATCTTCTGCACTTCGGTCGTCGCTTCGCCGAGCGAGACGTCAGGGCGGAGGTTGAACGACAGGGTGACGGACGGGAGCTGACCGGAGTGGTTTACACTCAGTGCACCGGCGGTTTGCGTGATGTTGGCCACCGCGCTGAGCGGGACAAGCGTGCCGGTCTTCGAGCGAATGTACAAGAGGCTCATCGCCGAGAGATCGAGCTGATACTGCGGCAACAGCTCCATCACGACCCAGTACTCATCGTTCGGCGTGTAGATCGTGGACACCTGGCGCGATCCGTACGCGTCGTACAACGCCGTTTCGATCTGATCAGCCGTGACTCCAAGCGACGCCGCACGCTCACGATCGATCTCGACGCTCGCTTGCGGATTGCCAAGCTGTAAATCGCTCGTCACATCCTGGAGCAGCCGCGACTTGCGCGCCTGCGCCATGAGCTCGTCCGCGGCAGGATAAAGCGTCGCGATGTCGGAGCTCTGCATCGTGAATTGATACAGACTCTTCGACACCCGTCCGCCGATCTGAATCGGTGGCGGGTTCTGCATGTATACGACGATGCCAGGAATCTTCGCCAATTTTGGGCGCAACTCCTTGATCATGTCGTCGACACCGAGCCGCTTGTTGCGGTCGCCGAGTCCCATCAACAGTCGCCCTTGATTCGAGCCTGAGATCGTTGACCCGCCACCCACCGCGGAATAAAAGCCCGCGATGTTCGTGTCGGCTGCCAGAATCGCGTTGACCTGTCTCTGGTGCATCACCATGTCGTCGAACGACGTGCCTTGCGCGGTCTCGGTCGTCACGAAGAGCTGGCCGTTGTCTTGGCTCGGAATGAAGCCCTTCGGAATGACCATGAACAGCACGATGGTGCCCGCGAGAATCCCGAGCGAGAACACCATCGTCGTCCCTCGGTGGCCCATCACCCACTCGAGCCCGGCCTTGTAGCGCGCGAGCAGCCATTCATAGCCCGCCTCGGTGATCTGATACGCACGCCCGTGGCTCTCGTCGTGCGCGTGTGGCCGCAGGAAGCGGCTCGCGAGCATCGGCGTCAGGGTCAGCGATACCAAGCCCGACACGAGGATCGACACCGCGATCACGACCGCGAATTCGTGGAACAGCCGTCCCACGATGCCACCGAGAAAGAGAATCGGGATGAAGACCGCGGTGAGCGAGATCGTCATCGAGATGATCGTGAATCCGACCTCCGCCGCGCCGTCCACCGCCGCCTTCATGGGTGGTTTCCCCATTTCCATGTGGCGCACGATGTTCTCGAGCATCACGATCGCGTCGTCAACCACGAAGCCCACAGCGAGCGTGAGCGCCATCAACGAGAGATTGTCGAGGCTGTAGTCGAGCAGATACATCACGGCGAACGTGCCGATCACCGAGATGGGCAGCGCGAGACTCGGAATCACCGTCGCCGAGACGTTGCGCAGGAACAGGAAGATCACCGCGATGACGAGGACCAGCGTCAGCATGAGCGTGAACTTCACGTCCCTCACCGACTCGCGAATCGTTGCCGCGCGGTCGTACATCAACGTCATGTTGACGCTGGCCGGAATCTGCTTCTGCAGCTTGGCCATCGTCTCCTTCACGGCATCCGCGACGGCGACCGTGTTCGTGCCCGGCTGACGTTGAATGGCGAGAATGACACCGCGCGTGTCGTTGCCTTTCTCCGCGAACCACGCAATCGACTTGTTGTTCTGGATGTCATCGAGCACCTGACCGAGATCGCCCAAGTGGACGGGCGCGCCGTTCCGGTAGGTGACAACCATTCGACGGAACGAGGCGGCGTCCTGCAGCTGGCCGTTCGCCTGAACTGTGTACGTCTTGTTCGGACCGTTGAGTATGCCCGTCGGGAGGTTGACGTTTTGATCGTTGATCGCTTCCGCGACCTCGTCGATGCCGATCTGCCGGCTCGCAAGACGGCTCGGATCGAGCTGGATGCGCACTGCGTACTTGGCCGATCCATACACGTTCACTTGTGCCACGCCGGGGATCATCGAGATCCGCTGCGCCATGAACGTCTCGGCGTACTGGTCGAGCTGCGAGATGGGCATCAGCGACGACGTGAACCCGTAGAACACGATCGGCTGGTCGGCGGGATTCACCTTCTGATAGGACGGCGGAATGATGCCCGGCGGCAGATTCTTGAGCGTCTTGGCGATCATCGCCTGCACATCTTGCGCGGCCGCGTCGATGTTGCGCTCGAGCGAGAACTGGATCGTGATCGAGCACGAGCCGAGTCCCGACGTCGACGTCATGTTGTCGATGCCCGCGATCGTCGAGAACTGTTTTTCGAGCGGCGTGGCCACGGCCGACGCCATTGTCTCGGGACTGGCGCCCGGGAGACTGGCGTTCACGGTGATCGTCGGGAAGTCGACCGTCGGCAAGTCGCTCACGGGCAGACGCCCATACGCGTTGATGCCGAAGAACAGAATTCCCGCCATCACGAGCACGGTCGTGACGGGCCGTCGAATGAACAGCTCGGAGAAGTTCATCGTGCCGCCCCAGCCTGCGTGGTTCCCGCGCGTCCGCTCGTTCCCGTTCCCGGCGCGGATTTCACGTCCACGTGCGCGTCCGGCGTCAGTCGTGATTGACCGTCGACCACAACCTGCTCACCCGGAGTCAATCCTTTATCGATCGTCGTGAGTTCGCCGACCGCACGGCCAACCGAGATCGGCCGAACCTTGGCCAACTTGTCGTTGCCGACCACGAATACATAACTCCCTTGCTGCCCCGCCAATACCGCGCGCGTCGGAACAGCGACGGCGTCGGGCTGAACGTCCAATTCGACACTCACACGCACATACTCTCCCGGCCACAGCTGGTTCGCTTGATTCGTGAACCGCGCCTTGGCGGTGACCGTGCCGGTCAGCGAGTCGACGGCGTTGTCGAGGAACGCGAGCGTTCCTGCCTCGCCGACGCGGCCACTGTCGGCCGTCACGACCCGCACCGGAACAGCCCCCCGCGCGTTCCGACGCTGCAGCGCTGGAAAATCATGCTGCGGCACGGGGAATCGCACCAGGATCGGGCGCAACTGGTTGATCACCACGAGCGGATCGCTGTTCGGTTTCACGATGTTGCCGCGGCGAACGAGGAGTCGGCCGGTGCGCCCGGAGATCGGCGCCCGGATCGTGGTATAGTTGAGATTGAGGCGCGCGTTGTCGACGGCCGCCTTGTCCGCTTGAACGGTAGCCAGCGTCGCCGACGCGGTGGCCTGCGCCTGGTCCGCTTGCGATTTGGTGACGTAATCCTTTTCGGCCAGCGCCTTGTACCGCTCAGCGTCTCGCTGCGCGCTTTGTGCCTGGGCTTCATCACGCGCCAACGCTGCCTCGGCCTGACGGAGCGCCGCCTCGAACGGGCGCGCGTCGAGCTTGAACAGCGTCTGTCCGGCAATGACGTCTTGTCCTTCGTTGAACGTCACCGTGTCCAACGCCCCGCCTACCTGCGCTTCGATCGCTACGGTTTGCAAGGGCTCCACGACGCCGTTTGCTCCGATCGTCAGTGGCGCGGCGATCTGCGTGACCGGCGCGAGCTGCACCGGCACGGGAGGCGTCCGCTGCTCCGGTGGCTTTGAGCACGCCGCGCCGGCGAACACCGCGGTGATCAGGTAAAGCGATCTTCTATGAATGCGAAAAATCATTGGCATGTGGCCGTCATCGGCTCGGTCTGATATCGGGCAACGGCGTGAGCGGCGAGAAGCTCGTGTCGCCGCGCGCATTGAGCACGCCGACGTCATGCGCCAGCTGCGCCAACGACGTCCGCCATTGCCAGCGAGCGTCGACCGACTGCGCGCGCGCGTTCGCCAGCGCGCTCTGCGCCACGAGCAAGTCGACGATGCTGCCGACGCCTTCGCGATACCGCTCGCGCGCGACCGTTTCCGATTGAATCGCGCTCGCGAGCAAATCGGTCGCCGTGCGAACACGATTGGTCGATGTACGCAATGTATAGTAGGCTGTGAAGACCTGTTGAATGATCTGTTGCTTGGTCGTTTCGGCGCGGGCGAGAGCGGACTGATACTGCTCCGACGCCGCCGCGACGTCGTACTGATTGGAGAATCCCGTGAATACCGGCATCTGCACGCCGACATTCACCGAGTACGTGCGCCCCGAGAACGTCGAAACGTTGGAACCGTTGCTGGCGCCTGTCGCGCCGATCGCCAACGCCGGCAAATAGCCCGACCGCGCGACCCGAATCTGCGACGATGCCGCGGCCGCCTGCGCGCGCGCCGACGCAAGCTCCGGCCGGTTGCGCACTGCAAGCTCGATCAGCGAGTCGACCGACTCGGCGACGAAGTGCACCGAGTCCGTTGCGGAAACCTCTGGGATATCGAATGGGCTGTTCGCCGGGACGCCCATCGCGACCGCGAGCGAACCGCGCGCCACTTGGAGCCCACCCTCGAGCGTCTCGAGATCGAGCTCGGCCTGCGAGCGCGCGGTCTGTGCCTGAAGCACGTCGGCGATCGTTGCCAGCCCGACGCGATGCCGCTCGCTGGCGGCGTCGAGCGCGGCCGTCGCCAACTCCACGGCCGACCTCTGCCCCGCGAGCTGTGCCCGCGTCGACAAATAGCCGAACGCCGCCGCTTCGACTTGGAGAATCGTGTTCTCCACCGTCGCGTTGTGCGAGAGATCGAGCGCCATGGCGGTTTGACGCGTCACGTCGATCGAGCCCGAGCGGCCACCGAAGTCGAGCACCGTGTACGCCAGCGTCAGCGACGGACCGTACTGCGAGCGCTCGATCGGCGGTCGGCCGGGCGTCGCGAGCGAGAGCGAATGATTGACGCTGACTCCCGCGCTCAGTGTTGGGTACAACCGGCCTTCCGTCGATCCGTACGCATCAGCCGCCGCCCGTGCTTGCGTCCACGAGAGCCGCGTCGCGGGGCTGTTGCGCAGCGCAAGGTCGACAACCTCTGGGAGTGTCAGCTGTCGAACCGCCGCTGGCGTCAGCGTTACATGGCTGGCATCGCGCGCCGCCTCGCTGGCGACCGATGTCGGCGGCCGCCACAAACTGCTCGGACTTGCCGGAGCCGACGGTACTCCGTTGATCGACGGCGGCGAATGAACGCACGCTGAGCCGGCGATGCAGTAGGCGGCGACGAGGACAGAGGGCTTCACGGCTTGAGAGGCTTCCCCGCTGGAGTAGCCGTCCGAATTTGCGCCGGCTTGCCCGCTTGTGTCGTCCCCGTGGCCGCCTCGACTGCCCGCGTGACCGGTGCACCCCGTCGCATGTCGGCGGCGATTTGCAATTTGGGTGGAATGGCCGGACGAGTCGTCATGATCGCGCCAAGCATGACCACCTGGTCGCCTTCCTTGAGCCCACCGGTGATTTCCATTATGCGGAGGTCGGTCGGGCCTGTCTTTACGAGCCGCATTTCATAGCCGCCGGTCGGGAGGGCAACGATCGCATACCGGCCGGGAACGCCGGTCGTACCTTCGCCACCGACGAGATCGCGCCGCAACTGGCTGATGAGCGTGTCGACCGAAAGGCTGAACATGCGCGCGACTGGAGCGAGCTCGTTCGTCGGGCGCACGGCATCGATCGGTACCTGAAGAACGCCGGTCAGATCGGCGGCTTTGATCGTCACTTCGCCGTTCATTCCCGGCATCAGAAGTCCGTCCTTGTTGCTGATGCTCACCAACACCGGAAAGAACGTCACGCCCTGCGTCACGACCGCTTGCGGCTCGACTTTCTCGATGACCCCTTGGAATGGATGATCGGGAAACGCATCGACCTGCACGGTGGCTGATTCGCCGACACGGACGTTCCCCATTTCGACTTCGTCGATCGTCACGCGCATTCGGACGCGGTTGAGATCGGCGATCGTCATCAGCGTCGTTCCACCGTTCGCGGACGTGGCTGACGTAATGATCTGCCCCTGCGTCACGGGTCGCGAGATGATCGTTCCGCCGATCGGCGCCTCCATGGTCGCGTCTTCGGTCTTTTGACGCGCCAGGTCCAAGCTCGCGCGCTTGTTGACCATGTCCGCCTGCGCCATCGCAATCGTGGACTTGGAGCTATCATGCTCGGCGGCCGTGATGACGTGACGTACGA
>Ga0070709_10001258_pt1 | contig 13862 bp, 9 predicted proteins | sample LARL51metaG_FD_65449 | JGI IMG/M metagenome (GOLD analysis project Ga0070709, IMG submission 65449) | Corn, switchgrass and miscanthus rhizosphere microbial communities from Kellogg Biological Station, Michigan, USA - LAR L5-1 metaG | ecosystem: Host-associated > Plants > Roots > Rhizosphere ...
AAACTTTGTTTTGTTCCTTTTGTTAATAGTTTAAAAGTATGTTTAATTCTTTTCCATTTTGTATCTATAATTTCATCATCTTCGGGTGATGATGTAAGCTTTATTCCTTCTGTTTTTCTTGGAATAAAATAAGGTAAAATATCATTTGTAGGATCATTAAAATTATTCAATTCATTTAATTTTTGATTAAATTCTGTATCACTTAATTTAAATAATAATTCATGAATAAATGTATCATTATTTTTATATTCTTTTAATTTTACTGTTTGTATTAAAAGTTTTCTTAAATAAATTGGAGATACGGTTGATTTAAATTTCATTTTTAATATTGATAAATAATCAATTAAATTATCTTGTTTTCTTTCATAAATTTTTGGAAAATGATTATACCACCATGAAAATAAATCATTTATAAGTTCAAATCTTCTAAACCTAATTTCTTTTCTTAAATCATTTCCATAAGATGAATTTGATGGAAATAAAATTTCTTCTTCTTCCCCTTCTAATTTTACAATCGAATTATCTCCTATCCAATTTATAAATGATTTTAATGCATATTGAATTTTTATTCTTGCTTTTGAATAAATAATTTTTGAAACTTGTAAATTTCTTTTAAGATTGTCTGAATTTGACCAATAATCTGTAATTGTTTGAAATGCTCCTAATATTTGATGAATAACACCAAATAATGATCCTGAAATAATTGATGATGTTTCAGTAGGATCTGATAATAAAACTCCTGTAATATTATCTATACTATTATCTGAATTTGCTGTTACAGATTCAATTAAAACACTAATAATTGATCCCATAGTTTTCCAAAAATGTATAGCAATAAATTTTACAGCTTCAATTTGAGTAGCATTATTCCATATAAAATAATCTTCTAAATGAGTTGTTGTTAACATTAATTTTACATCATCTACTGTTATTAAATTATCAAGATAAGTTGTATTAAATCCAGCATTTTTCCATCTTTCTTTATATTCTGGTTTTAATAAACTTTCTGGTTGAGTTGATCTATCAGACCAATAGTTAAAATAACATGTTAATCCAAAACCTAGTTGTCCACCAAATATGAATTTTCTCCATGGATTAGAAATTAAATCTACTGGTAACCAATATGCTTCTGTCTTTTGTCTTATACCTTCTATTATCATTCTTGATTCAATACATTCAATTATATTCATTTGTTCATCTACTCTTAAATCTGTTAAAAAATTTGTATTTTTTTTTGTATATTCATCAAAAAGAACATCACATTTTGATTGTAATAAAACTGATCCTATTCCTCCTCCATCTCCAGAGGATGATGTATCATTTTTAAATGGCCATATAATTTTCATGATACAAAAAACAGAATCATAAATCTGAAATTTTGACATTTCAGAAAATTGTTTTGTTGAATATTCTTCCATTGTATTATTACAATAATCTGATGTATTCCATGCCATTCCAACATTTTTTAATAGAGCAGTTAACCAATTATTTTGATTAGGAAATAATGTACCATTTTCTTGAAAAACATCTGATTGTTCAAGAGATCTTTTTGAAGGTTCTAATGAACAATTTCCTGAAGAATCACCACAACAAAATTTTGCAGGTTTAAGACCTAATGTTCCAAATGTTATAACATTTAATATAGCAATAATAAAATTCATTAAAAATTCAAGTAATGGACATAACCCAATCCATAATGCATTAATAATTTCTCCAATAAAATTTAATCCAATTCTATTAAAAAAATCAACAGCAAATTTAACTAAAGCAGGACCTAAAGAACCAACAACTTGTGCTAAAAATGCAAAAACTGCTTCTATAATTGCTCCTATAGGCTCATGATCAACAAATAATCCTTTAATTAATGCCAAAACAATTTTTATAATAATCATCATAACACTTGTAAAAAATGGTCTTATTGCAGGTAATAAAATTGCTACAGCATGTGTTACTTGATATATATCATCTCCACAATTCACACCACCATCTAGAGCTGCACATACAATACAATCAAGGAATGCACCAAGAATATCAATACAATCAGCAACCCATTGAGTTAATAATGTTACAGGTTCTTTTATCCAAACAAAAAGAGATCCAAAATAATCTCCTGATCTTAATGCTATTAAAAATGTATTTAATACTGTTGCAGGAATTAATACAATTGAAAGAATTTCACATAATAGTTGTGCTGAACATCCTGATGGTCTATCACATGTAATATTTGTATTTATAAATGCACATCTTAAATTTAAAGGTACAACAGATGTAACTGCACACATTAATTGACATATTGCTTGTTTTGCAAATATCAATGCATCATTAAATACAGGGATTCTGACATCAGCAATTATAATAATACCCGAAGGTAATGTAATAATATCAAAAATAAATTCAATTACTTGTTTTGCCAATGAAAATACAAGATTACATAATCTATCTAAAAGATTACCTATACAACACACCATATTTTCTTTTTTATCATTTGGTTGAATAACACAAAAATCTGGATCAAATTGTCTTATAATATCTGCTGTACATTGACACCAAAGAATTAATTCAGTAAATAATAAATCTAAATTAATATTTTCTAATGAAGGAAATCCTGTAAAGGTAATAATATCTAATGAAAATATTAATATTTGTGTTATAATTCTTAATATTTCAACAACTACATTAAATAAATGTTGTAATGAACATGCAAACGGAGGATTTAATTGTGCTAAAATATCTCTCATACATTGAGTTGCAGATTCAATTTGATTAAATATTAATGGTAATGTTGATCCTGCAGTAAACCAATAATCTACAAAATAATCTAAAGGATTTTGACAACATGATGGTAAAAATGTGAAAAATAATGCTCCAGGAATCATTTCTGTGAGAATGGCAATAATATCAACAAATATAAAAAGTGTTTCTCTTACAAAACATTCTTCTTCTATCCCTATAATAACAAATAATTCTGAAAATCCTGTCACTGCATCTTTTAATCTATCAATAATTTGTCCAAATTGAAAAAATGCTATACCACTTCTATCAGGAGCTTGAATCGCTGTTAAATGTGTTGAGGCTTCAAGAGTCATATTTAATAATATTGCAACTATACTTAATGGTTGTGTAATAATTCTCATATATCTTGCATTAAAAAATACCAAAACCTCTTGAGGAATTGTTAAAAATACTGAAATGACTGAAAAAAAACTCTCTAATAATATATAGATTGTATCTTCAATCCAATCTCCAAAAGGAATAACAAATGCAATAAATTCTTCAACTGCTTTTGTTATTGATGGTAAAGTAAAAGAAAGTATTGAATTTATAGGTATTTGTAATAATCTTACAAATACATTAAATAATCCATCCATAGCAATTTGAAGGGATGGTAATTGTATAATTGTAGCTATATCAACCCAAAAGAATCCAAGTATTTGACAAAAACAAATTAATGTTGGTGCAAGAGAAACAAAAAACTCTTGTATTGCACCTAATGTATTTGTAACATCCCATCTTGTTGTAAATATTCCCGATCCTAAAAGAATAAAATCTACAAAATCATTTGTAAATTCTACAAATATTTCTCCAAATAATTGTATTGGAACTAAAAAACCATTTACCCTAAAACATGCAAATATAACTCTAAATTGTCCTGTTCTAAGAAATCTCGAAAAATCATATATCCCATTCCAAAATCCTATTAAAAGATTCCATAATTGTCTTATCATATTTATTATAGGCATAAGATCAAGATCAATAAAAAATCGACTAAAACATTGTCTAAATACTATCCATCCTTCAACTATTTTATTATGATATTGAAGAAATCCAACAGCACCTGTTGATGCAACCAAAACACCTGCAAGTAATGGTGCATTATTAACTGTAAAATCAAACGCTGTCACTATTGCTGTTACCAAAAAATTTCCAATACTTAATATTGTAAGTCCTAATAAAATGAAAAAAGTCTGAAGTTGTTGACTTATTTGAGCATCGATAATTGTTGGTTTTACATTATTATCTCTGAAAAATGTTGTTAATATAAAATACCATAAAAATACTGCAATTAATAATGTAGCAACACCTGCAAAAACAGATGCTGTTATTATAAGACTATCAGTCACAGTTATATTCATTTAATCATATTTTTTTCCCCTTTTCCCCCTCAACAATACAATTTGTTTATTATTATTAAATTAAATTTAAATTCATTTTTTAATTTCACAAAAAAAAGAAATTTTTATTTTATTTACATATATCTACAAAACATTCATATAATTGTTTTGAAGTAACATCTCGATTTTTAAGTGTATCACTTCCACTTTTTAGGTATTTTTGATGAATATCACCATGAGTTGCTCCAATAATAGTATGGTTTTCGATATCATTACATTCATCATAATCTTTTACTGTGAGTTTCATAACGACGATATCTTGACCATTTATCTTTTGTAATGTAACGCCGTTGAATTCAAAAACATTATAACAAGATAATAAACATTCGGATTCTTTATAAATTGATTGTTGTTTTTGTATAATTGTTGAGAATTGGTTGTATTCACTTAGGTCAAATTCAATAAGAATATTACCTTTGAAAGGTGCTCTGAGAGCAACTTTTTTCTTGAGTGATGCGGAGACAAAACTTGGAATATAAAATTTTTTCTTAAAAAAATATGTATACAATTCTAATGGAGACATTGTTGCTCCTCTATATACTATATCACTATATTTTGGTTTTTGCCAACCAATACAACATTTTAATTTTCTAATATATTCGTAATAGAATAATTGGTGAGGTAAATCCCATTTATCCAAATTTGTGTCTAAGGCAAGAAAGATATTTAGTTTTGTATAAACGTATGATTTTGATGAGGTGTAAATTTTAAAGATTTCATCTCTTGATTTTTGTTCTACGATTTGATCACGAATTTCCTTTTCATACAATCCCATACAAAGTTTTTGATAATTCTGTCCTTTTGTTCGAACAACTAAAAAGGAACATAATCTTTTTAAAGCATCCAATTCATCAGAAGTAATTGTTTTTGTTGTAAGGGTTTCGAGAAACTCGTCTAAGTTATGTGTTTCTGCCATATGAGTCATCATTCCACCTTCCCCTTGAGTAAAGGTAACACTTAATTTATATTTGTTATTCAATCCAGTTTTTTCCTTTTCTTCTTTAGTATTTTCTTCACATAGAAACGCGCCGGTAAGAAAAGTTAAATCATGATAACCATATTTTTGTTTTAATATCTCACCCATCGCTCCTGGTTTTGACATTGTATGTACGTTGATTAATAAAACCTTTGGTTATGGATAAATCAAGTATAAAAAAAAACATCACCTGATATACATATTTTTTTTCACGTGTAGAAAATTTTTCCGCACGTGCATTAAATAAATGATGCTTATTTATTTTATGAATTTATATAATGATTTTCTTTAAATTAAAAAATAAATGCCTCGAAGATCAGGTATATCGGTATCCAATTCTACTGTAATAGGATCAATTTTATTATTTATAGCACTGTGTTTGGGAATAGCTTCTTTAACACTTTCTATAATTAATCGAGTAAATCCTACAGTTGGACCTCCTGGACCAGCCGGAACAAATGGAACAATTACAAATTCAACAAATTTTGACAATTCAATAATAGTAAATGTAACAAATAGTAATGATAATTCATTCCTTGGAAATATATCATTACAATGGGTAGTATATAAAAATATTTATACTTTTTTTCTCGGCTATCTCTATATTCCTGATACGGGAATAGCCCAAGATGTGATATTTGTAGATTTTCCTTTTAATTATCCTGATCCAAGACCATTAAATCCTTCAGATGTAACTCTACCTCAAACAATATTTACTAATATAATTGTTTGTGGTGATATTCAAGTTATTATGAATTGTTGTGGTGATTTTAATGCAGGGACAATAATGTTATTTGATCTTAAGGGTCTATATTTAGGATTAACAGGATGGAGGATAATGATATATCCAAATAAACTATTAGATTTTGATGTTGGTGCAATCCCGTTAAATTCTCAAATGAGTTTTGGTCAGGCTTTATTTAGTGTTGCTTTTAATTTTACAGTATAATTAGTGTATTTGAATAAAATATATTTATTTAGTGGGTATATTGTATGAAAAAAAAAACTATGTATGTCAGGTGATGGTTTTTTTAAACATCATTTTTTATACAGGAAGAATTTAAAAAGGAAAAAATGAAGCGAGCAATCACCCCTTATTCCAATCAAGAGACCAATAACATTCATCCAAAGTTGAAGAAAAGGAGAATAATGCCTGGTAAAATACCATATTTTTGGACTGAATGGGAGCGGAAGGAATATTTGATCAAAGTCGAAGAAGAAAATAGCATACGTTTTCCTCTAATGGAACAAGAAAAGAGAGAAAAGGAATTACAAAAAGAAGAGTTTGATAAACTAGAATTGAAGCTAAATTCCCTTAGACAAGTTTTAGAGATGCATATAGCAGATGCGAAATCCAACAAAGATAAAGAATCTATACCCAATGAATCCGATGAAACAACAGAAACATTTGAAGAAAAAGGATCCGATGAATCAACAGAAACAATTGAAGAGAAAGAATCAACTTCAACTGAATCCACTGAATCAACAGATTCAGATGATGATGTTTTAATCACCGTAAAAAAAAGAGTCTTAGATAAATTAAACAAAGATGAATATGAAATTCTTGGTAAACAAAAGAAACAAAATGACTATACTCCTTTCTTATTAATGTCTCAAACACAAGGACCTCCTGGAAATATCCCAGGAGGTCTTTTAAGGACAAAGATGATTAATGAATATCATCCTTTGTTTGATAAAGTAACAAATGCAATCAAAACTAAACGGTTTCCTGATAGACAAACTGAAATAGAATTATGGAAATTATTGAGAGGAGAAGGTTGTTGTTTAGATTGTGATCATTATGATGATGATTTTCAAAAACAATGTGATTGTGACTTCTTTGTATTTTCATCGGAGAACATCAAACAGAAAATATGCCAGTTTCTTGATGTTATTCCAGAAGATTTTAAAGCTACTGAATTCAAATATTTTACATATGGAGAGGAAAAAATTGGATTAGATGCAGAATATCATGATAATGATGAAGTGAAGAATATACTCTTTAAAAAAGGAATAATATTTTTAGAGGAATATTATGAAGAAGATGATGAAAATTATTAAATAAAAATTTTTGTCACGTGCGTTTTTTTTTCAAAAAAAAAATTTGCAAAAAAAAAAAAAAAATTTTTTTTGGACTTTGACCCTGACCATGGTCGAAAAATGTGTTGATTTTGTCCTTAAAAAACCCATTTTTGAAAAAAATCAAAAAAATTTATTAGAGAAAAAACTTGTGTGTCCTTAAAAATACCATTTTTGAATTTCTCTGGAAAAGATTCACTGAATCTTTTCTCTAGTAAATTTTTTTTTGATTTTTTTTTCTCTAGAAAAGATTCACTGAATCTTTTACAGCGAAATTCAAAAATGGTATTTTTAAGGACACACAAGTTTTTTCTCTAGAAAAAAAAAAATTGAATTTTCAAAAATGGGTTTTTTAAGGACAAAATCAACACATTTTTCGACCCTGGTCAGGTGAAAGTCCAAAAAAAAATTATTTTTTTTTTTTGCAAATTTTTTTTTTTAAAAAAAAAGTATTTCCAAAAAAGGAAATTTTTTTCTATAGAAAAGATTCACTGAATCTTTTACAGCGAAATTCTAAAATGGTATTTTAAAGGACACACAAGTTTTTTTCTCTAGAAAAAAGTTGAAAATTTCAAAAACGGGGTTTTTAAGGACAAAACCAACACATTTTTCGACCCTGGTCAGGTGAAAGTCCAAAAAAAAAAAATTAAAAAAATGATGCGGTTTTTCCTTGAAAAAACTGTGTATGTCGGGTGATGTTTTTTTTTTAACTATAAGTTTTTATTATGATCTAAAATAGATATTTTGAATTAATATGACCTAAAATAGATATTTTGAATTAATATGACCCATATCAACACTTTTGTCAATGATCCTCTAAGTTCATGGATGAAACAAACATCAGAGGCGTTTGATAATTATTATATAAAAAAACATAGAAAGCGATACGAGAAAGGTTTTGCTTATTCCAAGCGCTCTGATAACAGTAGTTTTGTTTATGATAATGGTTAATAAATTATTATTATTTTGTTTAAATTTTTAGAAAACGGTGATAAAATAAGAATCAATATCAAAATGTGGCACAATCGGATAATCAACCAGAGAAGATTGACTCAACCAGGAGCCCCAATAGTTTATACAAAATTTGATATTTTCTACCCTGAGAGGATTTTAAAATCAAGTCATGGCGAATGTTATTTCGGGTTATTACCCAGAGAATTAAAGTTACGTATCATAGAAGAATGTGATTTTCTCACGATTTATATGTTTTACAAAACATGTAAAAAAGCCAACAATTTGATAAAAATAAATATACAATGGTTTATATATTTATTACAATCAATCAAATTACGACTTGTATATTCATAATAAATTATTTCCTTAAATAGATTTGAAAAATGGCATCACAATACAAAAACATACCTCATATTATCCCAATTTGTTTTTGTCAAAAATTCCGAAATTATACAAAAGATAATACCAGAATATGTGGATACTGCCAAACAAAGAATGATCCTTTTTTAAAACATACAAAAACAAATTTTGGTAATGAAAGACAACGTGAAGAATAGATAGAATTGATTGTATTTTAAATAAATGATTTATTTATAATGTTGCAATTAATAAAATATTTCCATTGAGTAATTGATCTATTAAAGGATCATTAAAAATTCCGGAAGTCCCACATGAAAATAAAATTTTATCATGAATAATAACTACACCACCATACATTCCTCCTGTTGGGCATGATATATCATTTAAACAATGTCCATTTTGAGCATTTAATATTAAAACAGAACCTAATAAAGTTGGAACAAATAATAAATGAGATCCATAAAATGTAATTGTAGTTGGATTACCATATGTTTTTGAAAATTGATGATCTGATAAAATTGTTGTTGTTAATACATAAGAATCACAAGTAGGTATAACAGTATTTTGAGTTGTGACCGATGCAGATAAAGAAGGATTACCATCTATAGAAGTAAAATTTGTTAATTCTTTAAATACTTCTGTTGTAAATCCTGTATCATGATTAATATAATCACTTGGATTACAGTGATTATCAAATGAATAAGGTAATAATGATTCCCATATAATATCTCCAGAACGGGAGTCAATCCCATAAATTAAACCAGAATTACATAATTCTGTACCATTAGCAAGTGTTGTATGAAATATAGTTTTATTAATCAATAATTCATATGTTAATGTATCTGATCTAAATAATGATAAAGGTTCCATTCCTGAAACTGTAACAAAAATCATTTCAATCACCGGATTAAAAGCAATACCATTATGATTTTTATTTGATCCTGGTGAAACATTTTGATTCCATCTTGAATCACCATTTAAAGCATTAAAAGAAAATAATACACCACCTTTTGAAAATCCAGTTACTCTCCATTCATTATTTAAATTGAATACAATAGGTTGATCATTAAAACCAAATCCTGGTCCAGGAAATTTAACAACACAATATTCATCAGGATTATCCATTGCATCATCTTGATAAAGTAATCCATTTTTACATCCATCAGTTCTTGAATCTATACCAAATCCATTTCTTTTATTAATACCTTTTGATGTCCATAATATCATACCAGTATCTAATGATAACCCAATAATTGAATCATGATTAACTGATTCTCCTCTTCCTAATGCTAAATCTTCACATAGAAAATAAGGTAAATAATCAGGTTCAACAATATCTGGATCATGAATTAAATTTGTAAAAAGACAGTCATGTACATCTTGTGTATAATTAAATAAATTATTAGTTGCAAAAAAAATCATTCTATAATCAGATACAATAGGTGGGTTTGATCCACTAACACCACTACCTGAATATCCACCAATATACCCATTTAAAGGACCATTTAAAAGAAATGTTTTCCATATTAATTCACCAGTTGTTATATTTATAGCATGAACAGATCCTTGAAATGTTACACCATAATTAAATCCATTATGTCCTTTTGAAAAATAATCATTTGAACTATCTAATCCAGAAAATGCTTTATCTTCAAAAATTGTATATGCTGTTCTTTGTTCACAAAAATAATCTCTATTTAATCCTGATCCAACCATTGTAATAAATAATGTTTCTCCTGTAAATCTATTTAATGCAATTGTTTTACATTGTATTGTTTCTGCTGTAGTAATATCAATTAATCCTGTATTACTATTTATTATATCTTTCCTGCTTCCTATAGAACCGAATATGATTCCTTCTATACCTCTATAATTTTTAAAAATAGATGGTGGTGTTATAGTTGGAATAATAATATTATCAGGATAACCTAATATTTGTGATATACTTTTTTTCCATATAATTTCACAACTATAAATATGAAAACATGTTATATTACCTGATAAATCTGTAACATAACCTAAACTATCCAAAATAACAGGTGTAGATGGACCATTATATCCATCATTTTGAACTGTACATAAAGGATGTATATTATGTATATTTTGTTGACCAAATAATACATATCCATTAAATTTATTATTTGAATCATCTTTTCCATTTAATTGCCAATCATCATTATCGGGTCCTTCAATAGTACAACTATGAGTATTTGTTAATATTGATCTTACCGATCCTGTTTCTGCATGTATTATAGATATTAACCCCATTATACCATTCCTTATTTCTCCTGGAAAATCTGCACTTTGCATTTCTCCTATGATACTTGAAAATGCGTCACCACTACTTTTCAAGTTCGCTATCAAAACACCCAATAATATAACACATACTCCTGTAAATACAAGAATTAAAATTAAAACTATTCCCCATTTATAATTAAGAGGAATATCAGGTTTTGATTTAACCATGCTATCACCCTTTTTATAATAATAAAAAAGTTTAATTTCAAATGATTTTTTTAAAATATTCGAAATTAAATTAATTTCAAAAATTAAATTAATGTTTATTTTATTTTCACAAGAATATTCCTAATCTCTTCTGAAGTTTTAAATGATTTAGTTGCTTGTTTAGTTAAATCATAAATTAAAAGACATAACAATATGATAATAAGTGATATGAATAAATTATATAAATCATTTTCAAAAAACATTCTTGTGAAAAGTTTCATCATACAATCAATCTTTGGATTCTTATTCCAATAATAAGAAATATGATCGAACGGATCACCTAATAGGAATAATAAAATGATCATAAATATTCGATTCAAAAAAGGAAACAGTCCAGGAACATGAATAAATAACATCGTTACCAAAATAACTATATATGCTTCAATTGATTCATTTTCTCTAAGATTATCATTATTTTTACTTGAAAACATAAAGAATAATCTTTTTTTAAAGAAAAGGAAGTTTATTATAATTTTCTTTAACCATTGATAAGATTGGAGATCAGTCATTATTTTGTGATAATCAAATGATAATTTTTTAAATATGGGAAATTAAATTTAAAATTGGAACAAATTTTTATCATTTTGGAAAAAACGTATTTTTTTAAAAGAAATATGTAAAATTAATAAATAATTTAAATAAATGATTTAGAATTATTCAAAAATGTCAAAACATTTTTTAGATGCTGATATATATGAAAATCAAGATAGAACATGGTTATTGGGTGTTGGGATATTAAAATTAATTTTATTTATTGCTATATTCATTATTTGGGTTCTAGGTTTTGTCGTGACTTTTCCAGCATTCGCCTGGGGATATGGTTTTATTTATCATATACCAGAAATTGTTGGAATAGCTTTTGCTATCATTTGTTCTTATTCAACTTATGCTGTTATTATTAATATTGGATTACTTGTTGCAATTATGATTTTTATAGTTGATATGTTTGCTTTTGGAATTTTATTATATACGGTTTTAATATGTATTATCAAATCAATACCTATGGCATCATGTAAAAATACATTACCTGCAATTATCATTATTGCTTTCATTGGTGGGGCATTGGCAATATCAAGTTTTTTTATTCTATGGTCTAATGCACGTGTTGCGAAAAGAATTAATAGCGCCAGAATATATAAAGTGAAAAAACAATAAATTTTTATTTATACATCCATTTCATTATCATCTTTAATCTTTTGTTTTTTATTTATAGATGAATTCATTACTTTTTCTCCAAACCATTTTAACGTTATTTCATCTGTTTTAATCTCATTCACAATTTGATCTTCCTTAAAAATTTCTAAATCTTGCATTAGTCCTTGTATTTTGTAATGTATATTTTCGGGGTCCTTATTTTCTATGGTAGACTTACCAAAATCTCCCCAAAAAGGAAAAAATATACTATTACATTTAATGATTGATTGTTTTCTCTTTTTATTATTATTACCTTCGATAGATAATGTATATTCTCGTGGTGTATTATTAAATTTATAAAATATATTTCCTGGATGTATATCTCTATGATGAAACCCCAATTGTTTATATGCATTCATAAGAAAATAAATTAATTCAAAAATCATAGAAAATTTATCGTGTTTAGTTAATTTTGTGTCCTTATAAATAAAATCACGGAATGTACCATCATATTTTTCCATTTCAAGATAAAATATTTTATTTGATCTTCCTGGTAATAATTTCCATACACCCTTTTCTCTATCATATTCTTCATCGTTCATCGAATGTAATATCTTTTCTGCACATTTTGATGATTTCCAAATAACATCAACAGCTGTTATATCACAAATCCAATAATTTAATAATTTTACAAAATTTGGTAATTCTGAAACAAGACATGAAATTTCAATTTCATTATTTGAATTTTTATTATCAGATTTATTCTTTTCAATATACCGTTGCACTTTTAAAACGGTATTTTTTGATATAATTCTATTAAAAACATTATAAATACATCCAAATGCACCTTCACCTTTTATTTCATTTAACCATTGATAATTATCAAAAATTTTATCACAATTTTCCAGATCCGTTTTTATTTCACATTTATCTATTTGTAATGATTTTTCTAAACAATCATGACAAATATAATTCATTATTTTAAAATAATATAATGAACAATCTTTTTCATTACATAGATAACAATTATTCATTATTACTAATCAATAACCCTTTTTTTCCCCCCCCTCCCTTACTAGATATAATATCTATAACTTAAAACAAAATTTATTTCTTAAAAAAAAAAAGGTTTCTCTTTTATAATCTTTTTTTTATAATAAATTCCTTTATATAATTATTTTTGATTCAATTCATTTATCATGATGATGAATGATTGTAATGATTGTATCACAAAAAAGAAATATATTTATTTAAAAAATAATCAGTCATTTTGTTCATTAAAATGTTTAAATCTTGGTCCAAAAAATGATTCAGATGATAATGAATCATCTGAAGAAGTAATTGATCCAAATCGTGAAATTCCATCAGATTTAATTTTATCAGAAAAATATATATTTGATCTTGTTTGGACAAATTCATTATATTTTAAAGTTGAAATTTTTCTCTATCAATTTCCTGATGAATTAATGTTATTTAAATGTAATTTACTTCGTAATAATTTAAATACACAACTTTTTGATAATCTTCAATTTGAAAGTAATGAACCAATTATAACTCCTGTCCTATTAAAAACACAAGAATCATCAGAAAATCTTGATAAAGTATTTATGAGAAATCTATTTAATAATAGTTTTGTAGGAAATGGATTTTTTTGGCAATTAGTAAAAATTAATCAAAATCTA
>Ga0070709_10001259_pt1 | contig 13859 bp, 12 predicted proteins | sample LARL51metaG_FD_65449 | JGI IMG/M metagenome (GOLD analysis project Ga0070709, IMG submission 65449) | Corn, switchgrass and miscanthus rhizosphere microbial communities from Kellogg Biological Station, Michigan, USA - LAR L5-1 metaG | ecosystem: Host-associated > Plants > Roots > Rhizosphere ...
CTATCTTCGCGACGAGGCAAATGCTTGTGGTTCGGCGCAAGCGGATTCGGGAGTTGTGGCGGACAAGTGCTGCTTAACGCTCCAGCTCACGGACGCATGAAGCCGCACCCGGCCGCCTGCGCGCGGAGCGTCGCATAGACGCCATTCGGCTGGAGGATCACGCCGGGAATGAGGTTCGCGTGAAACTCCGCCTTCAGGTCTTCTGGCTTCTGCTTGGTCTCCTGGGCAGTCTGGGCTGCGACCCACTCCAGCGCATCGTTGCACGCGAGGAGGACCGCGCCGCGCGAGCGCAGCGACTCGATCGACGACTCGGCATCGATCGTTGCGTGCGTGTCGTCCTTGCGGATGCGAAGAAACGGGTTGCGCCGCGCGAGCTTCCCGGTCGTGGGGTCGTCCAGCTTCGAGTATTTCGCGAACTCGTATTTTCCCCACAGCGTATCGTTGAGCGCCATCGTGATGCCGGTGTGTCGAATGACGATCACCGCGGCCGCGTCGGCGTCACTGATGCCTAACGCGGCGTGCAGGCCGGCGAGCCATCGTCCGGCGTAGTCGAACACTTCGCCGGACGAGATCTCCGGTCCATCGAAGACCGCTTTGTGGGTCGCGGCTCGCACGCGAGTCGTCCATGAATCATCCCACGTGCGGTTCGTCCGACGCGTTTCGGACGCCCCTTCGTGGCCGTCGAATCGGAGGGTCGATGTGGTCACCGGGAGCAAGGCTGCGACCGCCGTAGCCGACGCGAGCCGTGAAACGAACTCCCGTCGCCCTTGATTGGCATGATGCGACTCGCTCATCGAAGCCTCCGTTCGTGATCTATCCAGTTTGTTGCGCCGCCGCGCCAACAGGTGGGACCTGCAAAATGCAGCACCGTCGGGCGCCGTCAAGGAGACTCGTGATCGGCAACCGACAGTAGCAACCGACAGCAGGCCACTTTTTTCAACCAAACGAAAAAATCCCGCATCAGCGTAAGCCGATACGGGACTTTTTTTTCGGAGTGCGGACTAATCGACTGGTTCGCGGTTGCAGATCGCGGAATGGGCCTGGGTAGAGTTGAACTACCGACCTCACGCTTATCAGGCGTGCGCTCTAACCACCTGAGCTACAGGCCCTTTGCCAGGGCGTAAATCACTGTGTCGCAGAGTTTTGCAAGTTAGCCGCGCCCCGCACGACGGTCAATTGATTCCGGCCCGGTTTATGACCATATCGTAATATGGAATTCACGATTTAGTCAGGCAGCAAGGTCAGTATTGAAGGCGGGAAAATCCACGACGGAGATTCCCAACTCCAACCGCCGAGCAGTTGATGGACGCAGTCAGGAAAGGCTTCACCCTAATCGAAATGCTGATCGTGGCGGTCATCCTTGGCGCACTCGCTGCGATCGCCATCCCGCATTACGCCGGCGCCAAGAACAAGGCGTATCAGGCGGCGATGACGGCTGACTTGCGCACGGCTGCGATTCTCGAAGAGCAGTACGCTGCTGACAACCACGGCCAGTATTTCTCGGGATCCGCGACGCCCGACGCGCCGTTGAACGGCTTCACGCCATCAAAGGATGTTACCGTGGTGTTCACTGCGTTCAACATCCTTGGCAGCCAGCTGGCCGACTGGGTGGCGGTAGCGCACCACGGCCAGTCGACGGATAGCTGCGAGCTGCGCACGGGCGTCATCACCTGTACCAACGAACAGGGTCTGACGACGGGCGCCATTCACACACGCTAGCCCCAGACCGAAGCTTTCTTCGCCCAGCTGGTGTCCTGATAACGGTCCTTGAATGCGTCGGCGGTTCGCTTCAGCGAACCGGCGTCATGGGTGCCCTTGTATGGCGCGACGCCCGCCCAGTAAAGCGCTTCCGGTGCTGCGTCAGTATCGGGAAACTGTTCGACTATTTCGCGGAACCGGCGCTCTGCCTCGTCCCACTTCTGTTGAGCAAACGCAATCTGCGCCCGCCCGAGCATGAGCTGGGAAAGAAATTCATCGTTGGGTAGAAATCCTTCGATGCGGTGTCGCTCCTCGCCCGAGGGATCGAGCTCGAGGATCGTTGGCGTCCACTGCGCGTTGTACTTCTCGCCGTACTTCTGAAACAGCGCAGAATCATCCTTCACGTGCACTCGCGCGGGAATGAAGTTCTCGTTTACAAACTTGACCACGCGTGGGTCCGGCCACACCTCGGCATCCAGCCGAGCACAGCCGCTTCACATCGGTGCGGCGCTGAAGTCGAGAAGAAGAGGTTTGTTTTGCGCGGCTGCGTCCCGTAGCGCTTCGTCGACGTCATGTCTGAACTGGATTTCCATCTTTCCTCCTGGCCCTGAAGGAGGATACAAGAAAAATGCCCCTTGCGGGGCATTCATCGATTTAACGGTCAGTCTTCGTATTTGCGCGGATGAGAGGGATGGGGTCGCTCCTCATCCTCAGTGTCGAACTCGTCGTCGAGATCGATGAGATCGTCGTCGAGGTCGTCGTCGAGATCGTCATCGTCGTCCAGGTCGTCATCGTCGTCGAGTTCGTCGCCGTCCAAATCGTCGGCAGCGTCGTCGTCTTCGTCCCACTCCTCGTCATCGTCGAGATCTTCGTCGTCCTCCAGATCGTCCTCGAGGTTTTCGTCCTCGGGATCCGGATCGGCTTCCGGTGTGCGTTTCGCCAGCCACGCCTCAGGCTTCCCATCGTCCTCGTTCAGGAAGCTCCCCGCGGACTCCAGCATGGCGCGCATTACCGTAATCTCCTGGTTGTTAGACAGAAGCGCGCTCGCGCTTCGCCTCACGTGACAACTTCTTGCGATCGTTCGCGCTGAGGAAGCGTTTCCGCAGGCGAATCGACTGCGGTGTCACCTCGATCAGCTCGTCTTCCTCGATATACTCCAGCGCCCCTTCGAGCGTCAACTCCCGCGGCGGCTCGAGCTGGATGTTCTCGTCGCTCGCCTTGCTGCGCATGTTGGTGAGCTTCTTCTCCTTGGTCGGATTTACATCCATGTCACCCGGCCGCGAGTTCTCGCCAACGAGCATCCCCTCGTATACGGCTTCACCGGGGGACACGAAAAGGGTAGCGCGCTCGGAAAGATTTGCAAGCGCGAAAGCCACTATGAGTCCAGATTCCATGGACACTAACGTTCCGCGCAGCCTCCCGGCCAACGGCCCCGCCCAGGGACCGTATTCGAGAAAGCGATGATGCATGATGCCCGTGCCGCGCGTGTCCGTCAGAAACTCGGACCGATAGCCGAACAATCCACGCGCCGGAATCTTGTAAAGGAGGCGCACCATTCCCTGCCCCGGGTTCTTCATCTCGAGCATCGCCGCACGACGTGGACCCAGCTTCTCGATCACCACGCCCAGGAATTCCTCGGGGACGTCGATGGCAAGCTCTTCGTACGGCTCGAGCCGCTCACCCTTTGCGCCCTCGCGCGTGATCACCCGCGGGCGCGAGACCTGAAACTCGTACCCTTCGCGGCGCATCGTCTCCATGAGAATGGTGAGGTGGAGCTCACCACGACCCGAGACAGTCCAGGTGTCGGTCGATTCGGTGTCCTCGACGCGCAACGCGACGTTTCGCTCCAGCTCGCGAAAGAGTCGCTCGCGGAGCTGGCGGGAGGTGACAAATTTTCCTTCCCTGCCGGCGAACGGTGAGTTGTTGACCAGAAAGTCGACGGAGATGGTCGGCTCCTCGACGGAGATTCCCTCCAGCCGCTCCGGATGCTCGTTGTCGGCAACAGTGAGCCCGATCTCCACGGTCTCGAGCCCGGCGAGCGCCACGATCTCACCCGCCGATGCCTGCGGCACCTCCACGCGATCCAATCCTTCATACGCAAACAGCTTGGTCACGCGCGACTGTTCGGCCTTCTGCGACCCGTCCAGCGGCAGCAGCGCGACCGCGTCGCCAACGTGCACCGTGCCCCTCTCGATACGACCGATTCCCAGGCGCCCGAGGTACGGTGAATGGTCGATGGTCGAAATCAGCATCTGCAATGGACTGTCGGCGTCGCTGGGCGGAGCTGGTACGTGTTTCACGATCGCCTCGAATAGAGGCGAAAGGTCCACGGGAGTGACATCGATATCCATCGTGGCGACGCCTTCTCTCGCCGAAGCATAGACGACGGGCGCGTCAAGCTGGGCCTCGTCGGCCTCCAGCTCGATGAAGAGATTGAGCACTTCATCGTGGACGCGCAAAGGATCCGCGCCCGGGCGGTCGATCTTGTTGATCACCACGATCGGAGTGCGACTGAGCGCCAGCGCTTTGCGCAGCACGAAACGCGTCTGCGGCATCGGCCCATCAAAAGCGTCGACGACGAGAAGCACGCCGTCGACCATGCGGAGGATGCGCTCGACCTCGCCACCGAAATCGGCGTGACCCGGAGTATCGACGATATTGATCTTGGTGCCTTTCCAGCGGATCGAGGTGTTCTTCGCGAGAATGGTGATGCCGCGCTCACGCTCGAGTGGGTTGGAGTCCATCACGCGCTCCACTACCACCTGATTCTCGCGGAAGGCACCGGCCTGCCGCAGCATTTTATCTACGAGCGTCGTCTTGCCGTGATCGACGTGCGCGATGATTGCGATGTTACGAATTTCCTGCTCTGCCATAGCCTTGGAAGTTAGCTAGGCGTGCAAGTGTCTCTCGCGGTCGAGCATCTCGTCACGCTCGAGCTGGATTGTGACGTGCTGGATACCAAAGAGACGCATGGCATCGTGGATATGCTCCAGGACGTGCTGATGCTGATCGGGCTCCCGCACGATGCAGTGAGCGCTCATTGCCACTACCGCCGGGGTCACTGCCCACACGTGGACGTCGTGAACAGACTCGATTCCCGGGATCGCCTCGAGCTGGCTGCGCACCGCGGGCATCGGAATGTGCGCGGGGGTCGATTCGAGCAGGATGTCCACGGATTCGCGCACGAGCCGCCACGCGCCGCCCATGATCAGAACCGTAGTCAGGATCGATGCGATTGGATCGGCCATCAACCAGCCGGTGTAGCGAATTAATAGCGCCGCGATGATGGTGCCGACTGTTGCGAGCAAGTCTCCAAGCACGTGCAGATAGGCACCGCGCGTGTTGAGGTTCTCTCGCGAACCGCCGGCGAGCACTCGCGCCGAGACGAGATTCGCCGCCAAGCCTGCAACTCCGACACTCAGCATCAATCCGCCCCCTACAGCTTCCGGGCGACGCAACCGGACGATTGCTTCGATGAGGATCCCCGCCGAGATAAACAGGAGCGTGGCGCCATTCACGAATGCGGCGAGAATTTCCCACCGCAGATATCCGTAAGTCTTCTGGGGCGAGCTCGGTTGCTTGCTGAACCAGGCGACGAACAGAGCCAGGCCAAGCGCGGCTACATCGGTCAGCATGTGGCCGGCATCGGCGAGCAGCGCGATCGAATTGGCGAGCACACCGCCGACAACTTCGACGACCAGAAAAATCGCCGTGATCGTCAGCGCGATGCGCAGACTCGCTATCGACGCATCGCCGATGTGCGAGTGACCGAGCCCGTGATGGTGCTCGTGCCCGTCATGCTGGTGTGGGTGCCCGGCACTGTGGTAAGTTGTATCCGTGCTCGGTCGGCTGCTGGCCATAATTCTGCTCGTGCTCCTGAACGCGTTCTTCGTCGGCGCCGAGTTCGCTCTTGTCCGCTCGCGGCGGACGCGCCTCGAGGCGATGACACGCAGCGGAGACCGACTTGCCCGCATTGCGTTGCGCGCCTCCTCAAATATCTCGCGCGTGCTCTCGGCGAGCCAGTTAGGAGTAACGCTCGCCAGCCTCGGCCTTGGCTGGGTGGCGGAGTCAACGGTCGCCGAAATGTTTGCCAACCTGTTTGGGAGTCTTCCCTTCGGGCTCGATCTTTCGATGCGCCTGACGATTGGCGCGACGATCGCGCTCATCATCGTCACTTACCTGCACGTGGTGTTCGGGGAGCTGACGCCCAAGGCAGCCGCCCTCAATCATCCTGAGATCCTGGCAAAGTGGCTGGCGCCGCCGCTGCTTTTTTTCGCCTGGATCACCAAGCCCTTCACGTTTTTTCTGAACCGCTCCTCGCAGGTCATTCTGCGCATGCTCGGTCAGGAGAAGGCTGGGAACGAGGAAGCGGTCCATTCGCCGGAGGAAATTCGCCTGCTCGTCGAACAGTCGACCGAGCGTGGCGAGATGCAGCCGCATGACGCGGACATGATCGACGCGGTGTTCGAGTTCTCCGAAAAGAACGCGCGCGAAGTCATGACACCTCGCACGGAGCTCGTCGCGCTGCCAGTTGAAGCAACGCTATCCGAAGTGCTCCAGGTCGTTCAGGAAAGTGGATTGTCGCGCTATCCAGTGTACGACGAATCGATCGATAACATCATCGGCGTGGTGCTCGCCAAGGATCTTCTGAAATTGCTCGCCCCGCGCGCGAACACTGAAGCGTTCGACCTCCCGTCGATCATGCGCCCTGTCCACGTGATTCCCGGCTCGCGCGAAGTCGAAGAAGTGCTCGCCGATTTCAAGCGGCTCAAGGAGCACATGGCCATTGTGCTCGATGAGTATGGCGGCACGGCCGGGGTCGTGACGATGGAAGACCTTCTCGAGGAGATCGTCGGCGAGATTCTCGACGAGTACGACACTCCGGAGGACGCCGAGGCTCCAATGCACACCCGCGCCGGTGAAACGCTCGTTCCCGGCAGCACGCATATCGGCGAGCTGAACGAGCACTTTGGTCTGTCAGTCCCCGACGAGGACTACACCACCATCGGCGGCTACGTGTTCGGTATGCTGGGGCGGTTGCCTGTCGTCGGCGATCGGGTGATCGCCGGTGGGGCGATCTTCAGCGTGCGCGAGATGGACGGGCGGCGGATCGAGACGCTGGCTGTCGATCTCCACTCGCTGGGCGACCGTCGCGCGACCGAACGCGAGACGCAATCGACGCGCACAGAAGCGTAGCCTCGATCATACTCGACGCGTCGGCCTTGTTCTGGCCGGCGATGTCGAGCGCAGTGCCGTGATCGGGCGATGTGCGAGGAAATGGCAGACCGAGCGTAACGTTCACCGCGCTGCCGAACGAGGCAACCTTGATCGCGGTCATCCCAACATCGTGGTAGGGAGCGATGACCGCATCGAACTCGCCACGCATCGCCCGCACGAACACCGTGTCGGCGGGGAATGGCCCCGCTATCCGAGCGGCACGCGCAGCCGGCTCGAGAATGCGTGCCTCTTCGTCGCCAAACCTGCCTCCATCGCTGGCGTGCGGGTTCAATGCGCACAACGCGATGTTCGGCTCGGCGATGCCGAACCATTCCTTCAATCCGCGCCGAGTGATCTGCGCGGTATCCGCAATCGCCTGGGCTGTCAGCGTCTCGATCGCAGCGCGCAGCGGCAGATGTGTCGTCGCCAGCACCACGCGCAGCTTTTCTGACGCCAGCATCATCGCCACTTTCGAGCTGGTCAGCTCGGCGAGCATCTCGGTGTGACCGGGGTAATCGTAGCCACCAGCAAGCAATGCCTGCTTGTCGATCGGCGCTGTGACGATGCCGTCAACGTCGCCAGCTTTCGCCATCTCCACTGCCCGCTCGATTGCGAGTCCACTCAGACGCCCGGCACGTGAGGTGTCGCCAGTTCCCTCCCACTGCCCGATCGAGATGTCGACGCGCGCCGATGAATTCTCCGGGCCGACCACCACAATGTCACAGCGCTCGCCAACCCGTGGGTCAGCGAGCGCTTTGGCGACAACTTCCGGTCCGATGCCGCGGGGATCGCCCACGGTCATGGCGAGCCGCGTCTTCACAATCTTATTGCGACGTAGGTCTGCTTGCGCAAATCATCGAGCAGCGCGCGAATCGAGCGTTCATCCGAAAGCTGCTGGCGAATCTGATCGCGAATCTCGCTCTCCTTGTACTCTCCGGCTTCGGTCAGAGTGACGACCTGCAACACCGCAAACTTCGGTGCGCCGCGCGGATTGGCGAGCTCGAAGGGCTGAGTAATACTGCCGGCCTTCGCACCAGCCAGTGCACTGCCATACGAGGCCGGCAAAGAATCGCGCGGAAACGGCTGCAGCACGCCCTTCTCTTCCGTCGGGTCGTGATACTTCTTCACCAGCGAATCGTAAGGCACTCCGCGCCGCCACTCAGCGGCAACGGTGTCAGCCTCAGCGCGAGCGCGCGCAACATCCGCCGAGTCGATTTCCGGCGCGATCAGGATGTGACGTGCTTTCACTTCCGCCGATTGCACACGATCGACGCGGATGATGTGATAGCCAAACGCCGTTTCGACTACCGGGCTCACTTCGCCTGGACGCAGGGCAAACATCACCGCTTCGAATTCGGGAACGAGTCCGCCACCGCGACGATTCCAGCCCAGGTCGCCACCAAGCTGCTTCGTGCTCGGGTCCATCGACTCGCGCTTGGCAATCTGCTCGAAATCTCCGCCCTTCCTGATCTCGGCGAGCAACGAATCAGCGCGCGCCTTCGCTTTGGCTTTCGCCGCCGGTGACGCGTGAGGCGCAACCACAATCTGACGGAACGTCACCGTCGCCGGTCGTTTCTGTAGATCAGCCTTGCTGCGCTCGAACGCCGCGCTGATTTCCTCGTCGCTGATGTTCACCGGCTTTGCTTTCTTTTTGAGCTCGGCGAATGCCTTTTGCTGATACTGCTGGCGGCGGTACTGATCGATCAGTGACTTCCGATATTCGTCGGGAGTACCCAGTCCGGCCTTGCGCAGCTCGTTACGGTATTCTTCGTCGGTCTGGAATTGTGACCGCACCTGCTTGATCTGGCGATCGGCTGCCGACGTAACGTCCGACTCGACGATCTCGAGCTTCATCTCCTTCGCTTTCTGAACGAGAATCTCTTCGTCAATCAGCTCGCCCAATACCTGACGCGCGAGAGCAGCCTGTCCCGCAGAGTCTGGCGGAAGCTGCATTCCCTGCGCGCGTCGCTGATTGATCGCCGTGAGAACGTCGCTCCACAGGAGCGGCTGGTCGCCGACGATGGCGACCACTTTGTCGATTGGGAGTGACGAGGGCACGGGACGCGCGGCCGTTATGGCTGGCGTCTGTGCAGCAAGGCTCACCGGCAGCAGGGCTGCAATGGCGAAGAGTCGTTTGATCATTCCTTTCCTACCCCGCCCATATTCAGCGGTTCGCCCCCGTCATTTCTGCGTCGACGATGCAGCCGGCGGGAGCGCTGGATTCAGCGGAACCGCGGTCGACGGCTGCTGTGACGTGCGCGCCGAGTCAGCGCTGTTCCGGATCTTAGAGGCTTCCTGAACCGCGCGGTCAAATCCGGCATCGTTCAGTGAATTCTTGAATTTCTCCCGCAAAATGTTCGAAACCGGAGTCGGGACCGGGACAAAGGGTGCCTGCTCCTGAATCATGCGCGCGAAGTATTCGTCGATCCGACGACCAGCGAGCTTCTCCTTATCGCCTCCGCTCTTTGCGCTATCGGCAAGCGTTTGGGGATTAACCCCAAGCTGGGCCCACGCGTTTTGAACCGCGTTGACGAATTGAGTGTGGAGTTGAGTGAGCTCAGCGGGATCGATCGTGATCTTCGCACTGTCCGCCTGCTTCAGCACGAGCTCGTTTCTCACGAACGTTCGGACCAGTTGAATGAGCATCGAGTCCGGCGAGTTACGAATCTGGTCGAGAATTCGGGCCTGAGGCGGTAGTGTCTCAAGCCAGCCAACGAGTCGGGCGGTGGTGAACTTGCCGGCAGTCGAAGTGGCGAGCACAGTGTTGTCGTTGCGATAGGCGTCGGGATCGTTGCCGAGAGCGCGAATGGTCGAGACTGTCCCCTTCTTTACGTCAATCTTCCCGGACTGTTCGAGCTTGGCGAGGTAAGTGCTCTCCGCGACGGCGACGCTGCGACCCTTCGAGGCCTGCAGCAACTGAGGTTTGATCTGGTCGAAGGTCGGGCGGCGGATGATGTGATAGCCGTACGGCGTCTCAATCACTGGCGAGATCTCGCCTGGCTTGAGAGCGACAAGCGCTTTCTCGAACTCAGGCACCATCTGACCTGCGGGAAAAAGCCCCAGCGATCCGCCGTTGCGGGCGCTGCCCGGATCCTGGCTGTTGTCCTTCGCCAGCTGCGCAAAATTCGCTGCGGTCACGCGGGCGCGAAGCGCGTCCGCCTTTTTCTTGATCTGTGCCTTCTCTGCCGGGGTTTTGCCCTGGGTCACCAACAGGATGTGCTCAGCGGCGAGAATCTGTCCCGATTCCCACTGTCGCTGCGCGGCAGTGCTGTCTTGCGTGCCCCAGTTCGCGGAAACCACCTGATACCATTTGCGGGCCTTCATGCTGGCAATCGCCGGCCACATCACTTCGTCGATGGTCTTTGGATCGTTCAATGAGTCGTTGTGCGCGGCAGCCTGGCCGAGCAGCTGATAATCAACCCAGACATTAGCCATCGACTTGGCGATGTCCTTCCGAACCGGCGCGCGTGACTTGCCGAGCAGAGTTGCAAGCTTGGTAACGGTGAGCTCGGAGACGCCAGCGCGGGCGACCCAGTCGGTGTGCGCGTTGAGCGCATCCTTGAGTCCGGAGCAAGCCGAAAGTGTAACGGCCGCAACCGCGGCCACAGCGAATTTCTGTCTCATGTTTCCGTCGTACGAGTTTTGGTCAGGTGGGCCGCAGTGTCGTGAGCGCACGGACTAATCCATCGAGCATCTCAGCTCCTCCAAGTCGGGTGAGCTTGAGCGACAGCGGATGTGCACGTCGCACCTCCGCCTGGAACTGTACCTCGTGGAACGCCGCCGAAATCCCCTTCATCCGGGGCACCGCGTGCTCGCGAAAGGTAATACGGGCCTCATTTCCGCGCACCAGCACGGACTCTATGTCAGATGCACCGCCCAGGATGCGGAGCAACGCTACCGCGAAGAAGCTTTGCGCGGGCTCTGGAAGCGGACCGAATCGATCACGCAGTTCCGCTTTCAGTGCCTCTACCTCCGCGATGTCCGTCATGTGGGTCATACGCCGGTAGATATCGAGCTTCGCATCCTGTGAGGTGATGTATTCGTCCGGGAGATACGACGGCGTGTCGACCGAGATCTCCGATGGCTGGAGGCGTGGTGCCTCGTCGCCGCGCATCACACGTTTGACGGTTTCGTCGAGCATCCGCAGGTACATGTCGAAGCCGACGGCGTGTACGAAGCCGGATTGCTCCGGGCCCAAGAGGTTGCCCGCGCCACGCAGCTCCAGATCCTTGAGTGCGATCTGATAACCGGCGCCAAGCTGGGTATGGTGCTCCAGGATCGTCAGGCGTCGATTCGCATCTTCGTCGATGGAATCCGGGACGAGCAGATAACAGCTGGCGCGACGGTGGGAACGACCAACGCGGCCCCGCAGCTGATAGAGCTGCGCCAGGCCAAAGGTGTCGGCGCGGTTGACGAACATCGTATTGGCGTTGGGAACATCGAGACCTGATTCGACGATCATGGTCGACACCAGTACGTCGATCTCGCCGTTGACGAAGCTGCGCATGACGGTCTCGAGCTCGCGCTCGCGCATCTGCCCATGGCCGACGCCGATTCGCGCGCGCGGGACAACCCGGCGAATGTGGTCCGCCATGCCGTCGATCGTCTCGATACGGTTGTGGACGAAAAAAACCTGTCCACCGCGATCGAGCTCGCGTGATATGCCTTCGTCGATAAGTCCATCGTCCCACGGCTCGACGTAGGTGAGCACGGGCGAGCGATCGCGCGGCGGGGTCTGCATCAAGGTCATGTCACGCAAGCCGGCGAGCGAGAGATGCAGCGTACGCGGGATTGGCGTGGCGGTCAGTGTCAGCACATCGGTCTCGAGTCGAAGCTTTTTCAGCCTTTCCTTGTGTTTGACACCGAATCGATGCTCCTCGTCAATCACGATCAATCCGAGATTGGAGAAGTGAACGTCAGGGCTTAGTAAACGATGAGTGCCGATGACGATGTCGACCTTGCCAGCTTTGAGGTCAGCGAGGATCGCCGCCTGTTCCTTTGGCGACTGAAAGCGACTGAGCGTTTGGACATTAACGGGAAAATCCGCCAGCCGATCGCCGAAGGTGCGCGAGTGCTGGTCAGCCAGAATTGTCGTCGGAACGAGCACGACCACTTGCTTGCCGCTTTGGACTGCCTTGAAGGCAGCGCGAACCGCGATTTCCGTCTTGCCGTAACCGACGTCACCTACAAGCAGGCGATCCATCGGGCGCGGTTTCTCCATGTCGCCTTTCACATCGGTCGTAGCAGTTCGCTGGTCGGGTGTGTCCTCGAACAGAAACGACGACTCCAGCTGACGCTGCCACACTGTATCCGGGATGTGCGGCGGACGCGTCGCAACTTTTCTCCGCGCGTAAAGGTCGAGCAGCTCGACGGTCATCTCCTGAATAGCCGCGCGCGTCTTGTCGCGCTGTGTTGCCCAGCGCTTGCCGCCAAGTGAGTGAAGCCGGGGCGGCGGTGCTTCGGAGGTGATGTCGTCGGCAGAGCGATAGCGCTCGATCTGATCGATGCGATAGAGTGGCACGTTGAGACGATCGCCGCCCTCGTACTCGATCACCGCGACTTCGACGGTGCTCTCGCGCACGAACATTTTCTCCATGCCGCGATAGATGCCGACGCCATGCTCGAGGTGAACGACATAGTCGCCGGGCTTGAGCGCGGTGAGACTTTCCAGCGCGCTACCGGTAGCGTAGCGCCGCGCTCTCCTGAATCTCCGCTCACGCCGGAAAATTTCGTGATCGGTGAGAACCCGATAGCCGTGGAAATTCTCGTCGCGCGGCGGAATGACGAAGCCGCCATCCAACACGCCGATCGCGAGAGTCGCTGGCGAAACGCGATCGTCATTGAGCAGCTCGTCGAGTCGTTCCGCCTGGCCCGCGTTGTCGCAGAGAATCAGCGTCGGGATGCCATCGGCGACGATTTGCTTGAGGCGCTTGATGTCGCGTCCGATTTCTTCGGGCGGCCGAAACGGAAAGGCGATCGACGCCTGCTCGCCGGACAGATCGATGGTGCCGAAACCGCCGATCGCGCTCAACGTCGCGTCTGGTTCCTCGAACAGCTCATCTCGACTCGGAGTGTCCTCGCCGCGGCGGCGCGCGAGATCGATGTGGTGCTGCGCCTCGGCCCACGTGCGCTCCATCTCCGGCCTGAGATGCGTGCCCTGTGGGATGACGAGGACGGTGTCGGGTGGGAACAGTGCCCGGATCGACGATCGCTCGGGCTCAGCGTCGCCACCTTTGATCTGGCCGTCGACCGGGAGAATCAACGCGAGCTCGGCATCGCGGGTCGAGCGCTGGGTGAGCAGATCGAAATGCCGAAGCTCGGTGATCTCGTCTCCCCAGAACTCGAGGCGCACAGGCTCGGCCATGCCGAAGCTGTAAATGTCGAAGATTCCGCCGCGCACACTGAACTGCGCGACATCCTCAACCATGTCCACCCGCTCGAACCCGATCGCCTCGAGGTGTTCAGTGAGCGCTTCTGGACGCCTGGTATCGCCCTTACGAATCTCGAGCCGCGCCGAGGCGAGAGCGCGCGGCAATTGGGTTCGTTCGAGTAGGGCTCGACTGGTGGTCACTACTATACGTAGGTCGCCGCGTCCGATTCGCTCCAGGGTTTCCACCCGTTCCCCCGCGATCTCGGCGTGAGCCTCGGCCTCGCCAAAACTCTCGCGCGGAGGATAGAATGCGACGGCTTCGGGTTCCACGAGGGTGGTGAGATCGGCCAGCCAGCGCTCGGAGTCGGCAACGTCGTCGCTGACAACGACGAAGAACCGCTGGTGAAGCGCTGCGGTCAATGCGGCGAGGAGAACAGCATCCGAAGAACCTTGCAGCCCACCCACGACGCAACGTGCGTCAGGACCCGGAACGTTCTCCTGCAGCTCGCGGAATTCGGGCAGTGATCCGACGAGCGAGAGCAGTTGTGGGAGCGGCATGGCGGGAAGCTAAAAC
>Ga0070709_10001260_pt1 | contig 13856 bp, 9 predicted proteins | sample LARL51metaG_FD_65449 | JGI IMG/M metagenome (GOLD analysis project Ga0070709, IMG submission 65449) | Corn, switchgrass and miscanthus rhizosphere microbial communities from Kellogg Biological Station, Michigan, USA - LAR L5-1 metaG | ecosystem: Host-associated > Plants > Roots > Rhizosphere ...
CAGGGCTCGGAGCGAGGCGGGGAGCTCGCCGTCGTAGACGACCGTGAGGCGGTGGGTGGCGCGGGTGATCGCCACGTACAGGTCGTGGCCGCCGTTCGGGGACTGGGCGATGATGCCGGCCGGGTCGGCGAGCACCACGCGGTCGAACTCGAGGCCCTTCGCCTGCGTGACCGTGAGCAGGGCGGCCGGCGCGTCCAGCGACTCGGGCCGGTCGCCTGGCACGGCCTCGGGGACGGCCGCGGCGATTTCGGCGGCGCGGGCGTCGGAGACGATCACGGCCAGGCGTCCGGCGTCGGGGCCGCCGATGTCGGCCAGGTCGTCCCTGGCGATCCTGGCGACCCGGGCGGCGAGGCCGCCGGTGTCGCCGGACGAGACGTGGACGGCGCGGGGCGGGACGCCCTCGGAACGGACCGAGTCTGGCGGCCGCTCGTCGGGCGCGGCCGAGGCGAGCACGTCCGCCGCGACCGTCATGATCTCCGTCGGCGTCCGGTAGTTGACGGTCAGCCGCTCCTCGCGCCAGCGGCCGCGCAGCAGCGGGTCGAGCATCTGCCGCCACGACGTCGCGCCGGCCGGCGAGCCGGTCTGCGCGACGTCGCCGACCACGGTCAGCGACCGGGCAGGGTTGCGGCGCAGCACCATCCGCCAGGCCATCGCGGACAGCTCCTGCGCCTCGTCGACGATCACGTGGCCGTAGGCCCAGGACCGGTCCGCCGCGGCGCGCTCGGCGGTGGCGAGCGCGGGGCCGTTGTCCCTGTTCCACGCCGCGAGCGTTTCCGCGTCCACCATGCCGAGGTCGGCGATGTCCGTGATCTCCAGCACCTCGGCGGCGTACCTCGCCTCAAGGCGCTGCGCCCGTTCCAGCGCGCGCCGCGCCGCCCGCTGCTCCGAGTCGTCGACGCCGAGCAGCTCGGCGGCCTCGTCGAGCAGCGGGACGTCCGCCACCGTCCAGGCAGCGGGGGAGGCCTGGCGTGCAAGCACCATACGTTCGGGATGAGAGAGCGCGGAACCGGCGGCGGACCTGATCGCTTGCGCGGACCCCAGCAAGCCGGCGACCAGCTGCTGCGGTGTCAGCAGCGGCCATAGCCTGTCCAGCGCGGCGCGGACCCCGGGCTCGTCCCACAGCCGTTCGCGGGCGTAGGGCACGTCCTCTTCGTCGAACGGGCGGTCGAGCACCCGGGCCTCGGACCAGGCCAGCTCGGTGAGCAGCTCGGTGACGAACAGCTTGCGGGCCACGTTGTGCGGCTTGCGGAGTGACCTGGCGCGGTCGCGGGCGCGCAGGATCGCGGGGCGGCGCAGCGGGATGCCGGTGCCGTCGGCGTCGACGGTCAGGTCCTGCTTAGGCACCCGCTGCCGGTCGCGGACCGCCTGGCGAAGGACCGCGATCATCCGCTCGTCGCCCTTGACGACCGCGGCGGGGTCCCTCGTGTCCGTCGCGTGCACGCCGGGGAACAGGTCGCCGAGGGTGTGCAACACCACGTCGGTCTCGCCGAGGCTGGGCAGGACCTGGCTGATGTAGCGGAGGAACGTGGCGTTCGGGCCGATGACGAGGACGCCGCGGCGCTCAAGCGTGCGGCGGTGCGTGTAGAGCAGGTAGGCGGCGCGGTGCAGGGCGGCGACCGTCTTTCCGGTGCCTGGGCCGCCCTGGACGACGAGCACGCCGGCCAGGTCCGACCTGATCACGCGGTCCTGCTCGGCCTGGATGGTGTCCACCACGTCGGCCATCCGGCCGGTGCGGGCGCTGCTGACCGCGGCGATCAGGGCCGCCTCGCCGGACAAGTTCAGCCTGTCGGTGTCGGAGAGCTTGTCGAGGTTGAACACCTCGTCGTCGAGGCCGGTGACCGTGCGGCGCCTGGTGTAGATGTGGCGGCGGCGGACCAGGCCTTCCGGGTTGCGCGGCGTGGCGGCGTAGAAGGGGCGCGCCGCGGGGGCGCGCCAGTCGATCAGCTTGAGCTCGTAGTCGTCGTCGCGCAGGCCGATGCGGCCGATGTACAGCGTGGCCTGGTTCTCGTCGTCGGTGCGGCCGAAGCACAGCCCGCGTTCGGTGTTGGTGAGCTGGATGAGGCGCCGCTCGTGTTCGGCGGCGGACACGTCGCGCTCCAGCCGCGCCTGATGCGTGCCGCCGGGGGCGCCTTGCGCGCGGACATCCCGCAGCGCCTGCTCGCTGCGCTCGCGCGCCTCGTCGAGCAGCGCGTACAGCATGGTGACGTAGGCCTGTTCTGCCTGGACCGGGGAGGGGCGAGTGCCCTCCGCGTCCGCCCCGTCCGCGCCGTCGGGCGCATCACGGGAATGGCCGTTTGCGGCTTCTCTACCGTCGATGCCGGCATCGCCGTCGCTGGCGCTTTTGGCTTCGCCGGCATCGCTTTGCGTTTGACGAAATGCCATTTTTCTTGTTATACTCCTTGTGCCAGCGTTATTTGGCATTTTTCTACTGCGCAGAGATTGTCTAGCTTAACACAAGCTGGCCGCGCGGGTGGAGCCAGCGTCCGCGCAAGGCGGATGGAGCGCGGCGTTCGCGTCAGCAGGAAATGTACCTGCGAATCCGGGACTCAGTGCGGGAAAACGTCGCGTTATACCTCTGAATAAATCCCAGGCGTTCCCGTGACTATTACGACAGAAACTCCGCGAATTTCAAGAAGTCCAGGCTCCTGCGCGGCCGTATGCATGGCCGGCCTGGGCGGGCCCAGGCCGGTTGCCTAGGATAGACGGCGATAGCGAGGAGGAGCCGAGAATGCCTGAGCGCGTGGAGATCACCGGGCCCGCCGGAGACCGTTACGACGAGATCCTGACCCCGAAGGCCCTGGAACTGCTGGTGGCGCTGCACGACGCGCTGGGCACCCGCCGGACGGAGCTGCTCGCCGCGCGCCGCCGGCGGCAGGCGGAACTGAGCAGCGGGGCGATGCTCGACTTCCTGCCGGACACCGCGCACATCCGCGAGGACACGACCTGGCGGGTCGCGCCGCCCGCGGCCGGCCTGGTCGACAGGCGGGTCGAGATCACCGGGCCCACCGACAAGAAGATGACGATCAACGCGCTCAACTCCGGCGCCAACGTCTGGCTGGCCGATTTCGAGGACGCCAACACGCCGCTGTGGTCGAACATGATCGAGGGCCAGCTCAACCTCAAGGACGCCCTCGACAGGACCATCGACTTCACCAGCGAGGAGGGCAAGTCGTACGCGCTGCGGCCCGACGGCGAGCTCGCCACGATCGTCGTCAGGCCGCGCGGCTGGCACCTGCCGGAGAAGCACATCCTCATCGACGGCGAACGCGCCTCCGGCAGCCTCACCGACTTCGCGCTGTACATGGTCGCGTGCGCGCAGAAGCAGCTCGACAAGGGCAAGGGCCCCTACTTTTACCTGGCGAAGACGGAATCGCACCACGAGGCCCAGCTGTGGAACGACGCGTTCACCATCGCCCAGGACTTCCTCGGCATCCCGCGCGGCACCATCCGCGCCACCGTGCTGATCGAGACGATCCCGGCCGCGTTCGAGATGGACGAGATCCTGTACGAGCTGCGCGACCACAGCGCCGGCCTGAACGCGGGCCGCTGGGACTACCTGTTCAGCATCATCAAGAAGTTCCGCACCCGCGGCCGCGACTTCGTGCTCCCCGAGCGCAACGCGGTCACCATGACCGCCCCGTTCATGCGCGCCTACACCGAACTGCTCGTGCAGACCTGCCACAAGCGGGGCGCGCACGCCATGGGCGGCATGGCCGCGTTCATCCCGTCCCGCCGCGACCCCGAGGTCAACAAGGTGGCGCTGGCGAAGGTGCGGGACGACAAGACGCGCGAGTCGAACGACGGCTTCGACGGCTCCTGGGTCGCCCACCCCGACCTGGTGCCGGTCTGCAAGGAGATTTTCGACGCCAAGCTCGGCGACAAGCCCAACCAGCTCGACCGCCAGCGCCCCGAGGTCGCCGTGAACGCCGAGGACCTGCTCTCGGTATCCAAGACGCCTGGCGGCATCACCGAGGCAGGCCTGCGGAACAACATCAGCGTCGGCCTCCAGTACCTCGCCACCTGGCTGGGCGGCAACGGCGCGGTCGCCATCTTCAACCTGATGGAGGACGCCGCCACCGCGGAGATCTCCCGCTCCCAGGTCTGGCAGTGGATCCACAACGACGTCATCCTCGACGACGGCCCCCTCGTGACAAAGGAGGTGGTCGAGCGCATGATCGATGAGGAGCTCGTGAAGATCCAGGAGCTGGCGGGCGGCAGCTTCGACGCGGCCAGGTACGGCCAGGCGATCGCGCTGTTCACCGAGGTCGCGCTCGCCGACTCGTTCAGCGATTTCCTCACGCTCCCCGCGTACGAGCGGATGCCGTAGGGAAGGGGTGGTGCTGTGGCCGATGCCAGAGCGCTGATCCCGCGGATGACGGACATCTGCGGCGCCCCGAACGTGATCACCGACCCCCTGGAGCTGCGCACCTACGAGTGCGACGGGCTGACCTCGCACCGCACCACGCCCGCCCTGGTGGTGCTGCCGAGCACCGCCGCGGAGGTGGCCGGCGTGGTCCGCGCGTGCGCGGACCACGCGGTCCCGTTCGTGGCGCGCGGCAGCGGCACCGGCCTGTCCGGCGGCGCGATGCCGCATTCCGAGGGCGTGCTGATCGTCATGTCCCGGATGCGCCGCGTCCTCGAGGTCGACCCGGTCGCCCGCCGGGCGGTCGTCGAGCCGGGCGTGACCAACCTGAAGGTCACCGAGGCGGTGCGGGACCTCGGCCTGTTCTACGCGCCCGACCCGTCGTCGCAGGTCGTCTGCTCCGTCGGCGGGAACGTCGCGGAGAACTCCGGCGGCGCCCACTGCCTCAAGCACGGGTTCACCGTCAACCACGTGCTCGGGCTCGAGATCGTCACGCCGTCAGGCGAGCTGACCTGGCTCGGCGACGGCACCAGCGTCGCCAGCGGCTACGACCTGCTCGGCGCGTTCACCGGCTCTGAGGGCACGCTCGGCATCGTCACCAAGATCATCGTCAAGCTGACGCCGGCGCCCGAGGCGGTGCACCTGGTGCTCGCCGCCTACGACTCGCTGGAGGCGGGCGGCCGCGCGGTCACAGACATCATCGGCGCCGGGATCGTGCCCGCCGCGATCGAGATGATGGACGCGCTGTCCATCGAGGCGGCGGAGGCCGCGGTGCACTGCGGGTACCCGGAGGGGGCCGCCGCGGTGCTCCTCGTCGAGCTCGACGGGCCCGCCGCGGAAGTAGAGGCCGAGCTGGCCACCGTCCTTGCGCTGTGCGAGAAGGCGGGCGCCCGCGAGATCAGGTCGGCCGACGACCCCGTGCAGCGGGCCGGCATCTGGGCCGGCCGCAAGTCCGCTTTCGCGGCCGTCGGCCGGCTGTCCCCCGCCTACATCGTGCAGGACGGCGTGGTGCCGCGGACCGCGCTCGGCGACGTGCTGGCCCGCATCTGGTCGCTGTCGCAGGAGGCCGGGATCCGGGTGGCGAACGTGTTCCACGCCGGGGACGGCAACCTGCACCCGCTGGTGCTGTACAACGACGCTTCGGCGGCCGAGACGGAGGCCGCCGAGGTGCTGTCCGGCGCGATCCTCGACACGTGCATCGAGTACGGCGGGTCGATCACCGGCGAGCACGGCGTGGGGGTCGATAAGTCGAAGTACATGCCGAAGATGTTCAGCCCTGACGACCTGGACACGATGCAGCTGGTCCGGTGCGCCTTCGACCCGGCGAACCTGTGCAACCCCGGCAAGATCTTCCCGACCCCGCGGCTGTGCGGCGAGGTCCCTGGCCCGCGCCGCGGCGCCCACCCTGCCGCTGCCGCGGGTGTGGAGATCTTTTAATGCATTCATCCGGAACGTACGCAGCCGACTCCGTAGCCAAGGCGCTTGCCGAGGCGTGCGCGGACGTGCGCGACGGCGCTGCCGCCGACGCGATCGCCGGGGACGCCGGGGTGGCGCCAGCGTTCGTGGCGCTGCCCGCGAGCACCGGCGAGGCGGCGGCCGTGCTGCGCGTCGCGGCCGAGCATGAGCTGGCCGTCGTGCCGCGCGGCGGCGGGAGCCGGCTGGGCTGGGGCGCGCCGCCGTCGCGGTGCGACGTGCTCGTCGACATATCGCGGATGGACGCGGTGCTCGAGCACGCGTCCGGTGACCTGGTGGCCCGCCTGCAGGCGGGCGCCAGGATGGGTGACGTCGCGGCGGCGCTCGCCGCCGCCGGGCAGGAGATCGCGCTCGACGTGCCGGCCGGCGCGACGGCGGGCGGCGTGGTGGCGTCCGGGCTCGCCGGCCCGCGGCGGCTGCGCTACGGGTCGCCGCGCGACCTGCTGATCGGGATCACGATCGTGCTGGCGAACGGCACCGTGGCGCGGTCCGGCGGGAAGGTAGTCAAGAACGTCGCCGGCTACGACCTTGGCAAGCTCTTCGCCGGATCGGCGGGGACGCTCGGGCTGATCACCGAGGTGACGTTCCGGCTGCACCCGCTGCCCGCGGCGCGGGCGTTCGTGGCGGCGGAGTTCGCCGCCGGCGCGCTGCCCGCGGCGTGCGACGCGGTCGCCGCGGCCGCGAACTCGTCGCTGACCGCGTCGGCCGTGGAACTGAGCCGGCCGTCCGCGAGCGGACCGCTGCTGGTAAGCGTCCTGCTCGAGGGGTCGGCGGACGGCGTAGCGGCGCGTGCGGCGGCGATGGCTGACCTGCTCGGGCGTTCTGGGGCCTCCCGGGCCAAGGTGTCGGAGACCGCGCCGCCGTGGTGGCCAGGGCCGCCGGCTGCCGAGGCCGGCGAGACCCTGGTGCGGGTGTCGTTCTGGGTGTCGGCGCTCGGCCAGGTGCTCAGCGCGATCGACACGGCGGCGGCCGAGGCGGGGATCGCGCCGTCGGTCGCCGGCTCCGCCGGCGCGGGTGTCCTCTATGTCAGCTGCCCGCCCGGCGAGCCCGGGGCCTGCGCCAGGTTCACCGGGGCGCTGCGCGGCGCGCTCGACCACGCGCGCGGCGGCGTCGCCGTGCTGGCGGCGCCCGGCGAGGTGCGCGCGGCCCTCGCCGGCCGCGGCGGTATGGCCGGGAGCGTCCCGTCGCTGGATCTGATGCGGGCGGTCAAGGACCAGTTCGACCCCGGCCACCGGATGTCGCCCGGCCGGTTCCCTGAGGTGATCTGATGAGCAGTGACGCGGTGGAGCCGCTGGTGAGCCACCAGGCGAACGGGCCGGAGGACGGCGTCCGTTCCGCGGTGAACGACTGCGTGCACTGCGGGTTCTGCTTGCCGGCCTGCCCCACGTACCAGCTGTGGGGCGAGGAAATGGACTCCCCGCGCGGCCGGATCCACCTGGTGAGCCAGCTGCTGGACGGCGCGCCGCTGACGGAGGCCGCGGCGGAGCACTTCGACCGGTGCCTCGGCTGCATGGCCTGCATGACCGCGTGCCCGTCCGGGGTGCAGTATGACCAGATCATCGAGGCGGCCAGGGACTGGACAGAAGAGGGCGGCAGGCCTGCTCCCGAGGGGACCGGGCCTGCCGTGCCGCCTGCTCCGCGGTCACGCAGGGACCGCGCCACGCGGGAGGCGATCTTCGCCCTGTTCCCGTACCCGCGGCGGCTGCGGGCGGCCATCGCGCCGCTGCGCGCGGCGCAGCGGACCGGCGCGGACCGGCTGCTGACCCGCGACGGGCCGCTCGGGGCGCTGGGCCGGCTGTCGCCCGCCGCCGCGTCGGCGCTGCGGCTCGCGCCGCCGCCCTCCCGGCCGCTGCCGCCTGGCCGGTTCCCCGCGCGGGTAGCGGCGCGCGGGCAGCGCCGCGCGGTGGTCGGGATGCTCACCGGCTGCGTGCAGTCGGTGTTCTTCCCGCAGGTCAACGCGGCGACCGCGCGGGTGCTTGCGGCCGAGGGGTGCGATGTCGTGATCCCGCGCGACCAGGGCTGCTGCGGGGCGCTGTCGCTGCACTCGGGGCGGACGGCGGAGGCGGCGCGATTCGCCGCGCGGACGATCGAGGCGTTCGAGGGGGCCGAGGTGGATGCGATCGTCGTCAACTCCGCCGGGTGCGGGTCGGCGATGAAGGAGTACGAGCGGCTGTTCGGCCACCTCGGCGATCCGTCCATGACGGCCAGGGCAGCGGCGCTGTCGGCGCGAGTCCGCGACCTGTCGGAGTTCCTCGCCGAGCTCGGCCCTGTCGCGCCCCGGCACCCGGTGCCGGTGCGGGCGGCCTACCACGACGCCTGCCACCTCGGGCACGCGCAGCGGATCACCCGCGAGCCGCGCGCGCTGCTCCGCGACATCCCGGACCTGGAACTGGTGGAGCTGCCGGACGCGGGCACCTGCTGCGGTTCGGCCGGCGTGTACAACCTGCTCCAGCCGGACGCGGCGCGCGCCCTCGGCGCGCGGAAGGCGGACGCGGTGCTCGACTCGGGCGCGGCGCTGGTGATCTCCGCGAATCCCGGGTGCACGCTGCAGATCTCGGCCGAGCTCGCCAGCCGCGGCCAGACGATCGCCACCGCGCACGTCGCCGAGGTGCTCGACGCCTCGATCCGCGGCGTCCGGCTTCGCCCCTGAGGTCTCTGCCGTCTCTGCCGTCTGTGCCGTCAGGGCGCGGCGAAGGTGACGACGGACGGCTCGGCGCCGCGCTGCGCGGCGCCGGAGACTGTGCTGCCCAGCGCGGACAGCGCGGTGATCTGGCCCGTGCTTACCGGCGCGGCCGCCGACCACGTGATCCCGTCAGGCGAGCTCCAGGTGACGGCGTGCTGGGCGCCAGCGGGGCCGGCCATGCCCGCCGCGACGAAACCGTTCCCCGCCGCTGTCAGCGCGGCGACCGCGCCGGCGCCGCCGGGGGCGGACAGCAGGATCTGCCGCCAGGTCTTGCCGCCGTCCGCCGACACGACCACGACGGGGGCGTCGCCGGCCTTGCCGACCACGTAGCCGGCCGTGACGACGCGGGTGCCGTTGACCGCGACCTGCTGGAGCAGGGCGTCGGTCGCGCCAGGCGGCTTGGGCACGTCGTAGACGCTCCAGTTCTTGCCGTCCGCGGAGGTCCAGATCGTGTGGCAGCCGCCGTGCGTACCCGCCGCGACGAAACCGGTGGCGGTGGCGCCGACGGCGTACACCGCACTGGACTTCAGCCGCCCGTCGAGGCCGCCATTGCTGCCGCCCGTCCAGTTCCGCAGGTCGCCTGACCACCACATGGCCGCGAACGTCCGGCCGTTGCTCATCTGCTTGCCGACGACGACATAGCCGCTGCGGCCGGCCGTCACCCCCATGACGGAGATGCCCGGCGCGGTGAAGGCGGTGCTGTTGACCGCCCGCCAGGTGGCGCCGTCGGCGGAGGTGAGGACGACAGGCTGCTGGCTGCCCTGGGAGTCCGCGCTACCGACCGCGATCCAGCCCGCCGGGCCATGGGCCACGCTGAGCAGGCTGTCGGTACCCGGCCGCTGGGAGACCACGGGCGACGACGCCGAGATCAGCGGCCAGGAGCCGTCGGCGGCACGCCGCCAGATGGCGGGATGCCCGTCGGCGGCGCCGACCGCGAGCCGGATGCCGCCCGCGACCGCGATCGAGTTGACCGTCACCGTCCCGTGCTGGCCGGGGTACCCGGCGAACGCCGCGGCGCTGCCGCTGGCCTCCGGGCTGGACTGGCTGCCGCGGCTGGCGAGCATCTCGTTGGTCTTGCCGGTCAGCATCATGATGGCGCCCGCGCCGACGGTCACCAGGACCGCGACCGGCACGCCCACCCGGATCACCTGCCACGCCCGGCGGCGCCCCGCTGCCGTCATCCGCGGTCCCGGCGCCCGGGGCGCCCTGGCCGCCTGCCGGACCGAGCCCTGCCAGGCCCGGTACAGCTCGTCCGGCTCACCGGGGCCGCCGCCGGACTCGTCGTCCCGCCACTGACCAGACAGCGGAGGAGCGCCGGCCCGCGCCGCCGCGGGCGCGTCGGCGAAGGTGGGCGCTCCGGCGAAGTTGGCCGCGCCCGCGAAGGCGGGCGCGGCGGAGAAGGCCGGCGCTCCCGTGAAGGCGGAGCTGCTGTGCGCCGGCTCATCGTCCTGGCCGTAGTCGTCGACCGCCGGGTACTGACTGTGCGGTCCCCCGCTGCGCCCGTACTCGCTCCAGCCGGGTCCCGGCAGCGGCGCCGCTACAGGCGGCTGCCAGCTGACTCCCGACTCGTCCCACATGCCCGCCGCGAGCTGCCACCCGGACCGCCGCGCCGGGTCGTAGAGCCCGGGCACCGCTCCCGGCGGCACGACAAACCCTGGTCCCCCGGCCCGGCCGCGCAGCGCCGCCGTCGGGCCCACCACAGGAACGAACCGCGGTTCCCGCGGCGGCGACCCGGACGCGAGCGGCTGCCCCGACGCCGGGCCCCACGACTCGCCGGCCGGCTCGTCCCGCCACGTCCCGGCGCGCTGCGGCTCGTAAGCCTGCGCGTCCTGCCGGGCTTCGTAGCCCGGCTCGTACCAGTCGCCGGCCGGGGGCGGGCCGGCCTGGGGCCGGGTGGCCATGGGCGCGTCCTGCCAGGATTCTGGCGGCGGCTCGGGCTGCCATGACCAGCGCTGCGGGATCTGGTGGACCGCCGTTGGCTGCGGGTCCTCGTACCAGCCGTCGTCGGGCCCGGTGTCGGCCACCGCGTACGGCGCGGCCGCATCGTTCCTGCCGGCCCGCTCGGCCGGCTCGTCCTGGGCCGGCGAATACTCCGCCCGGCCGGCCGCGGACGGCTGCCCGGGCCACTCGTCCTGGTCAGGCTCGCCCTGTTCGGGGACGTCCGTTGGCGTGGACGGCCCAGTCGGCGCGTTGACCTCTGCCCGCTCGGCCGTCCCTGCCCGTCCGGGCTGGTCGGCTGGGCTGCGGTCATCTGGGCCAGGGTCGTCGGGGCTGGGGCCGGCCGACTGGGCGGCATCCGCGCGGGCTGGTTCCGTGCCGGGCCTCTCCGGGGGGGCCGCTTCCCCGGAGACCGACAGGAACCAGCCCGCCGGACGTGCAGCGCCAAGCCACGACGGCCAGACGCTGGCTGTGCCGGAATCCGCCACTACGGTCTTTTCTTCCCCCGCAGTGCCATATCCGGACAAGTCATCAGGGTCAGGGTTTTGTATCTCCGCGGACTCGGCACCCGACGTGTGGCCGCTCTCCTGGGGAGTGTCGCCGGTCATAGAATAACTCCGAGTCCTTGCGATGTTACTCTCTGTAGCCATCCCGGGCGTGACCTGTTTGCCCGGAACTTCGGTTTTCCTGGCCCGCAACTCGATGGTAACGAGGGAAGCTCGAAATCCCTATAGTTGAGGACCAAAAAAATCACAAATAGTTGAATGCTGATTACTGAAAGTAGTGGTCAGGTAGAGGGTTCGGCCGCGCCGGTGAAATGAATGCCTCATGTGATTCATGTTGCTCGGGGCATCGCGCTTATTGACAGTCAACAACAGTGTCATCAGAAATAACACAGGTCGCGGGAGTCTCCGGGCGGTCATGGGCGGGGCGCGGGCCGTGGGTCAGTGGCCGGTCGTCAGGTGGATCACGCCGACATCGGACAGGCCGTTGAGCACCAGCTGTACTCCGAGGGCGGCGAGCAGGAAACCGAACACCTTCTCGGTGATCAGCATCCGGCTCGCGTCCAGCTTGCCGCTGACCTGCACCGCCGCGCGGAAGATGACGACGTCGAACACCAGCACCGCGATGAGCACGCCCACGGCGACAGCGAGTACGGCGATGGAGCTGGCCTCGGCCGACAGGGTGACCAGGACGACGATCCCGGCGGGGTTGAGCAGGTAGGGCACGGCAAGCGGGAAGACGGCCACCTGCATCGGGTCCCGGCCCTCGACCGGATGATCGCCGCCGCTGCCTGACGCATGGCCGAGCACCATGGAGAGCGCGATGACCAGCAGGATGATGCCGCTGGCGACGCCCAGCGCGCCCGGCGAGAAGTGCAGCAGCCTGGTCAGCAGCCCGCCGAGAACCAGCAACAGCGCGGCGACGATGGCGGCGGTGGTCAGCATCTTGCGCAGGACGCGCCGCTTGACGGCCTCGGACATGCCCGCGGTCGCGTCCAGGAAGGGCACCAGCGCGATCTTCGGTCCGATCCCGATCAGCAGCAGCAGGAAGGTGTCGATGACGAAGGCGGCGTCCAGCGATTCGAGTTCTTTCATCGGTCTCCGTCCAGCGGGCTGTGGAGATCGTACACGTGCCGCTCCGGTAGGCGGGGACGCTAGGCGGGGCGCTTCGTGGCCCGGTCCTGGATGAGGCCGTAGCCGATCGCTTCCGCGGTCGTGAAGGTGCGGCCGTGCCTGGCGTCCTCGCGGATCTCCTCGGCATCGCGGCCGGCGGCCTCGGCGATGCGGTAAAACAGCGAGTCGACCATCCGGCGGGCCTGCTGCTCTCGCGCGGTCACGGCCGTCACCGTGCCGCCGAACTGCAGTTTCGGCTCCGACAGCGTGAACGACGCGTTAGGGTACGCGGCGCGCCGCGGGCAGCAGGCCAGCACGCCGAGCGCGGCGCCGCCTGTCTCGCCGCTGGCGAACGCCTGGATCTCCGCCCGTATCACGTCGAGCACGCCCATCAGGGTGAGCGCGGCCGGCAGTTCCGCCTGGAGGTTCTGCAGCTCGAGGCGGATCGGGCCGGCGCCTTCGGCGTCGAGGGTGAGCAGCTGCGCGGACAGCCGCGTCGCCGCCGCGTCGTCGAGAACGCCGGACGCGAGCACGATCCGCTGCTCGAGGAGCCGCTCGTAGAGCGTGTCCTGCCATCCGGCCTGCGGGTCGAGCCAGACCCGGGTGGGCGGCACCGGACCAGGATCCTGCTTCGGCCTGCCCGGAGACGGCGGTCTCCCCGGTGACGGCTGCCCTGGCCACGGGAACTCCGGGCCCGCCGGGCTTGACGCGCGATCAGTCATTCAATCTCCAGGTGATCTCGCCGCCAATGGCGGCCGCGTACCGTTCGAGGGTGGAGGCGCGGGCGTCGGTCGCGCCGGACTCGAGCCGGGCGACGGCGGACTGGGACGTGCCCATGCGCGCGGCCACCTCGGTCTGCGACAGGCCCGCCGCCTGGCGCTGCGCGACCAGGTCGCGGACCAGGCCAGCGCGCTGCGCCGCCATCCGGCGCAGTGCCATCTCGCGGAACCCGGGCATGACCGGGAGGTCGTCCATACTGAAAACGATATCTCAAATACGAGATAGCCGCTTAGGCGGCACCGGAGGGGCGGACGAGCACTGGCCACGTCGCTTCTGCCCAGACGGTGCGGCCGCCGGCCGCGTCCGCGTCACGGTAGCCCCAGCGGCTGCTGCAGGCCTCGACCAGTTCGAGGCCGCGGCCGCCCTCGGCGAACCAGTCGCGGGCGGGGATGGCCGGCCGGCCCTGGCCGCCCTCGTCGGTGACGGCGACCAGCGCCACGCCGTCCGCGGGCCGGATCACCTCGACGGTGAACGCCCCGCCCGCGCCGGACGCGGTGTGCACGACGGCGTTGGCGGCGAGCTCGGAAACACAGGTCAGCAGCGCCTCGCGGGCCGGGCAGCCGGCCAGGGCGGCGGCCACGAACGCGCGAGCCCTGGCTACTTGCCGGGGTTCGCCGGGGAAGCTGCGCGCGCGGCGCGCCGGACCGGAGCCTTCCGTCGGCGCGAGCAGCGGATAAGCTGCCGTCATTTCGATCACCCCCCGCGCCCTCGTGGTGCTGTCAGGACGTATCTCTACGATGAGTGACGTACGGACGGAAGGATCGGTTCAATTGGTCACCGAACGTATGGTCCCGCCGCTGCTTCCGTTCGTCGCCGCCCAGCCGCTGACCGACCACCACTGCCACGGTGTGCTGCGGTCCGGCGGTGACGTCGAGGCCCTGCTCAACGAGGCGGACGCCGCCGCCGCCGGCGGGGGGCTCGCGTTCGACTCGCTGGCCGGGCTCGCGTTCCGGCGGTGGTGCCCGCCGCTGCTCGACCTGCCCGCGCACGCGACGGCCGAGGA
>Ga0070709_10001261_pt1 | contig 13852 bp, 9 predicted proteins | sample LARL51metaG_FD_65449 | JGI IMG/M metagenome (GOLD analysis project Ga0070709, IMG submission 65449) | Corn, switchgrass and miscanthus rhizosphere microbial communities from Kellogg Biological Station, Michigan, USA - LAR L5-1 metaG | ecosystem: Host-associated > Plants > Roots > Rhizosphere ...
GGCGGGTTGGTGACCTGCGCGAAGTTCTGCTTGAAATAGGTGAACAGCGGCTTGGGCCGGTCCGACAGCGCCGAGATCGGCGTGTCATTGCCCATCGAGCCCGTGGCTTCCTCGCCCGCGGAGGCCATCGGCGTCATCAGGATGCTGATGTCCTCCTGCGTGTAGCCGAACGCCTGCTGGCGATCGAGCAGCGGCAGGTTCGAGCGCATGCCCTTGGTCGGCGCGTCCGGCAACTCTTCCAGCACGATCTGCGTGCGGTCGAGCCAGTTGCGATAGGGATGGCTCTTGGCGAGCTGCGCCTTGATCTCGTCGTCCGGAATGAGCCGGCCCTGTTCGAGATCGACGAGCAGCATCTTACCCGGCTGCAGCCGCCACTTGGTGACGATCTGGTCCTCCGGAATCTTGAGCACGCCCATCTCGGACGCCATCACGATGCGGTCGTCCCTGGTGACGAGATAGCGTGCCGGACGCAGGCCGTTGCGGTCCAGCGTCGCGCCGATCTGGCGGCCGTCGGTGAACGCGATCGCGGCGGGGCCGTCCCACGGCTCCATCATGGCGGCGTGATATTCGTAGAAGGAGCGGCGCTCCTCGCTCATCAGGGGATTGCCGGCCCAGGCCTCCGGAATCATCATCATCACCGCGTGCGGCAGCGAGTAGCCGCCCTGCACGAGGAATTCGAGCGCGTTGTCGAAGCAGGCGGTGTCGCTCTGGCCCTCATAGGAGATCGGCCACAGGCGCGTGATGTCCTTGCCATAGAGCTCGGAGCTCACCGAGGCCTGCCGCGCCGCCATCCAGTTGACGTTGCCGCGCAGCGTGTTGATCTCACCGTTGTGCGCGATCATCCGGTAGGGGTGAGCCAGCGACCAGGTCGGGAAGGTGTTGGTCGAGAAGCGCTGATGCACCAGCGCCAGCGCGCTCTCGAAATCCGGCTCATGCAGGTCGGCATAATACTTGCCGAGCTGGTCGGCGAGGAACATGCCTTTATAGATGACAGTGCGGCACGACATCGAGCAGGGGTAATAGCCGGCCATGCCGCGGTCGCGGCGCTGATAGATCGCCTGCGAAATCGACTTGCGCAGGATGTAGAGCTTGCGCTCGAACTCCTCCTCGGTCTTCGCCACGCCGTTGCGGCCGATGAAGACCTGCATATGCGTCGGCTCGGTCGGCTTGACCGTTTCGCCGAGCGAGGAATTGTCGGTCGGCACGTCGCGCCAGCCGAGCAGCATCATGCCTTCGGCCTTGATCTGGTCGGCGATGATGCTCTGGATTACCTTCCGCCAGGATGTCTCCTTCGGCATGAACAGCGCGCCGATGGCGTATTCGCCGGGCTCGGGCAGCTCGAAGCCGATCTCGGCGGCCTTGCGCTTGAAGAAGGCGTGCGGGATCTGCAAGAGGATGCCGGCACCATCGCCGAAGCGCGGATCGGCGCCGACCGCGCCGCGATGTTCGAGATTGCAGAGGATGCTGAGCGCATCGGAGACAATCTGATGCGACTTCCTGCCCTTGATGTTGGCAATGAAACCGACGCCGCAGGAATCCTTTTCCAGCGAGGGATCGTAGAGGCCTATGGCTTCCGGGCGCCAAGTGTGAAGTTCGGTGTGAAGTTCGGGTTCTGCCGATTTCGAATGGGTGGCAACCGACAGCACATCGTTCTGGATGTTCTTGCGCTCGATTTGCGACCCACTCATGTTTCAGTCCCCTCAATCCGGCTAAGTCAATGCCTCACCGTGGTGTTCGGCGCACCTTGGGCGTTCCGCGGCACCCACTTTAGGGGCCACCGCTCGTCCGCAAAGCGAGCCGCATTTTAAGAATTCAGGCTCAGCGTTCAGCGTCCCTGCGAACGTCCTTGCCTGCACTTGCGGTGCAAAAACACCGCATTTTCGTTGCAATCCCTGTGCCGGGCCTGCTCGAAAATTGCGACAGCTATACTGTCCTAACTCTCACCATGCCAAATTTTTGTCTACCACACAAGCGTGCGAAAGTCCCGGTTGCTTGCCGATCGACGATTCCACCCGTTCTCCACCTTTCGTGATCACTTGGGCCGTTCAGACTTGAGGCGAGGACGCCGCGATCTGGCCCAAGGACCGCCGGAATCGGCGAAGATTCTCCCGCGCTTGGGGGCTGGACAGGAGCGTCGGGCAAATGAATTTTTTTACAGGACTGGCCATGTCGGCGGCATTGGTGTGTGCGGCGAGCACTGCGGATGCGCAGGTGGCGAGCGGCAAGGTGCGGCCGGTATCGGATTTCGACGCGCCCTATTTCGGCGGGCCGCCGCCAGCCTCGATCCCGGAGCCGGAGCCTCCCGGGCCGCGCTACTACGACCGCGGCTATTACGGCCAGGAGAGGGGTTATGAGCGCGGTTACTATAACCAGAACCAGGATTACCGCGGTGATTACCGTTACGAGCCCGGGCGCGGCTACGGTCCGGACTATGGTTCTGCGCCGTCATTGCTGCCGCCGCATGAGGTCTATGCGATCCTGCGCGAGAACGGCTTCTCGCCGCTCGGGGCGCCCCGCCAGCGTGGTTACACTTATGTGATCGCCGTGCTCGATCGGGGCGGCGAGGACGGCCGCCTGATCATCGACGGTCGCAGTGGCCGGATCATCCGTTTCGTGCCGGCGTCCCAGTGGGGCCAAGCCTATGACCGGATGAGCTATCAGCCGGCGCCGTTGCGCAATCCCGGTGGCCCGCTGCCGCCGCCGACCGTGATCAAGGCTTCTCCGCAATTCATGCAAACCGGGCCCTCCGTCGCGAGCAGGGCGGCCGTAGCGCCCAAAACTGCGCCGGCACCGCTGGCGACCAGGCCGGCCGAGCCGCCGCAGAAATCTGCTGCCGTGGCACATCCGGTGCCGCCTGCGCCGCAGACGACCGGCACGGTCGGCGAGGCCAAGCCGGCCGCACCTCAGACGGCCGCCGCGTCCTCGACGCCGGCCGCGCCGCAGGCCAGGCCGAGCCAGGGCATGCCGCCGGTGCAGGGCTTGGAATAACAGGGCTTGGAATAGGTTTGTCACGCGTCATTCTGACACGCAAAACGCCCCGGTCCGCCGGGGCGTTTTCGTGCGGGAATGCCGGTTATTCCTTCCGGCCCGCGGCGGCCAGGATCAGGTCGGCGACCTCCTTGGCATGCGAGACCAGCGACAGATGTCCTGCATCCAGCTCGATCGTCGTCGCGTTCATGCGCTTGGCGAGGAAGCGTTCGAAATCGGGGTTGATGGTCTGGTCGTCCTTCGAGACCGCATACCAGGACGGCTTGTTGTGCCAGGCGGCAGCCGTGGTGCGGCCGGCGAAGATCGAGGCTGCGGTCGGCCACTGCACCGCATAGAGCGTCTTTGCAAGTTTCGGCTCGACGCCGTTGGCGAAATATTTAAGGAACGCATCTTCCGACAGCGTGGTGAAGCCGTCATGGACCTCGATGCCGGCGCGGGCGGGCGGCATCGGATATTTGCCGGCGAGCGCGACGAAATCCTCGCCCGCATCCGGTGCACGGGCCGCGATATAGACCAACGCGCTCACCTTCGGATCGGTGCCGGCCTCGCTGACGACCGTACCGCCCCAGGAATGACCGGCGAGCACGGTCGGGCCGTCCTGAAGCGCGAGCGCGCGGCGCGTGGCGGCAACGGAATCCTCGATCGACGTCAGCGGATTCTGCACGGCGGTGACCTTCAGCCCTGCCGCCTGCAGATAGGGGATGACCTCGGCCCAGCTCGACCCATCCGCCCAGGCGCCATGCACCAGAACCACGTTGGTTGCCTTCGGCGGCGGCGCCGATTGCGCCTGCGCCGCGGGCGCGGCGAGGCTTGTTGCGAGAACCGCGGCAACCGCGGTGAGAATGTTCAGGAATTTCATCGATCGAGCTCCGAGGATTGCATCTAAAGCGCGATGAGATCAGGCTAGATCGTCATCGCGCTTTAGGCTCCTGATTGAGCATGATCTTTCCGGAAAACCGCTACACACTTTTTCGGGATCATGCTCTCAGGTCCCTTCGCCGGAAATGACGCGACGTTACCGCGCCACCAGAATAGATCACGAGGAAGTGTCGTCACGCACTGTCAAAAAAACGCCCCGGGAAACCGGGGCGTTCGTCATCATAGAGGGAGCAGCGAAGAGATCAGGCGGCGGCCTTCTGGGCAGAGCCGTCAACCACCTGCGGGGCCGAAGCGCCCGTGCCGATCGGAATCGAGCGCGGCTTCTTCGCCTCGGGAATTTCGCGAACGAGATCGACGTGGAGCAGGCCGTGCTCGAGCGAGGCGTTCTTCACCTGCACGAAGTCGGCAAGCTGGAATACACGCTCGAAGGCGCGCGCGGCGATGCCGCGATACAGCACCTCGGCCTTGTCCTTGTTGTTCTCGTTGGCGACTTTCTCACCCTTGATCGTCAGCGTGTTTTCCTTCGCGACGATGGAGAGCTCGTTCTGCGCAAAACCTGAGACCGCGACACTGATGCGGTAGGCGTTCTCGCCGGTGCGCTCGATATTATAGGGCGGATAACCGGGGCTGACTTCAGATGTCGTCTGATCGAGCAGCGAGAAAAGGCGGTCGAAGCCGACTGTGGAACGATAAAACGGGGTAAGGTCGTAGCTACGCATAGGTAGTCCTCCATTGAGCGACTGTTTGAAGTAACCCGCCCGCCATCGGGCCGGGCTTTCGTCCTGTGCAGCCTTGCGCCGAAGCACTGGTAGCGGCCTGCACGTTGGTGATATGGGAGGAGACAGACGGCGTTCAAGAGGGTGGAATCAGCCCTCTATTTGGCGCTCCCGCCCTTGTTTTTCAGCGTTTCCCATCTAGCCGGCCCGGACATGACGCTCGTCTCGATTCCCGCCAATCCCGTCCCGGAGAATGTCATCACCGGCACCATCCGCACGCCGGATGGTGCGGAACTGCGCTTCGCGCGCTGGGCCCCGCCGGCGGGGCGCAAGGGCACGGTCTGCGTCTTTCCAGGCCGCGCCGAGACCATCGAAAAATATTTTGAGACGGTACGCGATCTGCGCGACCGCGGCTTCGCGGTCGCGATGGTCGATTGGCGCGGGCAGGGCCATTCATCGCGGCGATTGCGCGATCCGCGCAAGGGCTATGTTCGTGACTTCTCCGACTATGAGGTCGATGTCGATACCTTCGTGCAGCAGGTGGTGCTGCCGGATTGTCCGCCGCCGCATTTCGCGCTTGCCCATTCCATGGGCGGCGCGGTGATGCTTCGCATAGCACATGCCGGCAAGCGCTGGTTCGACCGCATGGTGCTTACGGCGCCGATGATCGACCTGCCGGGACGCCGGACGGCTTTTCCCACCCGCGCGTTGCTTCGGTTCCTGCGCTTGACGGGCCAGGGTGGCCGCTACGTGCCCGGCGGCAACGGTGAACTGACCGGCGTCAATTCCTTCGTCAACAATCCGTTCACCAGCGATCCCGTGCGCTACGCGCGCAACGCCGCGATCCTGGAGGAAGATCCGACGCTCGGCCTCGGTGCGCCGACGATCGCCTGGGCCGATACCTCCTTCCGGGCGATGCACACCTTTGCAGGGATGTATTATCCGTCCAAGATCCGCCAGCCGATCCTGATGCTCGCGGCGTCCAACGACACCATCGTTTCCACACCGGCGGTCGAGGAGTTCGCCTATCATCTGCGCGCCGGTTCGCATCTCGTGATCGCGGGCTCCAAGCATGAGATCCTGCAGGAGCAGGATCGCTATCGCTCGCAATTCTGGGCGGCGTTCGACGCCTTCGTTCCCGGCACGCCGCTGTTCGGCTGATGGCGCGCCCGCGCGCCGCAATTCTCAAAAGCCTTACAGCGTTTTCAGATATTCGATCAGGTCCAGGCGCTCCTCATCGGAGAAACCGCGGCCGATGATGCCTCGCGGGTAGTCGCGCGGGTCGCGCTTGGGTCCTTCGAACGAATGGCCCGTCGTGCTGTTGCCGCTGATCGCCTTGCCGTCGCGGTCGATGGTCGAGAACAGCGTTTCGCCGATCTTGCATCGAGGCTTCTCGCCGGGTTCGACGTGAAAGCCGACCTGCTTCGGATCGAAGTCGCGTTTGCCCTGGCAGAACGATGTCGGGCGCTCCGCGGCCGGCTTCAGCATCCAATAGAGCGACGGCACCGAGCCGTTGTGCAAATAGGGCGCGGTGGCCCAGACGCCGTTCAGCGGGCGTGCGCGATAGACCGGTACCTTTGACGGATTCGGGCAGTTCTTTCGGTCACCCCACAGCTCCTTGCGAGCGGCGTCGGACAAGTTGCGATCATCCATCCACTTGGTGGTCGCCTGCTGCACGACATCCATGAGCGCCAAGGCATAGGGTACGTCGGTGGTTGATGTCGGCCTCGCGCCGTCACAATTCATGTCTTTCGCGGGATCGAGGACCATGAAGCCCGGTATCCTAACCGTTCGTTTCGCAAGAATGTTGGATTGTCCGGGATCCGTCTTCATGTCTTCGACCGGCTTCTGGACGAGCCGCAGCACTGGTCCGTTGGGGTCCCAATGGCCATTGTCGCGCTTCCACAAGCTCTTGTCCGGGTAGTCGTTGTCGAACACGGGATCTGAAACAGGTCCGAGATGGCATTCGACGCAGATCTCGGCGTAGAGCTGCCGCCCTCTATTGACGCGGTCTTTGTTGATCTTCCATGCGTCGTCATCGGCGAAGATCTGCTCTGGCCATTTCGGCGAGGTCAGACCACCGAAGGCCGGCGGGCTTTTCGCGAAAGGATCATCCTTGCCGTGTAGCATCCTTTCAATGTAATCGAGATTTCCGATCGCGATCATCGAGCGGAAAAGGCCTCCCGGGGCCGGTTCGGGTGAGAAGTTGATCGGCGCAAAGACTCCGAGCGCCTCGCCGGCGTTGCGGATCAGGGGCTGCGAGATCGACGCGTCGTACTGCGCCCATGAGAACCAGGGCACCGTCCAGATCGGCGGGAAGCTGACCGGTGCGTCGATGACTTCCTGATTGAGTTCGTAGCCCGAAAGACCGCTCGCCGCCATGTCGAGATAAAAGACCTGGTTGCCGATTCGGTTCAGCGCATCGAGCCGGCCAAATCCTTCGGCGGTCTCCTCCTTGTGTCCCTTGCTCCTGATCGTCCGCTCGTAGCTCTCTGCCTGCGTTTTGACGGCGAAATCGAGAGCCGCTTGCAGGCCCTTTTCCAGCTTTTTGCGCTCCGCCTGGCCGGCCCCCGGGCCCAGCACGCGGTCCGCAAAGCGCAAGAAGCGGCCCGGCACGAGCATGGTGTAGGCCATGGACAGGCCCGTCACCTTCTCGAGGTTGCGCAACTCGACCATGGCCGGACCGCCATCGAAACGGATGCTGATGCCTTGGTAGTTGATACTGCCGGTGTGGCAGGCTGCGCAGGTCAGCCCGATCTTGTCGGGCTCGGCCGCGCCCGTCACCGGATTGATGGCGCCACTCAAACGGGCGAAGCCGACCGGGAGGCCATCGGAATTATCCGCCGCGGTCGGCTGAAGGCCGGCGAGGGTTGCGGGCGCGGGTTCAGTCTTGGCGTCGGAATGGAGGGCATAGCCATAGGACCGCAGATTTGCCTCGTCGGTATCGAGCGATTTCGGGCTGGGTATGAAGCCGAAGCGCTCGAGATAGGCGCTGTCCGACAGCAGGCCCGGCTTGCTGATCAGGTGCAGATAAGGTTGCTCCAGCGCCATGAACCACTTGTAGGGAACGGGGAAGGTCGCTGTGCCCTGCGTGACGTGGTGGAACCAGTATCGATCCTTGTTGGTCCAGTTCTGATCGAGCCAATAGGCGGCTTTGACCGGCTCACGTTGCGGCAGCGGCGGAGGAAAGACCTGCGCGATCTTCCTGGGCAGCAGGGGGCCGAACCGGTCGGGAGAGCCGATGACCGCAATCGTGGCCACTATCGCCACTGCGATCAGCGCAAGCGCCGCCGTGCAAACCCACGACCGGATGGTGTCTGCCATGGTCGGCTTTGCCGTCAGACGGGCCACGATCCGGGCGGGAAACCGTCGCTCTACGACCAATGTCCGCACCTCGGCAACGCTGAGATAGCGATTGCTGCGTTTGCCCTTGCCCATGACACGCAACAGCACCGGCCATTCGCCCCGCATCAGGATCGGGAAGTACCAGCGACGGTTGTCGTCGCGTTTCAAGTTGGCGCGCATGAACGTGCAGATCTGTTGCTTGTTCAAGCCGCGCTCGTATCCCCCGGCCGGGTTCGGCCAGTCGCTGCTGAAATCGGCGAGACGGTTGATCTGGTCTTCATGGACATGAGCCTCGGCGTCGAGGATGCGCGAGCCGCCGCCATGCTTGTCCAGCGGACCGTTGCGCAGGTGATCGAGCACGGCACCGGACCAGAGGCTGCTCCACAAGCGCGACGGACTGAAGCCGTTCGCGACCAGGGCGATGCCGAAGGCAGCGCTCCGCGCCATGATTCGCCTCAGCCCACGTTCGCCACTCGCCGCCTCGATCGTTCCGCTGAGTTTGGACAACGGCACGCTGCCGCCGTCGACGAAGCCGCCGGCGACGAGCGCGCGCAGGAAAGGGCAGGGATTATTTGGAGAAACGGGAATCTGCTCGGGCAGGGCATGAGCATCGCTGACGCCGCCGCTGTCCTCTTGCATGGAAAGACATCCTCGAAACAGTAGACAAAACGCAAGGCGCGATATGAATGGACGCGTCTTCTGATAAAATCGTCGGTCAGCTCGATACGAAGCAAGATGCTTTTTCGGTTGAAATCAAATCGTTGTCAACCAACGATAGAAATCATCCTCTGGACTCTCCGGGCGCCTTCCGATGAGATCGATCAGCGTCAGTTGGTCGCCGGCACGACCGCTTTCAAAAGCCTCTCGCGATAATGCGCAATGTCTCGACCTTTCCCAACACAAATTCTCAGATGTACGCTCGATCGTCAGGCCCCGGATACAAGCCGAGAAGCGAGTGTGATCAGCGCGAGCGTGCCTTTGCCGACGATGTCCGCATTGTCGGCTTGGCCGTAAGGCGGTCCACGATCCGGGCGGGAAGCCGTGCTCGACGAACTGAGTTCAGGGAGGCGCAGAGGACGCCAGAATGACGTCACACTGGCTCAACGAAGTGAGTAGTGAGTGTTTCAAGTGAAAACGCGCGGAGAGCCTATCTCTCCGCTCCGAAACTCTCCGCTCCGAAAAATCTGATTTCGCTTGAGCCACCCTGGGGTATCAGTTCAGGCGAACGTTCGCGCTCGCGCTTTCAGCCGCGTCTCGCGCACGATTGATGCTGCCGAGTCCGTGGTGAATCACATTGTTGTTTTTCGTGACGCTGATCCAGCGGGTTTCGCATACGGCGTCGTCGACGATCGATTCCGCCTTTAGATTGAGTTTGCCCACCGAATAAAACGGAGCTTGATCTTCGTTCCATTCTTTTTCGGCGTTTTCAACCCACCAGTAAGCCGGTTCTTGTTGCCTGAAAGGCGCGCGAGTCATTCGACCTGGCTCAAGCAGCTGCACTTGAAACTCAAAACAACTCATCTTTTTGTCGCGATCGACATGGCGGATCAATTCGTTGCGCAGTTCATTCGAATCGGAAGAATTGAGTGGTTGTGAGGGATTGTCCGAGCACGGGCTGAGTGAATATTTGACGGCTTCGTCATCGCCCAACGCGAAAGGAACAGTGCTCCAGTAGCGTTTCTTCTGGAAAGGCGTGCTTCCCCACCCTTCCTGCAAGAGTTTGCCATCGGCCGTGCCTTCACCCAGTCTTGCAACGCGGGCCACGCCTATTTCTTTTCCGGTTTTGATGAAGCCGTTTTTTAGACTCATCATCAGGTCGGCAAAAACCTGGGCGTCGTTGATCGGGAAGGTGGTGGCATCGTTCATGGTGAAGTCCATGCGGCCCTGCGGATTCGAAAGTTCTGACGGCATATGAAGCGCAAAGGAAACCGCGCGCACGTCGCGATCATGATCAGGATGGATTTCCCCCTTTGCATTCGCGAAACGAATATCGGCGAGGTATTTTCCCGGAACGGAGAAGATTCCTTTTTTCAGTCGCGCACTGACCGTGGGTGCCGACTTCTCGACATCGTAGATTTCCATTTCTCCCGCGAGGCAAACGCCTTTGGCGTGTGTCCCTCTGAGCGATTTTCCGTGAGCTTGTTTTTCCTGCGCCTGCAAAAACAAAATGCCTTCGCGAATCTGATCAATGTATTTGGCTTCGTCGGGAAGAAGTCTTTCGAACCGTGGGTTCAGTGGGTAGGTAGGTTCAGAAAACGCGAAGCTGACGAAATTTGCACCCATCACGAGCAAAAAGCAAAAGGGCGCACTTTTTATGTTCATTGATCGTCTCCTTATGGCGTTCAGCGCAATAAGAAGATGAAACAGTCAGTGTGAACAATGAACAGTGCGCGCGAAATAGTGTCGATCGTTTGACAGTTATGTCACCAGAGTGATCGCTCGGCGAAAGAGCCCTCAGGACTCTCCAGCGCGTTTTGCAGTGAGGTCGACCAGCGTCAGTTTGGTCGGCGGCACGCTCGCTTTCAAAAGTCCCGAGCGATAATGCGCAATGTCTTCGGGAATTTTCCAACGGAAATTCCTTAAATGACGCTCGACCGTCAGGCCCGGATACAGGCCAAGGAGCGTCTGGGTTGCCTGCCGCGCATCCTCGCTGCGCCCGAGCTGAGCCAAAGCCGCCGCGCGCACCGCCAGAACCTGGAGGTGATTGGGATTCGCATAGAGCGACTCGCGCGCCCAGGACAGCGAAGCATCGTATTGGCCAAGCAGGTAGTGGCTGAACGCATTGAGCGCCGCCCATTGATAGCGCGGATCGCTGTTGCCGCGCTGCGCAGCGGTCGAAAGCAACTCGATCGCGCGCCGATGCGCGCCGATCATGAAATGGCAGGTACCGTGCACGCCGACCGCGCCCATGTCGTAGGGGTTCAGCTCGACGGCCTTGCGCGCGGCCGCCATGGCGACTTCGTGGTCGCCCTCCATCGCGTGGGCGTATGACAGGGCCGAATAAGCGAAGGAGGAGCGGGGATCGAGCCGTACGCTCGCCTCGGCGAGGCTGATCGCCTCGGCCCATAGCTCGCGCGTGCTGCGAATCCAGCCAAACTGGATGCCCTGCATCAGGATGGTGGCGAGATAGGCACGCGCAATGGCCAGCGTCGGATCGAGCGCAATCGCCTCCCTGAACAGCGCGATCGATCTTTCGTAGTCCGCCTTGGACGGTTGATAGTAGTGGGACAGTCCCCTCAGGAAGCGATCCCAGGCGGTCAGATCGGTTGTCAGCGAGCGGGCCGGGATCGAAGACTCCGCACGATAGATTTCCGGGACCAGCGCGGTGCACAGATTGGCCGTGATGTCATCCTGCACCGCGAACAGATCGCCAATGTCCCGGTCGTAGCGGCCGGCCCAGAGCTGTTCGCCATTCTCCGGAACGATCAGTTCGGCGGTGACGCGGATCTTGCTGCCGGCACGCCGGACCGAGCCCTGGATCAGATAGGTCGCGTCGATCTCGCGGGCGATGAGGCGGGCATTGAGGCCCTTGTCCTTGAACGCGAAGGTCGAGTTGCGGCTCAGCACCCGGAAAAACGACTGCAGCGACAGCGCGTGAATCAGGTCTTCGGCCAACCCGTCGGAGAAATATTCATCCGAGCTGTCGCTCAGATTGGCGAAGGGCAGCACGCCGACGATAGCGGTACGGTATTGTGCCGCGAGGCTCGAGGTGAGCCGCGACTCGCGGTCCTTGTCGGCGCCGCCCGGTTTCCAGGCCCAGACGTTGACGGTGTCCTCGATGTTCTTGAAGCGAAAGCTGCCGGCATCGGCGAACACGACGGACAGATGCTTGCTCGCCTCCTGATGGGCCTTGGAGGAGACCGCCACGCCACCGGGTGTGGCGGCGGCTTCGAGCCGAACGGCAAGGTTCACGCCGTCGCCAAACAACTCGTCCTCGTCGGCGATGACGTCCCCCATGTGGACGCCGAGACGAAACTGCATCATCCGGTCGGCCGGCAGATGCGCGTTGCGTTCCGCCATCAGCATCTGCATGGCGACCGCAGCCTCGATGGCCCCGACGATACTCGGGAACTCCACGAGAAAGCCGTCGCCGGTCTTCTTCACGATCCGGCCGCCGTGATTGAGGATGATCGGATGGACCGCGCCGCGATGGGCCTTGAACGCGGCATGCGTCCCCGCCTCGTCGGTACCCATCATGCGTGAGTAGCCGGCGACGTCGGCGCAGACAATAGCGGCGAGGCGTCTTTCCATGGCACCCGTGCTCCCGCGCAGGCCGATACCACGGTACCGGCAACCGAATCCAATGCTTTTGCAGGAACGGCCGGATTTCCGAGTTCCACGCCCGTCTGTCCCCGAGCGAAGCGGGCTGCTAATAAGAATGACCATTCGCCGGCCGCCGCAAGGGGCCATTGGTCGCAAACCTTAACGGCCCCCATGTTTGGCATTCACGATTTCTGGCTCTTCTATGCCTCTGCGCTTTTGCTCAACATCGCGCCGGGCCCCGATACCGCTTATATCGTCGGTCGCAGCCTGCAGATGGGGTGGCGCGGCGGTGCGGCGGCAGCGCTGGGGATCACCACGGGTTGCCTGGTCCATGTCTTCGGCTGCGCGATCGGCCTTTCCGCGCTGCTTATGGCATCCTCCACGGCCTTCACGGTTCTCAAATGGCTGGGCGCGGCCTATCTCTGCTATGTCGGCGTCACCATGTTGTTGTCGCGCGCTCCGGTGCGGCCCGCCGAGGCTGCAACCGAGCGCAGCGTGGCCCCACTTGCAAAAGTGTTCTGGCAGGGCGCGTTGACCGATATCCTCAATCCGAAAGTGGCGCTGTTCTTCCTGGCCTTCCTGCCGCAATTTGTCGCGGCCGAGGCGCCGCACAAGGCGCTCGCCTTCATCTTGCTCGGCTTGATCTTCATCTTCAACGGCACGCTGTGGTGCCTCGGCGTCGCCGCGTTCACGGCGCGGACCGCGAGCCGCGTCAGGCAATCGCCCCGCGCCGTACTCTGGATCAACCGCGCGCTGGGCGGGACGTTCGTCTTCCTCGGCGCGCGGCTCGCGATGCTTCAGGCCAAATGATCTTTCAGCCCCAGTAAATCTCGTAGACTGCCGTCGCGGCGAGATAGATCCCGAGCAGGATCATCGAGATCAGGAACCAGCGGCGGAAAGTCTCGGCCGGCATGCGCGAGCGCACTGCTTGTCCGATGAAGACGCCCGCAAAGGAAAAGGCCATCCCCACGGCGCCGGGCAACGCGGTCGCGGTAGTGACAAGGCCGGAGCGGGTCAGCGTGAAACCGAGCGCCAGCGTTGCGACCGTGAAGAACACGCCGAGCGCCTGCACCAGTTCGTCCTTTTCCATCCCGATCGCCTGCATGAATGGAACGGATGGAATCACCTGCACGCCGGACGAGGCCGAGATCACGCCGGTGACGACGCCGACGACGCCGCCGACCCATTTCTCGTTGCGGGGCGCGACATGGAAGCTGAATTTGGTGAGGCCGCTGATCGCGTAGATCATCAGGAGGATGCCGAGCACGATCGTCCCGTAACGCGCATTCGGCCCGGTCAGTGCGCCGGCGTTCAGCCAGATCCCGGCGGCCGTGCCGATCATCAGCGGCCACAGCCGCCGGACGATGTCGCGCAAATAGGGGCCGACGAAGGTCTGCCAGATATTGGTAACGATGGCCGGTACGATCACGATGGCGAGCGCCTTGCCGGGCGGCATCGCGACCGCAAGCAGGCTCACCGAGACCGTCGGCAAGCCGAGACCGATCACGCCCTTGACGAAGCCTGCGAGCAGGAAGACGGCGGCAATCACGATAAGGAATGGTTCGATCGTCATCATGGATGGACATTGACCGATCCGCATCACCGGCACAATCTGGAGGTTACGGAGTTAGCCTTCGGGCAGGCCGAAGGCAGGGGAAAAA
>Ga0070709_10001262_pt1 | contig 13847 bp, 9 predicted proteins | sample LARL51metaG_FD_65449 | JGI IMG/M metagenome (GOLD analysis project Ga0070709, IMG submission 65449) | Corn, switchgrass and miscanthus rhizosphere microbial communities from Kellogg Biological Station, Michigan, USA - LAR L5-1 metaG | ecosystem: Host-associated > Plants > Roots > Rhizosphere ...
GCTCCAAGGGGTCGGAGGTCGGCCGCGCCCCTCGTCGCCACAGCCGCAGGGTGTGCCTCGCCCCCCTCCAAGGCGGACCCCTCGTCCAGCCCCCGGGGTGCCTCGCCCCGAGGTGAGGGTAAGAGGCGCCATGCTACGATCTGGGCTCTCGAACCGGGCCGCGGCCATGCTCACGCAGACCTCCCAGATCGATCGCGACCTTCGCGATCTCGCCGACCTGGCTTCCCGCCCCGGCGATCGCGCCCTGTGCGAACGCCTCGCCGCCCACGGCCTGGACCTGCTGCCGGCGCTCGAGGACTACCTCGCGCGCGACCTGCCGATCGCCGTCCTCGAGGGCTACGAGGAGGTGCTCAAGGCGGTGCTGCGGGCGGCGCTGGCCGGCGAGGTCTCCGGCGGCGCCGCGCGCGCCATCGCCTCGTTCCAGCAGCGCGTCGGACCGCTGCTCAAGTACAAGAGCTACGCCGTCAAGGCGAGCAGCCCGCTGGGGTACTCCGTCTTCCTGCAGAACCCCGGCGAGGGCTTCAGCTTCCAGCGCCACCTCACCCACAAGACCGAGGTCTTCCACATCCTCGACGTCCACCCGGGAGGGTTCGTCTTCCTGTGCGGCTTCGACGAGTGGGCGCGCTGCTACGAGCCCGAGCGCTTCGCCGCCTGGCTCGCCGGCGAGCGGCCCGATCCGGATTACGACCGGTACCGCTTCCCGGCCCGTCCCGGGGACGTCTTCGTGCTCGACCGGCTGGGGATCGTGCACACCGTGATCGGCTGCACGCTCGAGGAGTTCGCGACCGTCTCGACCGACATGGTCGACCGGCTGCACGATCAGAACGAGGGCAAGCCGATCCCCACCGCTTTCGACAAGACCTGGACGGGCGAACGCCTGCGCGGTCTTCGCTCGCCCGCCGCCAGCCGGCGGATCGCGGGAACGAAAGACGACCCCAGGATCGAGGAGCTGCCGGCGCGCGACGTCCCCGGCGGCAGCAGGACCGTGCTGGCCGACGGCTTCGTCGTCGCGAGCCAGCTCCGGATCGAGCCGCGCGGCGAGACCGCCGTCGCGAGCGACCCGTGCTGCGCCGCCTCGCTCTTCGTGCGCTCCGGCGAGGGCCGGGTCCTGATGGGCACCGCCGCCGAGATGGGCCGCGCCGACCCTCCCAGCCTACCCCTGCGCCCCGCCGACCTGCTGACCATCCCGCACGGCATCCGGTACGCCTTCATCAACGAGGGCAGCGCGCCGCTCGAGCTCGTGGAGCACAAGATCAGGCCGGAAGTCGCCTTCTACTGATTCACCATCCAAGCACCGTCCAGACACCGCCATGGCGAGTCGGGAGCAGCGACGGTGAAGTGGCTCGCCGTCTGGCTCCTGCTCACCGCGGCCTACCTCGGCGCCCTCGCCCTCTGCCGCCCCCTCGCCGGCCAGCCGCTCTTCACCCGCGCCGACCTCGTCGACACCCTCCTCATCCCCGCCGCCCAGGTCGCCGCCCTCGCCGCCGTCGCCGCCACCGCCCGCCTCCGCCGCAAGCGGTAGCCTCGAGCGCGGCTCGTCAGATCACCCGGTCGTTGCCGCCGTCCACCGGGACCTGGGCGCCGGTGGTGCGGGAGAAGCGCGGGCCGCAGAGCTCGACGGCCGCCTCGGCGACGTCGCGGCTGCGGACCTCGAGGCCGAGGACGTTGGATCGGCGGTAGGCCTCGACGTCGAGATGGTAGGCGGCGGCGCGGGCGGCGATGCGCTCCTCGGTCCAGAGCGCGGTGTCGAAGACGGCGTTGGGATGGACGATGTTGACGCGGATGCCGTCGCGGCCCCACTCGAGCGCGGCGACGCGAGCCAGCTGCTGCAGCGCGGCCTTGGAGGCGGAGTAGGCGGCGACGCCCGGTCCGGGGGCGGGCACGTTCTTCGAGCCGATGACCGCCACCCGGCCGCCGCGCGGCGCCTGGCGCAGCAGCGCATGGCAGCGCCGCATCAGGACGAGGTTCGCGTCCAGGTTGACCGCCATCACCCGCCGCCACTCCTCGAGCTCGAGGGCGGCGATGTCGCGGCCGGCCGGGAACACTCCGGCGTTGAGGATCAGCACGTCGAGGCCGCCGTAAGCCGCGACCGCGGCGGCCAGCGCGCCGCTCACCTGCTCCTCGGCGGTGACGTCGCAGCGCAGGCCGAGGGCGGCCGGCCGCGGGAAGAGATCCTCGATCCGCGAATCGACGTCGAGGGCGGCGACCGCCGCGCCGCGCGCCAGCAGCACCTCGACGCAGGCCTTGCCGATGCCCGAAGCGGCTCCGGTGACCAGCGCCACCTCGCCGGCCAGCGGCGGCGGCTCGCCGGCGCGGCGCAGCTTGGCCTGCTCGAGGTCCCAGTACTCCATCTCGAACAGCTCCGCCGCCGACGGCACCCGGTAGCCGCCCAGCCGATCGGCCCGCTCGACGACGTCCATGGTGTGCCCGTAGATCTCCGCGGCGATCGCCGCCTCGGCGGCGGTGCGGCCGGCGGCCAGCATGCCCAGCTCGGGATCGAGCACGATGCGCGGCGCCGGGTCGAGCATGGTCTTCGGCTCGCGCGCGGCCGGGGCGTGCTCCTCGAAGTGGCGGCGGTAGGCGGCCGCATACGCGGCGACGTCGCGGCCGAGCAGCGGCAGCGGCCGGGTGCGCAGCACGTGATCGGGAGTGATCGGCCCCTGCAGGGCCAGCGCCGCCAGGTCGGGGCGCCGGACGAAGCGGAAGGCGCGAGGGTCGCGCCGGCTGGTCAACACCAGCGGCCGGCCCGCCGCCGCGCTCAGCTCGCGGCGCAGCGCGGCGACGGCGGCCGCCTCCCCGGGAGACAGGGGCGCGGCGACAGCGGAGGCGAGACTGACGCTTCCCGGGTGGCCGCCGGCGACGCGCTGGCCGCCCGTGCCGTCCGCCTCGCCGGCAGGTCCGTCCGCGGGGTCGAGCACCCATGCATTGCGGGCGCGGAGGTGGTCCTCGGCGAGGCCGACGAGATGGATCATCCGCTCGTAGGACTCGCGCGCCTGGTCGGCGAAGGAGAAGATGCCGTGCTTGAGCAGCACCATGCCCAGCACCGACTCCGGCAGCGCCGTGCCGCCGTCCCCGGCCGAGATCCGCTCGAAGACCGCGCGCGCAAGCTGGAAGCCCGGCATCACGTAGGGGATGACGATCACCGAGTCGCCGTAGATCTCCCGCACCCGCTCGGCGCCGTCCGGGGTGTCGGTGACGGTCACCACCGCGTCGGCATGGGTGTGGTCGACGAAGCGCCGCGGCAGGATCGCGTGCAGGAGGGCCTCGACCGAGGCCGGCGGCGCCCCGGCGCGGAGAGTGTGGATGGCCAGCTGCTCGACCATCTCGGGGTCCCCGAGCTCCTCCAGCTCGGCCAGGCGCCGCGCCGCATCGAGGCGCACCGGGGTGAAGCCCGACTCCTCGATCCTCTCGAGGTCCCAGCCGCTCCCTTTGACGTAGAGGACCTCCTCCTCCTCGCCGAAGAGATTGCGCCGGCGCAGCTTGACCGACGTGTTGCCGCCGCCGTGCAGCACCAGCGACCGGTCGCGGCCGAGCAGTCGCGACGTGTACACCCGCAACCCCAGCTCGCCGCGGTACCGGCCCGCTTCGGCGTCATCCCAGAGGCTCCGCATCGAGATCCCCCCACCCGCGTCCCGGGCGGCTGTTCCCCTCCCACGCCCCCGGACCGCCGGAAGTCTAACGCCGCGCGGCGTCCGCGGTCCGCATCTCGCCTCCTCGTGTCGACGAACCGCCGGGACAACCCGGCCAGCCCGGCAACCCCGGGGCCGGTCTGGGTGTTCTGCCGTCGACCAACCGGCCCCCACCGGCCGAGCGTCCCGCAGGTCGGCCGACGAAGACCGCAACCAAGCGGTCAGACGCCACGCCGGCAATCCGATTTGTATCTTCTTAGATTCTCCTCTATCATCATGTTCCGTAAAGACAGAACATGGCATCCCGGTCCAAGGTGAGGAGCGAAGTGCTATCGATATCGAGAAGGAGAATTTATTGTCGGTCGATGTCACGAGGTGACCTCGATCTGGAACTATGGAGGTAAGGACCTGCCCCAGCGTCTGCGCCGCCGTCGCATCCCGGCGGCGCGGCCCGAGCCCGCGGGGGCTGGTCCGTTCGTTCGCATGGTTCGCATCGAAGGAGGGGCAATGGAGGAGCGGCACCTGTCGCTGATCACCTGGGCGAAGCTGATCACCGGCCGCATCGGGGTCGAAGAGATCCAGCAGCTCGTGGTCCCTCACCTGCTGGGGGTCTGCGCCGGCTGCCGGGAGATCCACCAGGAGCTGCAGCGGCTCAAGCGGGAGGTCGGCCACTGGGACGAGATGGTCGTCGTCCTGGAAGGGCTCGACGCCCCGGAGCTCTGGCGGCGGCTGCAACCCCTCCCCTACGACCAGCAGCTGCGGCAGGTGGAGGAAGACGGCGGCCTGCAGACCTGGGCGCTCTGCCGCCTGCTGCTGCGCAAGAGCCTGGAGGCGACCTTCCACCGCCCCGATCTCGCCGTGCAGCTCGCCTTCCTGGCGGTGAAGATCGCGGTCCACCTCGGCGAGGCCTACCACCGTGACTGGGTGATGGACCTCCGCGCGCTGGCGTTTGCCTATCTCGGCAACGCCCGCCGCGTGGTGGGCGAGCTGCAGAGCGCCGCCGACGCTTTCCACGAGGCCCACGCCCACCTGCGCCGCAGCGGCAGCGGCAACCCGCGGGTCGAGGCGGAGATCCTCGACCTGGAAGCCTCGCTCCTGAGAGAAGAGCGGCGCCTGGATGCCGCACTGGAGCTGCTCGAACGGGTGATCGCTGCTTACACAGGCGAGGACCCCGAGATCCGCGATCTCCATCTCGCCGGCCGCGCGCTGGTCAACAAGGCAACCACCCTGGAGCAGATGGGAGACGTCGAGCAGGCGATCGCGGTGCTCCGCGAAGCCGCGCCCCTGGTCGTCGAGGAACGGGACCCGCGGCTGGCGCTCTGCCTGCGGCAAAACCTGGTCTGCTTTCTCTCCGCCACCGGCAAGAGCGAGGAGGCGGCGACGCTGCTGCCCGAGGTGAAGGAGCTGGCGTTGCGCCTGGGCAACGATCTCGACCTCGTCCGCCTGCGCTGGGCCGAAGCGCGGGTGGCGTTCGGGAGCGGCAAGCGAGGTCCGGCGGAGCAGGCTTTCCAGGAGGTGCAGCGGGAGTTCCTGGAGCGCGACATGGGCTACGACGCCGCCCTGGTGTCGCTGGACCTGGCGATCCTCTACGCACAGGAAGGCTGCATCCCCGAGCTCAAGCAGCTGGCCCTCGACATCCTGCCGGTCTTCTCGTCGCGCGAGGTGCACCGCGAGGCCATGGCAGCCCTCCTGCTGTTCCAGCACGCCTGCGAGGAGGAGCGGCTGACCGTCGAGCTGGCCCGGCAGCTGGCCTCCCTGCTGGCGCGGGAGAGGCCCCGCGGCCCGATCGTCCGGCGAGGCTCGGCCGAGCCGGGGTGACCTTCGCGGCGTTCGTCCGGCAGCCCGGGTCCGGGCGGCCGGGCGCCAGGATCCGTCTCTCCCGGCACGAGCCTCGTATCTCGTGCGGCATTTCCTTTCTCAATCTGACAACAAAGTGCCCGATCAGGGCACCTCAATTCCAAGGCGGCTCGCTCGCGGCCGTTCCGGCTGCCGAGGCGCAGCCGCCGTGAAAGGAGCCGTACCATGTCCTGTCGCTCACGCCTCCTCGCGGCCATCCTCCTGGCGGCCGCCCTCGCGGTCCCCGCCTCCCTCCAAGCCTCCGGCCTGCCGAGCCTCCGTCCGGCCGCCCACGACGGCGGCAGCCTGTCCCGCGCCAGCTCCTGGTCCCTCGACGGGCTGCTCCGCATGATCGAAAAGCTGTGGATCGACAATGGGCCCGAGCTCGATCCGAGCGGCGGCACCAGTGCCGCCCCGCCTCCGGGCAACTCCGGGGACAGTGGACCCACCCTCGACCCGAATGGCCGTGCCAACGGGCCGGGAAGGCATCCCACGACGCACCGCCACGGCCATTGAGCGCCGGGCCGCCTCCACCACCCGGGCCTGTGCCAAGTCCGCCACTCCGGCGATTCCAGGGGCCCGGCGGACCGTCGAAGCATCACGGCATCCCGGCGCATGCGGCCCATTCAGGCAGCCGCGGCCTACCGGATACCTGGCCGTGGTCGCAACGTCGGCGCATCCCCAGCCGGATCCGGGAGCGGGCAGCTCCGCCGCTCCCGCCTTTCTTCCCTCGCGGCCTCCCTTCGCGGGCTACGCCTCACGTCCTCCCCTCGTCCTCCGGCATGGGATAATCGCGCGCGGCGAGCTGCCGGCCTGCCAGGTCAGCCGGCCGGGAGGGAGGCGCGATGCATGCAGTGCGGGTTCATCAGTGCGGCGGGCCAGAGGCGCTGGTCTACGAGGAGGTGGACGACCCGCGGCCGGGGCCGGGACTGGCGGTCGTGCGGATCGAGGCCTCCGGGCTCAACTTCATCGACGTCTACCACCGCACCGGCTTCTACAAGCTGCCGACGCCACCGCCCTTCACCCTGGGCCAGGAGGCGGCGGGAACGGTGAGCGCGATCGGCGACGGGGTCTCCGAGGTGGCGGTGGGCGACCGCGTCGCCTACTGCGGCGTCCAGGGTGCCTATGCCGAGCAGGCCGCCGTGCCCGCGGCGCGGCTCGTCAAGCTGCCCGAGGGCGTCAGCACCCGCCAGGGGGCGGCGCTCATGCTGCAGGGCATGACGGCGCACTACCTGGCCTGCAGCACCCGGCCGCTGGGTCCGGGCGACGCCTGCCTGGTCCACGCCGCCGCCGGCGGCGTCGGCCAGCTGCTGTGCCAGATCGCCAAGCTGCGCGGCGCCCGCGTCTTCGGCACTGTCTCCACCGAGGAGAAGGCGGAGCTCGCCCGCCAGTCCGGCGCCGACGAGGTGATCTTCTATACCCGGCAGGACTTCGAGGACGAGATCAAGCGCGCCACCGGCGGCCGCGGCGTGCAGGTGGTCTACGACAGCGTCGGCCGCACGACGTTCGACAAGGGCCTGGCCTGCCTGGTGCCGCGCGGCATGATGGTGGCGTTCGGCCAGTCCAGCGGCGCGGTGCCGCCGCTCGACGTCGGCCGGCTCGCCGCCCAGGGTTCGCTCTTCCTCACCCGTCCCACCCTGTTCCATTACATGACCACCCGCGAAGAGCTGACCGCTCGCGCGGACGACCTCTTCGGCTGGCTCGCCGCCGGCAAGCTCGCTCTCCGCATCGGCGCCGAGCTCCCGCTCCGCCACGCCGCGGACGCCCACCGCGCCCTCGAAGCCCGCCAGACCACCGGCAAGGTGCTGCTGATCCCCTGATGCGAAGGATGCGAGGGATGCGAAGGACGCAAGCGGTGCGAGCGATCCGCTGCGTCGGCGTCACCGCGGCCGCTGGCTGGCGCCGAACGTGACGGCCAGCTCGAGCCGCTTGCCGCCGCGATCCACCACGGCCTTCACCGTGTCGCCCGGCTTCGAGCGCTGCAACACGTACATGAAATCGTAGATGTCCCGGATCGGTGTGCCGGCGAGCTCGACCAGGAGATCGCCGCGCCGGATGCCGGCCCGTGCCGCCGCGCCCTCGGGGCGGACGCCGCCGATCAGCACCCCCGGGCGTCCGTCGCCGGCATAGTCCGGCACCGTGCCCAGCGAGGCGCCGTACGAGCGCACGTCCCCGGCCGGGGCCGGCGGCGGCGCGGCCTTGTAGGTGAGACGCGCCGGGCGCGCCGCCGCCTCGCGCGCCACGTCGGCCACCAGCATCGCGACGCGGGCGCCGCCGATGGCGTTGATCTTGTCGGGGGTGTCGCTCGGCTTGTGGTAGTCCTCGTGGGCGCCGGTGAAGAAATGCAGCACCGGCACCCCCGCGGCGTAGAAGGGGCTGTGGTCGGAGGGGCCGTAGCCGTCGCCGCCCAGGGTGCAGCCGAGCAGCTCCCGCGCGCACGCCGCCGGGACCAGTTCGCGCCATTCGCCGGCGGTCTCGCCTCCCAGCACGCTGAGCTGGTTGCCGCGCAGGCGGCCGACCATGTCCATGTTGAGCATCGCCACCACGTCGCCCAGCCGCAGTCCGTCCGGCGGCTGGCGGGTGAAGGCCGTCGAGCCGAGCGTTCCCTCCTCCTCGCCCGAGAAGGCGACGAGGTAGACGTCGCGCCGCAGGCGCTCGCGCTGCGCCGCCAGGATGCGACCCACCTCGAGCAGCGCCGCCGTCCCCGAGGCATTGTCGTCGGCGCCCAGGTGAGGCTCGTGCGCGTCCGGCGCCAGCGATCCGTGGCCGCCCAGGCCGAGGTGGTCGTAGTGCGCGCCCACCACCACCGCTCCCGGCAGCCGCTCGGGAGCGCCGGCACGCAGCACGCCGACGACGTTGGCCGCCGGCCGCGTGCGGCGGCCGAGCTCGACGGCCAGCGACGCCCGGTGCGGCACCGCCGCCGCGTCGAACAGCCGGGCGCCCGCCGCGCGCGTCACCACCACCACCGGGATCCCCGCGTCGCCGGAGCCGGCGGCGGCATCCGGCTCGGGCAGCGGCAGCGGCGCGTCGTCGGGCAGCTTCGCGCTGGCCCCAGCGGCAGGTGTCGCGGCAGCCCCGGGCGCGACAGGCTGGCCGCCCGGCGCCGCGGGCCCCTCGCTGGCCGCGGGCGCCTCGCCGGCCCCGGGTGCCGGCAGGTCGACCACGATCAGGCCGCGGGCGCCGTGCTCGCGCGCGGTGTAGGCCTTGCGGCGCAAGTCGCCGAAGCGCCGCGCGGCATCGGGCGTGGCGAGCGGCCCCTCGCGCGGCGTGAAGCGGCGCACCGCCACGATCTTGCCGCGCGCGTCGACGCCGCGGTAGTCGTCGACGCCGAGCTCGGGAGCGCTGATGCCGTAGCCGGCGGCGACCACCTCGGCGTCAACCTCCGGGGCCGGAGCGGCGGCGCCTGCCGCACCGGAGGTCGAGGCCGAGAAGCCCGCGGGCTGAAAGCTCGCGCGCGCCAGCCGTGCGCCGTCGAGGCTCACGGCCGTGCCCGGTCCCACGTCGAGCGCCACCGCCACCTCGAAGCTCTGGAAGTACGCCGCGTCCTCCGGCTCGCCGCCGCCGGCCATCGTGGCGGGAGCTGCCGGGGCGCCCGCAGGGGCGGCGCCGATCTCGCGGAAGCGCTCGGCCAGCCAATGCGCCGCGGCGTCGAGGCCGGCACTGCCGATGCCGCGCCCCTCGCGGGCAGGATCGGCCAGCCAGCGCACCTCGTCCCTGAAGCGGCCGGCGATCGGCGCATCGGCCGGCAGCGGGGCGACCAGCACCCCGTCCGGGCCGGCGGCGGCTGCCGCGGGCGCTGCGGCGGACGGCGCAACCGCCGGCAGGACGGTCGCGGCGGCGGGCATCGCGGCCGCGTCGATGGCGGCGGGCATCGCCGCCGGGCGATCCACCCAGCGCGCCACGAAGACGTTGGTCTCGTGCGGCCGGCTCTGGGCGCGGTTGGAGGAGAAGGCGAGGCGGGTGCCGTCGGGGGAGAACATCGGGAAGCCGTCGAAGCCGGGCGACCAGGTGATGCGCTCGAGGCCGCTGCCGTCGAGGTTGACCGCCCAGAGCTCGAACTCCCGCCCCTGCGGGTCGCCGTAGTTGGAGGAGAAGATCACCCGGTCGCCGGAGGGAAAGAACGACGGGGCGAACGAGGCGGCGTCGAGATAGGTCAGCTGGCGCGCTTCGCTGCCGTCGGCGTTGGCCACCCAGATCTCGAGCTTGCCCGGCCGTACCAGGCCCTGCGCCAGCAGCCGCCGGTAGTCCTCGAGCTCGGCCCCCTGCGGCCGGGAGGCGCGCCAGACGATCTGCTTGCAGTCCGGCGAGAAGAAAGCGCCGCCGTCGTAGCCCGGCGTCGAGGTCAGCCGCCGGACGTGGCTACCGTCAGCGTCCATGCGATAAAGGTCCAGGTCGCCGTCGCGGTCGGAGGTGAAGATCATCGAGCCGTCGCGGTTGCAGACCGTGGTCTCGGCGTCGTAGGCGTGATTGTCGGTCAGCCGCCGGAGGTCCGAGCCGTCCGGCCGCGCCGTCCAGATGTCGTAGGCCGGATAGACCGCCCAGACGTAGCCGCGCGAGCGATCGGCGGCGGGCGGGCAGGCGTCGCCGGCGGCATGGGTCGACGAGTACAGCACGCGCTGGCCGTCGGGCATGAAGTAGGCGCAGGTGGTCCTCCCCTTGCCGGTCGAGACCAGGGCCGGCGCGCCGCTGCCGTCGGCCGGCATGCGGAAGATCTGGTCGCACTCGAACGGCGGCCGGGTCGACTGGAAGATCAGCTGCCGGCCGTCCGGGGACCAGTAGGCCTCGGCGTTCTGGCCGCCGTGGGTCAGCATCCGCAGATCGGCAAGATGCCCCTCGCGCCTATCGCTCGGCGGCGAGAGCGGCGCGGGCGCTGCGGGCGGCGCGTCCGGCGCCTCGGCCGCGACACCGGGCGGCGCCTGGGCGGCCGCAACCTGGGTCGCCTGCGCCGCGGCATCGACCGGCGCCACCGCCGCGCCGGCGCCGGCCTCGTGGGCCGCGGCGATCAGCACGGCGGCCGTCAGCGCCGTCATCGCTGTCCCAGCGGCAAGGCCCGCGCGCAGGAGCTTCTCCATTCTCATTGCCAATGCCTCTCCATTCCCTGGCCCAGCGTTCGCCGCATGCCTGCCCGCCGGCCGCTCGCCCGCTGGGCCCACCAAGGGATCGTGTCGTCGGCTCGACTCGAGTGTCCCGCTCGGTTCATTCGCATACTACTCGCTTGCCCTCCGCGTCCCTGGCTGCGTTGCGCCTCCTCGCCCCGCAAGCGCCGCGCCCGACCGGCACCGCTCGCACGCGCGGCGGTAGAATGCTTGCCTCCGCGGTCCCCCGAGCCCGCGACCAGCGCCGATGCCGGACCCGCCGGCCGGCGTGATAGTTTCGCCCGGCTCGGAGCGCTCCGGGTGGCTCCCGGAATCGGATCGCCACCCGCGATGGTTTCCAGGTAAGCTGAGGCGCCGAATCATCCCCCCCGACCCCGAAAGTGAGATCGATCATGGAAGAGCAGGACCACCCCCCGCACGAGCCCCAGGGTACCGACCACCAGGAAGAGGAGCAGCAGCCGCTCGCTCGGGAGGCGCCGGAAACGCAAGACCCGCGGCCGTCGCAAGCCGCCGCGGAGCCGCAGCCGCAGGAGCCCGCCGCGGAGCCGCTGCAGTCGCAGCCAGCCGCGGAGCCCCGCTCGGAGCCGTCGGCAGCCGAGCAGACCGCCGAGGCGCATGGGCAGCAGCCCGAGCACCAGGCGCACGCCGAGCCGTCGGAGCACCCGGACCAGCTGGAGCACCCGGCACAGCCCGAGCCGCCGCCGGCCGCCGCGGACTCGCAGGCGCCTCCCGACAAGCGGGACTTCGCCGAGATCCTTGCCGAGTTCGAGCAGGCCAAGGGCGCGAGCGGCGCGGAGCGCGCCGGCGCGTCCGAGGCCGCCGGCGGCGCGAGCACCGGCAGTACCGCCGCCAGCAGTGCCGCCGCCTCAGGGGTCCCTGCAACTCCGAAGCTCGGCCAGAAGGTCAGCGGCAAGATCCTCTCCATCACCGGCGACCAGGTCTTCGTCGATCTCGGCACCAAGTCCGAAGGGATGATCGAAGCCGCCCAGCTGCGCGACGCCGAGGGACAGCTCACCGTCAACGTCGGCGACAGCCTCGACGCCATCGTCACCGCCATCGACCCCGAGAGCGGCGTCATCGTGCTGCGCAAGAAGGCGTCCGGCGGCCGCGGCGGCCACCAGGAGGTGGCGACCGAGCTGCGCCAGGCCTTCCAGTACGGCATGCCCGTCGAGGGCCTGGTCACCGGCATCAACAAGGGCGGCGCCGAGGTCCAGGTCTACGGCATGCGCGCCTTCTGCCCGCTGTCGCAGCTCGACCTGCGCTACGTCGAGAATCCCCAGCAGTTCATCGGCCAGCGCCTGAAGTTCAAGGTCTCGCGCATCGAGGAGGGCAGCCGGAATCGCCGCCCGGACGTCGTCCTCTCCCGCCGTGCCCTGCTCGAGGAGGAGGCCCAGGCGAAGGCCGCCGAGCTGCGCGGCCGGCTGCAGATCGGCGCCGTGCTGAAAGGCCGCGTCACCTCGCTGACCACCTACGGCGCGTTCGTCGACCTGGGCGGCCTCGAGGGCCTGCTGCACGTCAGCGAGATCGGCTACTCGCGGCTCGCCGACCCGCGCGAGGCGCTGTCGGTGGGCCAGGAGATCGAGGTGCAGGTGATCAAGATCGAGAAGGGGAAGGACGAGAAGCGCCCCGAGCGCATCTCGCTGTCGCGGCGCGCCCTCGAGCGCGATCCCTGGCGGGATGCCGCGGACCGCTTCCCCGAGGGCGCGGTCGTGCCGGGACGGGTGATGCGCCTCGAGTCCTTCGGCGCCTTCGTCGAGCTGGCCCCGGGTCTCGAGGGCCTGGTCCACGTCAGCGAGCTCGGCGCGGGGCGGCGCCTGAACCACGCGCGCGAGGGGGCGCAGATCGGCCAGGACGTCCAGGTGCGGGTGCTGAACGTCGATCCGGTGAAGCGCCGCATCTCGCTCTCGATGGCCCAGGCAGGGACGGGCGAAGACCACGAGCCGGCGGAGCAGCCGCCGCCCCGGGAGGCGCGCCCCCCGAAGGAGACCCGCGAGCCCCGCGATTCCCGCGAGCAGCGCGAGCCGCGCGAATCGCGCGAGCCCCGCGAGCCGCGAGAGCCCCGCGAACCCCGCGAGACGGCGAACGCCGGCCAGCAGCAGCCCGCCAGCTTCGGCTCGCTCGGCGACTTCTTCAAGTCCAGCGGCCAGCGCCGCAAGTAGGGATGGAAACCTCCCAGGTCCAGGTCCAGGCCCAGCAGCTGCCGCGGCCGGCCGCGGCCGAGCCGCGCATCGAGCTGCGCGGCGTGTCGCTCTGCTACCGCCTGGCGAAGCAGCGCATCCGGTCCTTCAAGGAGTACGCGATCCATTTCATGAAGGGCTCGCTCGCCTACGAGCAGCTCTGGGCGCTGCGCGACGTCGCGCTGACCATCCACAGCGGCGAGACCGTCGGCATCGTCGGCCGCAACGGCGCCGGCAAGAGCACGCTGCTCAAGGTGATCTCGCAGGTGCTCAAGCCCACCGCCGGCGAGGCCAGGGTGCGCGGCAGGCTCTCCCCCATCCTCGAGCTCGGCACCGGCTTCGACCGCGAGCTGACCGGCTTCGAGAACATCTACCTCAACGCCCTGCTGCTCGGCCACTCGCGCCGCGAGGTGGCGGACGCGATCGACGAGATCGTGGAGTTCAGCGGCCTGGGGGACTTCGTGCGCGCGCCGATCCGCAACTATTCCACCGGCATGCTCGCGCGGCTAGGCTTCGCGGTCGCCACCGCCTGGCTGCCGGACATCATGATCCTCGACGAGGTGCTGGCGGTCGGCGACGCCTCCTTCACCGCCAAGTGCGAGGCCCGCCTGCGCCGCTTCCACGAAGCCGGCACCACCGTGCTGATGGTCTCCCACAGCGCCGAGGCGATCCGCCACAACTGCGCCCGCGCCCTCTGGCTCGACGCCGGCAGGCTCCTCGCCGACGGCCCCACCGACCAGGTCCTCGCCCTCTACAAGGGCCACGGCACCGAGCCCGACGCCCGCCGCGTCGGCCATCTCACGATCGGCGCGTAGAAAGAAACGGTGCTTCCCGTTTCCACCCTGGGTGCCTCCTTTGGACGAGGGGTCTGCCTTGGAGGGGGGCGAGGCACACCCCTGCGGCGGTGGAGACGAGGGGCGCGGCCGAGGTAGGGCGGTTCCCCCGCCTCCGGCCCCCTGGGGCGAGGCGCTTGGGTGGTGGATGGGGGGTGGTGGAATGCGGCGCCTCGCCCCAGGGGGCCGGAGGCGGGGGAACCGCCCTACCTCGGCCGCGCCCCTCGTCTCCACCGCCGCAGGGGTGTGCCTCGCCCCCCTCCAAGGCAGACCCCT
>Ga0070709_10001263_pt1 | contig 13846 bp, 10 predicted proteins | sample LARL51metaG_FD_65449 | JGI IMG/M metagenome (GOLD analysis project Ga0070709, IMG submission 65449) | Corn, switchgrass and miscanthus rhizosphere microbial communities from Kellogg Biological Station, Michigan, USA - LAR L5-1 metaG | ecosystem: Host-associated > Plants > Roots > Rhizosphere ...
AAAAAGCATAACCCATTACAAAACAACTGAAGGATATAGATAAAGTACTAAAAATATCTTTTCTTCTATAGAACATCTTGAATATAAAATTTTAGCATTATTGATACAATTACCCACGTAATAGATAAATCAGAAAGTATGTATCATTTGAGATATAAGCCTAAATTTAGATAAAAGAATGCAGCTATGGTTAGAAACTGTTTAGGAATTCAGGACTCGTAACTGTTTCATCTCAGTATTAATCAGGCATCGAGTAAATAACAGCTAGAAGGAATAGGGTCCCAAATGAGATCCTTTGACACTCAAAACATAATCATAGGCAGATAATCGTCTTAAGGCTTCCAGTGTTAACGTATGCCCAAGTCTATAATACGTACCATGATTACCTATATCGAGCATTTCTCCAAATTTGCTCCATACTAGATCTTTTATTTTTGTGTATCCAAACCTTTTTTTGTAGTGACTTCAATGAAATATTTCGGCTTAGTGTTAGGATCCTCCTGTTGATGATAAAGTAAATCTTCAACTAGCTTTCGATCTATTTTAGGAAGTATGGTACTACAGGCTTTCTGGAATTCATTCTATTTTGTCTGTATATCCTGAGTTGGATCTTCCGTCTGACCTGATATATGGCATTTTGATGTTACAACGACTATTTAAAAATGATGTAATGCACAAATCCTTTCCTCCAGGCATCCCATTATTATAATCATCTGCCAAGCATAAACTAGGATGGCAACGTTGCACTTTCTTTTAGTTTACTTTGTATTAGAAGAGTCAGAAACTTGTCGACATTTTCAGAAAAATGTTTTAATGCCAAAAGGTGTTGTCCAAATCTAATGCAATCGTTTACCTGAATTATTTGTTTACTCCTCCAGTGATTTGAATCCTCATTATCACTATTCAAAGAACTTAGGTCCTCCAATCCTTTTTGGACGGATTATTGATTGATCTGTCTAGATTCGACATTTCGTAGTCTTGTGTCTAAAGACTTATGTGCATAATAGATAGGTCTTCGTGAATAATGCAAATTTAATTTCATTGCGTTCTATTATATTCTCAAAGCTAAGGGTTTGTCGCGATCTGAGAGAGCGTCGTACCGGGGTGCACTCTTTGGAAATCGTGGTGTGGAAATTTCACTTGAACATATGACTAAATAAATAAATAAATAATTGGTAAAGGGAATTGGTCTGGATAGAATATCGTCATCTAGGTATCGTTCGCTATTAGATGCATATCTGCTTATCATCTAGGCTTCCGATACCCTCAGCGATACCTTTATCAATATTATATCGTCAGGTTTAAACTATGCCACACAAGCATAGATCAATTCGACCTCGAGAAGCCAGTGATCATTCATTCGATGGAAGTATAGGATAACGTGATTGTAATGAGTGGCGAAAAAGAATCAATATTGAAGGCTAGTTATTATAGGCTGATGGTCTACGCAGCGCTCTTCGGTGCTCTGTCCTCGCTACTCACAACCGGATACATTACACTCTATAACCAGGGGGTCAAGTTCCTCGCGCAGCCAAACCTCGTCTTATATAACATTAACATATGGCCGCTTATCCTGTTAACCGTGGCCGGTGTATTCATTGGCCTTGTGATCAAGTTCTTTGGACAGCGTGGAGGACTGGGTGTTGCTCAAACCGAATACGCCCAAACCGGTGGCCTCAACTATCGTAACCTACCAAGCATACTTCTTCAAGGATTTATAGCATTATGGAGTGGTGCTGCAATTGGTCCGGAAGGAACGCTTGTCTTTCTTACAGGTGGGTTAGGTACGTTTGTGTCTGAACGGCTGAAGCTTCAGAAAGATGATGTCCAGGTACTAGTTTACAGTGCCATCGCAGGAGCATTCGGTGGTTTCTTTGGCTCTCCAATAGTTGGGGCAGTGGGTGCAGTTGAGTACATGTTCATCAAGGAGCTAAATTTGTATCGTCACCTGATCCCTGGACTCATTGCAGGAGCCGTGGGTTATGGTGTCTACTTTGCGATCCTGCATACGTCATTTCTAGGTGTGTACAGCTTCCCTAACTTTGCCGCTCTTCGTGTAGTTGACCTTGTCTGGGCATTGCTGGTGGGGATTATTACGGCACTAATCGGGACCTTGTTCAAGATAGTATTCGGACTTGTCCATCGTGTCTTTGTCCGATTTAATAAGAGGCCGATTGTTCGTTCTATCATAGGTGGATTGATTATCGGCTTGATTGGTTCATTTCTTCCACTGACGCTTTACTCTGGTCAGAACCAGTTACTACAAATTGTTCATAATCCTGCTGCATATGGTATAGGGATATTGCTGCTGCTGCTGCTTGTCAAGATGTTGCTTACAAGTACGTCCTTTGCCACAGGCTTTGACGGCGGTCCAATCTTTCCGTTACTATTTATAGGTGGTACGCTAGGACAAGTCCTATCAGAAATTCTACCATTCATTCCACAAGGCGTAGGTGTACTTGCAGGTATGGCTGGGGCTGCATGTGCTTTCTTTCCAATTCCCTTAACACTTGCCCTCTTACTGGGGTTATTCGGAGGGCAAACCGACCTTATACCAGTCATTGTCATAGGAGCAGTAATAGGTTTCATAGTGTCGAAGGCACTCACACCGTTACTTCCCAAACCTCGCCCACAGTCAGGTAGTAACAAACAATGATATTGAGTGACGACGTGGCATGAACCTTTAAAGCAGCGAGCCTCCAACTACAGTAACATCAATTCTAGATATAACTATCATCACACGATTACGATATCTAAGAACATAACTAACCATCCCGATACAAAACAAACACCCACAGTAGTATGATAAACAAAATTATGGCTCTATATATTACCGCATTTCCAGTTCATATTTACCATGTATCACAATTTCTGGTTATGCAGCTATAGAATTAAGTTCAGTATTTTTAGCACAAAAATCAATCCTGTATTATGGAATTAAGATAAGTAGCATAGCACAGATAGAGAAATCAGAGCATATGTGGCTAATGCAGTTCAACTCTACAATAAATGATAAATGGTATAAGGATGAAACCATGATGAACCATAGACGTTATTGCCAGACCTTTAATGCCTACATCTAGTAGAGAAATCTAGTTATCTTAACTTGGTAGCAAACAAGTAAACTAACTCGAAGTGAAGATAGACTATTCGATTTTGTATTTCGACCGGCTACCACTACTAACTTATTCTAAAGGTTAACTTGTTCAGAAGGAAATTGCCTAGGGTCTAGTAAATTCCATTCCTCCATAAAGGCTTTGGCTTCTTCTTCTGACTCTATAAAGGCCTTAGCTTCACCTTTTCGCATCTTATCTAGTTTGCTGACGACTTCTTTAAACTTCTCGGTGTCCATTACTATTCCATAGTAATCTCTTACTCTTTCTAGAGTTGTTTCGTAGTGTCTCTTGTCACCGGATGCCGTTGCATCAGATATTATTGCCACATCGTAACCTGTGTTAAATCCTTCCCTTAATGAAGTCTCTACACAAATAGAAGTATCAATTCCAGTAAATACTAACAAATTAATGCTTTGACTCTGAAGCATAATTCTGAAGTCTGTATCTTGGAAAGCAGAATCCCTTCTTTTGAGAACTACAGGATCTTTCTCCTTCGGTTTGAGTTCATCGATTGTTACTCCATCCCACGTGCCTCTAACACAGATCGGTACTTTCAACCTCTCCTGTCTTGATTTTGGTAAGATGTTATGGACGTTTGTAAGAATATCTATGCCACTATCCTCCTTCACTGCCTCGGTGTAAAAGACAGGAATACCCATACTTCTACAGAATTCTATTAAATCTTTAATCTTTGGAATTATCTCTCTATACAGTGTTGTGTTATACCCTATTTTATCATAAGATCCACCTTTCGCCACGAAACCATTCTGCATATCTATAACAACTAAGGCAGGGACAAGAGTACGACCACTAGGCAAAGTGACTTTAAACATATGTTAATTCTGAATACTAATTCGCTTAAAGATAAACTTTTACTTATAGACATGCTGGGGTAAGGCTGATTCTTGTCCTTGTTCAACATATGCTTAGTGTACATTGAATATTCATATGTTGTCTGTACCTTCTGTCTAGATTCTAATCAAAAAGATCGGATTAAGTTTTGTGATAGCAAACCATTAGCGAACACCAATGCACTTCTGGCGATAGGATTTGCCTTTTGGATTAATGTCATATTGGGAGGTAATTTAAGTGGCGCATCCATGAACCCAGCACGTTCTTTTGGTCGTGTACCATTCGTAGTAAGGAGTACAAGAAAATGCCTGCACACTGTAAGCAGATGCTAGAACACATCTATGGTACATTATCTCATATACTCCAAATAGTTTCAGGGATTTATTGTTCAATTAATGTATACACAAAAATAGTATCAGTACAAAACTATGAGATTAACCAAATCAACGTTCCCAATGCTATCAGGATTACTGCGTTAACGCCTCCGCTCCTTTCTTGTAGATCTTCGAGTTCATCATACAACTGCAATTTCTCTCTCATCTTTTTAGTTGCGTATTGGAAAAATGCATGGTAGCTAGAATCATCATCTGTAATAGCCTGTTGACACTCTAACTCCCATTTATGCTCACCCAAATACTCTAATAATATTTGCTGAGATTCTGGCGTTACCCCATCAAGTTTAACAGGCAAATTATACTCAAGCCGTCTGCTAATGAGTATCATCTCGACTCGAATTTCTATGGAACGCCAATCTGTCGTCGTCACCATCAGCCTATTTTTTGCAAGCAATAGGAGAGTTGATGTCCAAGATGATACGAAAGCGTTCAGGTTTGTTGTTACGACATCCAGTGCCGAGGCAAAGATCTGTCGCCCCATCCCAAGAGAAATGAATACAGCAGCAATTAGTATCATTACGTTTTGAGTAAATACCATTACAATCAAAATTGCAATAACCGCAAACGATAAGCCGATTACGGCGGCGCCAACTTTAAAGTAGTTAGTCGGCTGTCCAATTAACTTGGTGTTGTACTCTGTTCTTGATTTTGTTCTTTTGCGAACAAAGAATATGAATAGACCATTGACAAATAGCAAGTTAGCAAGGTGCTTTATCATCTCTTTTATGACAAAAGTTACTCCGGAAGCATTTTGCATAATGACTTATTTTGAGCGATTCACTACTTAAAAAATGTTGTATGTAAGCATGAGATGATATATCATGGTTGAAAATCCAATCCAATCATGTCTGCTTTCGAATAATGGTTCTCTCATCTAATAAGCAATAGTTGATAAAAGCTCGTGATCTTCCAACTCTATGATCTATATATTGATGTAGTAACTCCCTCATTGGCAAACCCTTCACTGGCAAACCCTTCACTGGCAAACCCTGCTAACCATTCAAGCCCATGATTAACTTCTGCATGTAACAATCTAGGAAAGAGAAATCAACTGTCCGATCTTGTTTCATAAGGATACATCTGATATTGTTAGAGATTGCAAGAAAACTCTTCATTGATGCGCATCTTAGTTGAGTTTTTGTTGTTGTTGATCCTTTTGTTTTGAAGCGACCATCGTTATCTGCTATCAGCTTTAACTGGAATTATGATTATTGCATCAGAGAGCAAGAGAAGGGGTGATATAAAGAAGGCTTAATCCGATTTATAAATTGCCATGGATGCTCCAAATTTTCAATCAATTAAACCAGAATTGTGCCTAATGTTCCAAAGAAATGCCAGATCTGATCAGAAATTTCTCTGGACAGACACTAAGTAAGATCAAGACCACAGTTGCTGCAAAATTTAGGCTTACTATAATAAACGTTACCATACCCTGAGTACTTGTATAAGATCTTGGACTCTTCGAGTAAGGTACGACGCTGACTTTTAATCATGATAATCAGTGTGTCAATATCTTCATAAGTCAGCATCTCAATCCCCTTAATTTTATTTTTTTATGTCTGTCTTAATCTCATCACCTAATAATCAAGGTTGAACTTTAGTCTTTGACTTTATCCTTGACACCACACGCTGCACCCTTCTCTGCGAAAGCATGCCTATTAAGGTTATAACGATACCCATTCCTGAGAGCATTACTACTATCGCTAATATGCGTCCGACTGACGTTACTGGATAGTAATCACCATATCCTACAGTTGTGATTGTAATTACAGCCTACCAAAAGGTGTCACCTAAGTTAGTTATATTAGCACCTTACTGTTTATGTTCAGCTAGATATACACCAATACCGCCAAAAATTAGAATTAATATAGCAAGAGTTGCTGGAATAACAAAACCCATGTTTGTTTTTAGGAATGTGAAGAGGCGGCCACTTCTCATAGGTAGCGCTTTTCTTAGAATATCTAAGTATAAATAAATAACTGATCCGAGGAATGAAAATGGTGTGTGTCAGCAGACAAAATCGAAGGTATTATATTGCCACCTATACTATCTTCAAAGAATCTATTCCGCATAAGTGATATCTCTCCTGATTCTGAAAAATCAAGCCTATATCTGATCCGATATCTAAGATCTCTTTTTGTAGTATTAGATACATGAATTAATCAATTCAGGAATTGTACTTTTGCAAAATAATCTAAAAGTGTTTTGGTAAACTTCAACTTACAGACACTAATTTCAATATGTTCTGTCTATAATATACATGCCGCACCTTAAATCCTGACTATAACAAAACTATGGCGTTTGCATATTGGAAAGATATTGACATTGTCTCTTGTAAAAGGTATTCTCTATTTTACTCTTTGGTACATCCCTTCAATGATGCTATGTCTTCAGTGTAAGAAGATAAAAATTCAGTCTAAGAGTTACTGCGTATCAGACAGTTCTCTTTTTAAATCGGCGAGAATTTTCGCATTAGGATACGCCTTCCTTTATATAGTGTTGAATGGGTATGTTTTTGAATGTCATCTGGGTCTGGCGATAATCATACGACACGTCATTCTTCCGAGCATTATGATATAGTTGGTGCAGACTTGGACTGGTTTATAATTCTGGCCACATCATGTACCATATTTTTCGGTTTTTTGCTGAAAATCGCAGTAAATCCTCCTTCATACTTTAGATTATTTGACAGCATAATCCTCTTAACAGCACTTTACGCCGTAACGGTAGCAACGATAATGTTTTTAAAACCAATTATTTATCATGCCACTAGTTATCGTCGACTTGATGTGGAGAGATTTCTCTCGCGAACCAAGCGATATGTTTTGATAGGCATCATCTGTGTGATGGTATCTATTTACTTGATTCTGGGATTGGTCTTGAATTCCAAGCTGCCAGTTCAGATTGCATACAGTTTACCATCCTTGCCATTCATTTTTATTTTGTATCGATATATAAGGTACATACGTAATTAGATAGGAAGGATAATTAATACAAAGCATGTATTGTAGGAGCAGAGACAAATTAAATCATGGTAAAAAGTGGTAGAGAAAACCAGTATAGAATTGATTTTCTTGTATCTAGTATCAATTAGATGATTTAAATTAACAGGTGTTTAAGTGCTAGGCTACGTTTCTATTATGAGATTTTTGATCTGGCTGGGCATAGATAAATAATTATGTTAGGTATAACATACATTTTATAAAGAGACATAGTAAAATACGCTTTATATACTGAAAGTCAGTTATAGTTTCCAAATGTCATCTAATCCAGATGATGATCCAGTAATGCGCTCTTCTACCGAACGTTATGATAGAGTTGGTGTCTCTTTTCGCTGGCCTCAGATATTGGCCTCAGGTTCTTCAATTTTTTTTGGCTTTCTTTTAAATATTGCAGTAAATCCTCCTTCATACTTTAGATTATTTGACAGCATAATACTCTTAACAGCACTTTACGCAGTAACGGTAGCAACGATAATGTTTATTCTGCCAGTAATTTATCATGCCACTAGTTATCGTCGACTTGATGTGGAGAGATTTCTTTACAGAACAAAGAAACCAGTTCTGATAGGCATTATTTGTCTAACATTAACAATGTGTTTGGGTTTGGGATTGGCCTTAAATTCCAAGCTGCCAGTTCAGGTTGCATATAGTTTGGCTTCATTTCCTTCAGTTTTTATTTTATTTGAATTCTTCAAATTTAAGTATAAGTTGTAAAAAGCAACAGTGTATTGACTAACTTTACTGCCGAGAACTATGTAAGTAAAGAAGCACTCCAAACAATTATGAACGGAAAAACTAAGACTACCTTTTTTAGTCACAGGGAAGCATGGTAGATCTGTAGATTTGGTAAAAGATAGAGTAGACGTTGATTTCGTTGCTCGTTTGGAGCGAAAGAACAACAGCCATATTATATCAAATAAAAACTTTTGATTTTTCAAAAACTATAATCAGACAGCCAATTCCAGATGGATATAATGAAAGCAAGGAACAGATGAAGAGTATCCTCATACAAGGCAAGGGTTGAGTTACTCTAAGAAGATCACTTGATTTCTACATGACTTTTCGCTTTATACACACTTAAACATGTAATTGGTCGTGGCCGGAGTATATACTATAAGAAGTCTATCGTCTGCTTAGCCTTTTTTTCTTATGCAGACTTGATTGTGCACAGTAGTTACTATTGATATCATGACTCGTAGAATCTTGTTTGGTTAAATGCGGGCTGGTAAGCAGATGAGTCAGAAGCGTAATTTATCTACAGGATTGGATCTGGATTCAAATAAAAAGAGAATAGAACCTGAGGAGTTCATTTATATCGATACCTGGTGTTATTGTCTGCCTTCATGTTGGTTAGTAGTCATTATAATAGGAAAATTAAATAATATCAATTAGCTTTGTTAATTGACATAGTTCAGTAATACTTTAAGTATAAATTACCTTTAACTATATCATAAATGGTAAATAGAAGAGAAAGATCAAGACATTGTCTGGTTACCACGAGACGCCTTAGTAGTAATAGCATGCTTGTGCATGAGCATGATTTTGTTTCTGTAAGATTTAGAAATGCAAGTCACTGTATTATTTATTGTTTAACATGCTATGCCTCTTTTTGTAGATTATGTGGTAAAATGTTAAATAACTCTACAATAAATTCAACTTGCCTTTCCGGGTGAGTATGGCTGTAATACTAATTCCTAGGTCTTTCGGACATTGTATAAGACATTCAGTGTGATATATGAGATACATCTTCAATAGAAAGGATAGAGATAGATTAGATATATTTCAGAAATCCTTGAGATTGGAAATGGCAATAAGGTAAGAATTGGTAATGCTTCGGATGAGTCTGGCCTTCCACATTATCTACTAAAGAAAGACTTAAAACTACTGCTTCAAAATAATCTATTGGAATATCAAAAGGAAGGAAAAGCCTATAAAACAACTAGCAAAGGTCTCTCTTTCCTTGGACTTTATCATAATTTAGTAAATGTTGGAGTTCCAGACATAATCGACAAAAATATGTACTAACATGCAATGCTAAGATAACCAACCCAGATATTACTCTTGCTAATGAGATAGCCAAAAAAAGTTACTATAATAAATAAAAATAGAATTAAAGCAGATAAGAGCATAATGTATGTTTCTAGTTAATGAATGTACACTATAGTCTTGTGTTGCAAATACATTATTATTAAATCTAGAAAGTTTGTTTCTTAGTCACTCAAACAAATTAGTTTGGCTGTTAGGTTGTTTCCAGACTCTCCTCATTATCTGGTCTTAGTTACACATTGGATACATAGAGAAAATATTCTAGAATTATTCTACTTATGTGTTATTATATCAACTGACCTCTTTCTTTCTTTCTTTCAGACCATCTGCTTGCTACCTTCCTAGAACAATCGTCTAAACAGCTAATGGTGTAATAATTCCTTTGATTGGAATTACTGAGATAGAATGGGCCAAGGATATCCATCTGCAGCATATCGTTTGGACGCTTCATCATAAACTGTTTGCAAGTTCTTGCTTTGGTCTTGCACCTGAGGATATTAAGACAATGTCCCTTTAGTATTTTGTAGATAGTCTGGTACTAAGCAAGATTCCAACAATCTTTCTTAATCTAAACTTGATCCTATTACATCCGAATATTTTGGTTAATCGTAGATCAAGTATTGTCTCTACTAGTTCTGATGTTATCTTCTTGTAATTGATATTACAGGGTTTTCTTGAGGTATCTGATAAACCTTCAATTCCTTTCTGTTTGTATCTATTATTCCACTCATAGTAAGTTTTTCTGGATACACCATATCTCCTACAAATATTGCTTATGGTATTGCCAATCCATTCTTTTTCATGTATTAGATTAAACTTTGTTTTGATTTCTATGTGGATACACTTCCTGACAGAGGTGTAACCCATGTCGGTAAGCTATAATGTCATCTATTTGAGTAAGTACAACAATTAATTAACTTGGAAACTTTGGTCTTAGGCTTGCTTCTTTGTACCTGGCTGTAACAACCATGACAGACAGAATAAACAGCAGTCCCGGCAAACAGAACAGTGAGAAACGAGAGGCAGTCATTAGCTTCTCGTTAGGAGATCCCTCTTTGTCTAAGGAAATCCATAACGGCATTGCCAACCCAGGCCCAAATATGTTGTTATTAAGGATGAATTACTTCAGCATATGCTAAGAGAATACGCCGTAAGCATGAAGTCTTTTATTCAAATGAAAATGAGAGAACTACTATCTTATTATAGAACTATTTTTTGTATCATCATATCCGTCTTGCATTAATTGGGTATCTTTGGTATTTATTACCATTTAATACCAATATTTATATATGGATCGGTATCATTAGTAGTTATGTCATCAGATAATAGAACATCAAGAGATAATCCAAGAGTTACGAAAGATGCTTCAGCAACTACCGTTGGTACAACTCTCTTCGATGTAGCAAACGAAAACTTTACAAAATTGATAAATGAATCTGCAAAGGTTCAACCAGAATATGCACAAGCAATCTCCAATTTGCAGCAAGAATACATAGAAGCATCTCGGAACGCCATTCAGACAACAACTTCAGTCCAAAAGCAGTTTGCAAACAGCAACAGCAATTTCAATAATCTCATCGTTTCAGACACAGCAGCACCATATATTCAGGGATTAATAAAACAATCAAATGATTCTACAAACAACATTATTAGAATGGCAGATATCAATCACCAGCTAACAATCAATGTATTAAACGCATTAAGAGAAAATGTAAAAAACTATAGTAGAACAGTCGAAGCTACTGCTGAATTTAACTCAAATCTGGCCAAGGCTTGGGCATCATCCTATTCATCTATTCAGCATCAATTTAATAAAGGACAATAATTAGGAAAGTGTACATCCTTTTTTTCTGGTAGTACCAAGCCAACTAACTTCAGTGTATCAAGAACACTTTTAACGTTCTGAGCGTTAATATTCTTATAAACAAATAATGCAGCCCTAAACAGACTTGTATGGATGTCGGACCTGCAATTTTTCCATATAGTAGCAACTACATCAGCCAATTCGAAGTAAAATTTGAAGTTTCATTTAGACATTTTGCTTAGTAGTGTTTTAAAACAATAGCTAATAATACTCAATAGAAATATTCCGGTTGCAGTAAAATGAATAATTCTAACGACAATTGTGCAAAATAATACGCTTAATTATAATCGAATGAGAACACACAAGAGTTGTGATAAGACATGAACGGGCTTCCATCAAATGTAGAGGATGTTTCGAAAGGATCACTTCTACTATGACTTTTCAAGATGCTGCTTGTCAGCTGATCTTGATACTAAATTCATGAAAGAAATTGAATTTGAGAAGAAATCAAAATTGTTACTGTCATCACTTTCTTTGACTCGAGGTAATGCGTTTCTATCTATCATTATAATAATTATAATCATGAATTGCTCTTTTTCTCATGATCCGTGTCTATTAATCCTAATGAAATATAGTCAGTTATTTTTTGTCTAAAATAGTATAATGAGCATCAGATATCTTTCAATTTCTAAATAAACGAAGTATTTCCTTTCTTATCTGTTCTAATCGCATAACATATTCTTCTCTATTAAAGCCTGTATCCTGAAAGAAGGTATCATAAATACTTTCTATTTTGTTCAAGTATGTGTTCAAGAAATGTTTTTGCCTATCTTGATTATACCAACCTATGAAAATAGGTATTGAACCAACAATAGCTAGTCCTATTAAAAGATAAGTTTCCGGTGGAAGAGTTGGTTCAAAATTAGCAGATAGCGTAGTTCCAAACTGAGAGATCCGAATAATCAATGAATTGCTTATGCTATTGGTCATACCAGACCAAGAATCAAAGCTATATCCATGATGAGGATTTGCGACACATTGTATCAATTCTCCTTTTGAGTATAGAGTAGAATTCCTACCAAGACTTTTTACTCCATTGCAAACTATTTCTCCAGCATTTGCAGGATTAGTACTGAAATTTAATTTCATCAATACTGCATCTTTATTACCATCTATAACTGAAACGGTATTAGAAGCTGTATTTGTAACATATATCTTGTTCGTGGCAGAATTAACAGCGGCAAAACTTGCGATTAATGGACATTTTACATTAACAGGTATTTTCGTTGACGAACCATTATCATCAAAAGACGGTTCTATAAATGGAGTTCTGGTCCTCGACCTGTTATTTACGAGTATTTTATAGTTGGAACCATCTATTACAGACACCGTATTATCTCCGATATTCGTAACATAGATCCTGTTTGAAATAGGATTTACTGATATGCCTACCGGGTTAGTTCCAACCTTGATTCTATGAATTACGCTATTAGTCTTAAGATCGATAACGAATACAGTATTAGAAGCATAGTCACTGACATATGCTTTATTCGTAGAAATATTAATTGCAATACCAGCAGGTGCGATAAAACCATTAATTTTTTCGAATGTTCTGGTCACATTAATGTTATTACTATTACTATTACTATTACTGTTATTGTCGTTAGCGTTTTTTGAGTTTTGTAATATAGATATACTGCCGCCTCCTATATCAGTAACATATACCATATTTGTTATAGGGTTAACTGCAATTGCATAGGGAATACTACCAACTTTTATTGTAGAAGAAATAGTATTGGTAATTCCATCTATTACAGATACAGTTGCAGATTCTATACTGGTAACATATACCAGACTTGAGGAAGGATTGACGGCAACATCTATCGGACTATTGCCTACATGAACATCGGCCATATTAAGGTTTGTTGAACTATCTATGACTGAGATGGTGTTCGAACCTCTATTTGCTACATACACTCTATTCGTCAGCGGGTTGACGTCTATACCATATGGAAAACTATCTACTTTGATAGTTGCCTGTATCTTATCTGTACTTTCATCTATGACTGATATGGTGTTTGAGAATTCATTTGCTACATATACCTTGCCAGTAGCAGAATTAACTGCAATTCCTATGGGATAACTATCTACTTTTATTCCAGAATCTATGTCGCCATTATCATTACCATTACCATTAATATTGATATAATTAATGGTATTGGAACCAAAAACTGGTAATGTTCTGACCCAATACCCCGAACAAGATTGAATTAAAAATTTCGCCAAAATTGTAGTTGTCAGGAAAAAAATCTCTTTAGAGATTAATATCATGAAAAATCTATCCCAGGAATTAGGACTCAATTGCACGATACTGAGAATAAATTAATGATATTTAATTGAGTGCATTTCTCGGTAGTACATAATTTGATAGGGTGCAATTTGAATTACAAAACAACATACTATATAAAGACTATAGCTAAGAATAGCTGTGTAGAAATCATATCACTTAGGCAAAGCTTTGTAAGAGTATAATACCAATAGTCTATTGAAAGAATCAAGGTACGTTAGACTTGCAGATACTATGTTCCGTGTTTTAAAGCATGCAAGAATTCCTCTATTTTCTAACAGGAA
>Ga0070709_10001264_pt1 | contig 13842 bp, 9 predicted proteins | sample LARL51metaG_FD_65449 | JGI IMG/M metagenome (GOLD analysis project Ga0070709, IMG submission 65449) | Corn, switchgrass and miscanthus rhizosphere microbial communities from Kellogg Biological Station, Michigan, USA - LAR L5-1 metaG | ecosystem: Host-associated > Plants > Roots > Rhizosphere ...
ACAAACCCAGCGCATCGCCTTTGCCGCGGAATTTGCAGGGCGCTGGCTGATCGAGTCGGTTGCGACCGACTTTGCGGCGCCGCGATTGTTGAAATGGTACAGCGTCGAGTGAGGAGAGTTGATGAGCTCAAGTGCCCCCGTTATTCGTCGCGTGAGCGCGCGCGCCGTCGACGCGCCGATTTCGCGGCCCGTGAAGACTGCCCTTGGCGTCATCGCTTCGGCACCCCTGATCCTGATCGACATTGAGACCGAACAAGGCTTGACCGGGCACTCCTACATCTTCGCCTACACCAAACTAACGCTGAAGCCGCTGGTGCGACTGATCGAAGATCTCGGGCAAGAGCTCGTCGGCAAGAAGATAGTGCCTTTCGACCTGATGGCGCAGATGGATGCCAAATTCAGGCTTCTCGGCTGGCAGGGCCTCGTCGGCATGGCGGTGTCGGGATTGGACATGGCGTTCTGGGATGCGTTGGGCCAATCGGCCGGGCAGCCGCTCGCTGTCCTGCTTGGCGGTTCGGCGCGACCGATCCGCGCTTATGACAGCTACGGAGTGGTCGATCCGGTTGCCGACAAGAACGTTTTGCAGACCTCGATGGATCGCGGCTTTCGCGGCATCAAGATCAAGGGCGGCGACGGCGACCTTGCCAACGACGAGCGGGTCGTGAGGGGCGTGCGCGAGTTGATCGGGCCTGATGTCGCACTGATGCTGGATTTCAACCAGTCGCTCGATCCGTCCGAAGCGAAGCGTCGCATCGAGCGACTTGCGCGTTACGAACTGCACTGGATCGAGGAGCCGGTGCCGGCCGAAAACCTTTTGGGACATGCCGAGGTGCGCGCTGCTTCGTCAATACCGATCCAGTCTGGCGAGAATTGGTGGTTTCCACGCGGCTTTGCCGAGGCGATCGCTGCCGCTGCGAGCGACTTCATCATGCCCGACCTGATGAAGGTCGGCGGTGTGACCGGCTGGCTCCGCGTCGCTGGCCAGGCGGAAGCCGCCTCAATACCGGTGTCCAGTCATCTGTTCGCCGAAGCAAGCGCGCATGTTCTTGCGGTGACACCGACAGCCCATTGGCTGGAATATCTTGATCTGGCGCGCGCGGTCCTCGCTCAGCCCGTGGAGATTGTTGAAGGCACAGTCACCGCGCGTGGGCCTGGCCTCGGGCTTTCCTGGGACGAGGCGGCGGTCGCGAAATATCTGGTCTGAGCGGCGCGTTGTTTTTGAAGGCTCAGTAATCGATGCCGAACTCATCGTAGAGGTGCCGCGTCACGGCGGGCAGCGTTTCCGGCAAATCCTCTGCAATCAGACCGGGCCCGGCCTCACCCGCTGCCTCGCCATGCATCCAGGTTCCCATTGAGGCCGCCTCGAAGGCGCCCACACCCTGCGCCAGAAGGCCCGATATCATTCCCGAGAGCACATCGCCCGCACCGGCGGTGGCAAGCCAGGGCGGCGCGTTGGCGGCGATGGTTGCGCGGCCATCCGCAGAAGCCACCACCGTGTCCGGTCCCTTGAGCAGAACCACCGCACCGCTGCGCTCGGCGGCCGCCCTCACCCGCTCCAGCTTCGAGCGAAGCGGATGCTTGTTACTGATGTCGCTAAAGAGCCTCGGAAATTCTCCCTCGTGCGGGGTCAACACAACTTGCGGATCTTGAGAAGCCTTGATCGCTTCGAACAGGCGATCGGGCGCCTCGGCAAAGCTTGTGAGCGCATCCGCATCCAGCACCAGGCTTCGTTTGGCGAACAAACCGGTCAGCACAAAATCACGCGTGCGTTCGCCAACGCCCGCGCCCGGGCCGATCACACAGGCGTTCAAACGCCTGTCACCGATCATTTCGCCAAATTCGACCGCCGTATCGACGCCGCGAACCATGACCGCGAGCAGCGCGGAAGCGTTGACGGCGAGTGCATCCCTCGGCGAAGCCAGCGTCACAAGGCCAGCGCCGGCCCGCAAGGCGCCGCGCGCCGCAAGGCGCGCCGCGCCGGTTGCAGCGAGCCCTCCGGACACGACGACGACATGGCCGCGGTCGTATTTGTGTCCGTCGACCCGCGGCAGCGGAAACGACGCCTGCCAGAGCGATGGAATATTCTCAAATGTCCGCGGCTGGATTTCCGAAAGGACCCGGGCATCGATGCCGATATCGGCGACACGCACGCGTCCGCAATAGATCCGGCCCGGGATCAGCAGATGCGCCGGTTTGCGCCGAAAGAAGGTCACGGTCTCGGTGGCGCGCACCGCCGCGCCCATGATCGAACCGCTTGTCCCGTTGATGCCGCTGGGGAGGTCGACGGCGAGAACAGGCGCGCCATTGGCATTGATCGCTTCGATCATTTCCAACGGTTCATCCCGGACCGACCGGTCGAGGCCGGCGCCAAACAGCGCATCGATGATCAGCGCCGGCCTGCCGATCGCTTGCGGATTGAACGGCAGCACCGGGTATTTCCATCCCCTCGCCGCCGAAGCCGCGTCGCCCTTCAGTGCCTCGCGCTCGCACAACAGGATGACCGAGACCTCCCGGCCTCGGGCGGCCAGTTCCGCCGCGGCCACAAAGCCATCTCCCCCATTGTTCCCGGGGCCGGCGATGACCGCGATGGGGCCGCTCTCGACGAGATCCATGGCGGCTTCCGCGACCGCCTGGCCGGCGCTGAGCATCAATGCAAAGCCCGGAGTCCCGGCGGCGATGGTCAGCCGGTCGGCACGCTCCATCTCGGCGGTAGTTAGGACTTCCATGCCTAAAACCCTGACGGAATCGCCTGTTCCTGAGGCATTTCCTGTTTTGTACGCAGGCTCACGCCAGGCCGACTGCATACCAATTGACCTATTTGCCTATTTGCCGGGCTACGGTATGGTGCCGCCTCACCTTAAACCCCTGCGGATACCTGTTAAAAGCCTGATTACGTTTTGAAATCGGCCGTCCTGACAACTTGGCATAGACCCTGCTTTTGAGGAAGCCGGTTCGCCATCGCTGTGCTGAACCGGTAAATTTTGAATGTTCAGGTCCGCATACCGGGCCAGCAACCACCACCCGCGGGGGCTAGTGCGGTGAATTTGAAGTTCCTATCAGTGCTGCTGCAATCTCGTCATAGGAACTCAAATTCAAAAACCGCACTAGAAACATTAACTTGCTAGTGCTCCTTTGATTCCGAAGTTCGCATCAGAGGTCGCCGCGAATATTTGCGAACTTCCAAATCGGAGCACTAGTGGTCCGTTTCTAACATTCGCTTCCCTTCGCAGCGGGCACGTTGCGAATGTTAGAATCGAAAGACCACTGGCAAATATAGGAATCCAGTGGAGTTCAGGATTTGACATTCGCGTTTCGCGAGCGCGCGGCCAAGTGGTAGCGAAGGTCAAATCCACCCCACTTGCGCGGCCTTGAACACCGACCTGAAGTCCCTGGAATTGAGAGTGAGGCGACCTGTGAAGAAAATCGAAGCGATCATCAAGCCATTCAAGCTCGACGAGGTCAAAGAGGCACTTCAGGAGGTTGGACTTCAGGGCATTACCGTCACCGAAGCCAAGGGCTTTGGGCGGCAAAAGGGCCATGCGGAACTCTACCGTGGGGCGGAATATATCGTGGACTTCCTGCCCAAGGTGAAGATCGAGATCGTGATTTCCGATGAACTGGTCGAGCGGGCGATCGACGCGATCCGGCGCGCCGCCCAGACCGGGCGCATCGGCGACGGGAAGATTTTCGTATCCAACATCGAAGAGGCCATTCGCATCAGAACCGGAGAATCCGGGCTCGACGCCATCTAGTGTCCCGGTTCTGACATTCGTATCGTATCGAGCGGGTTTGTGTACGAATGTCAGAACCAAAGGGACACTGGCAAATATAGGGTTCTAGTGTGGTTTTGGATTTGACATTCGCCTTGAGGACTCGCTGCCATACCGGAGCGAATGTCAAATCCACCACACTAGGCGGTATCTGCCTATTATCCGATATTGTGTTGATCATCCCCCGATTGTATTGACCATGGACCAGCCAATGCGGTGGATACGGCGTTCGCGTCATATTTGCCGCGCCTTCTCAACCGCGACACCAGCCGCCGCCCGCGGCCAGACGAAAACAACCATACAGGGGGATTCATGAAGACCGCCAAAGACGTCCTCAAGTCGATCAAGGACAACGACGTCAAGTACGTCGATCTGCGTTTTACTGATCCGCGCGGCAAGTGGCAGCACGTCACGTTCGATGTCGGCTTGATCGAAGAGGACACGTTCGCCGAAGGCCTGATGTTCGACGGTTCCTCGATCGCCGGCTGGAAGGCGATTCACGAATCCGACATGTGCCTGATGCCCGATCCGGTCACCGCCACGATCGATCCGTTCTTCGCCGAAACCACCATGATGATCACCTGCGACGTCCTGGAACCGACCACAGGGGAACCCTACAACCGCGACCCGCGGGGCATGGCCAAGAAGGCCGAAGCCATGGTCAAGTCGATGGGCGTCGGCGACACGGTCTTCTTCGGACCGGAAGCCGAGTTCTTCGTTTTCGACGACGTGAAGTACGCGGCCGAACCCTACAACACCGGCTTCAGGCTCGATTCATCGGAATTCCCGACCAACTCCGATACTGAATATGAAGGCGGCAATCTCGGTCACCGCATCCGCACCAAAATGGGTTACTTCCCCGTTCCGCCGCAGGACTCAGCGCAGGACATGCGCTCCGAAATGCTCGGCGCCATGGCCAAGATGGGCGTCAAGGTCGAGAAGCATCACCACGAAGTGGCCTCCGCCCAGCACGAACTCGGCATGAAGTTCGACACGCTGACGCTGATGGCCGACCACTTGCAGATCTATAAATACTGCATCCAGCAGGTCGCGCACATCTACGGCAAGACGGCCACCTTCATGCCGAAGCCGGTCTTTGGCGACAACGGCTCGGGCATGCATTGCCACCAGTCGATCTGGAAGGGCGGCAAGCCGGTGTTCGCCGGCAACAAATACGCCGACCTCTCGGAGACCTGCCTCCACTACATCGCCGGCGTCATCAAGCATGCCAAGGCGATCAACGCCTTCACCAACCCGACGACCAACTCCTACAAGCGCCTGGTTCCCGGCTATGAAGCGCCGGTGCTGCTCGCCTACTCCGCGCGCAACCGCTCGGCCGCCTGCCGAATTCCCTACACTTCAAATCCGAAGGCCAAGCGCGTCGAGGTGCGTTTCCCCGATCCGCTGGCCAATCCCTATCTCGGCTTCGCCGCAATGTTGATGGCTGGCCTCGATGGCATCAAGAACAAGCTCGATCCGGGTCCGGCGATGGACAAGGACCTGTACGATCTGCCGAAGGAAGAGCTGAAGTCGATCCCGACCGTTTGCGGTAGCTTGCGCGAGGCGCTGGAAAACCTCGACAGCGACCGCGCCTTCCTCAAGAACGGCGGCGTGTTCGACGACGACTTCATCGACAGCTATATCGAACTGAAGATGACCGAAGTGGAGCGCTTCGAGATGGCCCCTCACCCGGTCGAGTTCGAAATGTACTATTCGGGATAAGCCGTCGGCGGAAATTCCCGCTGGTGAAAGACAAAGGGGCGCTCCGGGCGCCCCTTTTTATTTTGACAATGCCGCACACACCGGAACCGAGAGATCACTTGGCTTCAGTATAACGGCAGGGATATGCCAGTGTCTCACGCAAGCCTCACGACGCCGTGAGCGTGAGCGTATGACTGAAAATATGTCGGCCACTGCAGCAGAAAACCGACCGGGCTTGCCGGGCGGTTTTGCTGCGAGCTTGCGTTATTCGTTACCGCCGAAGCGGCGACACCTCTCACGCCTACGACTATTCGCCCTCAGCGCCGATCGCATACGCCGTTTCGCCGTGCACCGCATCGTCACCCACCTTTAGAGTTGCCTCATCCATGCGCAGCGGCACGATGAACGAGATAACCTTGAGGATGATGAAGGTTGCGATCACGTTGTACACGACAATGAAGGCGGCGCCTTCAGCCTGAGTCAGAACCTGAGCAGCATTGCCGTAGAGCCAGCCGGTCACGTTGACGCCCGGCGCCTCCTTGTCGGTGCCGATATACAAAAGCATGTCCGGGTTGGCGAAGACGCCGGTCAGAAGACCGCCGGTCAGACCGGCAATGCCGTGCGTGGACAGCACGCTCAACGTGTCATCCACCTTCATCATGAATTTGGCCTTCTGCAGCTTGTTCATGGCAAGCCATGGGATGATGCCTGCGGCGATGCCAATGGCCATCGCGCCGAGGCCGTCGACATAACCCGCGGCGGGCGTGATGGCGACAAGACCGGCGATCATCCCGTTGACCGCGCCCAACACGGACGGCTTGCCATAGGCAATCTTGTCAAGCAGCGTCCAGACCAGAAGGCCCACCGCGGTGCAGGTGTTGGTGTTGAGAACTGCCGCGCCCGCATTGGCGTTGGCAAAATAGGGATCGCCGCCGTTGAAGCCGTTCCAGCCCAGCCACAGAATTCCCGCACCGGCCAGCGTCATCAACAGGCTGTTGGGCGGAAAATGGTCGCGATCGGCCTGCAGACGCGGCCCTACCATCCATGCCGCCACGAAACCGGAAGTTCCGGCGGCGACATGGATGACGTAGCCGCCCGAGAAGTCCGCAACCCCCAGGCCGGCAAGCCAGCCGCCGCCCCAGATGCTGAACGCTCCGACCGTATAGACCAAGGTCATCCACACCGGGCAGAAAATCATCCACGCCGTGAAGTTCATGCGGCCAAGCACGGCGCCGGCGAGAATGATGACGGTGATGGCGGCAAACACGAACTGGAAGAAAATCAGCGTCGCCATCGGAAAGGTGAGCGCCGGCATGCCCGACGCCGCAGCCGGCACGATCGCCTGACCGGTGGTATAGGCGGCCGAGGTCGCCAAGCCGGGCTCGCCTAGAAACGGAAACCATTGCTCCCCGAAGGCCAGCTTGTAATCGAACAACACCCAGACAACCAGGACCGAGGCGAAGGCGTACATCGCCATGAAGGCGGAGTTGATCGCCCATTTCTTCTTGACGATACCGCCGTAAAGAATCGTCAGCCCCGGTATGCTCTGCATACCGACGAATGTGGCGGCCGCGAGCTGCCAAGCGTTATTTCCAGTATCGAGCCATTGTGGTGATGGTACGAGTGCCATAAGTACGTTCCCCAAGTTATTCCTGTGCTCACTGCACACAGAAGTACCCCGGCGGAACGCAAGGAACATACCACCTTGCGTTGAGCCCATCCCGGAATTGACCGAAATGGGTTTTTAGGGATTTTCTGGAAACGGCTTATCCTGAAGCTCCGCTTCGGCGTTGATAAGAAAACAAGCTGATGATCATCATATGGGCAGAGTATGCGAAGTGTACGGATAAGATGGGCGCTGTCGATTGGCATTCTCTCGATCAGCCTGTCGGCTTCCGCAATTGCAGGCGAGGTTCAGCGCGGCGAGGCCGCGATCACCTGCACCAATCCGGCCAGCGGTGCGAACTGGCAGGTGAGGATCGACTTTGACCGCTCGACGGCCGATTCCTATCCGGCGCGCATCAGCGAGACGCAGGTTTCGTGGCGCGACACATCCGACGGCGGCAATTACACGCTTGATCGGAAGTCCGGGGACCTTACGGTGATCGTCGCGTCGAGCACCGGTGGCTATTTCCTTCATCATCGTTGCAAGCTGCAGAACTGAGATCGTGATCCCGGAAGATGATCGCCATCATCTCTCACGATCCGGGCGGCGGCCGGCGCCCCGAAAGTTGGAACGAGGGCGATGACTGCGCGGGTTTCCGGCCTCAAGGTAAGTGTCGGGTTTGCCTCGAGGCGCGGTCCGCGCAAACGCAACGAGGATTTCGCCGGCGCGGTTTTCGGGTCGGAAATGCCCAAGCCGCGCCACGACGTGGTGGCCGCCATCGCCGACGGAATGGGAGGTACGAGCGGCGGCCGCCAGGCAGCCGAGATTGCGGTGCGCGGCTTTCTCGATGGATTTTGCGATCTGCCCGAGACCATGGAAGTGCGGCGCGCCGCGGCCGTCGTCCTCGACGCGCTCAATGGCTGGATCCATTCTCAGGCTCAGCGGGACCCGAACTTGACGGGGATGGGATGCACCTTCACGGCGCTCGTGCTGCGCGGCCGCATCGCTCATGTGTTGCATGTGGGCGACACGCGCGCCTATCGACTAAGTCGCGATCATCTGACCGCGCTTACAACCGACCATGTTCGGCAGGTGAGCACCGGCCGCTCCAACCTCCTCACCCGCGCGTTGGGCGTCGAAACCGAAGTGCGGCTCGACTACACGAGCCAACCGATGGCGCAGCACGACCGCTTCTTGCTTTGCAGCGACGGCGTGCACGGCTACCTGCCGGCTGAGACAATCGCCGACATCATGCGCGAGCGCGTTTCCTCGGAAGATACGGCCCGCGCACTCGTTGCAGCCGCGCTTCAAGCCGACAGCACGGACAATTGCACCGCCTTGGTGCTCGACGTGGTTGGTCTGGCTACCGCGCAGTCGGCGGATATCGGCGTCAACATCGCGGAGTTGCCGTTGATTCCCATGCCGCTTGGCGGCGAGACGGTCGATGGCTTTGTGCTCAAGGCGCTACTTTCCGACGGTCGCTACAGCCGCCTGTTCGGCGCTATCGATGAGGTTGAAGGAGGCGAAGTGGCGTTGAAATTCCCCAAGCCTCTTGTCGGGAGCGTGGCAAGCTATCGGGCAGCCTTCGTCCGCGAGGCGTGGGTGGGCGCGCGCGTGACCAGCCCCTGGCTTGGCCATATCATAGAGCTGCCGCAAGGACGGCAGACCTGTCTCTATACGGTCATGCCGCTCTACCAGGGCGAGCTGTTGGAAACCCGGATTGCTCGCCGCCCCGCGCTGGGACTGGAGGAAGGACGGAGTATCGGCATCAAGCTGGCTCGGGCGGCGGCGGCGCTGCATCGCGTCGGGATCGTGCACCGCGACATCAAGCCGGACAATGTGATACTTGAAAGCGAGGGCTCGCTGAAGCTGATCGACTTCGGTGTCGTGCGCGTGCCAGCAGCCGAGGATTTCCCGTCGCAAGAGATTCCGGGCACGCTCGCTTACATGGCGCCGGAAATGATTGACGGCGAGCCCGGCAACGAGGCAACAGACGTTTACGCTCTGGGCGTTACTCTGTTCCGCGCTTTCACCGGTGAATTCCCCTACGGCAACGCCGACGCCACAAGTGCGCCGCGCCGCGACCGGGCGACGCCGCTGTCCGCTTTGCGCCCGGACCTGCCGGCCTGGCTCCAGGCCACACTGGCTCGCGCGATCGCATCCGACCCCGGCGAGCGCTTCCACGACATGACCGAATTTGCCGTCGAATTGGAAGCGGGGCCTTCAAGCGCACCGATGGCGGTCCGCCGGCCTCGGACGCTCTATGAACGCAACCCGATTCGTTTCTGGCAGGCCGTTGCCGTACTCCTTGCATGCGCATTGCTGCTGTCGCTGCTTCGACGGTAGGCCTGATTTCCGGTGGGTTTGCCGCTTTCCGTGACAGGACAACCGTAGGTTTTTGGTCATACTGCTACATGCCACCGGAAATATTTCGCGAAATTGCCGTAACGCCCGAAAATTCGTCAATTGCCGAACTTTTTTGCTTTCCAGGTAACGACGTACTCCCCCACATAGCAAAACAATCGAATCTACTTCCGGCTGCATATCGTTTTCATGAAGAAACGTTCGCTGGCCGGGAGCGCTTGATGGGGAATCATCGTCATGAAGAAAGCGGCTTTGTTGGCAACGGCGCTGGCATTGGTGGTGTCTGGTAGTGCGGGTCTGGCGGCCGACCTGCCCGTGAAGGCGAAGGCTCCGCCGCCTGCGCCCTTCGATCCCTGGGATATTGCCTTCGGTGGCGGGATCGTGAGCGACTACGTCTTTCGCGGTGTGACCCAGTCGAACCATCAGCCTTCCGTCACGGCCTATTTCGAACCGCGCTACAACGTCAACAAGGACTTGCAACTCTATGTCGGCACCTCCGCCGAGAGCATCTCCTTTGCCAACCGTGCTGCGGCCGAGGTTGACGTCTATGGCGGTGTTCGCCCGACTTTCGGGGCCTTCGCCCTCGACTTCGGTATCTGGGGTTACCTGTATCCGGGTGGAAGCTGCGTTGATGGTAACACCCTGACCGGAGGGATTCCCGGCGGGTTTGTCTGCCCTGTCAGCACCAACACGATCTTCCTCGCCAACGGCAACGTCTTGAAGAAAGACCTCAGCTTTTACGAGGTCTACGGCAAGGGCAATTACACCGTCAACGACAACTGGCAGTTCGGCGTGAACGAATACTACACGCCGAGTTTCCTGAACTCCGGCGCCTGGGGCGACTATGCGTCGATCACGGGCAAATACACCGCGCCGGGCACAATCTTCGGAAAGAGCGGCGTCGGCATGTACGTATCCGCCGAATTCGGCAGGCAGTGGCTCGGTACGACAGATGCGTTCTATCGTGTTCCGGGCTTCCCCAACGGCATTCCCTATGCCAGCTATGATACCTGGAACATTGGGATCGGCTTCACCTACAAGGTATTCACGCTTGATCTTCGTTACTCCGACACCAACCTGTCGAAGGGTAATTGCAACGCCTTCACGAGTGCTTTCAACGCCTCGGGAGTGAACAACGTGACGCCGATAAATCCTGGTGGCGCGGGCACCAACTGGTGCGGCGCGGCCGGCATCGCCAAATTTTCGGCCGACCTGACGGCGATGACAAATTTGAAGTGAGCTTTCTCGATCGGTCGATGCGTCGCACGACAAGCGCATAAGCTCGGCGGATCTGGCTACGGCATTTGCGGCTGGCCAAGCGCGTCGAGGTGCGTTTCCCCGATCCGCTGGCCAATAATCCCTGTCCCGGCTTCGCCGCGATGTTGATGGCTGGCCTCGATGGCGTGAAGAACGAGTTCGATCCGGAGAATCTGGACAAGAACCGCGGCCGCGATGACAAATGGGGTTGCGTCGTAGCCAGGGTCACAAAACAACAAAGGGCGCCTCCAACCGGCGCCCGTTTTGGCAACCGTCGGCTTCGCTCACCACACATACCGGATGACGCCCTTGCCGGCGTAAGAATTGGTGACAGCCGAGAACTCACCCTCGAAGGTTGCCGCCGCCGACCATCCGTTCTTCCATTTCATCTCGATGGAGGCCGTGGTTAGCGCGGAATCGGCGGCTTGGGCGGCGCCGTTGACGACGAAGCTTGCGCCCGGCAACGACTGGAACGTCGCGGCGATGTTGCGGTCGGCATCGTAGTCATGCGCCCAGGCCAAACGGCCACGTAACGTCAGAATGCCCTCGTCAACCGCAAATGACCGGTCGGTGCGGATACCAAATTCGGTTCGCACATCAGTGACGTCTTTCGCGTTATAGGTCAGCGCAAAATTATTGGTACCGATAATCGCCTGCTCGGCATAGGCCGGCAGATCGAAAGTCACGAACTGCGCCGCCGCGTAGGGCGTGATGCCGATGCCGCCAATGGCCGGCGAGACCAGGCGATAACCGCCCTCCAACCTTCCCGACCACGCATTGGCATTGAAATCGGCGCGAAGTTTATCGAAGCCCGCGACGGTGACGGTGCGGTTGGTGGTGATGTCCTGCCAGCCATAGGCGAGCGCAGCCGAGACATAGGCCGGACCCTGGTTGTGACGAACATAAGCGCCCGTCTGGAACAGATCGGAGCGGCCCGTGCCGCCATTGGCCACCGAGAAACTCGTGCCGCCGCCGGCGAGCGCAAAGCCTGCGATAGTCGTCGGCGAAATCAGGTAATCGGCGCCAACCGCGGTTGCAGCAATGTTGCTGGTGGTGTTGTTCGATCCGAGCACCGCATTGCCGCCGGTTGATTGCGAGCCGCCAAAGCCCGCGGCCCAGACGCTCCAGCGCTGCCCCCACCCTAGCCCTCCCCCGCTTGCGGGGGAGGGTTGGGAGGGGGACGCCTTGGTGAACATCGCGAACGCATCGGTCTTTTTGGTCGCAGCGTAGGCGCTCGCTTGACCGTCTTCCTCGGCGTAACCCGATGACAATGGCGGGTTACCTCCGCCGCCACGGTTGATGAAAGGATCGCTCATCAGCCCCATGAACTGTCCCATCGCATTGAACGTGGTCTGCTGCGAGCCTGTCGCGGTCTCGCCCGAGACTTGCGTCAGGCTATTGGCAAGGCTCGCACCGCCTTGGCTCAGCAAGTTAAAGAAAGCGAGCGGCAGCCCACCGCCATTGCTGAAGAAGGTGCTCAAGCCCGCGGCCACGTTCTGCTGATTGACGTTCAATCCCGAAGCCGTCGGAAGCGCCAAGAAGGTGAGAAAGACGTCGTTCGGATCGTAGCTGAGCGAACCGGCGAAGATCCCGGATGCCACGTGCGGATTGATGCCGGCGCCCGGCGCGAAAGTGATCGTGTTGTTGCCTTGAATGAAAATGCCCGCGCCGAACGCCGAGCTAGCCGTGGCGGCCGTGCCGCTGGCGCCGCCCGTTCCCCCGTTTCCGCCGGTGACGCTATTGCCATTCACCGACAAAGCGCCGGCGAGCGTGAGCGTGCCGCCCTGTTGCACGAAGATGGCGCCACCCGCGCCAAGGCCGCCCCCGCCGCCGCCGAAGAAGGTCAAGGCGCCACCGCCAGTGCCGCCACCGAAACCACCCAGACCTCCCATGACTAGACCGGCGCCAGCGCCGCCGCCCCCGCCGAATCCGCCGAGGCCACCGGTGCCGCCATGACTAATGCCTCCCGCGCCACCGCCACCACTGCCGCCACCGCCAAAGCCACCATTGGAGCCGCTGCCGGCACCGCTCGTGCCGTTGGCCGCGGCAGCGCCACCGCCGCCGCCGAATCCGCCATCACTGCCGCCGCTATTGTTGCTGATACCAGAGCCGCCGCCGACGCCACCGCCGCCGCCGACGCCGCCTCCACCTCCACCGCCGCCACCACCTCCACCGTTGAGGCCACCAGCCGCCCCGCCACCATTGCCGTTGCCGCCGCTGGCGGCGCCATTGACAATGCCGGCGCTGCCAACGTTGCCGCCATTGCCGCCATTGCTCCCAACACCGACGCCGCCACCCCCGCCGCCGCCTGGGCTGCCGCCGCCACTGCCACCATTGCCGCCAAGGCCGCCACCGCCGCCGCTGCCGGTCGCACCGGAGACGCCCGCATTGCCGCCATTGCCACCCAGCGCGTTATTGCCGGTGAGCGAGACATTGCTCACGCTGACTTGCGCGCCGCTTGCGACAAAGAGCGCACCGCCGAGCCCAGCACCACCGCCGCCACCGAAACTGCCGCCATTGCCGCCGCTGCCGCCCTGGGCCTGGGCGTTGGTGATGGCGAGATTGTTGATGGCGACGTTGCCGCTGAAAACCAACAGACCGCGTTGCGATCCGTTGCCGTCGATCGTGCTGGTGTTACCGTTGATGGTGAGGCTTGAGCCGCTCGCCAGATTGATCGCCGCAAGCGCGCTGGTCAGGCTGACGGTGCTGTTGGCCGCAAAGTTGAAGGTGTAATTGGTGTGGGCCGCGGCATTGGCACCACCGACGTCAATACTGGCGATGGCGTTATTGAGGCTCGTGAAATCGGTGATGGTGAAGCTGGTGGTTTGCGCCTGTGCAGGTCGGCCTGCCGCCAACATCGCCGCAACCGAACAACTCGCCAACAGCACACGCCGCGCCAATGCCATCGCACAATTCCCCCAAACCGTGCCCGCGCCGCCAGCGGCAAGGTCAGTGATATGGCGCGCGGCCATGATCATCACGCCAAGCGCGCGTGGAGACGAGATTCTGTCGCGAAAAGGTTTCCCCAGAACCGGACGGAGCCTTAAGCAGGATCGCCCAACCCCCGTCGTCAACGACGGAGCCTTGCTATCACCGCTCAACGACGCGGGATGTGCCCAATGTCTCGCGCAGTATCAAAAACCG
>Ga0070709_10001267_pt1 | contig 13836 bp, 13 predicted proteins | sample LARL51metaG_FD_65449 | JGI IMG/M metagenome (GOLD analysis project Ga0070709, IMG submission 65449) | Corn, switchgrass and miscanthus rhizosphere microbial communities from Kellogg Biological Station, Michigan, USA - LAR L5-1 metaG | ecosystem: Host-associated > Plants > Roots > Rhizosphere ...
GACATAGGCGATATAGTCGCTGGACGTGGCAATCGCATTCGCCCCGTTGGCCGCGCCTTCCGACGTGGCCATGGCTGTGGCGCGGATGTTGCCGCCCTCCTTGACGATGTCCGCGACGCGTCCGACAACGCCGACCAGACGATCGCCTTGCTGGGTCGCGCCGCTGAAGGACACACCGACGGCACCCGCCGCAGCTGCCGCGCGCTTCATCTCACCGCGAAACGCTTCCGCCTGAGTCCCGACGGACTTGATCGCCGTATTCAATTCGTCCGGGCTGGACGCGGAGAAAGACAGCGCAATGTCACGTTGCAGGCGGGCTCCTTCAAGCCTTGCGGTCTGCAGTGCAGCCACTGCATGGCTGCGTTCGATCGACGCCGGCAGACGATCCAGTTCCGCGACGTACTTGTCGCCCGCGCCGATCCACTCCTTGACCGCCGGCTGACCTTCCGACGCCCACAGCGCCGCGCCGCGAAAGTTCGAGTTCAACAGGGCAAGCTTGATGATTTCATCCTCGCCCGCATTCATCTTGTCGTAGGAGGCGGTGAACTTCTCAATCAGGCGCTTTCCGGTCTCGGTCGCTACCGCATAAACTTCGTCACGCAACCGCGTCGCGTCCTTGCGGAATTTCTTGATGTCATCGACATGCTTCTGCATCTCGGCATCAGTGCTCGCCAGAATGATGTCCCGCTCGGCGCGCATCTGATAGAGGATGTTGTTCTGCATCTCGCCGGCTTTGTCGATCCGGCTCGCGCGCTGCACGAGGTCCGCGGATGTATCGACAGCCTCAGACAACTTCATATAGGCCAGCGTCCCGGTGATCCCCGACAGAATAATGATCGCGCCGAATGCCGAAGCGAGCTTTGCCTTGATAGTGAATCTCATTTCAAAATCCCCTCTCGTCCCGGTCCCGAGACGTGTTCAATTCAGGATGCGTTCCATGTTCGGAACGATGACAAACTCTTCACGCCACTTGGTGATGAAACGGATGTATTCCGACTTCCAATGCATGCCGACACGCGGCGTCTGCTGCACGTCGGTCTGCGAGATCTCGGTGACCTCGTAGACCTTGTCCGCGGTCAGGCCGACCAGGACAGGCTCGTTGTCGATGCTGATCTCGATGACGACGATGCGGGTATCGGCCGTATCCTCGGGCATCGGCATGCCGAAGCGGATGCGCAAATCGGCAAGCGGAATCACGTTGCCGCGCACGTTGATGACGCTCGGCAGGAAGGGTTTGGCACCGGCGACCTTGGTCACCGGAACCGGATCGATGATCTCGCGGACGAGGCCGGCGTCGAGCGCAAATTTCTCGTCGGCCAGTCCGATCATGACGACCTGCATAAAACCGTTCCGGTCCGCGCCGGCTTCTTGCTTCGCTTGAGCGGTCATCACGCAGCCTCGTTCATTTGATGTTTTTCCGCATGCGCCTGCGCCAGTGCGACGAGCTGCGCCACGTCGAGGATCAGCGCGGCGGTGCCGTCGCCGAGAATCGTCGCGCCGGAGAAGATGGTGACGTCGGAATGCAGCTTCGACAGCGACTTGATGACGGTCTGGTGATTGCCGATGATCTGGTCGGCAACCAGCCCCACCCGGGTCTCGCCGGTGGAGATGATGATCGTCTTCTGATGCAGGTCCGGCGTGCCGGGCACGGTCAGGATTTCGCGCAGCCGAAGGAACGGCACGAGGTTGCCGCGCATGTTGAGGAAGTTGCGGCCGCGCGAGCGTTCGTCCTGCGCGGTCAACTCGACGCATTCCTCGACTGCCGACAGCGGGATGATGTAGCGACCTTCGCCGACGCGGATCAGCAGGCCTTCGATGATCGCCAGCGTCAGCGGCAGGCGCAACGTGACGGTGGTGCCCCGACCCGGCCTGGTCGACAGGTCGATCGAGCCGCGCATGTTCTCGATGGTGCGCTTGACCACGTCCATGCCGACGCCGCGGCCGGACAGCGCCGAGATGGTCTGCGCGGTCGAGAAGCCCGGGTGAAACAGGAACTGATGGATCTCGTGATCCGACAGCGAGGCACCCGGCGCAACCAGGCCCTGCTCTTCGGCCTTGGCACGGATGCGCGCGGTGTTGAGGCCGCCGCCGTTGTCCCTGACAGTGACGAGGACCTGCGCGCCGGAATGAACCGCCTGCAGCTCGATGCGGCCCTGCTCGGTCTTGCCGGCTGCGGCGCGCGTGGCCGTATCCTCGATGCCGTGATCGATGGCGTTGCGGATCAGGTGCACGAGCGGATCGGCGAGACACTCGATCATGGTCTTGTCGAGCTCGGTATCCTCGCCCACGGTGACGAATTCGACCGGCTTCGAGAGATCACGCGACAGGTCATGCACCAGCCGACGGAAGCGGCCGAACAGCGAACCGATCGGCACCATCCGCGCACCCATCGTGGTGTCGCGCAGACTTGCGGCGAGGCGCTCGATTTCCTCGGCGATCATCTTGATCGAGAGATCCGAGCCGGTGGCCGCCAGTTGCGTCAGACGCGCTTGCGCGATCACCAGCTCGCCAACCCGGTCCATCAGTTCGTCGAGGCGCTGCGCCTGGACGCGAACCGTGGCGATGCTGCGATCGTCGCTGCGCCGCGGCTCTTCGCGCCGCCGCTCGGGCTGCGGCTCCGGCTTGCCCACGGGCACCGTGGCCGTCTCGGCGGGAGGCGCCGCAGCGGGCTCCGTCACCTCTCTGACCGGTGCGGGTAACGGCGTCGGTGCCGCGCGCTCCACGTGCGCCAGCGGTGCGAGCGTCAGCTTCATCTCGTCCTGCACGAACATGAAGACGTCGTCGATCGCGGCCTTGTCGCAATCGCTGTGCAGGGTGACGTCCCATTTCAGGTAGCAATAGTCCGGTTCGAGTTCGTCGAGCGGTGGGACACCGTCGGTGAGCGGAACGACGAAGCAGGATCCGAGCTTGCAGAGATCCTCCAGCAGATCGAGCGGGTTCGACCCGTTGCGCAGGATGTGGGAATCGAACTCCAGCCGGAGCTGCCAGCCCGCGGATTTTTCGGGCGGTGGCGGCGGAGCGAGGGGGCGCGGCTCCGCGGCGGCGATCGGCGCGGGACCGCCGACGAAGCGCCGGAGATCGTCAAGGATGGCCTCGCCGATGATCGGATCGGCGGCTTCCGGCGTCTCGATCAGGGAACGGATGTAATCCTTCGCGGCCAGCGCGACCGAGATCAGTTCCTGCGTGGGTTTGATCTCGCCCTTGCGGACCCGTTCGAAAGCCGTTTCGAATTCATGGGTGAAGGCTGCGACCTTGTCGAAGCCGAACATCGCACCCGAGCCCTTGATGGTATGCAGGGCGCGAAATGCCGAGTCGACCAGATCCCGGTCATCCGGGCGCAGGCCGAGGTCGAGCAGCGTCGTTTCGAGCGTCTCGAACAGTTCGCTTGCTTCCTGGCGGAACACCTCCGCCGGATCCAGCGCGGTCATGCGCGCACCAGCTTGCCGACGACGGTGAGCAATTGCTCGGGCTTGAACGGCTTGGTGATCCAGGCCGTCGCGCCCGCACTCTTGGCTTCCTGCTTGGTGGCGTCGCTGGACTCGGTCGTGAGGAACACGATCGGAAGCCCGGTCAGCGAGGGCTGCTTGCGCAGCGCCCGGATCATCTCCAGGCCGTTCATGACAGGCATGTTGAGGTCGGTAATCACCATGTCGGGGCGGCTTGCCTGACACTTGGCCAGGCCCTGCGCGCCGTCACCGGCCTCGACCACCTTGTGACCCACGGGCTCCAGCGCGACCTTGATCATCTGGCGAATACTGGGTGAATCGTCGACCGTCAAAATCGTGGCCATTACGCGCAATCTTTCTCTTGATGAAAATGCTGATTGATCATCTCGTCGCTGGCGAAGCCGGCGCGGCGCAACGCGCCTTGAAGCGCCTGTGAGATCGCGGTGAGGACGACCTTGCGTCCCTCGACCCGTCCGCTCCTCGTGGTCGAGAGCAGAAGCTGAATTGAGGTGAGATCGGCCTTGTCGACGCTCGAGCAGTCGATCTCGAGCCGCTCGTGCCGGCGGAACGCGTCGCGGACAAGGTCGTAGACACCGCGGATGGCCGCGATGGTGCAGTCGGCAGGCAGCCGTAGACTATTCGGCGGCTTTTGATCAGGCATGTCGCTCCCTCACATCTTACGACCCAGAGGACCCGCGGCATGCGAACCGGCCCGATCCGATCGAGCCGTAGTTTTCCTGTACGAGCGTATTAAAACTGCTAATTCGCCGCTCCGTACAACTACCGGTTGGAACCATTGCTTGTCCCAGATCAACGACAAGACCCGAATGTCCGCCGGAAAATCTATTGAGGAGGCAAGCGCACGACATCACCGCCGATCGGAATCGCGACGGATGCGCCACGCTCTTGTCAGTCCGAAGGATCCCGAGCTCATGCGATCGCGGCCCGGCGCAGGATCGGGATCACCTGCTCGCCGAACAACTCCACCGCCTGCATGCGCTGCTCGTCGACGGCGCGGCCCAGGATTGCCAGAATATGGCCGGCGCCGCAGCCGCGGCATTGCGCGATGATCTGCTCGGCCACCTGGGCCGGCGTGCCAGCGATGAACTCGTCCGCATGCACCGAAAAGCCGCTTCCCGACTTTGGCGCATCAAGAAGCGAGGTGGACTGCTGACGCACGCGCGGATCACCCGCAAGCACTTTTTGGGCGATCTCCCGCGCGATCTGCGATCGCTCGCGCGCCTCCGCTTCGCTCGGCGCAACCGAAACGTTGCGGCGAATGGCGAGGTGGTCCGGGCTGCAGACAATGCCGAGCCGGTCGGCCTCGCCACGATAGGCATCGAAAATCTCCCTGATGCGCGCGACGGATTCGAAGGCGGTGCAGATCCTGGACCGGCGTGCCGCAGATTTGATGGCCGAGGCGGTGCTGACGACCGTCGTCCATTTGGGAGGCGATGGCTGCAGCGGGCGCGGCACGATGCGGAGATTGTCGAAATTGTAATAGCGCCCGTGATGCGAGATCACCGGCTCGGCGAGCCAGGCGTCGAGGATGTCCAGGGTCTCATTGAAGCGGTCCCGGCTTTCCTCGGACCCCATGCCGGTCTGAATCAGCTCCTGCGGCACGCCACTGGCACAGCCGATCTCCAGCCGTCCCGTGGTCAGGTGATCGAGCATGCCGATCTCCTCGAGGACGCGCCAGGGCTGGTACAGCGGGAGCACCACGCCCATGGTGCCGAGGCGCAGCCGCCTGGTCGAATGGGCGATCGCGGCGATCAGCAGATTCGGCGACGGACTGTAGGACAGCCCGAAATGGTGCTCGCTGAAGAAGATGCCTTCGAACCCGAGCACTTCCATCCGTTTCCAGAGCGCGATGCCGTTGTCAAACACAGCCGTCGCGGTCGGTCCCGCCACCTCCCCGCTCTCGGCGGCCGGAGCATACAGGAAGTCGAAACTCCAAGGCTTGATCATGTGTTTCCTCGTGACAAGCTCGCTTGCTTGTTGCGGTCTGGTTCAGCCGTGCAGTCGCGATTTGAAGGTTTCCCGGGCAAAGCCGAGCGCGATCACTGCCGCAAGTGCGAGCGCGACGTAGTATCCGGTGATCGCGTAAATCGTGCCGGTCCTGGCAAAGAGGCTGGTGGCCACGAGCGGCGCGATCCCGCCGCCAAGCACCACACCGAACTGTTTTCCGATCGAAACGCCGGTGAAGCGAACGCGCGTCGGGAACAGTTCAGGGAAATAGCTCCCTTCGGTCGAGAACATCAGCGGATGAATGACTCCCGCGGCAAGCATGACCGCAAGCGTAACCAAGAGGGGATCGCGGCTCGCCAGCACATTGTAGAAGGCAAACATCGATGCTGCGGCGATGACCACGCCGGCGAGGAAGAGGCGCTTGCGTCCGATGCGGTCGGACCAGGCGCCGATCAGGGGCATGGCCACGAGGGCCAGGAGATTGGCGAGCAGCACGGCTTGCGTGATGACGTCCTTCGCAACACCGAGCTGGCGGGTCGCAAACGAGATCGTGAAGATCGCCGTCAGATAGAAATACGACGTTTGCGCCATTTCGGCGAACAGGACGATGACGATCGAACGCCAGTACGTCCTGACGGCTTCAACGGCAGGTACCGCCGCGACCTCCGGCGCCGCGCGAAAGACCGCGCTCTCTTCGATACCCAGGCGCATGTACAGGCCGACCGCAACGAGCAGCGCGCTGACCAGGAACGGAACGCGCCAGCCCCAGGACAAGAGGTCCGCCTCCGGCAAACGCGAAATCACCAGCGCCGCAAACGAGGCGAGCACCACACCGAGCGGACCCGCAGCCTGGATCACCGCCGCCGAGAAGCCGCGCTTGTCACCCGGAGATGTTTCGATCGCCATGAGACCCGCCGCAGTCGCCTCGCCGCCGAGCGCAAAGCCCTGAATGAAGCGCAGCAGAACGAGCGCGACGGTTGCGACGACTCCGACACCGCCATAGGTCGGCAACAGCCCGATTCCCATGGTCGCCAGGCCCATCAGCAGCAGCGTCCACAACAGGACGGATTTGCGCCCGGTGCGATCGCCGAAATGGCCGAACACGACCCCGCCCAGCGGGCGAGCGAAGAAGCCGACGGCAAAGGTCGCGAACACGGCAAGCGTTGCGGTCAATGAATCGAATTTCGGGAAGAAGAGCTGGTCGAACACCAGCGGCGCGATCAGGCCGTAGATGAAGAAATCGTACCATTCGATCGCCGTGCCGACGGTGCCCGGCAACCAGAATGCGCCGCCGCGCGCTCGGTGTCGGGCCGACATCAGAAATGGCACCGTCCTGGTAGTCCTGAAGACTCCTGATAGCCAATTTTCCCTCCTCGATCGTCATTATCGTTAATTGTTGGGCATCCGCCCCCGCTCCCTTCGGGCAGGCGCGGATGCCGATCTCTTCTAGCTCGCCAGGCGCGCGCGATCGCTCACCGCGTGCCCGAGCGCGCAAGCGAGCACGCGCCCGAACGCGCCCGCCTGTGCGGCGCTGCCGCGCCAGGCGACGACCTGGTCGGGACGGATCAGTACGAGGTCGGCCTCGTAGAGATCGCGCAGGTCAGTGGGCAGCATGACGATCTTGAGATCGACCCCGAGCGTCCGCGCCGCGTCGCGCATGGACGCCACGTCGGGCGCGGTCTGATCAAATTGCAGCAGCGTCCATTCAAAGCCGAACAGGTCATAGAGCGACACGCCGTCCTCCGGCCAAAGCGGTCCGTCCAGCCACGCATGTGGCGCACGACCGCCGGGGCAGGCGCTTGGCACATAGACGTTTGCAGCATCGGGTGGCGGCGTACTGCCATCGGAAACGATGATCGGCGAACCGTCGTAGCGTCCACCGAACGTAATGCCGGGGATGTTGAATTCGCGCCTTGCATGATGATCGAGATAGGCGCCCGCAAGGCGCCGCGCCTGGTCGCCCGCTTCGGTGTCGTCCTCGATGTCGGCCGGGGCCGCATAGAGGCCGAGCGAGTCGGCAAAACCGCGCGCATATTCGGTGTTGCGCAGCGCCACCGGCCGGCGTTCGATCTCGTAGCTGTCGAGCAGCGCCGCCGGACTCCTGCCCTTGACGACGCTGGCGAGCTTCCAGCCGAGATTGACCGCGTCCTCGATCGCGGTGTTGTAGCCAAGCCCACCCGTCGGGGTGAACAGGTGGGCGGCATCTCCGCCGAGAAAGATTCGTCCGCGCTGCATGGCATCCGCGACCAGCGCATGACCGGCGGTCCAGGTCAGATGGGAAAGTACCTCGCAGTCGATCGGAGCGCCGCAGGCGCGCTGGAACGCGGCCCGTGCCTCATCGATGGTGATCGCGCTCTCGTCCTCGCCGGGCCGCAGCTGGGTGTGGAATGCGAACTCGTCGCGGCCATTCACTGTGGCCATGAAGGCTCGGCGGTCGCGATTGAAACAGTTGTACATCCACGCTTTCGGATGCGGGACGCTCGCGTAGAAGTCGGGTGCGCGCAGGTAGACCGCCAGCATCCGGCCGCCCATGAAATCGCGCTGCGTCCCGGTCAGGCCGCCATAGGAAATGCCGAGCCATTGCCGAACCAGCGAACGCGGACCGTCGGCGCCGACCAGAAAGCCGGCGTTGACGGTAACGCGGCGACCGTCTCCGACCCGCTCGATCTCGGCGGTCAGGCCATCCTCGCGCTCTACGAAGTCGAGCAGGCGATAACCATAGTGAAGCCCGATTCCGGGAAGCCGTTCAGCATGCCCGCGCAACACTGCCTCGACGAATTTCTGCGAGACCCGATGCGGCAGCTCCGCGGCGCTCCACGACCCTGATAGTCCCTTGATGAGCTGTCTTGCGTTCGCCGAAGACGGCAACTGAAAACGCGCCAGCTCGTAACCGGTATAGCGGGTGAAGTAGGCGACGTCGGTCGGATAGTCGGCGGGCAAGCCGGCCTGCCTGATCTCGTCGGCAAAACCCAGCCGCCGATAATGCTCCATCGAGCGCGCCTGAGTCGCGTTGGCCTGCGGATTGAACGCCGTCCCGGGCTTCTCATCGATCATGATGGCGGAAACGCCGCGTCGACCGAGCTCGTTCGCCAGCATCAGCCCGCAGGGCCCGCCGCCCACGATCAGCACCGAGGTCGTCAGGCGCATGTCCAAGACGTCCCTTCCTCCCTATGTTTTGCGGCATGGTAAGGACGCCTGACGATATAGTCAAGTTACCTGACTATTCGTGTTCATGCAGGCTGTCGAATCTGGCGCCATACACTGTCAGCCCCCTGACGATCGCGTCCATCGTCGGCTTGCCGAGCTCGGCACGCATTTCCTGCTCGGCCAGATCGACTGCGTCGCGGAAAGCGTCGAGCCAGGCAAGCCCCGCGGACGTGAACATGACGATGCGCGCGCGTCCGTCGCTGGGATCGGCGACGCGATCCACCAGGCCGAGGTCCACGCATTGATCGACGAGCTCGCCCATCGCCTGCTTGCTCATCGACGCGCGCCGGGCGAGTTCGGTCAGCCTGGTCCCTTCCACATCGAGATTTCGGGTCAGGCTCACATGAGCAATTCGTGTCTCGACATGTCCACTCGCACTCATGAGTTCGAGGACCCGGGCCTCAAAGCGGCGCACCGCGTTATTGAGGAGCCGGCCGATATTGGCGTGCCGCCACGCCGCTCCTGACTTCTTGGTTCTCAAGAGAGATCACATCCCGATCGGTCATTCCAACGAACCATGCAGTTCTAACACACTTGTGAGGATGTTTCTCAGCAAGGATGCCGAGCATCGCATTTCAACAATATAGCCCCTCTCGGCCCGATCAGGGACAGATGCGCGGTCGTCTCTTTTGTATCGATCCAGATCGCGCTACGATGTCGATGACCGGTTTCAGGAGTTTAGCGCATGATCGGCTCGTTCACCTTCGAGAATCTACCCTGCCGCGTCATCTTCGGCAGTGGCACGCTGGGCGCCGCGGCCGACGAGATCAAGCGGCTTGGCGGCAAGCGCGCGCTGGTCCTGACCACACCGCAGCAGGAAGCGGAGGGTCGCCGGCTCGGGGCGTCATTGGGCTCGCTGTTCGCCGGGAGCTTTGCGGGCGCCACGATGCATACGCCGGTCGAAGTCACCGAGCAGGCGCTCGCGGCCATGAGGACGTGCGATGCCGACTGCGTCGTCTCGCTCGGCGGCGGATCGACGACGGGATTGGGCAAGGCCCTCGCCTTGCGCACCGGTATCAACCAGCTCTGCATTCCCACCACCTACGCCGGCTCCGAGATGACACCCATCCTCGGCGAGACCAAGGACGGCCTGAAGACCACCGTTCGCAACAATGACGTCCTGCCCGAAACCGTGATCTACGATGTCGAGTTGACCCTCTCCTTGCCGGCAAGCCTGGCCGCGACCTCGGGCATCAACGCGATCGCGCACGCGGTGGAGGCGCTTTATGCGCGCGACCGCAACCCTGTGATCTCGCTGATGGCCGAGGAAGGCATCCGCGCACTGGCGGGTGCATTGCCTTCCATCGTGGCAACGCCGGGCGATCGCGAAGCCCGCGGTCAGGCGCTCTATGGCGCGTGGCTATGTGGCGTCTGTCTGGGCACGGTCGGGATGGCCCTGCATCACAAGCTCTGTCATACGCTCGGCGGCACATTTGACCTGCCCCATGCCGAGACGCACACCATCATCCTTCCCCATGCGGTGGCCTATAACGCGCCGCTCGTACCCGACGCCGTGGAGCGGATCGCCCGCGCGATCGGGGCCAGCGATGCCGCCCAAGGACTCTACGACCTCGCCCGCCGGCTCGATGCAAAGCTTGCGCTGCGCGATATCGGAATGCCCGAGAACGGCATCGACAAGGCGGCCGAGCTTGCGGTGACCAACGCCTACTGGAATCCGCGTCCGCTCGAACGCAACGCCATCCGTGATCTGATAGCACACGCCTGGTCGGGCACGGCGCCGATTGCGACGAGGGTCCCGGCCTGAACTTGTGCAAGGTATCTGTTCTTTTGTCAGAAGCTCTCGCCTTGATCCTTACAGGCGATACCGCCGAGGAATTTCAACAGTCGCGGGAAAATTGCAGCCCGAGACTACGAAAACCAGAGTCAACCGCTTCCTGACTAGGAAGACCATGAATCGTTCCGCTTGATGATGAGACCAAAGATGATATGACGTGCCATCCCATTCGAGGAGAGTAAATTGGCCAAAGCAACAAAGAAGAGACCGACCCGCAAACCATACACCGCAGCCGACGTCAAATTGCTCAAGCAGCATTCGAAGGCAAAGACGCCGGTAACGAAGCTCGCGAAGCTGATGAAGAGATCGGAGGGATCCTTGAGGCAAAAGGCCGGAACGCTCGGCATCGGCCTCGGCCACCAGCGCTAGTGTCCCGAATCCGAAGTTCGTCCGTTTCGCAACAATCTCAGGGCGAACTTCGGATTCGAGGGATGCTTGATATTGGTCTGGTGACCTGATCCAAAGAAACTTGCTGGCCCGCTGCAAAACTGCAACGGGTATCGCAACACCGTGGCGAGTGAGAACTCGAACTGACTGTTCGAGCGTCGTCATCCTGCCGGCATTTGACGACGGCTACGGATTCAGCCTGTCCACCTGAATTTTGCCCGCCTTCATGACCAGGGGAATATGCTCACCCTGGCCGAGCAGGCATGAGACATCGCCAAGCGGATTGCCCTCGACCATCAGCAGGTCGGCCCAGGCCTCGGGCACGATCCGGCCGAGCTTACCTTGCATGCCCAGCACTTCGGCGCCGATCACGGTCGCGCTGGCGATGACCTCGCGGGCGCCCAGGATCTCGGCCCGGATGCGAAACTCTTGGCTCTGCAGGCGTTGTGGGGGACCGAGGAGATCGCTCCCAACCCATCTTCACGCCGGCCTCCTGAAAGGTCTTCAGGGAGCCCAAGCCGGCATCGCGCACGTCGGCGATCTTGGCCACGCTCTCGGCAGGCAGGCCATATTGGGCGCCCTCGCTGGCCAGGGCCTCATAGGTGACGAGAGTCGGGACTGCAAAAACTCCCTTTTCGGCCATCAGGCGTGCAGTGGGAAGATCGATCAGATTGCCGTGCTCGATGGTGCGCACGCCGCAACGCACCGCGCGGCTGATGGCTTCGGCGGTATATGCACCGTGGTTCGGATCGCCGTCGGGAAGACCTCGGCCGTGTAGGCGTAAACATCCGCGTAAGTACCGTTCATGAAAAGCGACAGGCAGATGCCCGCAAGCATGATCTCCTGATCGCTCTGCGCGAACGCGAGCCCAAGCGCGCTCGCGCCGCCAAGCAGCATATAGCAGGGCGATGGTGGCCTGGCGTCCGATGCGCTCGTTGAACCAGGCGGCACTGAAATAGCCCGGCACCTGCGCGCAATAGATCGCCACCAGTGCGCCCGTAAAGCTGCCTCGGAAACGCCGTGCGACGAATTCCGCAAGATATGGCGCAATGATCGCGCTTTCGGCACCGGTGCCCATGCCCGCGACGATGCGCGCGGCGAAGAAAGAGGACCAGTTGTCCACGGCCGCGCTGACCAGCGAAGCCGCGCTATAGAGTGCCAAGGCCCACATCATGACTGCGCGACGGCCGATCAGGTCGCCCAGTGTGCCGGCCAGCAAGGCGCCGAACAGAAAGCCGATGAAGGTGCTGCTGCCGAGCACGCCGATCTGGACGCTCGAAAGACCCCGGGCGGTGCGGAGCACCGGGAAGATGAAGGCCAGCACGGCGGCGTCCCATCGCGTCAAACGTGTAACCCAGGCCGCCCATGAACAGCAGCCGCTTGTGGAAGCCGGCGAACGGAAGCCGCTCGATACGCGCCGAGACCATCGACATGAAACTGCCCCCTTTTCTGGACGGCCCGGCGCGCCGTGCTGCCGCTTTTGGGGGAGCATAGAAAAATCGGTATTATCCTACAAAACTAAAGATCATGATCTGCAATATCTGTTCCCGGCCGGCGCGATAGCAAATCCGGATGAGATCAGATGAGCTAAGAGATGAAAATGCCGGCGGGACGTCGCCACAGATCCTGTGACGCCGAGAGCATCGGCGTCACAGCGCTGCACTCGTACATAATCAAGCGCGAAATCGTAAACGCTGCAATTCCTGTGCAAGCCCTTGCGACACAGGGATTCCGTGACCAGTTGTTGTCGACGAAAATCATCTGGAAAATCCCATGAAAAGGATCGGCTTTCTCTCATTCGGCCATTGGTCGGCGTCGTCCGGGTCGGCGACACGCTCCGCAAGCGATGTCCTGCTGCAATCGATCGACCTCGCGGTCGCGGCGGAGCAATTGGGCGCGGACGGCGCCTACTTTCGCGTTCATCATTTCGCGCAACAGCTCGCGTCGCCTTTTCCCCTGCTGGCCGCGATTGGAGCGCGGACGAAGCGGATCGAGATCGGCACGGGCGTGATCGACATGCGCTACGAAAACCCCTTTTACATGATCGAGGACGCCGGTGCGACGGACCTGATCAGTGGCGGGCGTCTCCAGCTGGGGATCAGCCGCGGCTCGCCCGAGCAGGTGATCGACGGCTGGCGGTACTTCGGCTATGCGCCGGCCGAGGGGAAGAGCGATGCCGACATGGGGCGCCGCCATGCCGAAGTCTTTCTTCAATTGCTGAAGGGCGAAGGCTTTGCCGAGCCCAATCCGCACCCGATGTTTCCCAATCCACCGGGGCTCCTGCGTCTCGAGCCGCATTCGCCGGGCCTCCGCGAACGCATCTGGTGGGGCTCTGCGTCGAACACAACGGCGATCTGGGCTGCGCGGATGGGCATGAACCTGCAGAGTTCTACCCTGAAGGCCGACGAGACCGGTGAGCCGTTCCACGTCCAGCAGGCAAAACAGATCCGGGCCTATCGCGACGCCTGGCTCGATGCCGGGCATTCGCGCGAGCCTCGCGTGTCGGTATCGCGCTCGATCTTCGCGCTGATGAACGATCGCGACCGCACCTATTTCGGTCGCGGCGACAGCGCCGACCAGATCGGGATCATCGACAACATGCGGGCGGTGTTCGGCCGGACCTATGCCGCCGAACCGGACCGACTGATCGACGAGCTCAGGGCGGACGAGGCGATCGCCGAGGCGGATACACTCTTGCTCACGGTCCCGAACCAGCTCGGGGTCGAGTACAATGCGCACGTGATCGAAGCCATTCTCAAGCAAGTGGCGCCCGCGCTAGGCTGGCGATGAACTCGGGCCGCGCATGCACGTTCACACAGCATGGCGGGCATTGAACGAGCCTGGTCCGGCCGGACACCCGCTGCCGTCACCAGCTCAGCGGGGACGCTCCGAGGTGTCGCCAGCGAGTGACAAACACGCTCAGGTCAACTGAAAGCCGTGCGCGAGCGGATCGCGGTCGTCGACGAAAATCGTGTTATGACCGGTGACGCGCGCCCACCCGGCCACGCTCGGCAGGATTGCAGAATATGGGCC
>Ga0070709_10001268_pt1 | contig 13809 bp, 8 predicted proteins | sample LARL51metaG_FD_65449 | JGI IMG/M metagenome (GOLD analysis project Ga0070709, IMG submission 65449) | Corn, switchgrass and miscanthus rhizosphere microbial communities from Kellogg Biological Station, Michigan, USA - LAR L5-1 metaG | ecosystem: Host-associated > Plants > Roots > Rhizosphere ...
GCGCCGCACTGTTCCGTCGAGCGCAGCGAGCAGCGCACGCCAGTGTTCGGCCAGCCGGCGTTGGAACAGCATGAGTTCAAAGCCATGACGTGCGACGTGATCCCTCGGGATCTCGTCCCAGCCGCGATGCTCGACGGTCACGCGGGTCTGATCGCCGACCGCTTCGAAGCCCACGTCGAGCTCGGTCGACTGGCCGGGGGCGAATGTCGCCTGGCGCCATGACAGCGCGAGCCGTTCGCCGGGCCTCCAGATGGTGATGCGGCCGACCTCGAACTCCCCGCCGTTCGGCAGCGCCGCGACCAGCCGTCCGCCTTCGCCCGGCTCGAAACGAAGCTCGCCGTCGCCGCGCGGCGTCAACATGAACAAGGGATTCGGCCGCCACCAGTTGCCGATCTCCGCGGTGAAGGCCTCGAAGGCCCGCAGCGGCGTCGCGTCGACCCGGATCGAGACGATGACCGCGGTCATTTTCGCGTCTTCTCGACATGCGCCTTGAAGCTCGAGAGCTGCGCCGCCCACATCGCTTCGGTGTGGGCGAGCCAGCGCTTCAACTCCGCCATGGCGCCGTCCTTCAGCGCATAGATGCGCACGCGCGCGTCGAACTCGGGATGGGTCTCTTCGACGAGGCCGCTCTGCTTCAACTGGCGCAAATGCCGGCTCATCGCCGGCGCCGGCAGGCCAAGCGCATCGGCGAGCTCGCCTGCCCGGCGCGGCCGCTGGCCGAGCAGTTCTATTGCCTGACGGCGATGCGGGTCGGCGAGCGCCGCAAAGGTCCTGTCGATGCGGGCGCTCAATCGAGCCGCTTCTTGGTGGTGAGACCGCTCGCCTTGTCCCACTGGTCCGGCGTCATCTCCGTCTCGGTCACACCAAAGGTCCAGATGTGGCCCTCCGGGTCGCGGGCGCGATAGGTGCGGTCGCCATAAAACTGCGTCTGCGGCTCCTGCAGGATGTCGGCGCCCGCTGCCCGCGCGCGTTCGCAATGCGCGTCGATGTCATCGCCTTGCGCGAGCTGCACGTGGACGGTCTGCGTGTTCTTGCCGCCAAGCGATTTCGGGCTCTTGTGATCGGCGCTCCACTCGTTGCCGATCATGACGACGGAGTTGCCGAAAGTCATCTCCGAATGTCCGAGATTGCCGTCAGCGTCGAGAATGACGAACAGCGGCTCGAAGCCAAAGGCCGTTTCGAGCCAGCGAAAAGCGGCCTTTGCATCCTGATAGCAGACGGCGCTCGAAAGCCCTTTGGGCCGATAGAGGTCGGTCATGTCGGCGTTCTCCGGCAGTGACGATAAATTACTCCGATACGAAATATTTGTCAATTATTGAAATTATCTGGAAGTCCGCCATCGCATGGTGAAATAAGGTTCGATCAGAGCGGTACGAAAGGTGCGCCACCTCTCCCCGCTTGTGGGCAGGGCTACCGCATACGGCCAGTCAAGCGAGATCATGATCGCCCGGGCCTCATGGTTCGAGACGCCGCGCAACAGCGCGGCTCCTCACCATGAGGGTCTACGGCGCAGAATAGGGCCTCATCCCGAGGAGCATCGCTTGAGCTCGGCGTCGGACAACCGGTCCAGCTGTCCTGCCAGAACGGCCAAGGCCTGGAGGCTCATTGTGGGCGAAGCGATCGACGCGGTGTCCAGATCAGCAGACCCTGGTCCGTTGCACAACTGTGGCGCGCCGTGGCGGCACCGATCCGACTATCCGGCCTGCAGCCGGGACTGAAAGAACCGCACGACGCGGTCGACCGCGTCAGCCGCCATCGGATCCGTATCCGAAAAATCGAAGGCGTGGCCCTTGCCCGGATAGGCGACGAGCTCGACCTCCCCTCCCGCGGCCTTGGCGAGTTTGACCAGCGCCTCGCCCCGCGCAAACGACACGTTGTGATCCGCATCGCCGTGCAACTCAAGCAGAGGCGGCAGATGTTTCACCTGCGGCGCGATCTGCTCCGGCATGCCGCCATACAGCACGGCCAGCGCCGCGATACGGTTGTCACGAGCCGCCGCCACGGCAGCGACGAAGCCGCCGAGCGAGAAGCCGAGCAGACCAAGCCGGCCGCTGCTCTCCGGCCTTTCGAGAATCGCGCTGACGGCGGAGGACACCCGACCGCTCCAGGCGCCAAAACGCTCCGCCTGGTAGGCCTGCCGGGCTTCCGCTGTGGTGAGTTTCTCACGGGCGAGATCATCGGCCGGGCTGTAGTAGCGGATCAGATAGGCATCGATGCCGTGGGCGCTCAGCGCGTTGGCACAGCGCTCATAGGCGCGGGGCTTCAGCTCGACACCGCGTGCGCCGTGCAGAACGACGACGCCGGCGCGCTTCCCCTCTCCCCTGCCGCATAGCGTGTCAGGGCGATATCGCCTTCGCTGGCTGCAACGCTCAGCGTTTCCGGCGTTTGCGCACGTAAGGGACGGCAGGCAGCAACAAGCGCAAGCCCGCCCAAAACGATTCTGCGCCTGATCATTCGCCCGCCCCATTCCCAGGTGAATTTTGAGCTCGCACTTTGCCGAGCTGGCGCAGACGAGTCTCTCGCCAGAGCAACCCGCTCGGCTGCTCCGGTATCACCGTACTACGGCGCGCGCGTTCTGGCCGAGCATAATTTCGGCCTGCGCCTTATGCGAAGCGCCGGAGGCGACCTCGCTCAGCGACCGCGTCGGTGCCGCGACTGTTCTGGAATCCCGATGCAGGTGGTGGTGCCGTCGGTTTCCCGCGCGGACCTGCTGCAGGGAACAGCCTTCACGCTTGCCGTTGAGGCCACTTCGGCGCCTGCATTACCCTGACCGGCGCCGACATTTTGAGGCGACCGGCCGACCGGCGGTGCCGCAACACCTGCGGCCGACGGTGCAGGCGCAGCCGGCGGTGGTGCGACGCCGAGCGACGGCGTGACGGAAGGGGGTGGGGCCGATAACGGCGGCGGAGAGAGTGCAGGACCAGGACCTGCATCCAGGCTCTGTTGCGCAAGGCCGGCGGCCGACGAGCCAATGGCCAGAACCACGACAATCGGGAAAGCTGATATCCGCATGGAAGGCCTCCCTGTGAAGGCCTAAAACTATCCGCTCCATTTGCGGCAGCATTCAGAACTGGCCTTGCGAGCGCCACATTAGACGGGCGACGGCAGCCGGCGTCAGCGGTCCTTGGAGCCCTGCTGCGAGCCTTTGCGGATCACATCCTCATCGCGATCGGTCGTCTTCGGAGGCCGCGGCGATTTCGGCAGTCCCTCCTGTCCTCCATGCTTGCCACCTTGATCCTGATGGCCTTCCAAGTCGTTCTCCCTAGGCAAGGCATCTCTCCATTGCTTCGCGTTTGGATCTGCCCTGCCCCGGCCAGTCAACGCGACGGCGCCAGCCGATGTTCCGTCGCCCCTCTCATGTGGCCAGGAGGTCGCGGACGATGGCTGCCACGGCGCGATAATCGCTTGCCAGAAAATGCGCGCCGGCATTTTTGAGCGCATCCGCATGGCCATCGCGGATGTGTCCTGCCGCGAGCAATCCGATCACCGTGGCGCCGGCCGCCCGCCCTGCGACGACACCCCCGGCACTGTCCTCGATGATGATGCAATCGCGCGGAGACACGGCGATCTTCTCCGCGGCATGCAGGAAAATATCCGGATGAGGCTTGCCGCGCGCGACACTGGAGGCGCTGAAGACACGGCCTTCGAACAACGGTGCCATGCCGAGAACCTCGAGACAGACGGCGAGCCGGTCCGGCGAGGACGAGGAGGCGATGCAGCGCGGCAGATCGGCGAATGCCGCGATGAACCCGCCAACCCCCGCGATCGGCGCCAGACCTTGTCTGAACCGCGTCAGGGTCCGCTCCTGATACGCTTCAGCAAAGGATAGGGGCAGGCTGCGGCCGACCGTCTGCTCGATCGCCGCAATCACGTCGTGAAAGCGCTTGCCCATGTAGTCGCGATAGGCCTCCTCGAGCGTGGTCGGCACGCCGAGCTCCGTCACGACCTCCGCAAGCACCGTGTTGGACAGCACCTCGCTGTCGGCGATGACGCCATCAAAATCGAAGATGATCGCCCGCGTCATGCGCGGACCCACCGGGCATTTTTTCGCGCGGCAGCGGTCGACCCCCCGTGCAAACCCATTCGATTTCCCCAACAACTGCGGCGCAACGCGCCGACGGCGCCCCTCTTAAGCCTATTCAGCTGCGATTGAAAAGCCGGCCTTGACCTTCTGAAGCCGTGGGCCTCTCGCGCGAACGCCTGCCTCATCCCGCCGGCGCGGGCACCGCGGCGACACGCCTCTTGCCGGCGCGGCCCGCGGCGGACGATTGCCGGGCGCGCAGAACTGCGACCGGAAGATCGGCGAAGAGTTGCGCGACCGGCAGCTCGGCTCTGGGAAGTTTTCGCTCCGGTTCGAGATGGTCCGACGTCACCTGAAATCCTGATATCACCAGCGTCGCATCCCATTCAGCGCCGCGCGGCCAATGCACGCCGTTGCCGGTGAGCGGCGCCATGTGCCGTCCCACCGCGACGATGACGGCGTCGCGATCGTAGCGCCGCGCAAAGGCCAGCACGCGGTCGCGATGCGTCCCACGGACTTCGACCGGCAGATAAGCGCCCTGCTGGAACACGGGCGCGAGCCGCGTGCGCAGCGTCAAGAGCTTGCGCGTCAGCGCGAGCTTGATTCGGCCATCCTCCCATTGTTCGGCCAGCGACTGCCAGTCGGGCGCGTCAAGCGCCGCGAGCGCGGCCACGCGCGCATCGAAATCGACCGGATGGCGGTTGTCGGGATCGACCAGCGACAGGTCCCAGAACTCGGTGCCCTGGTAGATGTCGGGGACTCCGGGGACCATGGCTTTCAGCGCCAGTTGCGACAGCGAGTTGAGCGCGCCGAGCAGCGCCACGCGGCGAATGAACACCTCGAACGCCGCAATGAATTCCGGCGATCGGGCGCGGTCGAGAATGGCGCCGACGAACCCGGTCAAGGCGGCCTCATAGGCTTCGTCCGGATTGAGCCAGCTGGTCTCGACCTTGCCCTCGCGCGCGGCCTTGATGGCGTAGGCCTGCATCCGCTCGCTGAAGACGTCGTCGGCGCCCGTGAGCGGCCAGGCGCCGGCCAGGGCCTCGTAGATCAGGTATTCATGCCCGGCCGAGGGCGCGCGCTCGGTGCGGGAGCGGTCGAAATGGCGCTCATTGAGCGCGTGCCACGCCGTCACCGCGTTGCGCCAGTCTTCGGGGATCTCCGACAGCGCCATGATCCGCGCGCGCGCGTCCTCGCCGCGCTTGGTGTCATGGGTCGCGGTCGCCGTCATGCCATGCGGAAAGCTTTTCACGCGCCCGGCCATGCGCTGATGAAAGTCGGCAACCGGCAGGCCTGCGGCTGCCGGATCGCCGCCCACCTCGTTCATCGCAAGCAGCCGCGAATAGCGATAGAAGGCGGTGTCCTCCAGCGATTTCGCCATCATCGGCCCGGTGAACTGCTGCACCTTGAAGGCGAAGCGGCGGACCCGCGGCGCGCTGTAGCCGGTGCGGCCGCGCCCGATCAGATCGAGCGTCAGCGCGTCCTGAAGAAAATCGAGGATGGAGACGTCGGACCCGAACCAGTGCGTGCGCGCCGCCCTGATGGTCTCCCTGATCGTCGCACGGTCCGCCGCGGATGGCCCGGCCGAGGTCACGTAGGTGCGATAGACGGGAAAATGCAGGACGAACAATTCGAGCGCGGCGCGCAGGCGATCGATGGTGTAGTCGCGGGTCGACCAGTGGCCCGCGGCGATGCGCCCGAGCAGACGGGTGAGCACGGTGAATTCGCTCGACAGCAGATTTTCCAGCACGCGCCGCTTGGCCCGCATCAGGATCTCGTCGAAGCCGCGGCTGTTGCCGGTGATCGCGATGCGCGTCTCGTCGAGGACGGTGAGGCCGCGATCGTCGACCAGGACGCGGGTGATGACGTTCAGCCATTCATAGCCGGTGGTGCCCGCGACGCCGGGGAATTTTGGCATCGCCTCGCGATCGGACAGGATCTTTTCCACGACGACATAGAACGGTCGCGCCTGCGGACCGCGCTTGTCGCGGGTCAGGCGCTGCAGCCTCCGGCAGTATTGCGCGGGATCCTGCAGTCCGTCGATGTGATCGATGCGCAGGCCGTGCAGGCGCCGTTCCGCGATCAGCTGCCCGACCAGGCGGTGGGTGGCATCAAACGTGCGCGGATCCTCGACGCGGATGCCCGCGAGATCATTGACATCGAAGAAGCGCCGGTAATTGATCTCGCTGCCGGCGACGCGCCAGAACGCAATGCGATAGTGCTGACGCTCGAGCAGACGATGCAGCGCCAGCACCCTCGCGCGGTCGTCCGGCCGCGGCTGATAGGCGTCAAGACCGCGCGCGATGATCTCGGCGCCGCCGGAGACGGCCGCGACCGCCGCCTTGAACGCGGGCGCCTCGTCACGCGACGGCTCGCGCGGGTCGGGATAGCGGCCCGCGAGGTCGAGCAACTCCCGTCCGGGCGGATCGTTCGACGCGCCGGCGGCCGCCACGACCGTCCTGAGGATCTCGGAATAACGATGCGGCCGGATCGGCAGGCGGTGGTCATAATACCAGGCGGAAAAGCTGCCCTCCGCCGCATCGTATTTCAGCGCGATCTCGCCCTGCTCCAGCGCATCGCCGTAGGGCCGGCCGAGAATCGGCAGCAGCACCCCGCCCTCATGGCGGTATGGCAGCGTCTCCCAGTCGATGTCGAACGAGGCCGCATGGGGCGAGCGCTGCCCCCATTCGAGCACGTCGAGCCACCAGGCGTTGTCGGCACCGCCGACGCCCATGTGATTGGGCACGAAATCGAGGATCAGGCCGAGGTCGGACGCAGCGAGCGCGTCGTTCAGGCGGGCGAACGCGTCGTCGCCTCCGAACTCCGGATTGAGGCAGCCGTGATCGACGATGTCGTAGCCATGGGTCGAACCGGGCCGCGCCTTCAGAAATGGCGACGCGTAGAGATGAGTGATCCCGAGCTGTTTCAGATAGGGAACATATTTCGCCGCGGCATCGAAGCCGAAGGCGGAGGTGAACTGGATCCGATAGGTGGCGAGCGGAATGTCCGTGGGCATTTAAGCGTCCCCAAGCATCCAGTGCACCTGCCAGGGTGTGAGCCGCTCAACGGGCGCACCGCCCCAGATCGGAGCGCCCCGCATCCAGTCATGCGGCCGCGCCGCAGGATCGCCGGAGAGATTGGCGAGCAGGCCGAGCCTGCGATCGCCAAGACGCCAGCGGACCTGCAGCACGTCGCCGCTCCACGATGCCGCGGCCACCATCCGCGCAAGATCTCCGAGATGCGGCACGATGTGCCTGCGCCGCGCGGCAAGGAGATCGCGCACCAATACGAGCCGCTCGCGGTGATCCGGCGCGTCGCGCGCGGTCCAGTCGAGCACAGCCGAGCGGAACGTCGCCTCGGCAAGCGGATCGGGCAAGGCGTCGGCGGCTGCCGCCTTCGCGGCGACCGCCGCGTGGTGCGCCTCGAACTCGCTGCGGCGGCCGCGGCGGACAGCCTCGCCGAGTTCGCCGGAAAAATCGCAGAAGAACGGGAACGGCTGCCGCGCGCCCCACTCCTCGCCCATGAACAGCAGCGGTGGCATCGGCGCCAGCAGAAGAACTGCGAGCGCGGCCGCAACGGCGCCCTTCGGTGCCTGCGTCACCAGGCGATCGCCGAAGGGACGATTGCCGATCTGATCATGGTTCTGCAGAAAATTGACAAAGGCGGTGGGCGGCAGGTGTCTTGTGGAGCCGCCGCGCGCCGCACCGGCACGATGAGAAGATGGCTCGCCCTGATAGGCAAATCCCGAGCGCATCACCCGCGCCAGCAGGCCGCGCAGATCACCGGCATAGTCGCCGTAATAGCCGATGCTCTCACCAGTAAGCAGCACATGCCAGACGTGATGATAGTCGTCGTTCCATTGCGTGCGGTAGCCGCCTCGCGGCGGATCGGTCAGCGGATCGAGCAAAGCCGTTCTGTTATCGTCGTTCTCCAGCACGAGATGGATCGCGCGCCCGCTCGCGGTCGCGAGTTCGCCGACAGCCGCGCTCAGCTCGCGCAGCATCTGCAAACCGCCGGGCTCGACCAGCGCATGGACGGCATCGAGCCGAAGTCCGTCGAAACGGTAGTGATCCAGCCAATGCAGTGCGTTTTCGATCGCAAAGGCACGCACCTGCGGCACGGTGTAGTCGATCGCATCGCCCCAGGGCGTGCGATGCGCGCTGGTGAAGAACGGCTTTGCATAGCGGCCGAGATAGTTTCCCTCGGGGCCGAAGTGATTGTAGACGACGTCGAGGAACACCATCAGACCGCGCACATGCGCCGCATCGATCAGCGCACGCAGATCGTCGGGCCGACCATAGGCGCTGTCCGGCGCGTACCACAGCACGCCGTCATAGCCCCAGTTCCATCGCCCGGGGAAATCGGCCAGCGGCATCAGCTCGATCGCGGTGATCCCGGCGGCTGCGATATTGTCGAGGCGGTCGATGACATCGAGAAAGCGGCCACCCGCGGTGAATGTGCCGACATGCAGCTCGAGGATCACAGCCTCCGCCCAGGGCCGGCCGCGCCAGTCGGCAGCGCGCCAAGCAAAGGCGTGATCGATCACCTCGCTGGCGCCGCCGACATCCGCGCCCTGGAACGCCGAGGCCGGGTCCGGCACATCGAGCTCACCATCGATGCGAAAGCGGTAGCGCGTTCCTGGACCGGCTGATGGCACCGACAGCGTGAACCAGCCCTCCTCCCGCCGCTGCATCGGCCGCGGCTGGTCGATCACCAGATCGACCCGCTCGGCGGATGGCGCCCACAGGCGGAAGGTGACGCCGCCTCGCGGTTCGAGACGCGGCCCGAACTGGCTGATCATGGTCGTGACGTCCCTGCAAACAATTTGACCGACCGCTAGAGCGCCCCCTTCTCTATCGCCATGCGCGAAAAAGAATGAGGCCGCGACGCCCCGCCATCATGGTTGCAACGCACATGGGAACCGGTGGTTCCACGTCGGGGCGATAGCCGCGCGCAAGCAAGGCGCCCTGACGCGATGTCATGCGCAGATCGGAGGCGAGCGCACGGTTCGTCCAGGCCGGACAGCTCAAAATTTCAGGCTAGCAGGCGTGCGCGGCCTGCCGTGGCTGAGAAAATGAGGCGTCTCTTGGTCCTTCAATGCAGCAACAGACGGTCCTTTGCGGCGGCGTATTTCGCGCTGCTGCTCCTGCGGTCGTCGCCATTTCTCGAACGAGGTTGGGCTCAAGGTGGAGAAGAAGAGGTCTTTCAGAATCCGCGGCAACTGCAGCTGGCGACGTACCGGACAGGTCAATAATATGAAGCACGCGATTGGCATCGATGCGCTCGTTACGTCTCCAGGCGCGAATCCCAGGGGTTGTCGTACGCGCGACGTTCACCCGCGTGCTCCCGGCTGGATTGACGATCGTCATCAAATTGTATTTCATCTCTAAGATTGCATATATTCCGTTTGCACTCTAAGGTAATCTTTGAGGCAGTGCTGCGCCGGGCTGCGGCTGGGACCGCGTACCGCAAGAGACGTCATTTCAGGGCTTGCCAGATCGGGAGTGATCCATGTCGCATCACCGGACGATTCAGACCGTTGCTCTCGCCGTGGCGATCGCTGCGGCCTGCGCCAGCACCGCAAGGGCCGACCGGGCCGGTTGCGAGTACCAGGACATCGACGTCGCGCGCTATGGCGAAAAGCCGTTCCGCAATCCGCCCGAGATCGTTTCGACGAATGGTGTGCTGAAAGCGGAACTCGACGTCCAGTACACCGATCCGAACACAGTCAGCATCGGCGGATGCGGCGTCAAGCTCCGGACCTATGGCGGGCGCCTCGTGGGGCCGACGCTACGCGCGAAGCCTGGCGACGTGCTCAACATCCTCTTGTCCAACAAGCTCCCGGTGGAAACGCCCGACCAGGTCAATCAGCAATTCGAGCAGGAGCGGTCGAACGCGCATCTGAGCGTGGTGCCCGCCTCGTTCAACACCACCAACCTGCATACCCACGGCCTGCACGTGTCGCCGGTCGGCAACAGCGACAACGTTATGCTCGCACTGTTGCCGCAGACGCAATTCCCCTTCGAGATCAGGGTGCCGTCGAACCACGCGCCCGGCTCGTTCTGGTATCATGCCCATACGCATGGCTCGACGTCGATCCAGGTCGGCAGCGGCATGGCCGGTGCGCTCATCCTGGAAGACGATGCGTCGAAGATTCCGCCCGCGCTGCGCGAAGCCAACAAGGGCGAGAAGGTCATGATGTTCCAGACCATCCTATACGACACCAATGGCGAGCTGAATCAGATCTCCGCGCTGTTTCCCGATCCCTCGCCCTGTCCAACGCCCAACCCAGGCACCTGGACGTGCAGCAAGCGGCAGATCACCATTAACGGCGATCTGCGGCCGGTGATCACGATGCGACCCGGCGAGGTGCAGCGCTGGCGGCTCGTCGACACCGGCTTCCGCGCCTCGCTTGCAATTCGCCTGGAAGGCCATCCATTGCACGAGATCGCGCTCGACGGCCTCTATCTCGGCCGTGTCGATACCTGGCCCGTCGGGCAGACGATCGAGCTGCAGCCTGGCTATCGCAGTGATGTGCTCGTGCAGGCAAGCAAGACGCCGGGCCGCTACCGGCTGATCAACGGGGCGCTGACGGCCGCGCAATCGTTGCGCGCGGTCGCGCAGGCGGAAGAGGTGTTGGCCATCGTCGATGTGCAGGGCGAACCCGTGGACATGGCGCTGCCGACCAGCGCAGAAATGGCTCCGCTCGCGCCGTTCCCGAACCTCGACCTGAAATCGAAGGCGGTCGGCGTGCAGCAGGTCGTATTCAAGCTCGGACAGGATCGCCCAGGCCAGCGCAACTATTTCCAGATCAACTACGAGGCCTTCGACCCCAACCACGTGCGCAAGGTGGTGTTGAACACCGTCGACCAATGGTCGCTCAGCACGGCAGGCGATCCGGCCGCGAACGACGGCATTCCGCCGCTTCCGCACGTCTTCCATATTCACGTTAATCCGTTCCAGTTCGAACGGCAGGGACCATCCGGCCCGGAGACGGTCTGGAAGGACACCGTCCTGATCCCGCCGGGGAAACAGATCAACGTGTACACCCAGTACACGGACTACATCGGCGCGTTCGTCCTGCACTGTCACATCCTGGATCATGAGGATCTCGGCATGATGGAGGTCGTCGAGGTCGTCAGCCCGGAAGGTTCACAGCCGTTGCGTGCCGTGATGGGCGCGCACCATCACTGACGCGAAAGCACTTCCGACACGAATGCTGGAGCCGCTGGGCAGGCGATTAGATCGTGTCACTGCAATCCACCTCGTCGACGCGAGATGGCAAGCGAGAGCGTCAATCTCAGGGCGCGTGCATGAACATTGCAATTCCAAATAGCGAGTGTATGATCTACGGATTGTCGAAATGAATTTCTTCCATCCGGGGCGGGCGAATACCGGTTTTTGTTCTGTTTGGCTGATTGCAAGGAGTGTGTCTTGACCTCCCTATTCAGCAGGCTTGCGGCAGCATTCATCGCTTTTCTTGGAGTGTCGATCTTCGCATCGATGCTGGCCTTCAAGATCCAGGCTCAAGAATCCCCCGGTGACGAACCGCGGTACACGTCGGACGGACAGCTGATGCTGCCCACGGGCGTCGAGACCTGGGTGTTCGTCGGGTCCAACCTTGGATTGTCCTACAGGCAGGACCTGGCCGCGATGACCACGCGCGAAGCCGCGCGCGCAAATCCGCAGCAATTCCACAACGTGTACATTTCAAGGAGCGCATATTCCTCCTTCCTGGCGAACGGCAGCTTTCCGGACAAAACCGTCCTGGTGATGAAAATCTTTGCGGCTAGCGGCGCGGAGCCCAAGAATATCCTGGCAAACGGCGTCTTCAACGGAACGCGAGCCGGCGTAGAGGTCGCCGTGAAGAATATGAACCGTCCCGACGGCAAGACGACGCCGTGGGCATATTACGAATTCACCGATCCATCGGATCCAACCAAGACGCTGCCGACAGCGAGCGCCTTCCCCGATCAAGCCTGCGAAAGCTGCCATCGTGCGCACGCGAGCCTGGATAACGTGTGGGTCCAATTCTATCCGACGCTGAGAGACAGGAAATAGATCAAAGGAGCGGGGCCATGACGGCAGCCTTCCGGGATTCGTACCCAAGCACCCGGTCGGTTTCTTCGGACCCGACGGCCCGATCGGTCAGATGCCGCCGGTCGAACGAAGTTCACCTCCGATCAGATCACGTCCGTCGCGAACTGGATCGACGCCGGTTGTCCGGAGCTGAACCCGACGACGTAGCTCACGTCGCGCTCATGCCCTCGCCCGTGAAGCCGGACTGGCTCGTGACAGCCGCGGCCCTCGCCGGCACCGCCCTGAACTTCATGTTTGAACCCCTTGCTTGGGGAATGGGCGTGAATGGGCACCACCAGACGGCTATTCCGCCGCGAGCTTCTGTTCAGGCTGCGGCGACCATTGCACGGCGCGATTTCGTCCCTCGGCCTTGGCCTGATACAGCGCCTGGTCGGCCGCACGCAGCAATGCGTCGATGCCTGACATGCTGAGGGTCGCCTCCGCGACGCCGATGCTGATCGTGAGCTTGAACTGAACCTTGTGGACGTGGAGGACATGAGCGGCCACGGCTTCGCGCAGCCGCTCCGCCACGATCATCGCCTGCGCCTGATCGGTCTCGGGCAGCAGCATCACGAACTCCTCGCCGCCGAACCGGCCGACGACATCAGAGGCCCGCCGGCCTTGCTTGCAGGCATCGGCAACCGAGACGATCGCCTCGTCGCCGACGGCATGCCCGTAGCGATCATTGACCGACTTGAAATGATCGATGTCGATCGCGAGCACCGAGAGCGGCCGCTGGTAGCGCTGGAACCGGCTCCATTCTGCTTCGGCCAGACTGAGGAAATGCCGGCGGTTGAAGAGGCGAGTCATCGAGTCTGTCGTGGCCAGCTTTTCGAGCATCTCCGCATTGCGGATGAGGTCGGTGACGTCGCAATAGGTCAGCATGCGGCCGCCACTCGCGGTGACGGAACAATGGATCCGCATGGTCCGGCCGTCAGCGATCCATAGATCGCGCACCGCCGGGTTGGCTGATCGAACCTCCTCCACACGCGCTGCCAGGAACTCCTGTACATCCCCGTGCGCCACGGGATACGCGCCCGGATGCGGCAGGTTGGCGATCAGCTCGGCGTAGGTCGGATGTCGTGCTGCCTCTTCCTTGCTGACACCCCAGTACCGCCGCAGCTTCTGGTTCAGGAATTGAACCTTGAGGTCGGAGTCGAGCAGCAGCACGCCGTCGTTGAGGTTGTCGAGCGCGGCATGCAGCAGTGCGAGCTCGTCGGAATGACGGACGATGTCGGTGACATAGGCGTAGCTCAGCATCCGCCCGCCGTTCGGCAGCACGGCGCATTGGATGCGCAGGACCTCGCCGTTGGTCGTGCGCACATCGCGCGGCGTGGTGTCGCCGTCGCGGACCTGGCGGATGCGCCCGGCGACGTAGGCGTCCATGTCGGCCGATGCGATCTCATAGGCGCCGGTGTCGCGACCATGATACATCAGCGCGACGAAGGACGGCTTGCTGTCGGCCATCTGGTCCGACAGCGCCCAGATCCGGCGAAACTCGCGATTGATGAACTGGGCGCGGAGGTCGGCGTCGAGCAGGATGACACCCATCCTGATTTCGTCCAGCGCGGACTTCAGCGCGAGCATCTGGCCACGCAACAGCTGGTCCGCTGCTCGGCGCTCGGGCATCGCGGGACGGCGCATCGCGTCGTCCTCCACCGCCTCGCCGAGCTCGAACTCGAGACCGAGCTCCTCGCCGGATTGCCAGA
>Ga0070709_10001270_pt1 | contig 13791 bp, 9 predicted proteins | sample LARL51metaG_FD_65449 | JGI IMG/M metagenome (GOLD analysis project Ga0070709, IMG submission 65449) | Corn, switchgrass and miscanthus rhizosphere microbial communities from Kellogg Biological Station, Michigan, USA - LAR L5-1 metaG | ecosystem: Host-associated > Plants > Roots > Rhizosphere ...
GTTGAAGGATTTTTCTAACAAGAACTTTAAAAGAATAACAAGTATGAAACACCGAACTAGGTCACTCTATACATCTGATGTCTTTTTAAGAGCATATTTATAATGTGGGATGCTGCACATCTATGTTAGAGGGATTTTCCGATATAATTATACTTGGCGTTTCAAGAATCCGTTACTATCCTATGCGTTAAGACTTGTCGGCTATAGACTGAATCAAATACATTGGATCACATCCATCAATTGCTACTATCTAAAGATATCATAATTTGTTCTGTCGCCAGATTGTTTCTGAGCTAACGAATCCATGAGTACTGATAGTTTTAGCGTTTATTGAGCTCATTAACGATGTCTTATACACACATTGTTAGTTTGGTTGGTAACTGGAAAATGAGCAGGCGTTCCCTCTCCCAACAATGCCCTTCAGGTCTCTCTTAAGTAACGCATTATCTCAATTTATAAGGCATGAAAATAGCATTGACCAGGGTTGAGTGATCCAATAAATATTTAGATATTTGCCTTTAGTACATAATTGAAAAGAGATTTCACTATACAATTGCAACATGTAGCATCCACAGGCTTTCAGATTAAAAATGAGCGCATTATATTTATTCTCTGTTTGAGAATACACAGGGGCGAAAAATCAACTATAGCGTTAATGTATATATAATAATAGTCCTAATTTGAGATAATGAAAAAAAGAGCTCGTGTTTCTCCTGTAATTAAGACGGCTATTTTTGTATCTGTAATTGTGTTCTTAATTGGTTTCTCGTATAATAATACTAATCCGAGTTATGGTCGGATTGATAGTCCTGCTAGTAATAGTGGTGCGAATACGAAAAATAATAGTAGTATAATTTACTCAAATATTACGAAACAGACTGGACAATCTGAACCTTCTGCAAGTCCTACTATAGGGTCTACATTAGGACCTAACATGCCATCGTTACCAAAGTTCAATAGTAATACTATTAACAAAACTTCATCCCAGTCAACAAACATCTCTGAATCAGAGAACCATGTTCAAAATAATATACCTGGAATTCAGAGTGGAGAAGGTCAGGAAATTGATATAGGGGAAGAGGAAGAACAAGCTCTAAATCCTTCACAAGTTCAATCACTTAAGGCAAATTTGGTTGTTCCGGACAGCTCTCCTTTTAAAAGTGACCAATGTACTCCTTCCGGTAGCCTTGAAAAATTTGTACCAAATCCTTTCATGAAGGATCTTAATACAACACGTTTTATTGTTGGAAATTGCATTATAGTGACCGGGAAGGTGACATGGACTCATTATATTAATACAGATGGCGACGCAAACTTTAATCTAAAACCTGATAGTAAATACTTCTCGCTTCTGACACCCGTAAACATGAATAGTCAGAAATTAAAGGGTGCACTACATGTGGAAGTAGTTTGCCAAGGCAAGAATACATCGACCGATCCAGTTAAGAAAAATCAATGCAAAGATCCTAAATATAATGGTCCTGACTTCAAGGGTGTATTGCCAACAGTTGGGCAGCATGTAGAAGTAACAGGCATTTATGTAATTGATGTACGAGAAGGAGGACATGCAGAGTTGCATCCGGCATACCATATTAAGTCAATTTCATAATGTGAGCGCCCTCTCACTCTATAGAGTGTCTTCATAGCTATTTAATTTCTCAGGTAGAAGATCTTACAGAACTAGAGACGCACCAAAGTTTTTTTGGGAGATATCTTAGTGATAAAGAGTCTAGATGTCAATTGAGTAATAATACTAACATTAAAAATTGCTAAATATACATACCTGGTGGATTTTTATCTCTCTCTTTGGATACTGTATGTGCTATTACTAGTTTTGATTTTAAATTGCGCGCCTATTTGATTTTAGTATGATAAGATACAAAATTCTGTCATTGCTGAAGGAGATTTCCGTAATTTTCTGCATTACATCGTTATGATGGATCATTTGGAACACAAACAGCAGTTTACTTAGGTCCATCAGTTCATCATTAAAGGTATTGGTTGAACAACAGTATTCCACCTACTATAAGTTAAAAATTTCATAGGCCTACTGATAACGGGGGTATAAGTCTTTAGACTTGGCAATTCGATAAAAGATAGCAACTTTCAGCCAGTACACAAGTTTAATCCTTAGTCTTTATAATATCATAAAGATCTTAGTTAGGAATTTAACTATATATTATAACCCGGATATAGCAATATATTCCCGTTTTGATATAGCATCTCGTGCTGTTGAGAGGTCACAAGTTTACACTATCCAAAAATGCTTACCCACCAAGTGGTGACCAGCCAAATGCTATTAATACCCTAGCTAGGGGTGTATCAGAAAGGCGCGGCTGTCAAACCTTACTTGGTGTTACAGGTAGTGGCAAGACTTTTACTGTTGCCAACGTAATTGCTCGGTCTAACCAGAATGCCCTCGTCATTTCTCACAACAAGACGTTAGCTGCTCAGCTATATACGGAGTTTAAGGAATTTTTTCCTCATGACAACGTTGGCTACTTTGTTAGCTTTTACGATTACTATCAGCCTGAAAGTTACATACCCCAAAGTGATACCTATATTGAAAAAGAGACCGAAATAAATGAAAGAATAGAGAAAATGAGACTAGAGGCCACCGCAATGATAATGTCTGGGGAACCTACCATTATCGTCGCTACAGTCTCTTGCATTTATTCGCTTGGCTCTCCTGCTGAATGGGACGCATCTGCGTTGCGATTGGAAGTTGGTACTGATATGACACGATCAAAGATCATTCAGCAACTGATTAATGCTCGGTATGAACGAAATGATGTCGCCCCAGCACAGGGTGCCTTCAGGTCGCGCGGAGATACTATTGACATATTTCCAGGATATACTAAAGATATGATCCGAATTTCACTCTTTGACGACGAAATAGAAAGGATTTCTATCAATGATCCGCTAACTTTAAACCGAATTAAAGAATTAGATACGATCAAGGTATTCCCAGCAAAGCACTATATTATCGATGATCAATCTCGTAAAGTCGCAGTTGAATCTATTAAGCGTGAACTTGAAGAATGGGTTCCTGAACTGCCAACTGAACTGGAAAAGCAGAGGATAAGGTCTCGAGTTGGCTATGACCTAGAAATGATTCAAGAGTTGGGTTATTGTTCAGGTATAGAGAACTACTCTAGACACTTTGATGGTAGGCTACCAGGCTGTCCACCTTACTGTTTACTTGATTTTTTTGGTGAGGATTTCCTTCTTATAATCGACGAGTCACATGTAACCATCCCTCAGATACACGGTATGTATAATGGGGACTATACTCGCAAGAAAAATCTGGTAGATTATGGTTTTAGGTTGCCCAGCGCTTTTGATAATAGGCCTCTAAAATTCGAAGAATTTGAAAAATATCTGAAAAATGTTATATTTGTATCAGCAACGCCAGGAAACTATGAGACGGCAAAGAGCTATCAAGTCATAGAACAAGTGGTTCGACCGACGGGACTAGTTGATCCCCAGATAATTCTTAAACCCGCTACTGATCAAATAGATGATCTTATTAGTGAAATAAAGTCTAGAACTGTAAAAAAGCAGCGAATTCTTGTTACTACTCTAACGAAGAGAATGGCTGAGGATCTGGCTGACTATCTATCGAAAAATGATATACGCGTACGATATCTTCATTCAGAGATACAAAATCTAGAGAGAACAGAGCTGATACGACAATTACGCTTGGGTAAATTTGATGTCTTGGTAGGGATAAACCTATTGAGAGAGGGGTTAGATATTCCAGAAGTCTCCATGGTGGCAATCATGGATGCCGACAAAGAGGGATTTCTTCGGAACTTTACTAGCCTAATTCAGACTTTCGGACGAGCTGCAAGAAACATCGATGGGACAGTAATTTTGTATGCAAATCATGTTACCAAGTCAATGAGCTCAGCCGTTGCCGAATCAAATCGGAGAAGGAGTAAGCAGATTCAATATAATCTGGCAAATAAAATTAGTCCTAAATCTGTGATTAAGCCTGTTGCTGAAAATGGGAACGGAGAGGTCAATTTTATGGCTAGTCTGAAATCGATGTCTAGAACCGATTTGCTAAAACTTGCATCAGACACAGAAGGACATATGAAAAAATTTGCTGAAGATTTAGATTTTGAAATGGCCATAGAAACTAGAGAGAAGTTATCAAAGATACGAAACATTCTAGGGCAATATTCGATGCCTGAGGTGTCATAGTTGTTGCACGACAAGATCGTTATTAGAGGTGCAAGACAGCATAATCTAAAAAATGTTAATGTTGAGATCCCGAAAAATCGACTCGTCGTAATATCTGGATTGTCTGGTTCCGGGAAATCTACTCTTGCATTTGATACTATCTACGCCGAAGGCCAAAGGAGATACGTGGAATCACTTTCAGCTTATGCAAGACAATTTCTGGAGCTAATGGAGAAGCCCGATGTAGATCACATCGATGGATTGTCTCCGGCAATATCGATCCAGCAGAGAAGCGGTAGCAAGAATCCGAGATCGACTGTAGGGACTGCTACAGAAATATATGATTATCTCAGACTCCTCTACTCCAGAATCGGCATCCCATACTGTCCTAAGTGCGGAAAAAAGATAGGAAGCCAGTCAGTAGAGGCGATAGTAGAGTCTATCATTCAAGAATGCGAAGGAAAAAAAATCCTAATATTAGCACCTATAGTTCAGGAAAAGAAGGGTACATATGAGAAGCTCTTTAAAGATCTAAGAACAAATGGATTTTCTAGGGTTCGACTAGACGGTGAAGTGATAAATCTCGATGAAGAAGAAAAGTCGATTTATCCGCGTCTTGATAAGCATAAAAAGCATTCGATTTCCGCCGTGATCGATAGAGTTACACCGTCTTTAGAAGAGAAAAGTAGAGTGTTTGAATCTGTCCAGACTGGTTTGAAAGTAGGAAATGGCTTAGTTATTGCTTCCCTTGAAAATAATGACTTTCTTTACTCTCAACGAAATGCCTGTCCTGATTGTGGAATCAGTATTAGCGAGTTAGAACCTCGTACATTTTCCTTTAATTCTCCTTTTGGAGCCTGTCCAGAATGCAATGGCCTTGGCATAAGGATAGAATTTGACCCTGACTTGATTATCTCCGATAAGTCAAAAAGTATCCTGCAAGGTGCTATCAGGCCATGGTCAGGTCATTTTTTTACATTTAAGTCTTCTATGCTTAAAGACGTAGGAAAAAGGTTTGGATTTGACCTGAATACGCCAATTTCACGCATGACTGAAACACAGATTAGAACAATTCTTTATGGTACCCAGGAGAATATCCACTACAGATATCAATCAAAATATTCGGATACCAGGTGGGAATATAAAGGATCATTTGAGGGAGTTATTCCAAATTTGGATCGCTTGTACAGACAGACAGAATCAGAATCAAAACGCGAGGAACTATTGCAGTTTATGCGCGAACTACCATGTGACAGTTGCAATGGTACTCGTCTTAGAGAAGAGGCTCGGGCGGTGAAGATACAGAATAGATCGATTATGCAAATATGCGACCTTTCTATCGAATCATGCTACAAATTCTTCAGGTCAATTGACCTATCGGAAACCGAGAAGTTTATCGCCAAAAACATTCTAAAAGAAATAACATCCAGACTAGAATTCCTCTTAAACGTAGGGCTTGAATATCTAACTCTAAATCGGAGAACATCATCGCTTTCTGGGGGTGAGTCTCAGAGGATCCGGCTCGCAACTCAAATAGGATCGAACTTGACAGGTGTCTTATACGTGCTAGACGAGCCCACAATTGGGTTACATCAGCGGGACAATAAAAAATTGATTTACACATTAAAGAAACTACGGGATTTGGATAATACATTATTGGTTGTAGAACACGATGAGGAAGTAATGAGAAGTGCAGATTGGATACTGGACATAGGTCCTGGGGCAGGCGTACATGGAGGTCGAATTGTGGCACAAGGGACGGTAGAAGATATTATGCGAAATAAAGATTCTATCACAGGTGCCTTCTTGAGAAAGGATAAACTAGTATCCAATCCAAGACACACGAGGAGAAAAACTGAGAAATGGATCGTTGTCAAAGGAGCAAGGGAAAATAATTTAAAATCTATTACAGTGGGTTTTCCTCTTGGATGCATGACTGTTGTAACGGGCGTTTCTGGATCTGGTAAGTCTAGTCTTGTCAACGAAGTGTTATTCAAATCGTTATTAAATCAATTTTCTGACAAAACTCGTAAAATCAATCATGATGGGATCAGTGGTCTTGAGCTCGTCGACAGGGTGATAGGAATTGATCAGTCACCAATTGGTCGTACGCCTAGATCAAATCCTTCAACATATGTTAATGCTTTTACTCCAATTAGGGAAGTATTTTCAAAAACACCACAGGCTAGGGCCATGGGATATAAACCTGGCAGATTTTCATTTAATGTTTCTGATGGGAGATGTGAGACATGCGAAGGTGCAGGAGTAAAGAGGATAGAAATGCAATTCTTACCAGACGTCTATGTTACATGCGACATTTGCAAAGGAAAGCGATACAACTCTGAGACATTAAATATCAAATACAAAAACAAAACAATCTCGGATATACTAGACATGACAGTTGAGGAGGCACTGGCATTTTTTAATAATATTTATACGATAGAACGAAAATTGCGTACACTAAATGAGGTCGGGTTAGGATATTTGAAGCTTGGCCAGCCGGCTACTACTCTATCCGGAGGTGAAGCTCAGAGAATTAAGCTTGCTGCAGAGTTATCCAAGAGAGGCACAGGAAAAACCGTCTATATCCTTGATGAACCTACTACAGGACTACATTTTGTTGATGTTCAAAAGTTATTAGTTGTTCTAAATAGACTAGTAGAAAAGGGAAATGCTGTTATCATAATTGAACATAATTTAGACGTGATAGCTAGTGCAGATTGGATAATTGACCTAGGACCTGAAGGTGGCGATAACGGAGGTAGAGTAGTAGCTACCTCAACTCCTGAAGGACTAGCGTCCAATGATGCGAGCACAACTGGATTCTACTTGAGATCAAAACTGTTGTTAAATAAGACCGTTAATGCAGGTGGAAATACATAAGCAATTCTGTGCAAGTCACTCCGAGATTGAAACAGATCCCGCAAGCTCCCGGAGTATATCTAATGAAAGAAAAAGGCGGGAGAGTTATTTATATTGGTAAAGCCAAAAATCTGAAAAAACGAGTTAGCTCCTACTTTGTTGAGAAAAAAGAAATATTTTGGAAAACCTCGAGACTAGTCTCTAAGGTGGAGGATGTAGATTATATTGTTACGGACAACGAGGCTGAGGCATTTCTTTTGGAGTCTAATCTCATAAAAAGATATAGACCGCTTTTTAATATTGAGCTCAAGGACCAACAGCGGTATGCCTATCTTAAGATAACAAATGAGAAGTTTCCTCGTCTTTTAGTTGCTAGGCGCAACAGGAATGGAAAATTCTATGGAGAAGGAGGAGAAATATATGGTCCATTAGTCCACGGTGGTTCTAAATTCCTCAGCGTAGGACTGTTAAGAAAATTATTTAAGATCAGAGTCTGTAACAAATTGCCTAAAAGTCCATGTCTTGAGTTTTTTATAAAAAATTGTGATGCACCATGTATAAACAATGTTACTTCGGTTGAATATGACAAAAATGTTCAAATATTACGGAATATACTGAGCGGAAAAGAAGGGATTGAAGGTTTTGTAAGCGATATGAAATCCCAAATGAGTATTGCGTCTCGCCAAGAACAGTACGAGAGGGCAAAAGAAATCCGCGACCTGCTACAGAAACTGGATAATCTTCAAATAAAGCAGAAAGTAGAAGCGGTGCAATATACAAATCGAGAAGAAGAATATGTTGGCATACGAAACCAACTCGAAGATGGTATTGCTTACGTCATGATGTTCAGAAGATCCCGGGGTGTTATTAGCGACAAAAAATGGTTTGAGTTTGAGCTTGTTGGAGATAACTCGTTGGATTCATTCCTGTTTCAGTATTACTCCACTGCAAAAGTGATACCTGCTTATATATACGTAAGCGAGGATGTTGAATCAAGATCAGTTTTAGAATCTTCTCTTAGAGAAACTGCAGGTCACAAAGTGACTATATTAAAGATTAACCCACATTCTAGTTCTGTAAAAGGACAGTTAATGGATCTTATACTAAAGAATATTGATCTTCGTATTCAGAACAAATCTGATCCAGGTGTTTCTGAATTAAGGACTGCTCTTAATTTATCCAACGTGCCCAACATTATAGATTGCTTCGACATATCAAACTTTGGGACTTCGTATGCAGTTGGTGCATGTTCTAGACTAGTAAACGGCAGACCCTACAAAGCTGGATATAGACGGTTTAAGATTAAGCTTGGTGTCGCTCAGAACGACGTTGCCATGATTTATGAAATTGTTACCAGAAGATATTCTCGCGTAGTAGATCAAATGGATAACCAAGATCAACTACCTGATCTAATCGTGATTGATGGAGGAAAGGGACAGTTGCATGCAGGAGCAGGTGCTATTGAGCGATTAGGGTTAGACATTCCATGTGTATCGATCGCAAAGGCAGAGGAAATAATCTATGCCCGAGAAAATGACAAGGAGATAAAATTGTCAAAAAGTAGCGCTGCACTGAAAATTGTACAACTAGCACGAGATGAAGTACATAGATTCGGGCTCGCCTACAATGTGAAATTAAGAAAGATAAAAAGGCCTGTTGCCAGAAATGAAGTAACGGCCTAATCTGACTTGCCATAAAATGACAAGGATCAACCTGATTTCTCAAAGCAACCTCTGAATGGTGGAAATATAGACCTTAGGGCCCCGGGTTTACAAATCTGAATTATAGTAGTGCTATATGATTTGTTAACAACTGACTTGGAGAATATTCGATAGGTAAAAATAAAAAAGGTCCTACTTTTTAAGTATTGTCAAGCATACCGAAATTGGTTATTGCTGGGGTAACTAGCGGTGTTGGTAAGACTACCGTTTCTGCTGCTTTTATGTATGGCTTGAAAAAACAAGGTTTGATAGTACAGCCTTTCAAGGTAGGTCCAGATTTTATTGATCCGAGCTATCATACATACATTACAGGAAGACAATCGCGAAATCTAGATGTATGGATGATGGGAGAAGTTGGTGTTTTGAAGTCATTTGATAAAGCCTGTTCTGATGCAGACGTAGCTGTTATCGAAGGAGTAATGGGACTATTCGATGGGATCTCTGGTAAGGATGAACAAGGCAGCACTGGAGCCTTAGCAAAATTGCTAAGAGCTGAAGTAATCTTGGTTATAGACTGTGGTAAGGCAGGTCGTTCTATAGCTGCGATCACACTGGGCTTTCAAAATTTTGATAGGGATCTAAGAATAATAGGCGTGGTTTTAAACAATGTAGCTAGCGATAAACATGAAAGGATCCTTAAGGAGGCCTTTACAGAAAAGATCAGAATTCCGATTATCGGAATAATTAGACGAGATCAAGAGTTGAAAGATGCCGAGAGGCATCTCGGTTTAATCCCCACAGCGGAGTTAGATGCTCTTAGTAAGGCCAGGCTGTTAACTAATGCAAAGCGAGTCTCTGAGAAACTCCATTTTGATTTATTAACAAATAACTGGAAAATAGCTTCGAAATCTTTGTCTAATAAACAAAAGACACAAGAGTATAATACAGATTTAAGAATTGCAGTTGCGCTCGATGAGTCCTTTAATTTTTATTACTTTGACAATTTGCAACTACTTAGAGAAAATAAACTGGAGTTGGTCTACTTTAGCCCGCTCCACGATAAAGAATTGCCCGAAAATATTGCTGGTCTTATCATCGGCGGAGGCTTCCCGGAGATTATGGCAAAAAGACTCGAGACAAACAGGTCGATAATGCAATCGATAATAAAATCGGCCGAAGAGGGACTGCCTATATTAGCAGAGTGTGGAGGACTGATGTACCTCACCAAGTCTTTGCGCGAGAATAATGATGAAAGCGGGGTGAAGTGCCGTATGGTTGGACTCATAGACGCAGAAACCCAAATGGGTTCAAAGCTCACACTAAATTATACAGAAGCACATTCAAATGGTTCAATTTTGGGAAAAATTGAGGCAATAAGGGGACATGAATTCCATTATTCTAGCATAAAAAATATCGCAAAAGACGCAAAATTCGCATTTCAAATGACTCGAGGTTCTGGAATATATAATAATCTTGACGGTTTTGTTGTATACAAGTGTCTTGCATCCTACACCCATCTCCATTTTTCTAATGAGCTGTTGCTAAAGCGTCTGGTATCATGTTTTCGGGCATATAGAGAAAAATAGTCAATGCTTTCCCTTTCAGAATTAGCTCATCAAATAGAAGTAGATTTTCTGCGATATAATGAGAGCTAAATTAGTAGGTTAATGACACAATCATTTGACTTTCTGATGGGTGGAATAGGTTGGCCAAAATTTTAAATCGATATATTAGTGTTGACAGGCTATCTAAATCATTTAACTACCTTAATTCTGTCATTGTCTTATTTTTGGATTCAACTTCCAGCTTAAGGGCTGAATTCATGTTGTTCTCGCTCTCGAAAACGTCCTTTACTAAAAATCTACTCCCTATTAAAGCACCTAATCCACTAAATATTTCCTTGTGTTCAAAGCGGACCGACTGACTGCCGTTATGATTAATTTTAAAAATACGTTCGCCATCCAGTATACCTGGCATAAAAGCCCTTCCATACCATCTTAGCTCACTATTCGGAGTAACTACAGTAACTACAGGATTGTAAGTTCTTACCTTTTTTTTAGGAGTTACTATTTTTAATTCTAACTTAGATCCGACTATTAGATCCCCCCTAATTTCCTTTATGAAGGGATTCCACCTAGGATAGCTTCGAAAATCCGTCAGCACATTCCAAACATCTACACTAGAGCCCTGAATGACTATTTCTGTGGATATTTCTTTCATCTTGACTTATTATGCTATTCTGTATCCGTACTATTTAATTATCAAGACTTAACTTGGTTAGAAAATGCAAATAAAATAATATTATATACTTCTCAAATTCCAGCATCGTGTCTTGGCAATATTGTTGGAAGACTAATTTTTCACCAAAAGGTTATTTTAAGCCTGGAAGGTCTATGAAGTGATTGTCAGAGTATTTGGATAGAGATATTGCGGTACTAGCTATTACAAAACACGGATTGGATATAGCGCGAGTTATCAAAAGAAATCTAAAAGGTATTAAAATCTACTCACCAGCAAAATTCAATGATTCCGACAACGAGATCGTTTGGTTTACAGAGCAAACTTCAAAGATCGTCCAAAATTTATTCAAAACTAGTCGAGCATTGATATGTATCTTTTCATTAGGAGCTGTAATTAGATTAATTTCACCCCATATCGGCGATAAGAAGACTGATCCTGCTATTTTGGTTATTGACGATAAGGCAAACTTTGTAATCAGTGCTCTATCAGGCCATTTAGGAGGTGCCAATTCTATGGCCGAGCAAATTGCAACATACTTTCCTGGTGCAAAACCTGTTATAACGACTGCTGCTGATGTAAATGAAACTATAGCAGTGGACCTTGTAGGCAGAGAATATAGTTGGGAGATTGAAAATTATGAAAATATCACGAAGGTTAGCGCTATGATGGTCAATGAGGAAAAAATTGGACTTTTTCAGGATGCGGGTCAGAAAAAGTGGTACAAAGGCAAGCTTCCGAATAACGTTAGCAGGGTCGAAGATCTCAAGGAACTTTGGGCTCCCGAATTCAAAGGAGGTCTTGTCATATCAGAAAAGGTTATAAAAGATCCCGATATACTTGAAAAAGCAGTTATATATAGACCAAAGAGTTTGGTGGTTGGAGTGGGTCTACATTGGGACACTAGTAAGAACACTATTTCAGAGGGTATTAAAGATGTGATGCAAAAAAATGAGTTGAGTCTTAGAAGTATTAGAAATATTTCAACTCTTCAGAGAGATAGGAAAATAGGCGGTTTACACGAATTCTCCTCAGATTATAAGATTCCTGTACAAATGTTTAGCAAAGAGGAATTGGCTTCTATTCCAGTGCCTAATCCATCGGAAATCGTAAATAAATTTGAAGGCACATTTAGTGTTGCCGAGTCCTCTGCAATCCTTAGTTCACAGGGAGTCCTCATCGTCCCGAAGCAGAAACTTCCGCCCAATCTTACTATCGCTGTAGCCAGAGTAAGGTTTGATTAAATTGAAAAAGGCCCTTTTGATGATCGATAGAGGAAGCAAAGAGATAGAGGTAAGAGATGAACTTGGATCTATTTGTTCGATGTTACTCTCTAGGGCAGATTATAAATATGCTAATTATTGTTTTTTGGAAGTTGTTCCTCCGTTCATCAATGAAGGCATTAAATCGTGTATTGAAAATGGAGCAGATTCAATAACTATTTTGCCCTACTTTCTTTACCCTGGACTGAAATTAAAAGAATCTGTCAAAATATCAGCTCAGATTTGTGCCGCTAAAAATATAAAGATGGCAATTGCAAGACCATTGACCTTTCATTCCATTATGCCTCAAATAATCCTGGAAAGAATTGGGCAAGCTAAGATGGAACATCAGATCAGCTATGAAAACTCCAATTGTGATATCATGTTGATAGGACATGGAAGTAGCGACAGAAGCGCTAGACAAGCTCTATTATATGTCGTTAATGCACTAAGACCGTACTTCCGGAATGTTGAGTTCTGTTTCCTAGAATTAGAACACCCATCTATAGCTGAAGGAATCGAATTAGCACTTTTAAAATCTCCGAATATCCTGATCCTGATCCCTTATTTTCTTCATCGGGGGATCCATATTAAGCGTGATCTGGTCCTTGACATCAAGGGATCCCTTGAGAATTCCGGCTTCAACAATGCGTATGTGGGAAAACACTTAGGTGTAGATGATAAAATAGTCGACTTAATATTGGAACGAGCAAAAGAGGTAGAAGAAAGAGCTGGATTTTAAGAACTCGAGTGATTCTTCTAAATTAAGGAGAATGTCAGACAAGGCCCTCAATATAGAGCAAAGAAGTTTCCAAATAATTGATGCTGAAGTCGGTCAACACGAATATTCCCAGTCGGAATGGAACATAGTACGTAGAGTTATTCATTCTACTGCAGACTTTGATTTTGCTGGTAAAAATAGGATCATTTTTCGTAATGAGCCGATAAGTTCGGCCCTTAAGGCAATAGAGAGGAAATGTGTAATTGTAGCCGACGTAGATATGGTTGTTTCAGGTATCAATAAAAATTCCATCAAAAGTCTTGGCCTGAAGGTGTCGTGTCACATCTCTAAAGAAAGTGTGATAGAAAACTCAATAAAATCAAATAAGACTCGAGCCCAGTTAGCTATGCGTTATGCAAGTTCAGAAATAAATGGAGGGATCGTAATAGTAGGCAATGCACCTAGTTCATTACTTGAAGTGATCGATATGGTGCGGGAGAATACTTCGATGCCTGCACTCATAATTGGTACCCCAGTCGGATTTGTCTCTGCATCAGAATCGAAAATAGATCTACTTGGATTAGATGTTCCTTTAATAAGCAATATAGGAAGAAAAGGCGGAAGTTCAGTTGCTGCATCAATAATTAATGCGTTGATGTTAATACAAAGAAATAATTCACAGCTGTAGCATACATCAGTGAATAAAATGAAATAGAGAGACCGGCGCAAAAAGGTTCTCTATCGAAAATATACCACACATTTTAACATTACGTTAAGCTATTCATAAAGGCGGTTCTTGGACCGATCTGACTAGCATCTTTCTCCGATTCAAAAATATATCTAAATCAAATCTTTGACA
>Ga0070709_10001273_pt1 | contig 13774 bp, 13 predicted proteins | sample LARL51metaG_FD_65449 | JGI IMG/M metagenome (GOLD analysis project Ga0070709, IMG submission 65449) | Corn, switchgrass and miscanthus rhizosphere microbial communities from Kellogg Biological Station, Michigan, USA - LAR L5-1 metaG | ecosystem: Host-associated > Plants > Roots > Rhizosphere ...
CCGACCGGGGTCGTGCGCCGGGTCGGCCGAGGCCTACGGTGACACGCGCCGTTCCCATCAGCGCGCGCGGCGTCTGCTTACACCGCAACCGCCCGTCCCGATCTATGGTCGCCACGGATCGAAACTCATCAGGGGAAAGTCATGCGGCTCCTACACCTATACTCCGCCGTGGTTCTCACCAGCGCGCTCGCGAGCTGCGCCGCAGGGCCGCCACCGTCGGAAGAGCTCACCCGGGCCCGCGCGCTGGTCGACCAAGCCGACAAGGGCCTGGCCGGACGCTATGCCGCCGCCGACCTGCAGCGCGCGCACGACGAGCTGAGCGCGGCGGACGCGGCCAACCGGAACAGTCAGTACGACGTGGCGCGGCGCGCTGCCGAGGCCGCCGCCGTGGACGCCGACCTCGCCACGGCGCGCGCCTCCGAGGCGCAGGCGCTGGCGGCGCTCGACGAGGTCAAGCGCAGCAACGAGGCGCTGCGCACCGCGACCAGCGGCGCCGCGGACGACACGGTCGCGCCGGCGTTGCAGGCGTACCCGGCCGCACCGCCACCTCCGCCGCCGCCGCGCGATCGCGCCCCACCACCTGATACCGACAGCCCGCGCTGAGGGCCGGGGAGCAGTTATGAAGAATCTCATCTTGATCACGTGCGCCGGCGCCGCGCTGGCGGCGTGCGCGAGCACCCCACAGCATGACGATCAGCTCGAGGCGGCGCGCGCCGAAGTCCGCCAGCTCGGTGAAGAGCCGCTGGCGCATGACACCGCCGACCGCGACCTGCAGGCGGCACGGCGGGCGCTCCAGGACGCGGACGAAGCGCTGCAGAATCGCCGCCCGCTCACCGAAGTGCATCACTACGCGTACCTGGCGCAGCGCCACGCCGAGGCCGGCGAGGCCCGCGTGCGCGGGGCCGCCGCGCAGGCGCAGCTGACCCGTGCGCAGGACGAGCGCAACCGCATCCTGCTGGCGCAACGCTCAGCCGAGGCCCAGCGCTCGCGCGCCCAGGCCGAGGAGCGCACGGCCGAGGCGCAGCAATCCCGTGCCCAGGCCGAGTCGGCACAGTCGCAACTCGCCCAGGCGCAGCAGGAACTGCAGGACCTGAAAGCCAAGCAAACCGACCGCGGCACGGTCGTGACCCTCGGCGACGTGCTGTTCGATACCGCAGGCGCCACCCTCAAGCCGGGCGCCGACCTGTCGCTCGACCGGCTCGCCGGCTACCTGCGGGCACACCCCGACACGCGGCTGCGCATCGAAGGACACACCGACAGCCGCGGCTCGGATGAGTACAACGACGCGCTCTCGCAGCGCCGCGCCGACGCCGTGGCCCGCGCGCTGGAGAGGCGCGGCGTGCCGGCCGACTCGCTCGAGGCGCTGGGACGGGGCAAGTCCTATCCGGTGGCGACCAACGATACCCCGGCGGGCCGCCAGCAGAATCGCCGCGTCGAGATCGTGTTCTCCGACAGCGCGGGCCGCTTCGCGCAGGGCGAGGCGCCGACGCGCCGCTGAGCCGCAGGCAAGGCCGCTCAGCCGCGCTCGCGCAGCGCCTGACGGCAGGCGACAACGAAGGCGCGCCGGTCGGCCTCGGACTCGATCTCCGCGCCCAGCTCGCCGATCAGGGCCTCGAGCCCGAAGGTGCGCGCCGCAACGCGGTTGACCAGGTGCCGCGCGACCGGTCCGATGTAGCGTGCCAGCTCCAGTTCCACGCGCTTGAGCGCCGCCGCGCTCGGCACCGCCTCGCGCGCCGCGCCGGCGGCGGCCGCCGGCTCGGCGCCCGTCCCCGCGGCCAGCAGCGACTTGAGATAGGCGCCGAGACGCGCGTAGTGCGGCTCGAGGGGCGGGGGAAAGGCGTCCAGCCAGTGCTGGCTGCTCAGGAAATACTCGAGGCTGCTCGAGGGCAGCACGTCCTCCACCCGGAACGGCAGTACCGCCACGCGGCGGTGCACCGCCCGCTCCACCTCGCGGCGCACCTGCGGCGAGGCGTTGGCGCTCGCCGAAAACACCAGCACCATGACGCGTGCCGCCGCGATGGCCTCGATGATCTGCGCCGCCCAGTCGCTGCCGGGCTCGACGTCGCGCGGCGCCACCCAGCAGTCGATAGCGTGCGCCTCCAGGTGCGTGACGAGGCCGAGTGCGGGCGCGCGGTCCGGCTGCGAGTAGCTGACGAACACGGCCCGTCCCACGTCCTCAGCCCTCGAGCAGCTTCAGGGCCTTGTCGAGGCTCTTGCGCATGCGGTTGAAGGAGCGCCCGAGGGTGCGGATCTCGGTGCCGCCGCGCTCCGGGAACTCCGGCGCGCCGCCATCGCCGACCGAGATGCGATCGGCGATCTGCGCCATGCGCCGCACCGGGCGCACCACCAGCACGTACAGCACGGCGTTGACCACCAGCAGCAGCGCCACGAACACCGCCACCAGCGAGGTGAGGAACGCCTGGAAAGCGCTGCCGGCGCGCCGCTCCGCGCTCGCGATCGGCACCGACACCACCTGCGCGCCGATCACATCGCCCACCTGCCAGCCAAAGCCGTTGGCGCTGCCGTAGCGAGCCAGCACGGTCGGCGGGGCGCTGGCGGCCGTGCCGTGACACGACAGGCACTCGGCGCTGGCACGGATCGGCTTGGCGAGGTACAGCGAGCGCCCGAGCGGGGTGTCGCGCAGGCCCGAGAACTCGTGCATGGCGGCGTCGCTGCGGAAGCGCTCGATGATGTCCGTCTGCCAGTCGGTGGCGCGGTCGCGCGGGTTGGTGGGATTGAGGGTCGCCTCCTGGTAGGAGTAATCGGGGCGGGCGGCGTGCAGGCGCAGGAAATGCTCGGTGGCGGCGTAGAACGGCACGCTCTGCGGCAGGAACTGGCTCTGCATCTGCGCGTGCAGGAGCGGGGCGATCTCGCTGGCGGTGTAGTCGCGCGCCGCCAGCGCGCTGTCCATCATGAGCTCAGCGTCGTCGCGGATCTCGCGCTCGGCGTTGGCCTGGAGCAGCGAGCGGCACGCCAGCCCGGTGATCAGCGCCCCTAATGCAAACACCACCACCAGCGCGGCATTGACCCGAAGCAGCAGGCTCATCCGGTCCTCACGGCCGGCAACGTAGTGGATGGCGGCCCTCCGACGCAACTGCCGTCGCTGCGCCCCCATTGTCGCCGGACCGCCGGCGCCCTCACAATGCGCAGCATTCTCGCAGACCGCCTATGGATGCCGACCACACCCGCGCCGTTGCCAATTCGCCGTTCACGGTCGGGGTGTCCGGGCACCGCGATCTGGACGGCGCCGACCTGCCGCGCCTGCGCGAGGCGGTCACCGACTTCGTCCGCCAGCTGAAGGAGCACCTGCCGGACACCGACGTGCGGCTGATCGTCGGTATGGCCGCCGGCGCCGATCTGCTGGTGGCCGAGACCGCCGCCGATCTCGGCGTCAGCGTGGAAGCGGTGCTGCCGATGCCGCTCGCGCACTACGCCGAGGATTTCGACGCGGACACCTTCGCCTGCCTGCAGCAGCTGCTGCGCCATCCGCACGTACGCTGCGTCGAGCTGTCGACGGGCGGCGCGGCTGCCGGGCCGCACACGGCCGCCGAGCGCGACCGCATGTACGCCAACCTGACCGCGAGCCTGATCCGCCGCAGCAGCCTGCTGCTCGCGCTGTGGGACGGCAAGGTGTCACGCCTGCCGGGCGGCACCGCCGACACCGTGCTGCGCTACCTGGGCGTACGCAGCGACGAGGACTCGGGGAGCGATGAGCTCGAGTTCGTCGCCAGCGGCGAGGAGGCCGACATCACCGAGCGGCTGGTGTACTGGACACCGGCGCTGCGCAGCGGCAGCACGGCGGCCTCGGTACCCGGCACGCCTTGTTACCTGTGGAGCGGCGGCGAGCGCACCCTGCACGTGCAGCAGGCCATGCCGGCGCATTTCCGGCGCCTGCTCACCGAGCTCAACGCTTACAACCTCGAGCAGCGCCACCTCGAGGGCGGCGCGGCGCGCAGCTCGCTGATGGATGCCCTACCCGCCTCGGTGTCCGCGGCCGACCGGCAGCGGCTGCAGGACATCGACGACCAGTACGGCAAGGCCGACGCGCTCGCGGTCCACTATCAGCACCGCTCCGACCGGCTGTTCGACCTGTTCGGCATCATGGCCTTCGCCATGGCGCTCGCCTACCTCGTCTACGAGAAGCTCACCGAGTCGCGGATGCTGCTGCTGGCGTACGTCACCACGCTCCTCACCAGCCTGCTGGTCTACTACGTGCTGCAGGGCAAGCGCTGGTTCGGCAAGCACCTCACCTACCGCGCGCTCGCCGAGACGCTGCGGGCGCGCTTCTACCTGCGCCTGGCGGGCGCCGACCAGCGCGTCGACGCCGCCGAGGTGCTGGCGCTGTCCGGCATCGACCGCTTCCGCGGCTTCGGCTGGATCGTGCTGGTGCTGAAGGGCATCGAGCCGCCCGACGTGCGCGACGAGCCGTTCCGGGTGCTGGGCGAGGCCGCGGCGCGCAGCGTCGAGCAGGCCTGGATCGACAACCAGTACGCCTACTTCACGCGCAAGGTGCAGCGCCTCGAGCGCAGCAGCCGCCGCGTGGCGCGCCTGCGGCGCACGCTGCTCGTCGCCATCCTGCTGGTGATCTCGGTGCTGTTCCTGTTCGGCAACGCTCTGCACCACATCGACATGGGACTCGGCGTCCCGCTGCGCAACATCCTCACCTTCAGCATGGGCCTGCTGGCGGTGCTGCTCGGCGCCTGGGAGCTGCACCAGGACAAGATGGCGACCCGCGAGCTGCTGTGGCAGTACCGCAATCAGCTGACGCACTTCGCACGTGCGCGCAGCCAGCTGGCGCACACCACCACGCCGCGGCGGCGCCACGCGGTGCTGGCCGAGCTCGGCAAGGACTCGCTCATGGAGAGCTACCTGTGGGCCATCCATCGCTATCACCGCGAGCACGAGCCGCCGGCATCCTAGGGGTGCGCCGGAGTAGAATCGAGCCGATCACCCCGCGGAGAACCTGATGCTCTATTTCCTGGCGCTGATCCCGGCGACCGCGCTCACCCTGGCCGGTTACGTGGTGCTGGTGCTGTCGGCGCGCACCGAGGGGGCGCTGCGCAGCTTCGGCCGCTACCTCGGCTTCTGGGCCTTCACGCTCGCAGCGCTCGTGATCCTGGGCGCGATCCTCGCCGCCGCGCGCGGCGGGCATCACGGCTTCGGCCCGCACGGCATGCACTGCCCGTGGCGCGAGGGGCCGGGCTGGCACCCGGGCGAGGCGCCGCGCGAGGGAGGCTCCGCAGCGCCCGCGGAGCCGGCACCGGCGCCGCCGCGCTGAGCCGCACCGCCATGCCCGAAGCCTCCGCTCCGCCCCGCCGCCGCGACCGCGGCCGCGCGCCGCGCTCCACGGGGCCCTCGCTCGCGCCGCTGCCGCGCCTCGAGAACCACTGGCCGCCCCTCGAGATGCTCAGCGCCGAGCAGGTCGAGCGGATCCTGCTCGCCGCCTTCCGCATCCTCGAAGAAGCCGGTCTCGAGATCCGCAGCGCCGCGGCGCGCGCGGTGTATCGCAGCGCCGGGGCGCTGGTCGATGACGAGACGCAGCTGGTGCGCCTGGGGCGCGAGCTGGTGACGGCACAGCTGGCGCACGCGCCGGAGCGCTTCGTGCTGCACGCCCGCAACCCGGCCCGTCATCTGCACGTCGGCGGCAACGTGGTGAACTTCGGGCCGGTGACCGGTGCGCCCAACATCCGCGACCAGGAGGGCGGACGTCGCTACGGTGATCTCGAGGCATTCCGCAACATCCTCAAGCTGACGCAGGCTCTCGGGGTGCTGCACTGGCAGGGCGGCATCGTGGTCGAGCCGGTCGACGTCGAGGTGGCGGTGCGCCACCTCTACACCTACCAGGCACACATCGAGTGCTCGGACATCGTCTGGGCGGCACGCGGCATCGGCGGCGTGCAGGCCGAGGATGCCATCGCCATGTCGGCCATCGAGCATGGCTGCTCGGTCGAGGATCTGGCGGCGCGCCCGACGCTCATGACCGTGACCAATGTCAACTCGCCGCGGCGCGTGGACGAGGAGATCCTCGACAACATCATCACCATGGCGCGGCACGGGCAGTGTGTCGTCATCACGCCCTTTACCCTCATGGGCGCCATGGCGCCGGTGACGCTCGCCGGAGCGCTGGTGCAGCAGACCGCCGAGGCGCTCGGCGTCGTGGTGCTGTGCCAGCTGGTACGCCCCGGCGCCCCGTGCGTCATGGGCGGCTTCACCTCCAACGTCGACATGCGCACCGGGTCGCCGGCCTTCGGCACGCCCGAGTACGTGCACGCCGTGATCGCCGGCGCCCAGATCGGCCGGCGCCTCAAGCTGCCGGTGCGCACCAGCGCGGTGAACGCCTCGCCCATGGTCGACGCGCAGTCGACCTATGAGACGGCGTTCTCGCTGCAGGCGGCCATCTTGAGTCACAGCCACCTCATCAATCACGCCGCCGGCTGGCTGGAGGGCGGCCTGTCCGCCTCGCTCGAGAAGATCGTCGTGGACGCGGAGCTGCTGCGCAACTGGGCCGAAATCCTCAAGCCGGTCAACTTCAGCGACGACGACCTGGCGGTGGATGCCATCAAGGATATCGCCGCCGGTGGGCATTTCTTCGGCTCGGCCCACACCCTCGCGCGCTACGAATCGGCGTTCTACCGGCCGCTGCTGTCGGACTGGTCGAACTTCGAGAACTGGACGGATGCCGGCGCGCGCAACGCCACCGAGCGCGCCACGGTCATCTGGAAGAAGCTGCTCGCGGAGTTCTCCCCGCCGCCGCTCGATGCGGCGGTGCGCGAGGCCATTTCCGAGTACGTGGCGCGCCGGACGCGCGAGCTTGCCGCCGCCGGCTGAAGCCAGCGCTGCGCCCGGCGCCTGGATCGCCAACGCGCGCATGTACGCGGTCACGCCGCCGGTCGAGGCCGCCTGGCGTGAGCTGCTCGCCGCGGTCGCGCGTGATGCGCAGGTACCCCTCACCTACCTGCCGTATCCGGCGCCGCAGCCGCTCGAGGTTCTGTGGTCGCGGCCCGACCTGGGCGCGGCGTTCATGTGCGGCTACCCGATCGCGCTCGGGCTCGCGCCGGTGGTACCGCTCGCCGCCCCGATACCCGAAGCCGACTGGGCCGGCGGCCGCGCCCTCTACCGCACCGATCTCATCGTGCGCCACGATGCGCCCTATCGCACCCTCGAGGACACCTTCGGCGGAGTCGCCGGCTGGACGGTCGCGCACTCGCAGTCGGGCTTCAACGCCTTCCGCCACGAGCTGCTCGCCTTCCGCCGCGCACACCGCGCGGCGCTCTATGCCCGCGTGCACGGCAACCTCGTGACGGCGCGCAACGTGCTCGACGGCGTGCGCGCCGGAAGCCTCGACGTCGGGCCGCTGGATGCCTACTGGCACCTGCTGATCGCCCGCCACGCGCCGGAACTGACCGCGGGCATCCGTGTGCTGAGCTCCACCCCGGCGACCCCCATGCCCTGCTTCGTCGCCGCCGCCGGCGCGCCTCCGGACATGGTCGAGCGGCTGCGGGCCGCGTTCGGCGCGGCCGCGCGCCGGCCCTGGTTCGAGGCGCTCGCCGCGCCGCTCCTCATCCGCGGCTTTGCGGCCGCGAGCCTCGCCTCCTACGGCGTGCTGCTCGAGTGGGATCGCGAGGCGCGTGCGGCCGGCTACGCGGAGCCGGCCTGAGGATCAGGCGGCGGATGCGGGCACGCGGTCGGTCGGGTGCTCGATCTCATCGTGGGCGCGGAACAGGTAGCGCCACGCCACTTCGAAGTAGGTCCGATACACCAGGCCGCCATTGTCGGCGAGCAGCCGCTCGCGCTCGAGCCGGTAGCGCCGCGGCAGGCTATACCAGGGAATCGCCGGACTCTCGTGATGCAGGGAATGCAGATTGTTGAACAGGAACAGGGGGCCGAGGAACCACGAGTCTTCGACTGTCGCGACACGCTCGCGCACCGCCGGGCGGGCCCGATGCTCGGCAAACGAGCGGATCAGCAGGATGCCGTTCGCCGGGATCACCGTGGCGACGAAGTAGATCCACAGCGGCATGCCGCACACGAGCTTCAGCCACAGCACCACCGGCACGCACCAGACGAGATGCTCGAGCCACACGCGGCGCACGTCCTGCTTGTTACGGATCAGCGGGCGCTTCTCAGTGTGCCGCAGCGCGAGCAGCTCGTCGCGCAGGAACATGGCGATGCGCCAGAAGGAACCGATGAGGACCCGCCCGGCGAGCGTCTGCTGCAGCTGCTGCGCCCGGCGTGCCACCGGCCCGAGCCGCGCCCAGTCCTCCGGCCTCCAGTAGAAGGACTCGGGATCGTCGAGCGGGTCGGTGAGGCGCGCGTCGATGTGGTGGACGTGGTGCGTGTGCCGGTAGCGCTCGTAGGGCAGCCACAGCGTCAGCGGCACCACGGCGAACAGGCGGTTCAGTGCCCGCCAGCGCGTCGGGTGACCGTGCACGATCTCGTGCTGGATCGAGCTGTGCAGGGTGAGGACCAGGGCGATCAGGGGGGCCAGCACGTACAGCGGCCAGCGTCCGTAGGCGAGCGTCAGTGCGCACCACGCCCCATAGGTGGCGAGGATCAGCAGCAGCGTGGGGATTTCGACAGCAGGCCGCCGCGGGTCGCCGGCGGCGGCTTTCTGGGTCGTTGCAGTAGGCTCGAACGGCGTCATGCGCCAATACCCCTCTTTCCGCCGGCACGGAGATCGGGGAGCGGCTTATCCACCTATACCGGGCGTCGGAACTGTCAGGCCCCTGATTCTAGCGAATCCTGGGTCGCCGCGCCGGCCACGGCGGCGCTTTTCGGGAAATCCGTCTCAGTCGATGCGCACGGTGCGGCACAAACGCCGCTCGAGCCCCGCCAGCGCGTCATAAAGGAGCACCGCCATGAGCGCGGTCACCAGGCCCCCCTGCAGGACGAAGGCGTTATTGTTCGACAGGAGCCCGGCAATGATGACCTCGCCCAGCCCCTTGGCGGCCACCGTCGAGCCAATGGTCGCGGTGCCGACGTTGATGACGAGCGACAGGCGTATGCCCTCCAGGATCAGGGGCAGCGCCAGCGGCAGTTCCACCGCCCGGAGGCGCTGGCGCGCGCTCATGCCCACCCCGCTGGCCGCCTCCAGCACCGCCGCCGGCACGGTCCTCAGGCCCACGATGGTGTTCTCGAAGATCGGCAGCAGCCCGTAGGCGAACAGCGCGATCAGCGTCGGCTTCTCGCCGAAGCCGACCAGTGGCACCGCCACCGCCAGCACCGCCACCGGCGGGAAGGTCTGGCCGATGTTCACGAGCGTGCGCGACAGGGGCAGAAACTGTGCGCCGCTCGGGCGCGTCACCAGAATGCCCAGCCCGACCGCCACCACCGTGCTGGCCGCCGCCGCCAGGCACACGGTGCCGAGGTGCGCGAGCGCGAGGCTCAAGAGATTGCCCTGATCGTAGATCGGCGGTGCGCCGTACTGGGTGAGCGGGGCGAACACGGGCGCGAATGCCTGCGGGGCGACGAGGAAAGCCACGAGCAGCGCCAGGGCGGCGATGCGCAGCAGCGCGGCGAAGTGCCGCCCGCTCACGGGCGGCCGCGCGCCAGGATGAGGTCCAGCGTGAGGCGTCCGCGCGGGCGGCCCTCGGCATCGAGTACCGCTACGGACTCGGCGCCGCACCACAGGAGCTCCGACAGCGCCTCGCGCAATGTCGCCGAGGCCGGTACCGCTGGCCCCGTGGAGCTGCCCGGCACCGCCGCCTCGCCCGCGGTGGTCAGCGACAGCAGGCGCATGGCGCGCTCCGCCTGGCCCGTCAGGCGTGCCACGAACGGGTCGGCCGGCCGCGTCAGCAGCGCCGCCGGCGGATCGTACTGCAGCAACCGGCCCTCGCTCATGACCGCGACGCGGTCCCCGAGGCGGAAGGCCTCGTCCATGTCGTGGGTCACCAGCACGATGGTGGTGCCGAAGCGGCACTGGATGTCGAGCAGATCGTCCTGCGCCTTGGCGCGGATGATCGGGTCGAGCGCGCCGAAGGGCTCGTCCATGAGCAGCAGCGCCGGCTCGGCCGCGAGCGCACGGGCCACGCCGACGCGCTGCTGCTGGCCGCCGGACAGCTGGTGCGGGAAGGCCTCGGCATAGGTGGCCGGCTCGAGCTGGAACACCTGCAGCAGCTCCTCGACCCGGGCGCGGATGCGGGCCGCGTCCCAGTCGAGCAGGCGCGGCACGGTGGCGATGTTCTCCGCCACCGTGCGGTGCGGAAACAGCCCGTGGCCCTGGATCACATAGCCGATGCGCCGACGCAGCAGGTGCGCCGGCTCGGCGCGCGTGTCCTTGCCGTCGATGAGCACGCGCCCGCCACTCGGCTCGACCAGGCGGTTGATCATGCGCAGCAGCGTCGACTTGCCCGAGCCCGAGGTGCCGACCACGACCGTGATCGAGTTGCGCTCGATCTGCATCGACACGTCATCGACGACGGTGGCCGCGCCGTACTGCTTGCTCAAGTTCTCGACCGTGATCATGCCTTGGTCCGCTCCAGTACCTCCACCAGCGCATCGAGCAGCACCGCCGCCGTGAAGGCCAGCGCGACGATGGGAATCGCCCCGAGTAGCACCAGGTCCATCGCCGTCTGGCCGATGCCCTGGAACACGAAGGTACCGAGGCCGCCGCCGCCGATGAGCGCCGCCACCGTCACCATGCCGATGTTCTGCACCAGCACCACGCGGATGCCGGTGAGGATCACCGGCAGCGCCAGGGTGAGCTCGACCGCGCTCAGCACCTGCCAGCGGGTCATGCCCATGCCGTGCGCCGCCTCGACCGCGGCGCGCGACACGCGGCCCAGGCCGGCGGCGGTGTTGGCCACCACCGGCAGCAGCGAGTACAGGAACAGCGCCACGGCGGCCGGCGCCGCCCCGATGCCGTGCACGCCGAGCGCCGCGGCCCACGGCCAGGCGGTGGCGAGCGCGGCCAGCGGTGCCATGAGGATGCCGAACAGCGCGATCGAGGGCACGGTCTGGATGACGTTGAGCGTGCCTAGTACCCCGGGTCGCAAGCGCGGCACGCGGTGGCACAGGATGCCGAGCGGCAGCGCCACCAGCACCGCGGCGCCGAGTGAGCCGAGCGCCAGCCACACGTGCCGCAGCAGCTCGCGCCAGAAGCGCTCGCTGTTCACCGCGTACTCGCGCATGACCGACAGGTGATCGAAGGTGCCGTGCGCGAGGCTCAGGCCCATGACCACGAAGAACCCCGCCAGCAGCAGCACCCGCGTCAGGGGGCCGGGGCGCAGGCGCGTGATGGCATCGGTCGCGAGCAGCCCGAGGCACAGCAGCAGCACCCAGAACGCGCCGCCGGGGGCGACGCGTACCACGTTGTTGCCGGGCGGTGTCAGGATATCGCCCGACGCGGCGACGGCCAGTGCCAGCGCCACGAGCCCCGCGAGCGCGCCGCCGAGCCGCAACCGCGCATCGCGCGCCAGCACCGCCACGAGTGCCGCGAGCAGCAGCGCCGCGCCGCAGCCCCAGGCCCCGGCCGCCGGCAGCACCGCCAGCAGCGAGCGCGGCTCGCCGGGCAGGATACGGTTGGCCTTGAACAGCACGAACGGCAGGCCGAAAAGCGCCAGCACACCGACGGCGGTGAGCAGCACCCCGAGCGCGTCCGGGCGCAGGCGCGACGCGGCGGCCGGGACGTACGGAGCTGCCACCGGTGCGCTCATCGTGGGCCGGGCAGCAGGCGCTGCTTCCTCAGGTAGTCCTCGGCGACCGCCTGCTCGGACTCGCCGTCGATCTGCACGCGCGCATTCAGCTGCTGCAGGCTCTCGCGCGTGAAGGATTCCATGAGCGGCTTCACGATGGTGGCGATCTGCGGGTACTGCCGCAGCACCGCCTCGCGGATCATCGGCACCGGCGCGTAGATCGGCTGGTCGTGCCGGTCATCCTCGAGCAGCTGCAGGTCGGCAGCCGCAATGCCGCCGTCCGTGCCGTACACCATGGCGGTATTGGTGCCGTTGGTGCGCGCCGCCGCCGCGCCGATGGTGGCGGAGGTTTCCCCGCCCGCCAGTACGATCATCTGGTCCGAGCGCAGCGTGAAGCCGTAGGTGCGCTCGAGCGAGCGCAGCGTGCCGGCGTTGGCGAACTCCGCCGAACAGGCGAGCATCACCTGCCCGCCGCCCGCCACCCAGCGGCCGAAGTCGCTCAGGGTCACCAGCTGATGGGCGCGCGCCACGTCGCGCCGTACGGCGAGCGCCCAGGCGTTGCTGGCGCGCGCCGGGGTGAGCCAGACGATGTGATTGGCGGCGTAGTCGAGCCGCGCACCGAGCACGTAACCCTGCTGCAGGTCCTTCCAGGCCGGGTCGGCGGTGCGGTTGAAGAAAAACCCGGCATTGCCGGTGTACTCGACGTACAGGTCGACCTCCCCCGCCAGCAGCGCCTTGCGCGCCACCGGGGTGGCGCCGATCTTGGTGCGGTCGACGGTGGCGATGCCGTGCGCATTGAGCAGCAGCCGGATCATCTGGCCGAGCATCGCCGACTCGCTCGAGAGCTTCGAGGAGACCACTACCGCGGCATCGAGCGGCGTGGCGAACGCGCCCGCCAGCATCGCCGCCACCAACCACAGCCTGAGGATGCGCGTCAACCGGACCCCTCTTCCGCGCTGACACGTTGTCGGTTGTTGCCCGGCGCGTCAAGCGCACGCGCCCTGTGCGGACTGCCGCCGCCCCGTTCTATCATGCTGAGCACGCATGGCCGACACTTCTCCGCCCCAGCCCGCACCCGCCCGGCGCGCCGCGGGCGGCCGCTATTCCGCGTGGCGCCTGCTGCGCGAGGGCCTTACCGGACAGCGCGGCTGGACACGTGCCTGGGCCAAGGCCGCCCCGCGGCCGCACTACCGCATCGTCATCGTGGGCGGCGGCGGCCACGGGCTCGCGACCGCCTACTACCTGGCCAGTGAGCACGGCATCACGGACGTGGCGGTCCTCGAGCGCGGCCCGATCGGGCTCGGTAACGTCGGGCGCAACACCACCATCATCCGCTCCAACTACTTCCACCCCGATAACATCCGCTTCTACGAGTTTTCGCTCAAGCTGTGGGAGGGCCTCGAGCAGCGCCTGAACTTCAACTCCATGGTGAGCCAGCGCGGCACCCTGAACCTGTTCCACACCGAGGCGCAGCGCGACCTGTTCACCCGCCGCGCCAACCAGATGCGCCTGCTCGGGGTGGATGCCGAGGCCCTGGACCGCGCGCAGGTGAGGCGCCTGGTGCCGCTGGCGGACCTCGACAACGGCCGCTACCCGGTGCTCGGCGGCTTCCTGCAGCCGCGCGGCGGCACGGTGCGCCATGATGCGGTGGCCTGGGGCTACGCCCGCGCCGCCTCGGCAGCCGGCGCCGACATCGTCGAGCACTGCGAGGTCACCGGGATCACCCAGGCGGGCGGGCGCGTGACCGGCGTGCAGACCAGCCGCGGCGCGATCGGCGCCGACCTCGTGTGCCTGGCGGTCGCCGGCCACTCCTCGCGCCTCGCCGCGCTCGCGGGGCTGACGCTGCCCATCGAAACGCACGTGCTGCAGGCGTTCGTGAGCGAGGCGGTGAAGCCGCTGCTGGACGTGGTGCTGACCTACGGCGCCGGCCACTTCTACGTCAGCCAGTCGGACAAGGGCGGCCTGGTGTTCGGCGGCGCCATCGACGGCTACAACACCTACGCTCAGCGCGGCACGCTGCCGATGGCGGAGGAAGTGGCGGCCTCGGCCATGACGCTGCTGCCGGGGCTGGCGCGCCTGAAGATCCTGCGCCAGTGGGGCGGGGTCATGGACATGACCATGGACGGCTCGCCGCTCATCAC
>Ga0070709_10001276_pt1 | contig 13760 bp, 13 predicted proteins | sample LARL51metaG_FD_65449 | JGI IMG/M metagenome (GOLD analysis project Ga0070709, IMG submission 65449) | Corn, switchgrass and miscanthus rhizosphere microbial communities from Kellogg Biological Station, Michigan, USA - LAR L5-1 metaG | ecosystem: Host-associated > Plants > Roots > Rhizosphere ...
CTGCTGGCGGGCCTGGTTGCCGCATCGAAGGATCCTGCCGCCTATGCGATCTCCAAGGACGCGTTCTCGAAGCCCGAGCCTTACGGCATCATGCTGCGCAGGGACGATCCGGCCTTCAAGAAGATCGTCGACGCCACGACCGCCGCGATCTACACCTCGGGCGAGGGGCAGAAGCTCTACGACAAATGGTTCACACAGGCGATTCCGCCCAAGGGCCTGAACCTCAACACGCCGATCTCGGCGGAGCTCAGGTCCGAATTCGCAAAACCATCGGATTCGCCGGATCCGGATTCCTACAAGCCGTCGATGTGAGAGACCATTGTAGCCGCTTGGAGCCTCGCAAGATGAAAGCGAGCTGCTTCGGCAACGGAAGTCTGCTCCCTCTCCCTTTGGGAGAGGGTTGGGGTGAGGGGTTACGGTCTTTCGTGGCAACGCGGCCCCTCACCCGATTTGCCCAGAGCGATGTTTCGCATCGCTCTGGGCAAATCGACCTCTCCCCACGGGGGAGAGGTGAACCGAACCCGCGGACCCATTCGTGAGCTATCACTGGAACTGGCACATCTTCTTCGAGCCGAACCCGACCGGGGGCGGCAGCTATCTCGACATGCTGCTGTCGGGACTTTTGCTGACCATCGAGACCGCGCTCTGTGCCTGGATCATCGCACTGCTGCTCGGCTCCATCATCGGTGTGCTGCGCACGCTGCCATCGACACTCGCCAACGCGATCGGCTTCGCCTATGTGGAGTTCTTCCGCAACATGCCGCTGCTGGTGCAGCTGTTCCTGTGGTTCTTCGTGCTGCCGGAGCTGTTGCCGCGTGCGGCGGGGCTGTGGCTGAAGCAGTTGCCGAACGCGCCGTTCTATACCGCGGCCGTTGGCATCGGCCTGTTCATGTCGGCACGGGTCGCCGAACAGCTGCGCGCGGGGATCGGCTCGCTGCCGCGGGGCCAGAGGATGGCGGCGACCGCGCTCGGGCTGACCACCCTGCAGGTCTACGCCTATGTGCTGCTGCCGATCGCCTACCGCATCATCCTGCCGCCGCTGACGTCGGAATTTCTGTCCACCATCAAGAATACGGCCGTGGCCATCACCATCGGCCTGCTGGAGCTGACCGGCCAGGCGCGCTCGATGCAGGAGTTCTCGTTCCAGGTCTTCGAAGCCTATGCCGCCGCGACGCTGATGTATCTGTTGATCAACATCGTCGTCGTCACCGCGATGCGCGCGATCGAGCGCCGCGTCGCGCTTCCCGGCACCATCGCGGGGAAGTAGATGTTTTCCAATTTCGATTTCGACGTCATCCGCCGCGCGCTGCCCTATCTGTTCCTCGACGGCATGGGATTTACGCTGATGCTGACGGCGCTGTCGGCACTTGGCGGCATCACCTTTGGGACGCTGATCGCGCTGATGCGGCTGTCGGGCCGGAAGGTGCTCGGCCGCGTCGCCGGCCTCTATGTCGACCTGATGCGCTCGCTGCCGCTGGTGCTGGTGATCTTCTGGTTCTATTTCCTGGTGCCCTATCTCGGGCAATGGCTCACCGGGGCCTCGCGGCCGATCCGCGTCGGCGCGTTCGCCTCCTCGCTCGTGACGTTCATCATGTTCGAGGCCGCCTATTTCTCCGAGATCATGCGCGCCGGCATCCAGTCGATCTCGAAGGGGCAGCCGGCCGCGGCTTCCGCGCTCGGCCTGACCTACGCCCAGAGCATGCGCTACGTCGTGCTGCCGCAGGCGTTCCGCAACATGCTGCCGGTGCTGCTCACCCAGACCATCGTGCTGTTCCAGGACACTTCGCTGGTCTACGTGGTGTCGATACCGGATTTTCTCGGCGCCGCGAGCATCATCGGCCAGCGCGACGGGCGGCTGGTCGAAATGTACCTGCTCGCCGCCCTAGTCTATTTCACCTTCTCCTGTGTCGCGTCCTTTGGCGTCCGCCGCCTGCAGGCGCGCATCGCGATCGTGAGGTAAGCGGGGACGCATGATCGAAATCAAGCATGTCAGCAAATGGTACGGCGCTGCGTTCCAGGCGCTGAACGATTGCACCACCTCCGTCGCCAAGGGCGAGGTCGTTGTGGTCTGCGGTCCCTCCGGTTCGGGCAAATCGACGCTGATCAAATGCGTCAATGCGCTGGAGCCGTTCCAGAAGGGCGACATCATCCTCGACGGCATCAGCGTCAAGGATCCCAAGACCAATCTGCCAAAGCTGCGCGCACGGGTCGGCATGGTGTTCCAGCATTTCGAGCTGTTTCCGCACCTGCGCATCATCGAGAATCTCTGCCTGGCGCAGGAGAAGGTGCTGGGTCGCAGGCATGAGGATGCGGTCGCCAAGAGCATGAAGCTGCTCGATCGCGTCGGATTGAAAGATCACGCGCAAAAATACCCGGCCGAACTGTCCGGCGGCCAGCAGCAGCGCGTGGCGATCGCGCGGGGGCTCGCCATGGACCCGATCGCGATGCTGTTCGACGAGCCGACCTCGGCGCTTGATCCGGAGATGATCAGCGAAGTGCTCGACGTCATGGTCGATCTGGCGCGGGATGGCATGACCATGATGGTCGTCACCCACGAGATGGGCTTTGCCTCAAAGGTCGCGCATCGCGTCATCTTCATGGACCGGGGCGAGATCGTCGAGGACGCGCCGAAGGCGGATTTTTTCGGCAAGCCGCGCAGCGACCGCGCCCAGAAGTTTCTGTCGAAGATCCTGTCGCATTAGGATGCGAGAGCTGCCACAGCGTCGTTGCGAGCCAACGGGTCCGCGCGAATGCGCGGCCCGATGACTGGCTCCGCGAAGCAATCCAGAGCTTCCGCTTGGTGGGGCTGGATTGCTTCGGCGCGTTGCGCCTCGCAATGACGCGCAAGGCCTTGCGCTTTAGGGTTTCATAATCGGCGATCAAGCGCTAATAGTCGCCGCGACGCACTCGCCGCCACAGGAGACTCGCTTGGATCCCATCGCCTATGTCAACGGTTCCTTCGTGCCGCTCTCCGAGGCCAAGGTCTCGGTCCTCGATCGCGGCTTTCTGTTTGCCGACGGCATCTATGAGGTCGCGGCGGTGCTCGATCGCAAGTTGGTCGACAATGCCTCGCATTTGTCGCGGCTGCAGCGCTCGGTCGGCGAGATCGCCCTGCCGCTGCCGGAGACGCTGGAGCGGATCCAGGAGATCCAGAAGGAGCTGGTTGCGCGCAACGCCGTCGACAGCGGCCTGCTCTATCTCGAGGTGACGCGCGGCGCAGATAGCGGGCGCGATTTCGTGTTTCCGAAGGGCGTCACGCCGACGCTCGTGATGTTCACCTCAGTTAAGGACATCATCAACGCGCCGAACGCGAAAGCCGGCATCGGCGTGATCACCGTGCCCGACATCCGCTGGGAGCGGCGCGATATCAAGAGCGTGGCGCTGCTCGCGCAGGTGCTCGCCAAGCAGGCGGCCGCTGAAGCCGGCTGCGGCGAGGCCTGGATGATCGAGGACGGCGTGGTGACGGAGGGCGGCTCGTCCTCGGCCTTCATCCTGACCCAGGACGACGTGATCGTGACCCGCAACAATTCCAACGCGATCCTGCCGGGCTGCACCCGCAAGGCCGTGGTGGCGCTCGCGGAAGAGCGGCAGCTCAAGATCGAGGAGCGGCCGTTCTCGGTCGCGGAAGCGCTCGTCGCCAAGGAAGCGTTTATTACCAGCGCCTCGTTATTCGTGCAGCCGGTGGTGACGATCGACGGCAAGCCGGTCGGCGGTGGCAAGGTCGGACCGATGGCGACGCGGCTGCGCGAAATCTATGTCGAGTTCGCCCGCGCCACCGCGGTGTGAGGCTGCTATCGCTCGTCCGCGAAGCGCCTTGTGAGTTACCTCTGCCCGCTCGCGGGGAGAGGTCGCCGCGCTCTTGCGCGGCGGGTGAGGGGGACTCTCCGCGCTGGTGATTGCTGAGGATCAAAGTGCCCCTCACCCCAGCCCTCTCCCCGTGAAGAACGGGGAGAGGGAGCCGAGCGCGACTCGCTGCTTCACGCCGCACTCGCCGCTTTCGCGCGCACCGGCGGCATGGCGCGGAACGAGATCGCAAGCCGGTTCCAGGCGTTGATGGCTCCGATCAGCATGGTGAGGTTGACGGTCTCGGCATCGGAAAAATGCTTGCGCACCCCCTGATAGAGATCATCAGGTGCATGCGTGTCCGCGATCAGCGTCACGGCCTCGGTCCAGGCCAGCGCGGCGCGCTCGCGCTCGGAATAGACAGGCGCTTCCCGCCACGCGTTCAAGAGATAGAGTCGCTGCTCGGTCTCGCCATGCTTGCGCGCGTCCTGTGTGTGCATGTTGATGCAGTAGGCGCAGCCATTGATCTGCGAGGCGCGGGTCTTGACCAGCTCGATCAGCGACTGTTCGAGGCCGGATCCCTGGATCTGGGTTTCCAGCGCCGTCAGGGCCTTGATGGTGTCGGGGGCAGCTTGCATGAAATTCATTCGCGGGGTCATGGTCGTTCCTTCTTTGCTTGGGACATCGTAAAGCTTGTTGTTTGAGCATGATCTTGTCGGAAAACCGCTTCGCACTTTTCCGGATCATGCTCTAGTGAGCGCCGCCGCTCGACAGATGATCGGGCTTTTTCAGCAGCAGCGAGGCGGCGAGGGCGACGATCAGCGCGGCTCCGAGCAGATAGAACGTATCGCTGAACGCCAGGATGAAGGCCTGCTTCTGCACGATGTGTCCGATTGCGACATAGGCGCGGTCGGCGGCGTCGGCACGGCCCAGCACGCCGTGGTTCACGAAATATTGCGTCAGCTGTTCGAGGCGGGTCCGGGTGGCCTGTTCGAACAGCGACACCGACTGCATCAGCACGTTGGAATGATACTGCTCGCGCTTGGTCAGGAAGGTCTGCAAGGTCGCAATGCCGATCGCGCCGCCGAGGTTCCGCATCATGTTGAACAAGGCGGATGCGGACCCGGCATTGTCAGCCTCGATGCCGGCAGTGGCCACCGCCGAGAGCGGCGTCAGCACCAGGGCCTGGCCGACGGCGCGCACCACGTTGGGCCAGAACAACTGGTCGTTGGCGTAGTCGGCGCTCATATGGATGTTCTGGAAGTTGGAGGCCGCGAACAGCGCAAAGCCGATGCCGATCACGATGCGCGGATCGATGCGCTGCATCAGCCGCGGCACCAGCGGAATCAGCACCAGTTGCGGCAGGCCGGTCCAAGCCAGCACCATGCCGATCTGCTCGGCATTGTAGCCCTGGATGCGGGAGAGATAGACCGGCAGGATGTAGACCGAGCCGTACAGCGCGACGCCGAGCAGGAAATTGGCGAGCACGCCGAAGCCGAAATTGCGGCGCAGCAGCAGGCGCAGGTTCAGCAGCGGTTTTGTGCTGGTCAGTTCGATGACGACGAACAGCGTCAGCGCAATCGCGGCTGTCATCGACAGGCGCACGATGAACGGCGAACCGAACCAGTCGTCCTTGTTGCCTTCCTCCAGCACGGTCTGCAGCGCGGCGAGCCCGATCGCCATCGTGATGATGCCCGGCCAGTCGCCCTCACGCAGCAGCGACAGCTTCATCGGCTTGGCGTCCAGCGAGACGAACAGCATCGCGATCATGATCGCGCCGGGCACGATGTTGACGTAGAAGATGTATTCCCAGCCGAAATTCTCGGTGAGATAGCCGCCGATGGTCGGGCCGATCGCGGGCGCAAAGGTCGCCGAGACGGCGAACAGCGCCAGCCCGACCGGTTGCTTCGCCTTCGGCAGCAGCGTGATGATCAGCGTGAACGCCATCGGGATCAGCACGCCGCCGGAAAAGCCCTGCACGGCGCGCAGCGCGATCATCTGCGGCAGGTTTTGGGCGAAGGCGCAGGCCGCCGAGAACAGCAGAAACAGCGCGGCGTTGACCAGCAAATAGTTGCGCACGGAAAACACCTGCGCGAGCCAGGCGGAGAGCGGGATCACCACGATCTCGGCGATCAGGTAGGAGGTCGAGATCCAGCCGCCGTCGTCGATGCCGGCGCCGATCGCGCCCTGGATGTCGGCAAGCGAGGCGTTGACGATCTGGATGTTGAGCACGGCCATGAAGGCGCCGAGCGTCGCGCCGAACACCGCGATCCAGGTTTTCGCGGGCACGTGCGCGGCCGGAGTAATAGGTCGCTCCGGAGCGGCGGACGGGGCGTCGTTGAGGGTGGCCTCGAGCGCGGACATCGTCATTCTCCTCTCTGCAGGCAGAGACAAGATGCATTAGGCGGTGGATTTCGATAATCGGGGAAGGGTTTGAAGGATTGTCCCGCCACACTTTAAGATACTCAGCGGACAGTCGAGCGATTAGCCGCCGTTGGGGTGCGCGCCGGTTCCGCGCGAGGCCATCTGGCGCTCCGCCTCGCGCGCCGCGAGCACCACGGCCTTGGTGTCGACCACAGGCTCCGCCGACATGCCGGGGCGCAGCAAGCCGCGCAGCCGCGTGTCGTCGAGCACGATCTTCACCGGCACGCGCTGCACGATTTTTGTGAAATTGCCGGTGGCGTTGTCGGGCGGCAGCAGCGCGAATTCGAGGCCCGAGGCCGGTGACAGGCTGTCGACATGCCCCTTCAGCCGCGTGCCGTGAAAGCCGTCGATCTCGATCTCGACCGGCTCGCCGTCGCGCACATGGGTGAGCTGCGTCTCCTTGAAGTTCGCCACCACATAGACCTGGTCGAGCGGCACCACGGCCATCAGCTGGGTGCCGGCCTGCACGAACTGCCCGACCCGCAGCGAGCGGGCGCCGACGGTGCCGTCAACCGGCGCCGTGATCTCGGTGTAGGACAGATTGAGCGCCGCCTGCGCCTCGACCGCGCGAGCATGATCCAGCTGCGCGATCGCCTGGTCGCGCTGGGTGGTCAGCACCTCGACCTTTTTGCTCGCCGCGACCAGCCCCTCCTTGCCCTGGCGCAATTGCGCGCCCTGCGCGCGCAATGCTGCGTCGGTCTGTTGCGCGCGTTGCACCGTCCCGGAGCCGGTCTTCATCAGCTCGTCATAACGGGTGCGCTCCTCCTGCGCGAATTTTAGGTTGGCCTCGGCCGCGTCGACCTCGGCGGACTGCTGCGCAATCAGCGGCTGCTGCAGTTCGATCTGGGCGCTGAGGTTCTTCACCGCAGCTTCCGACGCCGCGACATCGGCCCGGGCCTGCTTCAGCGCCGTGCGAAAATCGCGATCGTCGATCCGCGCCAGCAACTGGCCGGCCTTGACCTTCTCGTTGTCGCTGACCAGCACCTCGGAAACATAGCCGGAGACTTTTGGCGCGACGATCGTGGAATCGGCCTTCACATAGGCATCATCGGTCGAGACCAGGTACCGGCCGGTCGTCAGATAGCGGTACCCGAGATCGGCGGCGGCGGCGACGCCCAGGGTCACGGCCAGCGCCAGCGCCGCCCGCTTGACCGCGCGCCGCGATGGGCGAAGGCCGGATTCACTCTTGCTATCAGAGACATAAGAGACGTTCGACATGGCATCCTCCGGCCCGAAACGCGTCCCCGACAGGACGCCGCTTCATCACGCACAAGATGCACTGTGGCTCGCGGTGTGATAATCCGGAAAAAACTGAAATCATTGTCCATCCAGGATGAATAATCGGAGATTCGCCATGGATCGGCTCACCAGCATGTCGGCGTTCGTCCGGGTGGTGGATAGCGGCGGCTTTTCGGCCGCCGGCCGCAAGCTGAACATGTCCACGACGATGGTCAGCAACCACGTCCAGGCGCTGGAGGACCGGCTCGGCGTGCGGCTGCTTCAGCGCACCACGCGCAAGGTCAGCCTGACCGAGGTCGGCAAGGCCTACTACGACAGCTGCATCCAGATCCTCGGCGATATCGAGCAGGCCGACGAGATCGCGGGCAGCCAGCAATCCCTGCCGCGCGGCACGCTGCGCATCTACACGCATACCCACATGGTGCAGTTTCTCTCGCCCGTCGTGACCGGGTACCTCGCCTCCTATCCCGACGTGAAGGTCGATCTCCAGATCGGCGAGCGCAACGTCGACATGATCGACGAAGGATTTGATGTCGCGGTGCGAATGATTCCGCCGCCGGACTCCAGCCTGATTGTGCGCAGTCTCGCCACCTGGCGGCATGTGCTGTGCTGCTCGCACGACTACATCGCAAGGCATGGCCGCCCGGAGCAGCTCTCGGAGCTTGCCGAACGCAACTGCATCCGCCACGTCAACTATCCCTACGGCGAGGAATGGCGCTTCACCGATCGCAAGGGGGCGCCGGTCTCGGTTCGGGTCTCCGGCAATCTCATCACCAACAGTGGCGAGACGCTGAACCGCGCGGTGCTGCAGGGTGTCGGTGTGTGCCTGGCAGCAGGATTTCTTGTCCGCAACGAACTGGAGTCGGGGCTCCTGGTCCGCTTGCTACCGGAATTGAGGCCCGTCGAATTCACGATGAACGCAGTCTATCCGCATCGGCATCATCTGTCGGCGAAGGTCCGGATCTTCATCGATCTCTTGGTGCGCCATAGCGCCGAACAGCAGAAGCTGATCAACCCGTATTCGTGAGAGAACGAGCCCGTGTAACTGCAGCCGCATCGGCAGTGCACTCCCTCCCCCTTGCGGGGGAGGGCTGGGGAGGGGTGTACCACACGGCGAGCTGAGTCCTGGGAACCCCCACCCCCGACCCCTCCCCGCAAGGGGGAGGGGAGCCCACACAGCGTCGCGCGGTTACGGCTTCAGCAGCAGCTTCTGCACGCGCCAGTTGAGCAACTCCGCGACATAGAGCATGTTCTCCGACGGGCAGGCCATCGCATGGATCCAGCCGAACTGCTTTGGCTGCTTGCCGGATTGGCCGAGCACGCCCAAAACCTTGCCGTCGAGTGAGAGCTTGTAGATGCGGCCGGGCCAGGCATCGGATGAATACAGCACCTGGTTCGGCGGCGGCGTGATACAGATCGCCCAGGGCGAGCCCGGCACAAACGTGCCGCCGGCGAGCATCGCCTCATCCGGAATTTTTCCGATCGCGGGCCTGGCGTCCGATGGCACCGGCACGTCGACGGTGAACTGGCGCAGGAATTTCCCGTCGCCGTCGAACACCTGGATACGGTGATTGCCGCGATCGGCGACGTAAACATTACCTTGCGCGTCGGTCGCGATCGAATGCGGCGTGTTGAACTGGCCCGGCCCCTTGCCGCGGTCGCCCCAGGATTTGACCCAGTTGCCGTCCTTGTCGACCTTGGCGACGCGCGAATTGATGTAGCCGTCGCTGATAAAGGTGTTGCCGTTCTTGTCGAACGCGACGTCAGTGACCTGGCGGAAGCGGCCGTCCTCGGCCGGCAGCGGCGGTTTTGGATGTTTTAAGGGCCCGGTCTCCTCGTCGGAGGCCTCCTGCTTGCGGCCGAACACCATCAGCACGCGGCCCTCGGGATCGAACTTGATCACCATGTCGGAGCCCTTGTCGGTGACCCAGATGTTGTCCTCTCGGTCGACCTTCACGGTGTGCGCGAACGACCAGGCATAGAGGTTCTTGCCCATCTCGCCGACAAAGGCGCCCTTGCCGTCAAACTCCAGAAGTTGCGCAGCGGCAGCGGCATAGGCCGGCCCCGCGGTGTTGCCGCGCGACAGCACGAACACGTGCCCCTTGGAGTTGACCGCGACACCCGAGGCCTCGCCGAAATACATGTTGTGCGGCAGGCGGAGTGGATTGGGGACGGAGTCGAAGGGGATGCCGGGCGGCGCCTGTTGCGCCAAGGCCGGCGACGTGATCAGCAGCAAGAGTGCGATCAGCCCGCGTGTCATGAGAGTCCTCCCATGTAGGTTTGTTGTTATGAGCCGGGGATGCTAGCGATGCGCCGGCGCGGCGTCCACGGTCATGGCTGCGTGACCGTTCGTCATTCGGTGCATGGGACAAGACGTCGGTGCGGCAGTATCACATGGACGCAGCTTCATTCGGATCAGGCGCAGCATGATGGTCCAGCCCAACCGGATACGCAGATCTGGCCTGTTTGCGGTCGCAACGAGCGCAGTCCTGTTCGTGTTCTCATGCGGACGTGGCGAGGAAGAGCGCTGGCGCAAGGTAATCCGGGATGCCGGCATCAAGGCGGAATGAGATGATGGTGATTTGTGCCAAACATCCGGCGGCGCGGAAGCCGGCATAATCGCGCCAACCTTGCCCCGCAAGGATGCGCGGAATGGCGTTTCCGCGACCGGCGGGACACGAGGGATATTGAATGTTCGGAAAATTATCGCGACGGCATTTTGCAAAGCTTGCGGGCCTGTCGGCACTCGGCCTCGCCGCGCCCGCGGTAGCGCAGAACAGCGCGGCAAAGCCCGCGACCTATGCGCCTGCGAGCTTCCCGAAAGATTTTCTGTGGGGCACCGCAACCTCGTCCTATCAGATCGAAGGGGCGGTCAACGAAGATGGCCGCGGCCCGTCGATCTGGGACACTTTTGCGCATGCCGAGGGCAACATCGAGGATCGCAGCAATGGCGACGTCGCCTGCGACCACTACCACCGCTACAAGGACGACATCGGCCTGATCCGCGACCTCGGCGCAAAGGCCTATCGCTTCTCCATCGCCTGGCCGCGCGTGTTTCCGGAGGGGACGGGCACGCCCAACCCGAAAGGTCTCGATTTCTACGATAGGCTCGTCGACGAGCTGCTCAGGACCGGCATCGAGCCTTATGCCACGCTGTATCATTGGGACCTGCCGCAGACTTTGCAGGACCGCGTCGGGGGATGGCTGTCGAGCGAGACGTCGCGCGCGTTTGGCGACTATGCGGCCCATGTCGCGTCGCGGCTCAGCGATCGCGTCAGATCGTTCTTCACCGTGAACGAATGCGGGCGGTTCGTGTCTTTCGGCTACGGCATCGGCATCGACGCGCCGGGCCTCAAACTGCCGCAGGACAGGATCAACCAGGCGCGCCACCACGTCGCGCTCGCGCATGGCCTTGCGGTGCAGGCGATCCGCGCGCATGGCCGCCCGGGTACCCGGATCGGCGTCGCGGAAAACATCGCTGCCTGCGTGCCGGCGATCGACACGCCTGCCAATGTCGAGGCCACCGCGATCGCGACGCGTGAGATGAATGCGGGCTTCCTCAACGTGATCTTCACCGGACAATATACCGACGCCTTCCTGGCCTATGCCGGTGCGAATGCGCCGAAATTCACCGCCGAGGAATTGAAGATCATTTCGACGCCGAACGATTTTCTCGGGCTCAACATCTATTCGCCGCACGCCTATGTGGTCGCCTCAGGGCGCCCGCCGGGCTTTGCGCTCCTGCCCTTTCCGTCCTCCTTTCCGCATATGAGCTCGGACTGGCTCAGGATCGCCCCGGAGACGATGTACTGGGCGCCGCGGCTCGCGGCCGAAATCTGGAACGTCGATACGATCTACATCAGCGAGAACGGCACCTCCTCGATCGACAAGCGCGCGGGCGACGGGCAGGTCCATGACCTCGACCGGGTCAGTTTCCTGCGCAACTACCTCACGCAGCTGCAGCGCGCGATCGCCGACGGCGTGCCGGTCAAGGGCTATTTTTTGTGGAGCCTGATGGACAATTTCGAGTGGATCTACGGCTACGAGAAGCGGTTCGGACTGTACCATGTCGACTTCGAGACCCAGGCGCGCACGCCAAAACTCTCCGCATCCTTCTATCGCGACGTCATCGCGCGCAATGCGATCGGGGCGTGACGAACCGTGCGCCCGCACCGGTTCCCAAAACTGCTATCGCAATTGTGACGGGACAGCCGTCAAATTGACACGCTGGCGCCGAATTGGGGCCAAGCCGCCCCGCCACGGTCCCCCGCATTCGACGCCACCAGCGTGAGAGGGACCGGCCTTGGCCTACAAGATGATCGCGGCACGCGACAACCAGACCATCACCCGCGAGCGGAGCAGCGCCTATATCGTGCTCGCCAACGCGCGGGTCTTGGCCAGCGAAGGCTGGCAGGTCAAGATCACCGGTGGCGACGGCAAGGAATTCGGGCCCGCGGAGTTCGAGGATTTCGTCTCCGCCAAACACAAGACGCCGGTACGCGCGATCGCCGAGGCACTGACCGCGCCGGTGTAGCGGATTGCGGGGTGGGCAAAGCGAAGCGTGCCCACCATCCTCAGTGATGGCGTTGATCGTTGATGGTGGGCACGGCGCAAGGGCGCCTTTGCCCACCCTACGGATTTTCGCGCACAAAACGGTTGCGCAGAGTGCCGACGCCGGTGATCTCGATTTCGACGACGTCGCCGTGCCCCAGATCAGGCGAGGCGCCGTCGGTGCCCATCCAGATCACGTCGCCGGGCCACAGCGTAAAATATTTCGTCAGCTCGACCAGGAACGGCACGACGCCAAAGATCATGTCGTTGGTCTTGAAGCGGTAGGTCTCGCGGCCGTTGACGCGGATGATGGTCTGCATGTTGTCGAGATCGGCCGCAGTCTCGATCCATGGTCCCATCGGCTTGAAGGTGTCGGCGTTCTTGGAGCGCCACAGGCCGCGATCGGCCTTCTGCCAGGTGCGCTCCGAGACGTCGTTGCCGATGGTGTAGCCGAACACGCAGTCCATTGCGTTGTCGGCCGTCAGATGCTTGACCTTCTTGCCGATGACGACGACGAGCTCACCCTCGTAGTGGATTTTCTCGGTGGCGAAGGACGGGATCATCACGTCCTCGTCATGGGCGATCAGCGCGTTCTGCGCGCGGTAGCCGACCTCGGGCCGGTCGGGCACGGCCGGCACCTCGCCGCGCCGGTCGGCGGCCTCCTTGAGATGCTTCAAGTAGTTCAGCCCGACGCAATAGAAAGTGCGGGGAACGAGCGGCAGCTCGATCTTGACGTCGCCAAGCGCGCGCGACTCCGCGGTCCGCCTGTAGTCACTGAACGGATCGCCATCGATCGTGATGACACGATCGCCCTCGACGAGGCCCCAGGACGTCTTGCCGTCGGTGGTGAATTTCAGCCAGCGCATCTCGTCTCCTATTCCGCCGCTGCCGCGCGCGGGGTTTTCCAGGCGCCGACCGAGGGGCGCTTCAGTCCCAGATTCTCGCGCAGGGTCCTGCCGGCGTAATCCTCGTGAAACAGCCCGCGGCGCTGCAATTCCGGCACCACATGGCGGACGAAGTCGGCATAGGAGCCCGGCACGTAAGTGGCGGCGACGACGAAGCCGTCGCAGCCGCGGCCCACAAACATCTCTTCCAGCCTGTCCGCGACCTCCTTCGGTCCGCCGACGATGGCGTCCTGGGTCTGGCCGCGGCCCGAGAAGGTGATGAAATCGCGCGTCGTCGGATTGCTCTTGCCGGAGGTACGCAGCACGCCGTCGCGGATACCGAGCATGCCCTGCATGCCCGCAAGCTCGGCCGCGGTGAGCGGCTCGTCGATCTGCTTGGCGGCGAAATCGAAATTCAATCCCTCCGCGAGCAGCGACAGCGCATCGATCTCGAGCGGAAGTTTTTCGATCAGCGCCATGCGGTCCTCGGCTTCCGCCTTGGTCGCCGCGCAGACCGGCGTCACCAGGTTGCACAGGAACATCTGCTCCGGATCGCGGCCGGCCTTGGCCGCCTCGCCGCGGATCGCATCATAGCCCTGCCTTGCGCCGGCAAGGTTGCGCGCGGCGGTAAAGATCACCTCGCCCCAGCGCCCGGCAAAACGCTGGCCGCGGCCGGACGCGCCGGCCTGGATCACCACGGGATGGCCCTGCGGCGAGCGCGGCACCGTGAAAGGTCCGCGCGACTTGAAGAACGCGCCTGCATGGTCGAGCCGCCTGACCTTGCCGGGATCGGCGAAGCGGCCGCGGGTCTTGTCGATGATGAGGGCATCGTCGTCCCAGCTGTCCCAATGGCCGAGCACGACCGCCATGAACTCGTCG
>Ga0070709_10001277_pt1 | contig 13759 bp, 12 predicted proteins | sample LARL51metaG_FD_65449 | JGI IMG/M metagenome (GOLD analysis project Ga0070709, IMG submission 65449) | Corn, switchgrass and miscanthus rhizosphere microbial communities from Kellogg Biological Station, Michigan, USA - LAR L5-1 metaG | ecosystem: Host-associated > Plants > Roots > Rhizosphere ...
AAAACCGCGAAGCATCCTCAGGACCTGCTGAGCCTGCTGGGACCGCACTGGGATCAGAGAAAACGCAGTCCGCATCTTCGACCCGTTTCTCAGGCGCGTTGGATGCGTCAATTGGCTTCACGCTCCACTCAAGACCCACTTCAAGTCTTGCTCCACGGAGGCACCGTTATAGCACAACCAGTCCAAACCCGGTAGCGGGGCAAGCCGTTAGCCCGCGTACCGCAAGCTCGAATGTTTCACGACTGTTCAAACAACGTAGGCTAATAGACGCGGGTAACGTAAAGTTCTATATACAGCCTGGAAGGCCGTCGGATCAGTCTTTCGGCGTCCACGCATTCCGAATCAAGCTGCTCGAAAATCCGCTCGGCACCGTCTGATCGCATGCATAGCGATACAACGCCGCGTTGAAAATCCCTTGCACCGCGGAACTCATCACCGAAAGCAACAGGAAATACGCGCCCATCAGCACCCCGCCAACAGCTATGGCGCCCGGACCATACAAACGCACGGCCAGCAGCCACAGCGCGAATCCCGGTATCAGCAAAACGAAAAACACCATGCCCAGGCTGAATCCTCCCGCCACCTTCTCGCCCCACGTTTCGCGAAATAATTCCGAGGAGCGATAGAGCGCCGCGCCCGGCGACAAATCCTCGAACGCCAGCACTGGCACAACGAAATAATTCGCCAGGTTCCACGCAATTCCAATAATGCCGATCACCATGCGCCCGATAAATCCGGCGCGCTCGGATAAAATTCGCAGCGCTATTCCTACCGTGGCTGCCACAAACGCCCACTGCAGGATCAGCCACTTGCGTTGCCAGGCCAGTTGCAACCCCTGGTCGAAAGTCCAACTCCCGCCCGTCAACCGGCTATTGGCCACACCGACCAGCGCTACGTTGAAGAACACAATCACGAAATAATTCGCCAGGTACAGCGTGAATATCGCCGCCCCGAACTCTGGCGAGCGCGAGAAATGCTGAAAATTTTGCGGAGTAATTCCCGCCGCCCGCAGCGCCGGCAAAAAAATCGCGATCCCGCTCACTCCCAGCAGCAACGTCACGATCAGGCAACTGATTCCAGACAGCACCGGAAACAGCATCAGCTGCTTATCCGCCCACAAAATCGCGAAGCTCTCTTCGACAAGCTCCCAGCTTCTAGAAAATCTCCCCATGGATTCCTCCGTCACAAGTCGCCCGCTTCCCCGCGAAGTGGGGGCAAGCAGAAAGCGACTGCCACAAAGACGCAGCTTGTTTTGCCGTGAATGCCGCGGGAACTGCCGTCATCTTCCCAACTTTTTCCGTAAAAAACCAGCCCTCTAAAGCCACCACGCGTAATCCACAATGACCTGTGCTGCGTCTGGTGTTATTCGAGGGGCTCTGTCCGGCCCTCTTCGGAGTCGCGTTTGGAATCGCTGGCAGCGTCGCAGCCGCGCAACTCATCCGCTCCATGCTGTATGGCACGGGTCCACTCGATCCGGCTGTATTTTTGACGGTGATTGCTACTTTGTTGGCGGTCGCCAGTGCGGCATGCCTCATTCCAGCCTGGCGTGCATCCAGACTCGACCCGATGATCGCCCTACGAACAGAAATCTCTCCATTCGTGTATCACCTTTGCGTCAAGCACAGAAATCCAAAACTCAAGCAGGGTGCCTCAGGTTCGCTGTGTGAACCTGGGGCCTGGGTCGAACTTCTCCAAATTCACCGCAAACAGAAGCTTATTGCTCGCGGCATCACATACCGGGCTATCGGCACTCCCACCCGTTATCCCGAGAGAAGCTTTGCGCACGACCCCGCTCGTTCCGCGATGCCCGCCTTCAAACGGTCGACGATCGCGTGTTTCAGCCTTTCTCGCTTCACGCGACTGCGGTTTCCGCCGCGTAGTCGGCAATTTCGCCAGCCAGCGCCCGCAGTCGTTGCGAGACATCTCTTTCACTTAACCACTCAATGTCCGTGGGTGTCGTCCGTTGCAGCGCCTCGACTCTCTCCGGCGGCAAAAACTGTGCCGCTCCCGGACAGTCCTCCCCAACCCGAGAAAATCAGTCCGAAGGCGTTTCGTGATGATAAATCTCCGGCCCCATTCCTCAAGTACGCGCCCGTTGTCCGGCAGCAGTCCCCATAGAAATGGCGCAATCTTTTTATTTCCGTGTTCTGTCAGCAGCAGCGGCTTGGAGCGTGACAGGGCGACTGCGCCATTTCCGTTCGCCAGCCCTCGTGCGCCTCTTCTTTGTATTCGATCTGTGGGAAGGTCTTAGTCTCTCGCCGGTTCCGGCATCACATACCCGGACTGCGCCGGCAGTCCCGCACGTTCCAGCTGCACGGTCACATGCCCAATCGAAAAATCCTGCGCCAGCAGCTCCTTAATCGAACTTAAAAGACTCTCGCATTTATCCAAATGCATGTCCGGCACTCGCGCGTGACAGGACATCGCAATCTCTCCGCCACCCAGCGACCATATATGCACGTCGTGCACTTCCATCACCCCTTCTACTTTCAAGATCGCGCGCGCCACTTCTTCAATTCCCATTTCTTTCGGGCGCCCTTCCAGCAAGATGTGCGCGGAGTCGCGCAGAATTCCGATGCTCGACCACAGCACCAACAATCCAATCGCGAGTCCCAACACGGGATCGATCCAGTGCCAGCCGGTCACACCAATCACGATTGCGCCTACGATGATGGCCACATTGGAAAGAGCATCTCCAAAGTTGTGCACCAAAATGCTGCGTAAATTTAAGTCGCTCCGACCGCGCACCAATGCCAGGGTGATTCCGCCATTTACAGCCAGTGCCGCCACGGAGGTCCAGATCATCCACGATTCGATCACGTCCACTGGGGCACGCAACCGCACAATTGATTCCCATCCCAGCCACAACGCAAGAATCACCAGCAGCACGGCGTTTGTGAACGCAGCAAGCACTCCCGCTCTGCGGTATCCGTACGTCTTCTCGCTGTCCGCCGGCCGCTGCGCCCAGCGCATCGCAAGCCAGGAAATCCCCAGCGCCGGCACATCAGAAAGGTTGTGCACCGCGTCGTTCAGCAGTGCCACGCTGCGCCCAAGTAGGCCGCCGAAAATTTCTGCAACCACCAGCCCCAGTGTTGCCGCCATCGCCCATGCCAGCACCGCAGGCTGCATCGGCGGACGCGCGTGCCCCGCGTGCCCACCGTGTTCGTACGTACCATGATCGTGCGAATGTCTATGCGAATGGCCGTCGCCGTGACTAGGTGGGTGCGAATGCACAATTCCGCCGTGTTGGTGTGAATGGTTATGCGAATCGTCGTGCATCGTTCCGCCTACTTCTTCGCCATACGGTCGTATTGTACTCGCCCCAACGAGTCTTCGCCGCTTTCGGCAATCTCACCGAGCAACCTTTTAGGCACCCTTATTGGGCACTTTGACACTCCTCCAAGCGAATCCGTTGACGCTCCTCGTCGCCGCTGCGAGTATCAGTAAACAGTATTGTAATAATTTGCATGGAGCGCGCAGGAGCAAAACCGGCATCACGGTAGGTTGACTACTTAGGTTGACGTTGGACCACTAGGTTGACCCCTTAGGTTGATAATGATCGGCGCGGTTACAAAACTGAGCTTCTGGGGGGTTCGCGGCTCCACGCCGACCGTGGATCCCGCAACCTGGCGTTACGGCGGAAACACGCCCTGTCTCGAACTTACCACGCCTGATGGCACACAATTTATTCTGGATTGCGGCACCGGTCTTCGCATGCTCGGCAGCCGCTGGACCGCTCCGTCCTCCGACGACCTCGCGGCGGAAGTGCGAAATCCGGAAACGCACATCCTGGTCACGCACTATCACTGGGATCACATTCAGGGCGTCCCGTTTTTCGCGCCACTCTACGCCGAGAATAATGCCTTTCATTTTTACAGCTTTCGTTCCAAACACCTCGGCCGCGACAGCTTAAAGCAAGTATTTGAAACGCAAATGGCCACTCCGTATTTTCCCGTGAACATGTCCGCCATGACCGCAAAAAAGAAATTCATGGAAATCAGCGGCGGCGATTCCTTCACCATAGGCAAAAACAAAATCACCGCCCGCCACATCAATCACCCGCAGGGCTGCCTGGGATTTCGCATCGAAACTCCCGCCGGTACCGTGGTGTACGCCACCGACAACGAACCCGGCGATCCCAAACTCGATGAAGCGCTACGCGAACTCGTCGCGGGCGCGGACATTTTTATCAACGACGCGCAATACACTCCGGAACAGTTGGCGACGGTGCGCAAAGGCTGGGGACATTCTTCCTGGCGCGAGGGCGTGAAAGTTGCCCGCGAAGCCGGCGCAAAAAACCTGGTGCTTTTCCACCACGATCCGGATTCCACAGATCGCATGGTGGATGGTCTGCTCCGCCAGGCGCGCGAAGAATTCGATTCCGTGTTCGCGGCCAGCGAGGGCATGGTCATCAAACTTGGCGCGCCAGACGGAACGCTGGAAGCGCACATGCCCGTGACACGCACGGCGTTGCGGCGGGAAGCACATTTCAAGGCGCAGATACGCGGCATCACAGAAGGCGGGCACGCGTTTGAGGAAGAAACTGTGGTGCGCGATCTAGCCTTGCAGGGCGCGCTGATTTCCATGCAGCATTGTCCGCGGCTGCAATCGGAATTGCAGATTACGATGGAGACTCCTGGAGTGGCCGGACTGAGAGCGATGAAGCTGCGCGGCTACGTGGTGCGCATTGAGTCGAGCGAAGAAAACGGGCACGCCGTGGGTGTTGTTTTTACGGAATAGTGCAAACTGATTTAAAGCTCTTTGTCATTCCTAAAACATTTCTTGCTAAAAGATTCGGCAATTCAAAAACGTTCGCTGATTGTCGAACAATTTTGCCAATGGCTCCCAAGATTTTCTGGCTAGAAGATTTTCCCGCTGGATGATTGTAATAGACTTCAAAAAAATAATCGGGAAATCGCGGCAGAGATTTGTGCAAATGATTCCGTAAAAAAGAGTCCTGGTAAAAATAAATTCGGCAGGTTTGCTATTTCAACTGTTCCAATTTTTGATCTAGGTGCGCTAACGCTGCTTCCAGCTGTTTTTTGTGATTCGGATGCGTCGCTGTTTCCAGATCGTTGAGAATATGCTTGCGTGACAACTCGACGTTCGCGCGTTCGCGGTCTTTTTCCAATTGATCCTGAGCTTTCTTGGCTTGGCTTGGTGCCGCCATATTCTCCCTGCTCGCTACCTGAGATTCAACATCCTTGCTCTCCCAGCCGCGCGCCATACATAAATTGTGCCACATTTTGCGGCACAATCGGCAAAGCAGAATTGTCTTTATTTGTCCAGAATTGCATCATGCGCCGGCGGCCTTGGCGCGGGCGCGCGGAGCTTCCGCCTGCTGGATCAGGTGGCGCAGGCCGGCTTCGGCAATGCGCGCACGGCGCTCCGCAAAAAATCCGTCAAAAATAAATTCCGCTGAATTCTGCTGCCAGCGCACACGCAGGATCCAATCGCTCTCCGATGGAAACGCGGTGGCCATGGAAATTTCATTCGCCGGCATCACGACAAGCGGACGAAGTTCGCCGTCAAGGGCCCAGATACGCGTCGGAGTCAGATAAAAATTCACGGCCTGAGATTTTTCCATGCCGCCGGATTCGGTGGGAGCGGAACCGCTAGAACCGGAAAAGGTTCCGGCGTCCAGCACCAGGTACGCACCGAGTTGTTCGATGGTTTGCTTGGTGCCGCGATCCCGCCGCAGGGGCGGGAGGAGCACCGCCAGCATAAAAAGCACCAGACCGACGGGAGCGAAAGCCCAGGCGTTCCACAGACTAAGCGGGAGCACCACCAGCGCCGCGCCCGCAGCTCCAAGCAGAATTCGGAGCGCGGTCCACGCGCGCGGAGTTGAGCGCAGTGTCCAGACCCTTGGAAAGTTGCGCGTGACGAAAAATACAGAATCGGCGACAGATTCACGAAAGCGAGCGAAGGAAGACAGAACTTCAGCGGGAGGCATTTCGCCGGGAAGCATTGGGGGAATGGGACCTGTGCTCATACTGGTCTGGGGAGAGATAATGTTAGCAGGTGAAGCCAAAATTCTTGCAATAGAATTTCCTTATTTGATTTTGAATGGTTCCAGTACCCGCGACGTGCAGGGCATCGATGACCTCTCGCAAGTGCAGTGAAGCGCAGAAGGAATACAGTGGAAGTGGATAGATTGCTTCTGAACGAGGTGCGGCGAAGTTAACGTGACGTCAGATAGGCTCGGAATGACGCGTACGTGTGGGCTGGTCGTCGCGAGTGGAGGCGGACCTCAGCGGTTAAAACCCCTCAGTGAGGAAACGGCGCGGCGCGGCTAAAGCCGTGCACTCCCGAATGCGCGCCGTTACGGGACGGGAAGAGGAAGAGCGATTCCCGGGCGGTCCGCCACGGCGGCAAACGGCGGGCAGGCTCGCTTCGCGGACTCGGTGCGAAATGACGGGGTTGGGAGGATTTTGGTTTGGGTAGAGAACGCCAGCGTCGGCGCGGTGACGAAGAGGAAGCGAGATTCCTCGCTTCGCTCGGAATGAAGGGCCGCAGAATTTTGATCTGAGGCCTTAATCCTGATGCAGGGCGGACATGGGATCTACGCGGGAGGCACGGCGTGCGGGGATGTAGGTGGCGAGCAAAGCGACGACGAGGATGGTGATGGGCACTAGGAAATAGAGGCGAGGCTCGCGCAGGTGAAGGCCGTAGAAGATGGCGTCGAAAACTTTTGGCAGCGGAAGCGCCAGGGCTAGACCGACAGCCGCGCCGATGGCGGTCATTTTCATGCCGTCGCGGAGAATCATGCGCAGGACGTCAGGTCTTTTGGCTCCGAGGGCCAAGCGAATAGCAATTTCGTGCGTGCGCTGTCCCACCGAGTAGGCGATCAGGCCATATATTCCTATGGCGGCGAGGATGAGTGCGAGAAATGCAAAGCTGGCGAGGACACGAACGAAGAATGGATTTCCACCTTTTTGCCGCTCGATCAGCGCCGACATACTCATCACACTGGCAAGCGGAAGTTCGGCGTCGAGCTGAGCAACGGCGGTGCGAAGCGGCGAAGCCAAAGCAGCGGGATTGGCTGCTGTCCTGAGCATGAGAGAAAAGGAAGAAATGGGCCGTTGCAGAAATGGCTCATAAACTTGCGGATCGTCGATGATGCCTTCGGAATAAGTTTTAACGTTGCCGACAACTCCGACGATTTCACTCCATTGAGATGCCGTGCCGCTAACGTTCAATTGAATTTGTCTGCCGAGGGGATTCTGATCGTGAAAATGGCGATTCACGAATTCCTGATTCACGACGATCACCGGCGGCGCGTGAGGAGTGTCCTGTTCGGTGAATGCGCGGCCACGCAACAACGGGATTCCGGCAGTGCGAAAGAAATCGCTGGTTACGACATTGTCGCTGGCGCTGAGTTGTTGGTTGGCAGGCGCTTCAGGCTGGCCCTGGATGCGAAAAGTGACGGTGCTGGGTCCGGTTGCGGGCAAGTCGGAAGTAGCGGCGACGGATTCCACGCCTGGAAGCTGCGCGAGTTGCGGAAGAAGATTGCGGACGAAGAGGCTTTGCTGACTGGCGTCCTTGTAGCGAGCGTCATCGAGGGTGACGTTGGCGGTAAGAAGAGGATCCGCGCGGAAACCGAGATTCTGGTGCTCAATCATGAAGATTCCGCGGAAGAGCAGTCCAGTTCCGACCAGAAGAAACAACGCTACCGCGATTTGGCAGGTGACCATGGTGGTGCGCAGACGACTGTGCGAGTGGCCGGAGGAGGAACTGCGGCCTTCTTCTTTGAGATTGTTGTTGACGTCGGTTCGCGAAGCGTTCAGGGCAGGCGCGAGGCCGCAGAGCAGCGCGCAAAGCGCGGAGGCAGCGAGCGCGAAGAGTAGAACGTTCGAGTCAAGGCTCAATGGCACCGCGCTTATCGCTTCGTTGAAATTCATATTTGCGCGGACGAAAGCAATTCCCCAATAGGCGAGCAGCAGACCGAGAGCGCCGCCGAGGAAGGCAATCAGCAGATTTTCGGTGAGCAATTGGCGGATGATGCGCAGACCGCCGGCTCCCAGGGCGAGGCGGATGGCCAGTTCCTTGCGGCGTCCGGCGGCACGCGCCAAAAGCAGCCCGGCTACATTGGCGCAGGCAATCAGCAGAACAAAACCGACAGTGGTCATCATGACGGCCAAGCCGTTGCGAATTCCGAAATCGTAGAGGATGAAATCGGGCAGTGTGCGGACGGCGGCTCCCCAGCCTTTTTCAGTTTCGGGGAAATCCTGTTCGGCGCGGCGCGCGAGGGCGGAGAATTCGGCGCGAGCCTGTTCGATGGTTATGCCGGGTTTGAGTCGAGCGAACAGAAACAACGAACGATCTTTGCGGGCGTTAGCGGTCTCGTTGGCTGCGGTCACTTCGAGGGGTGTCCACAATTCCGGCGTAAATCCGAGCAGATGGAAACTTGAGGGCATGACGCCGATGACGGTGTAATCTTCCCGATTCAGGCGGATGGTGCGGCCGACGAGTGAAGCGTCGGATGCAAACTGGCGCTCCCAGAGTTCGTGGCTGAGGATCACGACGCGGCTGCGGCCTGGCTGGATTTCTTCGTCGTTGAAGGTACGGCCGAACTCGGGAGAAACGCCGAGCACGCTGAAATAATTTGGCGAAACGGCGGCAGAGCGGATCGCTTGCGGCTGGCCAGCGGTGGATTGGCTGAGGGCAGTGAGAGTCACGGCGCGATATTGATCCGCGGCGGCAGTGTCCGCGAAGACCTGGTTCGCTTCGCGCCATGCGAGGAAATTGGGAATGGAGACGGGATTGGCGTCAGGAAGAAAACCATTTCCTGGATTGATGGAAGTGACTACTGCGACGCGTTCGGGATCGCGACCCGGCGGATGCCGCAGCATAAAGGCGCTGACGAGGCTGAACATCGTGGCGTTCACAGCGATGCCGAGGGCGAGCGTGAGGACGGCTACCGCGGTGAAGCCGGGGTTCTTGCGGAGTTGACGGAAACCGTAGCGAAAATCGGAGAGCACCGAGCGGAGCCAATTGCCGATTTGGATTTCGCGAACCTGCTCTTTGACTTGTTCGGCGCCGCCTAGTTCGATGCGTGCGGCGCGATGCGCTTCTGTTGGCGGCATGCCGGCGCGAATGTTCTCGTCGATGAGCAGTTGGAGGTGAGACTGAACTTCGTGGTCGAGATCTGCTTCGCCGTGATTAGGAGAGGAGATGTTGCGCAGGAAACTTCGTGCTTTCGTGAAGAACGGCATGCTGATACCTCTACACCGACGCTTGCCGCGTTGGCGCTTGTGGCGTCAACGCTTCCCACACACCGCGCTTTCCCTACGACGCTTGTAGAGCTTGAGCGATGGCCCAGGAGATGCGATCCCAGCGCTTAGTTTCAGCTGCGAGTTGCTTCCGCCCGGGTTTGGTCAAGCGATAAAACTTGGCGCGGCGATTATTTTCTGAGTCTCCCCAATAAGAGGAAATCCAACCTTCTTCCTCCATGCGATGGAGGGCTGGAAAAAGGGAACCTGGCTTGACGACGAAAGTGCCGCTGGTGATGATTTCAATTCTGCGGGAGATTCCGAGGCCGTGCAGTTCGGCGGCGACGAGTGATTTCAGGATCAGCAAGTCCAGAGTGCCTTGCAAGAGAGTGGTGGGTGCAGAGCCCAAGCGTTGGTCTCCCTATCGGAGTTCTATAGGAATGATAGCCGCGCACATATAGAGTGTCAATAGGAAAGTCGCTGCGGGCTGAACCGTGCAAGTAGAACGAAAGTTCGGTGCGTTCAATCTTGCAAGGCGCCTTGCTCAGGGCTTGGGTGGTTGCGCGGTTGGGGGGAGTACGCCGTTGAGACGGAGGTACATGGACTGCGCGGAGTAATGATCGGCCCAAGAGCCGGAGAGGATAAACATCACAGCGGCGCGCGAGAATGAGCGGCCGTTGAAGAGTGGGATCGAATCGGCGAGGTGCGAGTCGTCGACTTTCGCGAGTGAGGAAGAGCAATAGTCGAAAGACTCTTTCACGGCGGCGACGAGTTTCTCTTTGGCGTCGGTTTCGGCCAGTTTGGGGCCTTCGGGGGCTGCAGCACCGGAAATTTTTGAGCAAAAGAGATGGTTGGACTCTGCGATATGCAGCGCGAGATGGCCAAAGGTCATCTGATCGGGAGTGGGTTTGAAGGGGAATTTTTCGGCGGGCATGGCTTCAACCGCGGCAGCCATGTTTTTGGAGGAGCGAGTGAGGCCCTGGCGCAGAGCGTCGCTGACGGGATTCGGGGACGGGGGCGCCTGAGCGGCGGCGAGTGCTGGAAGCATTGCGAGTAGCAGAGAAAGAGAACAGGTAGTTTTCATTGCGAGGCTCCGATCTTCTGTTCAAAAAATCGAAAGTGGAATGACGGAGCCATGCTACGCCGGGACGGTTGCGACGGCAAGCGGAGAGCGGAAATGTCCGCAGCCGGCGAATGACGTTCATCGAAAGCGTGAAGGCCAAGTAGAAATCGCGCATGAGTTAGAAGCGTCGCAGACAGGTGTCAGCGCGCCCGCCGCGGAGGCAAAAACCCGGTGTCTCTTAACTTTACAATGCAAAGTACTTGACATAAAGAATTACTTTAGGCAGAATGGACCTAAGGCTGAGAAGGTCTAAGGGGATGACTCACATGATGAAGCGGATTTTGGCGATCATTGCGATTTTTGCGTGCACCTGTGTGGCGTGGATGGTTTTGGGAACTTCGATTGTTTTGCGAACGGAGAGCACGGGCTCGCAATTGTCGGGGCGGGTGGCGTCGACGTGGGGCACGGCACAGGAGCAACATCCGCCGGCGGTAAGTTACGTAACGCAAGAGATGAAAACGGCGGAGGTGGAAGAAAACGGCCGGAAAGTAAAGAAGACCGAGACAAGAGATGTGACCAACTGGGTGCCATTGGATTCCAGCCGAATTGTGGCCGACTTCCACATCGACTACCGGCAAAAAGGACTGCTGTGGTTCAGCACATACCGGGTGGGATTTACGGGCGACTATAAATTTCAGAATCCGACGGCGGAGGAGCGGATGTTCACCATCAAGCTGCCGCTACCAGCCAAACAAGCGGTATACGACGGGGTGGAAATCACGCTGGACGAACAGCCGTTGCCGCTGGATTTTGGCGGAACGGAGGTGACGGCGCATGGAACAGTAAGGCCGAATGCGGCGGGAGTGGTGCGAGCGGCGTACCGTTCGCAGGGACAGGACAACTGGAATTATAAATTTTCGAATGGAGATGAAGTTTCACGCGCCAAAGATTTTCATTTCCTGATCAAAACGGATTTCAGCGGATTCGATTTTCCGGAGAATTCGTTGTCGCCCACGGAGAAACGGCAGACCGCGCAAGGCTGGGAACTGAACTGGGATTACCAGAATTTGGTTTCTGGATTTAACGTGGCGCTAAAGATGCCGCAGAAATTGCAGCCAGGACCTTTGGCGGGGCGCATTGCGTACTTCGCGCCGGTCTCACTGTTTTTCTTTTTCTTTCTGGTGTTTATCCTCACCACGCTCCGCGGGATCGATCTGCATCCGATGAATTATTTTTTCCTGGCGTGCGCGTTTTTCGCGTTTCATCTGTTGCTGGCATATCTGAGCGATCACGTTTCGATACATGCGGCATTTGCGATTTCCTCGGCGGTATCGATTCTGCTGGTGGTGAGCTATCTGCGACTGGTGGTGGATTCGCGGTTCGCTTTGGTGGATGCCGGGCTGGCGCAGTTTATCTACCTGGTGGTGTTTTCGTATGCATTTTTCTTCGAGGGGTTCACAGGTCTGGCGGTCACTATTGGCGCGATCCTGACGTTGTTTGTGGTCATGCAGATGACCGGGCGAATTCAGTGGGCAGAGAAATTTGCGCTACGAGCGACTTAAAAAAAGCTGCTGAAGTTTAGCGAACAAGGACCTGACCAGGGGTGGCGCCGGTGGGTTTCGCGTCGTTCCAGACCAGGACGCCGTTGACAAAAACTTTTTCGACCCCGGTGGGAAGATCCTGCGGTTTCGTGAAGGTGGAGTGGTCCATGATGGTGGAGGGATCGAAGAGAACCAGATCGGCGTAAGCGCCTTCGCGAAGAACACCGCGATCTTTCCAGTTCAACCGCTGCGCGGGGAGCGAAGTCATTTTACGGATGGCTTCGGGCAGTGTGAGCCAGTGTTTTTCGCGCACGAACAGGCCGAGAACGCGGGGAAAAGTTCCCGCTCCGCGCGGATGCGCCGAGCCGATGCCGCCATCGCTGGCAACCATCACCCAGGGTTGCCGGTAAAACGCTTTCAAGTCGCTTTCAATCATGGAGTGGCCGATGACGGCAGCTTCGGTGTTGGCGGCATCGCCTTCTCGGATGATGCGAATGTACATTTCGACGGGAGAGAGTTTATTGGACTTCGCAATTTCGGCGAGCGAGCGGCCAGCGTAAGAGGCATTGGGCTTGAACTCGGTAATGGTGAGATGGTCGGGGCCACCCAGGTCGGCTAGCGCTTTCTCCACGCTTGCTGGATTTTCATACTGCTTGTCCGGCATGATCACTTTTATGTTTGAGTGCCACGCTTCGTAGGGGTAGCAGTCGGCAAGAAAATCGACTCCGCGGCTACGCGCTTCTTCGATTACACGAATATATTCGGAAGCTTTGCCCCACACGCCGACGGTGCCGAGCTTGATGTGCGAGTGATCCACGGGAATGTGCGCCTCCTCGGCAATCTCAATTTCTTCCAGCAGGGCGTCGAAAGCTTTATCGGCTTCGTCGCGGATGTGCGTGCTGTAGATGCCACCGTGTTCAGCGGCGCTGCGGGCCATGGCGATGAGCTCAGCAGTGTTGCTGTAGCTGCCGACTTCGTATTCGAGGCCGCTGGAAAGGCCGATAGCCCCTTCGTTCATGGCTTGCCAGGTGAGCTGGGCCATTTTTTCGATTTCTTGCGGAGTAGCCACGCGCTTAAAGTCTTTGCCCATGACCTGTTCGCGGATGGTGGCGTGTCCGGCGAAGACGGCGAGATTGAGCGCAGCGGGATTTTTGCGGCGTTGCCCAATCCAATCTTTTACTGGCCAGGGAGAATCTCCGTCGGGACCTTGTACGGCAGTGGTGATGCCTTGAGCGACTTGCGTTTCGGCGAGCGGATCTTTGTCGAGCCCTTCGATGGAGTGATTGTGGACGTCGATAAAACCGGGAGCGAGTACGAGGCCGTGGGCATCGATGACGCGTTCGCCGGGAGCAGGAATCAGCTTGCCAAATCCCGCGATGCGCTGGTCACGGATGCGGAGAGCGCCACTGATCAGCGGCGCGCCGGTGCCGTCGGCGAGTTGGGCGTTGATGATCAGGATGCTGGCGTCGGACGCGCTTGTGCCGCGGAAGGCAGACGGCGCGGTGAACATGAGTACGAGAATGAGAACCATGAGCGAAATTGCGCGGTTAATGTGCTGCAAGAAAGGTCCTCGCGATTTGGAATTGTCGCCCGTTGTGAGCGCTTGTGGTGCTGATCACACTGCTGCACAGCCCCGCTGCGTGGCTAAACAAGAGTGGCTGTGCTACTTAAGAGCGCAGCGAGCGGGTTCGGAGATGGTACCAGACGGTGATGAGAATGATGGAGGCGACAAGAATCAGAGTGGAGATAGCGTTGATTTCTGGAGTGATGCCGCGGCGGAGGCGGCCCCAGATTTCGAGCGGCAGAGTGTACTCGCGACCATAGAGAAAAAAGGTGACGGCGATTTCGTCCATTGAGAGCGTGAAGATGAGAAGCCCGGCAGCGATCAGGGACAGTTTCAAATTCGGAAGGGTGACCAGCCAGAAGGTGCGCCACGGCGTTGC
>Ga0070709_10001280_pt1 | contig 13735 bp, 12 predicted proteins | sample LARL51metaG_FD_65449 | JGI IMG/M metagenome (GOLD analysis project Ga0070709, IMG submission 65449) | Corn, switchgrass and miscanthus rhizosphere microbial communities from Kellogg Biological Station, Michigan, USA - LAR L5-1 metaG | ecosystem: Host-associated > Plants > Roots > Rhizosphere ...
AGGTCTGCCTGGTGGGGTTGTCCACCACCGCGACCATGCCGAGGGCGAACGCGAGCAGGTACACCTGCCAGACGGCCACGGCGCCGGTGAGCGCGAGTACGCCGAGGATGAGCGCGAGTATGCCCATGATCGCCTGGGTCGTCAGCAGGATGCTGCGCTTGCGGTAACGGTCGGCGATGGCCCCGCCCCAGAGGCTGAACAGCAACTGCGGGAGGAACTGCAGGCCCGAGGCGATGCCCAGGGCGGTCCCACTGCCGTGGGTCAGCTCCAGGACCAGCCAGTCCTGGGCAACCCGCTGCATCCAGGTACCCGTGTTGGACACGACCTGCCCGGCGGCGAACAGCCGGTAGTTCCGGGTGGCCAGCGACCGGAAGGTCTGGAATCTCGGCCGGCGGCCGCCGTGCACGGCGGAACGCTCACCCGCGCCGGGCCCGGTCAGGACTGGCTGAGCTTCTCCAGGATCGGCGCGGCCGCCCGCAACGCTGCCCGCTCGGGCGGCGACAGTTCCTTGAGCCGCTGGGCCAGCCACGCCTCCCGGCGGCGCCGCGCCTTCATCACCAGGTCGCGGCCGGCGTCCGTGGCGGTGAGCACCACCTGCCGCCGGTCGGAAGCGTGCGGCTCGCGCCGCACGAGCTGCAAATCCACGAGCACCGAGATGACGCGCGTCATGGACGGCGGCTGTACCTTCTCGTGCTCGGCCAGCTCCCCCGGAGTCATCGCGCCGTGCCGCTCCAGCGTGGCCAGCGCGGCTAGCTGGGTCTCTGACAGATCCGGTTCGCCCAGGCCAGCCGCGGCGCGCTCGACTCGCAGGCGGCGGGCCAAGCGGCTCACCGAGATCCGCAGCGATGTGGCCAGGCCGGGGTCGGACCTGTGCTCCGATTGCATCATTTTTATTAGCCTGACTCATTACTTTAGCTAACAGTACGCCATAGCGAAGGATTCCGCGAGCCGATTAATGGGGCGGTCAACGCAAGGCGTGGGGACAGTAGATCACGCGCGGCTCCCGGGCGTGGGCGACAGTCACGGACGTGCTCCCGCCCCCGGCGGCGCGGCGGCGGAGCAAGCGCCACCGCCGGGGCGGCGGGGTGACAGCAGCGGACGCACCGCGCTGGGCCGTTCCCGGAGCCGGGGGCCTAACCTGGAACGGTGAGCCGCACCCTGCGCCCGGCGCCGCCGCCGCTCGAGGCCAACGACCAACTGGTGACGGCCATCATCACGGCCGCGTGGGCGGTCGCGCTGGTGGTGCTGCTGGTGCTGCGCAGCCAGATCCCGCCCTCCGAGCGCTGGTGGATCTGGACGTGTGTGGCCGGCGTGGCGATGGGCTTGTTCGCGCTGTGGTACGTGCCCCGGATGAAGCGGGCCCGCGCTCGCGGCGCGGCCCGCCGCGCCCAAGCCCAGGACGCGGAGACCTAGGCGGTCCGCCGGGCGTCCCGTGATGCTCGCCGCGTGCATCACTTTGCCGCCGAGTGGGGTTGCGCCGAGCAACCGGGACTTGGGATCAGTTGTGGTCGAGCGACTCGAAGACCGTCTCGGCCACGGAGACGCCGGGCAGGTCCATGAGGTCGTAACCGAGTTCATCGATCACCGGCGGCACCGGCTGATCCGGGCTTCCGGGCAGCAACGCCTCCGAGTGCGCCCCGCAGCCGTGGTCCACCGAGACGACCCGGCCGTCGTCGGGGGCGAACGCGTTGGCGCACACGCCGAACACCGAGCCGAGTGAACCGCCGAGCCGGACGAAGAACCCGCAGCCGCCGCAGACTCCGGGCGCCGCGTGCGCGAGTGGGCTCTTGGGCCCGTGCTCGCTGACGTACCAGCGCATCCCCGTCTCGTCGCGGCCCAGGAGCGACAGCACCCGGCCCTGCGGCGGCACCAGCCCAGCGGCCAGGGCAGGATTGCCAGCCAGTGGCTCGGCCAGCGTCGCCACGAGCACGGACAGGTCGTCGATGTCTTCCAGCCCGTCATCGCCGGCCAGGGAGACCGCGGGCACAAGCCGCTCGTCGTCGGCGGCCGTGGGCAGTATGTCGCCCACGCCGAGGTCACCGGGACGGAGCCGCTCCCGCCAGGGAACCCATTCGGGAGCCAGAATGGACTCGGGGCCGGGCAGCAGCACGGTCTCGGCCACGGTGGCGTTCTTCGCGCGTGACGCCCGGGTCAGGGTGACCGCCCAGCGCCAGCCCCGGTAGGCCGGGTCCAGGCAGTCGAACAGGTGGGTGACGACCCGGTCCGCTTCGGCGTCCAAGCCGACATGATCGCCGACGTAGGCGGCCCCCGCCAGTTCGACGGCGGCGGCGCGGGCAAGCTCCACCGCCTGGGCGCAGATCTCGTCCGGCTCAGGCTTGCGGGCGCGCATTGGGCTCACGGTCAGTAATTGTTCCCCATCCGGGTACATGCTCGCACCATGATGCGGCCAGTTAGGGTCGCCGGCCGGGCCACCGTTTCGTGGTACCGGCTCGACACAGAATACTGGGAACATGGGATTGGACGGGGCCTGGACGGCGGCCAGGCAGGCCGGCAGGGCGGTGTCGTCGGCCGTCCAGTCCAGCGGCCGCGCCGGGGCCGGGGCCGCGCGGGGGACCAGTCGCATGGTGCACCGGATGACCGGCGCCTCCGGGGCCGGCCGTACCGGCCTGGCGAGCCTCATCGAACTGTCCGCCGCTGGCGCGGCCGGCGACGCCTTCGTGACCATCGCACTGGCCGGCACGCTGTTCTTCAGCACCTCTCTCGACCAGGCCCGGGGCCGGATCGCACTCACCCTGCTCATCACGATGGCCCCGTTCGCCGTGCTGGCCCCGGTGATCGGGCCGATGCTGGACCGTGCCCAGCAGGGCCGCAGGTACCTACTGGCGGGCACGCTGATGGCGCGTGGCCTGCTGTGCTGGGGGATGGTCGACGCGGTTCTGCACAACGACGTGGTGGGTCTCCTCCCCGCCGCGTTCGGCGTGCTGGTGCTGCAGAAGGCGTACGCGGTGACCCGGGCCTCCGTCACGCCGAGGCTGCTGCCTCGGGAGATCACCCTGGTCACGGCGAACTCGCGCACCGGCATGGCCACGCTGATCGCCTCCAGCGTGGCCGGGCTTACCGCCCTGGGCATCGAGTATGTGGCCGGGGGCGGGGCCAACGGCGCGGCCTGGGTCCTGCGCGTTGCCACCGTGGTCTACATCGCCGCTACCGCGCTGAGCTTCCGGGTGCCCGATCATGTGGACGCGTTCGACCGCAAGGCCGAGGGGGACAATGCCGAGGCTGCCACCGTGCCGAACCCCGGCCCGGTCACGGCCACCGGCCGTGCCGCCCCCGGTCCCGGGCCACGCGGTCCGGGCGGGACGGTGCCGCTCGGGGCGGAACGGACCCGGACGACCGCGCCGGGCGGGGCGGTCCCCGGCGGAGCGGCGGCGGGCAGGGCGGCGCCGGGCGGCGCCGGGCGGCGGCCATCCCCCCGGCCCGGGCTGCGTACGCTGCGCCAGGTCGGGCCGGTCGTCGCCGAGGCGATGCGCGCGAACGCCACCCTGCGCGCGTTCTCCGGCTTTACCGTGTTCTTCCTCGCGTTCCTGCTCAGGACCGAGCACTTCCACGGGGTGAACGACAAGGTGGCGCTCGGTGGGCTGCTCGTGGCCGCCACCCTCGGCGGTTTCGCCGGCACGGCGCTCGGCTCGGCGCTGCGGTCCCGCCGGCCGTACGTCATCATGTTCGGGGTGCTCGGCGCTTCCACCCTGGTGACGGCGCTCTGCGCGATGTTCTTCGGGCTGTGGGCGGCGCTCGCGGTGGCCCTGGTCGCCGCGTTCGGACAGGTTCTGGCCAAACTGGCCCTTGACTCGACCGTGCAGCACGAGATCGGCGAGGACATCAGGTCGTCCGCCTTCGCCGCATCCGAAACCCTGCACCAGCTTGCCTGGGTGTGCGGCGGCCTGGCGGGGGTGGCCCTGTCCCTGACCAACAGCGGGGTCGCGGGCATGATCGTGGCAGCGGTCGGGCTTGGCCTGTCGCTGCTGTTCCTGCTGTCCCAGCGGCGCCGGCGAATCCTCGCGGCGAGGCATTCCCGCCCGCAGGTGGTTTCGTAACGGAAAGACCGGCGGCAGGGCCGCCAGCGCGCGGGAGAACTCCCTCAAGCGCGGGAGAACTCCCTCAACCGACGGGCCTCGCCCGGAACACCACGATTGCCGTCAGGGCTCGACGTCGTCGGCCACCGCGCGCAGCAGGGCGGCGATCTTCTTGGCGTCCCTGGGATCGGGGTGGCGGCCGCGCCGGTAGGAACCCGAGAGGTCATCAAGCAGCTTGATCAGGTCCTCCACGAGGATGACCATCTCGTCTGGGCTCTTGCGGCTCACCTTGGCCACCGTCGGCGTGGGGTCGAGCACCCGTACCTGGAGGGCCTGCACGCCACGCCGGCCCTCGGCCACACCGAACTCCACGCGCTGGCCGGACCTCAGCACCGTGCCGGACGGCAGCGCGGAGGAGTGCACGAATACCTCACCGCCACCGTCGCGACTGAGGAAGCCGAACCCTTTGTCGGCGTCATACCATTTGACCTTGCCAGTGGGCACGGACGGACCTCACGGGGAATAGCGGCGGGCAGGTTCACGCGCAAGCGCCATCCCAGGTTAGTCGCTCCCGCCCGTGTGGGGTCAGTCGCAGTGGCGCTCGTGACAGCGGCGTGACCCCGGCAGAACGCGCCGGGGCCACGCCATCCGCGGCCCCCACGCTCAGATGGTGCTGGGACGGGATCGCGTGAGTGACCGGGAATCAGAGCGCACCGTGCCGCTCGCTCAAGTTCAGGAGGTCTTGTCAGGCTTATACCCTGGAGTTATCGCAGATAATCACGGGATAGTTACAAATCTGATCCATCTGGCCTCTGAAGTGTGCGAATGACTCGCCGGGCCGATCTGACGGGGCAGAACTCACAAAGCGCCGGCGAAACCTCAGGCCGGTGCGCCGTGCGAGACGGTGGCTTCAGTCCGTCCTGGCCCGGCCTATGCGCCGGGGCAGCCAGCCGGTCTCGTCGGACTCGTAAGGGCCGGATGAGTAGTGTTCGTCGACATCGAGCATCGCGTCGCCGAGCGTTTCGGGGCTGTCGCAGTTGAGCAGCGGGTGGCGCTGAGCACACCAGCGGATCGTGCGCTGCCGGCCGTCGAACCCCGGCACATACCAGATGCGCCAGCCAGGGAAGGCATCCTTGAGCTTGGCCAGCCGGGCGTCGAACACGCTCAGCCGTGCCGGTATCTGGCCACCCGCCTGTTCCTCGCTCATGCCTACCGCCTCCCACTGCGGCTCGCGGCTTTCCCCGCACGCTGGGTTGCCACACTACTCCACTAGTTGGTCCTCGACTACCCACGACTATTTACTACAGTGAGCGAGAGTCGCCGTATACCGTCAGCTACCGTCGTACTTGTGGATGATCATGACCCGCGCATCTACCTGCGGATAGCCGCCGACATCCGTGGGCGGATCGAGGGCGGTGACCTCAAGGCGGGCCAGCCTGTACCGTCAATCACCACGCTCTGCCAGACCTGGGATGTAGCACGGGAGACAGCCGCCCACGCTCTCCACGTGCTTGAGGCCGAGGGACTGGTTCGCCGTTATCCCGGCCGCGGTTACTACGTGATCGGGCGCTAGGGCACCGAGCCCCGGCGGGGCGGGCTCAGCGGGAGATGCGCTTCCAGGGGGGGACCTTGACCCGCGGTCCCTTGGATACCCGCCAGGCCAGGTAGGCAGCGGTGATCACCGAGCCCACGCGGACCAGGAGGCCGAAGGACACGTGGAGGGCGTGGAAGTAGACCACGACGAAGTTGCCGCTGCCGCCGACGAACGGGGCAGCGATCACCGATAGCGCCAGCGTGACCAGCACTGGCCCGATGATCGCGAGCGATTTGTCCTTAATGTCCCACAGTCGCGAGAACAGCGAGACGATGGCACCGATCGGCCAGAACGGGAACGGCAGGATCAGCCCGCCAAGGCCGAGCAGCAGGATGGCGACGGCCTCCAGGAGGTTCTCGCGGGCCAGGCGGCGCGCGTTCGCGGTGAACGTCTCGGCGCCTTCCACCCCGCGTATGACCGGAACCTGCCCGATCAGCCGTTCGATCGCACCGGTGTGGCCGGTGTCTCCCGCCCCGGCGCCCTGGCGCTTGGCGTCCCGCTGGCTTGCGCCCCGCGGCGCCGCGCCCTGCGGAGCCATGCCCGGCGGAGCCGCGCCCGGCGGAACCGTGCCCCGTGGGCCGGGGTCCGGGGAATCCGCGCTCCGCAGCCTGCGGGGGCCAGTGGTCCGGGAGGCACCGCTGCGCGTACCGGTACTGCCTGCGCCGCGCAGCCCGGTAGGCCGTATACCAGCACTCCGCGGGCTTGCGCCGCGCAGCACGGAGCGCCGCGGGCTCGTGCTGGGCGGTGGTGCCGGGGCCCCGATGACGGTGCCGTCCGGTCCGATAACGGTCGGGCCCTCTCCGGGCGGGATCAGCCTGCCGGTCAGGGGCTGGGTGTCGGAGTTGGGCCGGCGGCGTGCCGTGAAGGGACGATTCATCCGCGGCCCGGTGAGGGCCGCGGCCGCGGCCTCCCCCTCTTCCTTGGTCGCAGCCCGGCTCTTGAGCCAGCCCTGGTCGATCCGGGTCCGCTCCGCGGTGACGAGTTCCTCGGGCGTGCCGATCCGCGCGAGCACCGCGCTGACATGCTCGGGATCGGTGCGCTTCCCGGGGGGGCCGACCTCGCGCTCGACGAGGGCACGCGTGCGCCCGACAAAGGCCATCCTGGCCCCCTTGGGGAGCAGGCGCGCCGCTTGCGCTACCCGGGTCAGGTAATCCGTGACGATCTGCTCACCGGAGAGGTTGGGACGTGCCCTCATGCCCCGATCATCCCCTCTTATCCGCTAAATGTGGAGACCCTCGCACACTCTGAAAGTTGCAGCGCACACACACGCGCAAACTGAGCGTGAGCAAAGGTACGTTGTGCAACGCCGGGGAGGAATGCGCACCAGGCCGGCGGGGGTGCTGCCGGCCGGGCTGAGCCAGCCATACGGCAAGCCTAAGCCAACCGAGGGCCCCAGTCAGGCCCGGCCGGATGGCTGACCGGCCGCGCCGAACCGGATAGGGAAGGCCGGAGGGGTGGTCCCGCACCGCGGGACCACCCCTCACTCCGGGCGCCCAGTGCCTTTGGGCTATGCGCCCGCTAGCACGGGCTGAGCGCCCATGGCATGGACTAGAAGTCCATGTCACCGCCGCCGGGGGCGGCAGGTGCCTTGTCCTTCTCCGGCTTCTCGGCGATCACTGCCTCGGTGGTGAGGAAGAGACCGGCGATGGAAGCGGCGTTCTGCAGCGCGGACCGGGTGACCTTTGCCGGGTCGATGATCCCCGCCTTGAACATGTCGACGTACTCGCCGTTCGCGGCGTTGAGGCCGTGAGCGAGCGGGAGCGTCTTGACCTTCTCGACCACCACGCCGCCTTCGAGGCCGGCGTTCACGGCGATCTGCTTGAGCGGCTCCTCCAGTGCCCGGCGCACGATCGTGGCACCGGTGGCCTCGTCGCCCGTCAGGTCCAGCTTCTTGAACGCTTCCGCGCCCGCCTGGAGCAGCGCAGCGCCCCCACCGGGGACGATGCCTTCCTCCACGGCGGCCTTGGCGTTACGCACCGCGTCTTCGATGCGGTGCTTGCGCTCCTTGAGCTCGACCTCGGTGGCCGCGCCGGCCTTGATCACTGCAACGCCGCCGGCCAGCTTGGCCAGCCGCTCCTGCAGCTTCTCACGGTCGTAGTCGGAGTCGGTGTTCTCGATCTCGACACGGATCTGGTTGACCCGTCCCGCGATCTCGTCGGCGTCGCCGGCACCGTCGACGATGGTCGTCTCGTCCTTGGTCACGACGACCTTGCGCGCACGGCCGAGCAGGTCGAGGTCGGCGGTCTCCAGCTTGAGGCCGACTTCCTCGCTGATGACCTGGCCGCCCGTGAGGGTGGCGATGTCACCGAGCATGGCCTTGCGCCGGTCACCGAACCCGGGCGCCTTCACCGCGACCGACTTGAACAGGCCACGGATCTTGTTGACGACCAGGGTTGCCAGCGCCTCGCCGTCGACGTCCTCGGCGATGATGACCAGGCCCTTGCCGGACTGCACCACCTTGTCGAGCAGCGGGAGCAGGTCCTTGTTCGCCGACACCTTGGAGTTGACGATCAGGATGTAGGGGTCCTCAAGGACCGCTTCCATCCGCTCGGGGTCGGTGGCGAAGTAAGGCGAGATGTACCCCTTGTCGAAGCGCATGCCCTCGGTGAGCTCAAGCTCCAGGCCGAAGGTGTTGCTCTCCTCGACGGTGATGACGCCTTCCTTGCCGACCTTGTCCATCGCTTCGGCGATCATCTCGCCGATCGCGGTGTCACCGGCGGAGATGGAGGCCGTCGAAGCGATCTGCTCCTTGGTCTCCACGTCCTTGGCGAGCTTGGAAAGCTCCTCGCTCACCCGCTCCACCGCGGCCTCGATGCCACGCTTGAGTGACATCGGGTTGGCGCCCGCCGCGACGTTACGCAGGCCCTCGCGGACCAGCGCCTGAGCGAGTACCGTCGCCGTGGTGGTGCCATCACCGGCCACGTCGTCGGTCTTCTTGGCGACTTCTTTGACCAGCTCGGCGCCGATCTTCTCCCACGGGTCGTCGAGCTCGATCTCCTTGGCGATGGACACACCATCGTTGGTGATCGTGGGTGCGCCCCACTTCTTCTCGAGTACCACGTTCCGGCCCTTGGGGCCGAGGGTTACTTTCACGACGTCGGCTAGTTGGTTCATACCGCGCTCGAGGCCGCGCCTTGCGTCCTCGTTGAACGCGATCATCTTGGCTGCCATAGGCTCCAGTCCTCCGGAAACTATGTGGCTGTCGTACGGATCGAGCCGACGCCCGCGACGGCCGGCCCCGCCCTGTGTCAGTCCCTTCCTGCACAGGTGAGGCCTCATCGCCCCGATCCCGCCTTGGCGTTGTCACTCTCATACCGAGAGTGCCAACGACCTGTTTAGCACTCTCGGGTCGAGAGTGCAAGCTGATCATCACGACCGGCCCCGCCTCACGCCCGCTGACCAGGGATTCGGTGGGAACGGCCACCAATACTGGCAGCGGGTACGAAACGCCCCAGCGCGGCACGCCAGGGGCGTCAACCACGCCGATCAGGTTGAGACGAGCGCACCGCCACCGGTATAACCAAGGTATGTCCGCAACGGAGAAGCTCGCGATCAGCCTGCCTAAGGACCTGATCGAGAAGCTGCGCCGGGCCAAGGACGAGGGCCGGATCGATTCCGTGTCCGGGCACATCGCTGAACTCCTGCGCCGGGAGGACGACTGGCGCGACGCCCGGGCCACCCTGGACCGCATCTTCGAGCGGTGCCCCGGCCCCGAGGCCAAGCACTACGCCTGGGCCCGCCGGGCGCTCGGCGTGGGCCCCAAGACCGTCGGGTGATCGGCGGCCGGATCCTCGACACCAGCGCACTGCTCGAGGCTGCCCGAGGCACCCCCTACATGCAGGCGCTGCTCTATATCAGTCACGAGCACCTGATCCCGCTGGTCATCCCGGCGCCCTGCCTGGCCGACGCCCTGGCCAGGCTGCGGGACCCCGAGCAGCAGGCACGCCTGTTCGACCTGCTGAAGTCCCCGATGGCGAAGGTGGAGGACTTCGGCACCGCCGAGGCAACGGGCACCGGGCTGCTGCGGTCGAGCGCGCTGCCCGCCCGCGCTTCCACGGGGGCGGCGCACGCCGCGTTCCTGGCCGCCGACCGTGGCTGGCCGGTGGTGAGCGCGCGGCCGGGCCCGATCCGCGCCATGCACCCCGAGGTGGAGATCGAACCCCTCCCTTAACCCCGGGGCCAGATGGCCAGGCACCAGGGCAACCCCGGTCACAAAGTCCGGGGTTCGCGTGCGGCGCAGGCCAGCCCGGGCCCAGTTGCGTGGGCAACCATATGGCCCGGCACCCGCGTCCGGGTGCCGGGCCCTATGCCTAGCTTGATGTGCAGTTACGTCACACGGCGCGCACGGACTCCGCCTGAGGTCCGCGCTCACCCTGCGTGATGTCGAATTCGACCCGCTGCCCCTCCTCGAGGCTGCGGTAACCATCCATCATGATGGCGGTATGGTGCACGAACACGTCCCTGCCACCGTCGACCGCGATGAAGCCGTAGCCCTTGTCCGCGTTGAACCACTTGACGGTGCCCTGAGCCATTACTCAACAACCCCTAACTACGCTCGGGCTTTCTCGGATCCCGCCCTTGCTTTTCGGGATCCAGTGTCGCGGTTGTGCTAGGCGTACCGACAAGCATCGCTTGTCGTTCTCGCCGACCGACTGCGACCGGGTATGACCATACCCCCTGCCGTGAGCCTGCGTGACCAGATACTCGCTGAATGCGGCCAGGAAACTGACACAGGCCGACAGAAAAACACGGACACGCTGGTCAGTTGGGGGGAAACTGGATCACGCTTGAATGGGGCGTCAGCCGGAACTGGCGTCAACCACCCGCCACCGCCGGGATCACCGACACGCGGGACCCAGCCGGCACCGGAGTGTCCAAGCCCTCGGCGAACCGCACATCTTCGTCGCCCACATACACATTGACGAAGCGGCGCAAATTACCCGCATCATCGACAATCCGGCCCGCCAGCCCCGGATACGCAGCGTCCAGGCTGGCGAGAACCTCACGCAGCGTGCCCGGATCCGCGTTCACCTCGGCAGAGCCGCCGGTGAACGTGCGCAGGATGGTCGGGATTCGGACGGAGACGCTCATCCGCGGCCGCCTTTCTGTAGTTATCGGGCCCGTGATGATGACTACTAATTGCAATCAAAAAGCAAAGTCATGGTCACGAACGAGGATGCGCGGCTCACGCCGCACTCGCCGACTCCCAGGCCTCGAACGCCTCCAGCGTGGGCCGGATCGCCGCGGTCCCGGCCGGCGCCCCGGACCCGGCCGCGTCCAGGGTCTTGAGCCCGTCGCCCGAGTTGATGATGACCGTTTCCGCGTCCGGGTCGAGCAGGCCGTCGGCGAGGAGCCGGCGCAGCACCCCAAGCGTCACCCCGGACGCGGTTTCACCGAAGATGCCTTCGGTCGAGGCGAGCAGGCGTATTGCATGCACGATCTCTTCGTCGCCGACGTCCGCCACCGCCCCGCCGGTGCGCCGCACGACGTCGAGCACATACGGGCCGTCCGCGGGATTGCCGATCGCCAGCGACTTGGCGATGGTGGCCGGCTTGACCGGCTGCACCACGTCGTGCCCGGCGCGGAACGCGGCGGCGACCGGCGAGCACCCGGTCGCCTGCGCGCCGAACACCCGGTAGTTGGTGTCGGCCACCAGCCCAAGCTCGATCAGTTCGCGGAACGCCTTGTCGATCTTGACGAGCTGCGCGCCGGACGCCACCGGCACCACGATCTGCTCCGGCAGCCGCCAGCCAAGCTGCTCGGCGATCTCGTAGCCGATGGTCTTGGAACCCTCGGCGTAGTAGGGGCGCACGTTGACGTTGACGAACGCCCAGTCCTCGCGGTCGTCGGCAAGCTCGGACGCGAGCCGGTTCACGTCGTCGTAGTTGCCTTCGACCGGCACCATCGCGCCGCCGTAGACGGCGGTGGCGGCGATCTTCTGCGGCTCCAGGTCGGCCGGGATCAGCACCACCGAGCGGATGCCGGCCCGGGCGGCGGCGGCGGCCACCGCGTTGGCCAGGTTGCCGGTGGACGGGCAGGCCAGCACCTTGTAGCCCATCTCGACAGCGGCGGCCAGGGCGACCGCCACGACCCGGTCCTTGAACGAATGGGTGGGGTTGCCGCGTTCGTCCTTCAGCCACAGCGTCCGCAGCCCCAGTTCTCTGGCGAGCTGGTCGGTGCGGGCGAGCCTGGTCCAGCCTGGGTCGGTGTTTGGCCTGACGGCGACGTCCTGTGGCACCGGCAGCAGGCTCGCGTAACGCCAGATGCTCGCGGGCCCGGCCTCGATGCTGGCGCGGGTGACCGGTGGCAGTTCGTAGCCGACTTCCAGTGGCCCGAAACACTCCGCGCACGCATGGCTGGCGCCGAGCGAGGACGTGGCGCCGCATTCGCGGCAGAAGAGGTGACTTGCGAAGCCGAAACCGGAAGGTGTGCTCGCTGGTGTGGTCACGGTGCGGGGCCTTTCTCCCTCATCTGTCCCTGCGGCCGAACAGCCGCGGGCCGGAGTTGGCACCTGCCATGACGAGCCCCGCCAAGCGCAGGCCCGCACCCGTGCAGCACACCCCAGCCGATGCCGGGGGTTCCAGGGGGTCGCCCCAGAACATCAACCCCAGCCATCGCCCGGGGTTCCAGGGGGTCGCCCCAGAACATCAACCCCAGCCATCGCCCGGGGTTCCAGGGGTCGCCCCCTGGGCTAGCACTGCGGACTCTGGCGCAGTCGGCCGAAGCCGACAAGTAGCCTTCGCCGTCACGGTGGTTGCCGGGGCTTCAAAGGGCCGTATCCCTCCACCCCTCTGGATGAGCTTTATGAAGTTGTGCTCACAACTTTAACTGATGGCGGCAAACGAGTTCCGGGACCGGGCGGTGACGGTCGGATGCCCTAACCTCACGTTCCATGAGCGCCGAACCAGCGGGCCGGGTACTGATCGCATCCAACCGGGGGCCGGTGTCCTTCAGCCTCGGCGACGACGGGAGGCTGACCAGCCACCGCGGCGGGGGCGGGGTGGCGGCGGCGCTGTCGGCGCTCGCGGGCCGCGCCGAGGTGCTGTGGGTGTGCGCGGCACTGAACGACGCCGACCGGGCCGCCGCCCGCGCCGCGGCCGACGGGCAACTGGACGGGCCGCTCGGCGCCGGCGCTGCGGTGGCGGGCGGGCCGGAGTCCGTGGTGCGGATGCTCGACATCCCGGCGCCGGTGTTCGACCGGGCCTACAACGGCGTCGCCAACTCCACCTTGTGGTTCATCCACCACCTGCTCTTCGACACCCCGAACCAGCCCCTGTTCGGGCTCGCGTTCCGCCGGGAATGGGATTCGTTCCGTGCCTACAACGCCGCGTTCGCGGACGCGCTCGCCGACGGAGCCGGGCCACCGGGCACGGGCACTCGCGCCATGGTGCAGGACTACCACCTGACCCTGGTCCCCCGCATGCTCGCGCAGCGCCGCCCCGACCTGGCGATCGCGCACTTCTCGCACACCCCGTGGGCGCCGCCGGACTACTTCGCGCTGCTGCCCGACGACGTGGCGCGCGAGGTTCTCGAGGGCATTCTCGGCGCCGACCATGCCGGATTCCACGCGGAGCGCTGGGCCAGCGCGTTCCTCGACTGCTGCGAGGCCGTGCTCGGCGCCCAGGTGGACCGGGCCGCGCGGACCGTCCGGCACGCCGGGCACACCACCACGGTGGGCATCCACCCGCTGGGCGTGGACGCGGCGCAGCTTCGCGACCGGGCCGCGGCCGACGACGTGCAGGCGCACGTGGCCGCGCTTAACCAGGTAGCGGCCGATCGCAAGCTGATCGTGCGGATCGACCGCACCGAGCTGTCCAAAAACATCGTCCGTGGGCTTGCCGCCTACCGCGAACTGCTGATCACCTGGCCACAGTGGCGGGGCAAGGTCACCCACATGGCGTTCGCCTACCCGTCCCGCCACGACCTGCCCGAGTACCGCGAGTACACGGCCAGCGTGCAGCGGATGGCGCGGGAGATCGTGGACGAGTTCGGCACCGAGGACTGGGATCCGCTGGTACTGCAGGTCAACGACGACTATCCGCGCTCGCTCGCCGCGTACCGGCTGGCCGACGTGCTGCTGGTCAACCCGGTCAGGGACGGCATGAAC
>Ga0070709_10001281_pt1 | contig 13725 bp, 8 predicted proteins | sample LARL51metaG_FD_65449 | JGI IMG/M metagenome (GOLD analysis project Ga0070709, IMG submission 65449) | Corn, switchgrass and miscanthus rhizosphere microbial communities from Kellogg Biological Station, Michigan, USA - LAR L5-1 metaG | ecosystem: Host-associated > Plants > Roots > Rhizosphere ...
TCGGGCCGGTGCTTGATGCGCTGCGCACCGACGCCGGCGAAGCCATCGCCGTGGTGACGCCGGCGTTTCCCGAAACCGCGCGCACCGTCTATCAGGGCAATTTGTTCGTCGGCGCGGTCCCGCTCAATGAAAGTCCGCTCAAGGATCATCCGCTCAATCCGATGCACGATTCCAACCTGGTGCGGGTGCTGGCGCGGCAAAGCGCTGGCAAGATCGGCCTGGTCGATCTCGCTACCGTGGCGCGCGGATCTGCGGCCGTGCGGGCGCGGCTCGGCGAACTGGCTGCGCAGGGCATCACCGCTGCGATCATTGATGCCGTGTTCGATGGTGATCTCGAGACCATTGGCGCGGTGGCGCTAGAGCATCGCCTGTCGGTCGGCGCCTCCGGCATCGGCCTTGGCCTCGCCCGTGCGCTGGTCGCCTCCGATCAGGTCAAGGCCGCAACTGACGAGGCGCTGGCGATGGCTTCGGTCGGCGGGCCCGCGGCCTGCCTCGCCGGCAGTTGTTCGCAGGCGACGCTGCAGCAGATCGCCCATGCCGAGAGCATCATGCCGGTGCTGCATCTCGATCCCGAGCGCGTCATCGCCGGCAAGGAGGAGGCAGGACGGGCGCTGTCCTGGGCGTCGGCGCGCCTCGCAGACGGTCCGGTCCTGATCGCCTCGAGCTGCCAGCCGGATGAGGTGACGCGGCTGCAGGCCCGCCATGGCCGCGAGGCGGCGGGACATGCGATCGAGCAGGCGATGGCCGATATCGCCGAAGGCCTGGTGCGCACGGGGGTCCGGCGGCTGGTGGTCGCCGGCGGCGAGACTTCGGGTGCCGTCGTGGACCGGCTGCGTCTTCCAGGCTTCCTGGTCGGTGCGGAGATCGCGCCCGGCGTGCCGGTGCTGCGCAGTGTCGGGGCGAACACGGACGACATGCTGCTGGCGCTCAAATCGGGCAATTTCGGCGGCCCAAAATTCTTCGACGACGCGCTCGCGCTGATGCGCTGAACACCCGTATTTCTCCGGACCGTATTCGCTCTGGTCGAGCAGCGTTGCTGCCACCTCCGCTTTTGCCGCGGAACCGCCGGGTCAGAATCAGTTGATTCGATGGGCCTACGCAACTACCGGTGATTTCCGCGTCGGTTGTGTTAGCGTTGCGTCCGGGTGAGTGGCGTGAGGGTGCGGATGCGTTTGTCGGGGATCGCAATTGCATCGCTGCTGTTTGTGTTGCCGGCACAGGCGCAGCAGGTGCAGGACTGGCATATCTGCCAGGAGAAGGAAAGAACCACACTCGGCAACCATGTCCGCAGCTGCACCGCGATCATCAGGTCCGACCGCAGCTCGTCGAGGGACAAGGCGGTCGCCTACAACAATCGCGGCAATTTCCTGCGGGACCGGGGCGAACTCGACCGGGCGATCGCGGATTTCGACGCGGCCGTCCGCCTCGAGCCGAAATCGGCCGACACCTATATCAATCGCGGCATCGCGCGCTATCGGCGGGGAGACCTCGACCGCGCCGTCGCGGACTATGACGAGGCGATCCGGCTCGACCCGGAGGACGCTTACGCCTACAACGACCGCGGCCTCGCCTTGCGCGCCAAGGGCGATCTCGATCGCGCGATTGCCGACCACGACCAGGCGATCCGACTCGAGCCGGATACCGCGGCGGCCTATACCAACCGCGGTCTCGCCTGGCAGGACAAGGGCGATCTCGACCGCGCCATTGCCGACTTCGACAATGCGATACGGCTCAATTCGAACGATGCGCTGGCCTACAACAACCGGGCGCTCGCCTGGCAGGCGAAGGGCGATCTGGTGCGGGCCGTCGCCGACTTTGGCGAGGCCATCAGGTCCGATCCGCAATTTGCCAGCGCCTACGCCAATCGTGCGCGGGCCTGGGAGAAGCGGGGGGATTTTTCGCGCGCGATCGCGGACTGCCGGGAGCTGATCCGCCTCGATCCGCAGTCCGCGGTGGCTTATCTGCAGCGTGGACGGCTGTTGCTTTTCGTGGGTCAGTTGCCGTCGGCGCTGGCCGATCTCAACAGGGCCAACGAACTCGCGCCGAACGATGCCTATGTGGCGCTCTGGCTCGACATCGTCGGCCAGCGCAACAGCCTCACCAACCGGCTTGCCGGTGCGGCGAGGCTGGTCGACATGAGCAAATGGCCGGCGCCGATCATTCATCTCTATCTCGGCCAGTCGACGGCTGAAGCCGTACTGGCCGCGGCCGACGATCCGAATCCGAAGACCCGGGACCGGCAGCTCTGCGAGGCAAATTTCTTCGGCGGCGAACTGGCGCTGCAGCGGGGCGACAAGGGCGAGGCGACACAGCGGTTGCGACAGGCGGCGGCGCGCTGTCCAAAGGCATTCTTCGAATACACCGCCGCCAATGTCGAGCTGAAAACCCTCGGCGCGTCACAGTAGGCTTGTTAAGCAATCGACTGCCAGCGCGACGAAGTTCGGCCGAACTCACAAGAGATTTCTCTGAGTGGCTCCGGATATTACGGACGAGAGGACACTTGCCTCAAATGTTGAGGCGACGCGGATGACTTGATCCGGAACCACCTCGCAGGCCGCTTCCGCGCCGAGAAAAGCGGACTTGGAGTGATCACATCAGGTTCATACGGTTCGTTCGCCGTTACGGTTGATCTCTCCCAGGTGCAGTCCCGGCTGCGATGAACCGGAACTTCATCAGGGTTTAGCTTGGCTGCTGGATCGCGCGTTGAAATTCGCCTCAAGGTGTCGTCGATCGATCGGGCACGTCGCAAGGTAGCGCCGCCGTCGCCGTCTGATGGTGGCGACGTGTCATTCAACCGAGAGCTGCATCACGTTGTGTGGAGGAACCCGACTGCACGGGTTCCACCGACCCATTGCGCCGCCGTCATGCCATAATCCCAACTAGGCTCTCGCATCGCTGCAAGTTCAAGGCTCGCTCGACGTTTCATAAGTTCATTGTGGCGGAGTCATTGGCATGGCGCTGTTCGCCTCGCGCAGGAGTTTTGTGCTGTCGGCTGCGACTGCAGCGGCGGCGCTCGGCCTCGATGGTGCGTTGAGCGTCGTAGAGGCGAGGGCACACAGGCATTGCCCGCACCGGCACCCGCACGCGCCGCATCACGAGGCGCTACACCAGCGCGAGCACGATCGGGAAGCCGTTCACCAGCGCACGCCTGATCCGGCGAAAGGCTATCATCGCACCAAGGTTGGCGATGCCGAAATCACCGCGATCCATGACGGTGTCTGGGAAAAGCCGCATGATGCGGCCTATTTCAGCAATGCCACGGTCGCCGAGACCAAGGACGCGCTCGCTGCCGCCGGCTTCACCACCGCCTTCGTGACCATCCCGATCGCGACCTACGTCGTCCGAGTGAATGGCAAGATCGTGCTGTGCGACGCCGGTGGCGGCGATCAGGTCCAGGGTTTCAATCCCGACTCGGTGTTCGTATCGGGCAAGACGCTCGCCAATTTGAAGGCCGCCGGCATCGATCCCGCGCAGGTCGAAACCATTCTCGTCTCGCATTTCCATCCCGACCACATTTTCGGCCTGCTCGCAAAGGACAGCAACGCGCCGATCTTTCCCAACGCCGAGATCATCGTTCCGGCCGCGGAGTACAAGTTCTGGACCGATCCATCGCTGACCGGACGGCTGCCGCCGGGGCGGCAGTCGCTCGCCCGCCGCATCCAGACCGTGATTCCGCAATGGAAGAATGTGCTGCCGGTCGGCGGCGAGGACGAGGTCGTGCCGGGCATTCGCTTCGTCAGCGTGCCCGGACACACGCCGGGCCACACCGCGTTTCACGTCTCGTCCGGCCAGGAGCAACTGATGATTTCGAGCGATACGGCCTATGTGCCGGCGCTGTGCGCCGCACATCCGGCCTGGCATGGCGCCTTCGACCAGGATGCGCCGCTCGCCGAGACGAGCCGCCGCAAGCTGCTCGACCGGGTGATCGCCGACAAAATGCTGATCTGCGGCTCACACTTTCCCTGGCCGGGCTTCGGCCGGATCGCGCGTGATGGAGCCGGCTATGGCCTGGACGTCGCGCACGCGTGAGGTTTTGAGGCGGCCCGTCCGCTGGCTCGGACTTCCGTCCATCAGGACGCTGTATGACGTGCTTGGCGTTCGCCGCGACGCCGATCCCGAAACCATCAGGCAGGCGTTTCGACGGGCGGTCAAGACGCACCATCCCGATCTCAGCGGCGGCGAGGCCGCGGCAAGCGAAAAATTCCACAACATCATTGCCGCGAGCGAGATCCTTCGCGATCCCGAGCAGCGTGCTGTCTACGACCGGCAGCTCGCGCTTGAGCGCGAGCTGTCGCAACTGGCCTTTCGGGATGGGCTGGTCCGCGCCGCGCTGGCCACCATGGCGCTCGCCCTTATCGTGATCGGCGGCGGCGAGGCCTGGATCGCGCTGACCCGCCCGCCGGCCCATGTGGAGCGATCGACGCAGAGCGCCGCCAATGATGCGACGATGTCCCGGCCCGACGAAAGCGCCTCCGGACACGGCAGCGGCGATGCGCAGGCCGCAGCAGGTCTGCCAGGCGAAGCCGACCTGACGCCACCGTCGCCCCCACGCGAAACCGCGGACGACGGCGCTGCCCGCGACGCAGGGATCGACTCCTCGATGCTCAGCGACGCGTTCGGCGCCCTGTCGCCGGTGCCGCCCGCCGCGCCGTTGCAGGACCACGCGATCGACGCCGCCAGCCAGGGCGGACCGGATCCGGACATTGCCGAACTGGATGAGGCGCTTCGACTGACGCCGAACGATGCGCAGGCGCATCGTCGCCGCGGCAACCTCTGGGGCCGCAAGGGCGACATGGACCGGGCGCTCGCCGACTACGACGAGGCGATCCGGATCGATCCCAATGACATCGCGATATTCCACGATCGCGGCGTCATGTGGCAGCGCAACGGCGAACTTGACAAGGCGCTGGTCGATCTCGACCGCGCCGTGCGCATGAGTTTTGCCGATCCCGAGGTCTACAGCGACCGCGGCGCGGTCTGGTTCGAGAAGGGCCGCTTCGATCGCGCGCTCGCCGATTTCAACCAGGCCCTGAAGATCGCCCCTCGCCTCGCGAGCGCCTCCACCCGTCGCGCCGCCGCCCTCGACCGCAAGGGCGAGCAGGACCGGGCTCGCGCCGAGCTCGAGCAGCCCGGCCGGGTCAATCCCGGTGACCGGACGGATCACGGATCCGAATCCATGAGGGATCGCTGAGGCGCGCATCACGCCACGTCCGCGACCCAGGAATCGGTCGGCGCGATCAGGGATATTTCCGGCACGATCGAACGGCTCTCCGAAATCTCCTCGACGGTTGCGGCCACCGTGGAAGAGCAGGGTGCTGCCACGCAGGAAATCTCGCGCAACGTGCAGCAGGCGGCGCACGGCACCCAGCAGGTGTCGGCCAATGTCGCCGATGTCGAGCGCGGCGCCACCGACACCGGCTCGGCCTCATCGCAGGTTCTCTCGGCCGCGCGCGTGCTATCGGGCGACTCCAGCCGCCTCAGGCAGGAGGTCTCGAAATTTCTGGCTGCGGTGCGCGCCGCGTGAGCCGCGGCGGTCTCATGCCACCGGCCGCGTCCGGAAGAGCCTGCCTCTCCCGGATGTGAGGGCGGCCATGCGGTCTTTCGGCCTTGGCGAGGAGCCAACTGTCCGGTTAAATCGGCTGCAAACACAGCCGGTCTCGGGCGCCGTGGCCCGGCCGAGAAAACGCCCCGTCCATGATCGCACTGGTGCGCATCGCGCTGAGCCGTCCCTACACCTTCGTGGTGCTGGCGCTGCTGCTCCTGATCATCGGGCCGCTCGCCGCGCTACGCACCCCGACCGACATTTTTCCGGACATCCGCATCCCGGTGATCGGCGTGGTCTGGCAGTACACCGGCCTGCCGCCGGACCAGATGGCGGGCCGCATCACCACGCCGTTCGAACGCGCGCTGACGACGACGGTCAACGATATCGAGCATATCGTCGCCAACTCCTATAACGGGTTCGGCATCGTCAAGATCTTCTTCCAGCCCAATGTCGACATCCGCACCGCCAACGCCCAGGTGACGGCGATCTCGCAGACCCTGATCAAGGCGATGCCGCCGGGCGCGACGCCGCCCCTGATCCTGAACTACTCGGCCTCCACGGTGCCGATCATCCAGGTCGCGCTGTCGGGGGATGGGCTCACCGAGCAGAATCTCGCCGATATCGGCATCAACCAGCTGCGCACCCCGCTCGTCACCGTGCCCGGCGCGGCGATCCCCTATCCGTTCGGCGGCAAGCAGCGGCAGGTGCAGATCGATCTCGACCCGACGGCGCTGCAGGCGCGCGGCCTCTCCGCGCAGGACGTCGCGGGCGCGCTCGCGGCGCAAAACCTGATCACGCCGGTCGGCACCCAGAAGATCGGTCAGTTCGAGTACAACATCCAGCTCAACAATTCGCCGCTCAAGATGCAGGAGCTCGGCGACCTGCCGATCAAGGCGGTCGGCGGCGCCATGGTCTACATGCGCGATGTCGCCAGCGTGCGCGACGGCAATCCGCCGCAGACCAACATCGTTCACGTCAACGGCAACCGCTCGGTCCTGATGATGGTGCTGAAGGCCGGCGCGACCTCGACCCTCGACATCATCGCCGGCATCAAGCGCAAGGTGATCGAGGTCCGCGACCAGCTGCCGGACGCGCTCAAGATCGGCTTCATCGGCGACCAGTCGCTGTTCGTGCGCAGCGCGGTCACCGGCGTCGCCTATGAAGGCATCATCGCGGCGCTGTTGACCAGCGTGATGATCCTCTTGTTCCTCGGAAGCTGGCGCTCGACCGTCATCATCGCCGTCTCGATTCCGCTGTCGGTGCTCGGCGCCATCATCATGCTGTCGGCGGTCGGCGAGACCCTCAACATCATGACGCTCGGCGGACTTGCGCTGGCGGTCGGCATTCTGGTCGATGACGCCACCGTCACGATCGAGAACATCAACTGGCATCTCGAGCACGGCAAGGACGTGGAGCCTGCGATCATGGACGGTGCCCGGCAGATAGTGACGCCGGCCTTCGTCTCGCTGCTCTGCATCTGCATCGTGTTCGTGCCGATGTTTTTTCTGACCGGCGTGCCGCGCTTCCTGTTCGTACCGATGGCGGAAGCCGTCATGTTCGCGATGATGTGGTCGTTCATCCTGTCGCGCACGCTGGTGCCGACCATGGCGAAATACCTGCTCAAACCGCATGCACCGCACGCCGAGAAGGCGCCGACGCGCAATCCGCTAAAGCGGTTCCAGCGCGGTTTTGAGGCGCGGTTCGAGCGCGTGCGCGGGGTCTACGGGGCGCTGCTGTCGCTTTGCATGCAGCGGCGGCCGCTGTTTCTGGCCGGCTTCCTCGGCTTTGTCGGACTGTCGTTCCTGCTCTTCCCGTATCTCGGGCGCAATTTCTTTCCGGCCGTCGATGCCGGCGCTATCCTGATGCATGTGCGCACCCAGGTCGGCACCCGCGTCGAGGAGAGCGCCGGCCAGTTCGCCGAGGTGCAGAAGGCGATCCGAAAAATCATTCCGCCTGATGAGATCGAGACGCTGGCCGACAATATCGGCATGCCGATCTCGGGCATCAACATGACCTACAACAACACCGGCGTGATCGGCCCGCAGGACGGCGACATCCAGATCAAGCTGAAGGAGGGCCACCACCCGACGGAGGAGTACGTCAGGGCATTGCGCGAAACCTTGCCGCGCGCCTTTCCGGGCTTGACCTTCGCGTTCCTGCCCGCCGACATCGTCAGCCAGATCCTGAATTTCGGCGCGCCGGCGCCGATCGACCTGCAGGTCCGCGGCGCCGACGTCAATGCGAATTTTGCCTATGCCGGCAAGCTGCTCGGCCAGATCCGCCGCATCCCCGGCGTTGCCGACGCGCGCATCCAGCAGTCGATCAGCAACCCGACCTTCAACATCGACGTCGATCGCACCCGCGCGCAATATGTCGGGCTGACCGAGCGCGACGTCACCAATTCGCTGGTGGTCAATCTCGCCGGCAGCTCGCAGGTGGCGCCTACCTATTTTCTTAATCCGGATAACGGGGTGTCCTATTCGATCGTGATGCAGACCCCGCAATTCCAGATCGATTCGCTGAACGCGCTGCAGACTCTGCCGATCACGGCCGCAAGCACGGCGATCCCGCCGATTCTTGGCGGCATTGCCAACATCTCGCGCGCGACCTCGAGCGCGGTGGTCTCGCAGTACGACATCCAGTCGATGGTGCAGATCTACGCCACCACGCAGGGGCGCGACCTCGGCGCGGTCGCCACCGACGTCCGCGCCCTCGTCACTGAGACCGCCAAGGAGGTGCCGAAGGGCAGCTCGGTGGTCCTGCTCGGCCAGGTGCAGACGATGTACGCGGCGTTCACCGGGCTCTTGTTCGGGTTGCTCGCGGCCGTGGTGCTGATCTATTTCCTGATCGTCGTGAATTTCCAGTCCTGGTCGGACCCCTTCGTCATCATCACGGCGCTGCCGGCCGCGCTCGCCGGCATCGTCTGGATGCTGTTTGCCACCCACACCACGCTGTCGGTGCCGGCGCTGACGGGTGCGATCATGTGCATGGGGGTGGCGACCGCCAACAGCGTGCTGGTGATTTCCTTCGCGCGCGAGCGCTACGCGGCGACGGGCGATCCCGTCACCGCCGCGATCGAGGCCGGCTTCGTGCGCTTCCGCCCGGTGCTGATGACCGCGCTTGCCATGATCATCGGCATGCTGCCGATGGCGCTGGCGCTGGGTGAGGGCGGCGAGCAGAACGCGCCGCTCGGCCGCGCCGTGATCGGCGGCCTGATCCTGGCGACGGTCGCAACCTTGATGTTCGTTCCCGTTGTCTTCAGCATGGTGCACAAGAGGATGGAGCCGCAGACGGAGATGCCGGGGGCCGCGCATGGCTGAGGAGCGCGTGACGGTCTCGGGACGCAAGCTCGCGCTGGTCGCCGTGACGGCCGGCGTGGCGCTGCTGCTCGTCGTCATCAGCGGCATCAGGGGGCGCGAGGAGAGCGAGGCAAAGCTCAGGCAATGGACCGATGAGCAGGCGATCCCGACCGTGGCCGTGGTCCGGCCGGACGCCAGGGCACTGCAGGCCAACATTGACCTGCCCGGGCGGCTGGAAGCCTACTACCGGGCGCCGATCTTCGCCCGGGTCAGCGGTTATCTGAAGACCTGGAGCGCCGACATCGGCGCCAAGGTGAACGCGGGCCAGGTGATCGCGGAGATCGAGGCGCCGGACCTCGACCAGCAATTGCTGCAGGCGCGCGCGGATCTGGCGAGCCAGGAGGCGAGCGCCAGCCTGTCGGAGGCGACGCTGGCCCGCCGCAAGACGCTGGTCGCGTCGAATTTCGTGTCGATGCAGGAGATCGACGAGCGCACCGCCGATCTCTCCAACAAGAGAGCCGCGGTGAAGGCCGGCCAGGCCAATGTGGAGCGGCTGGAGGCACTGGCCGGCTACAAGAAGATATCGGCGCCGTTCGATGGCGTCGTCACCGCGCGCGACACTGATCTCGGCGCGCTGATCAATGCCGGCGGGGGCTCGGGCCCGCCGATGTTCGTGATATCGGATATTTCGAAGCTGCGCGTCTACGTCAACGTGCCGCAGACCTATGTGCCGGCGATCAGGATGGGCGCCAAGGCTATCATCTCCGTGCCGGAATATCCGAACCGGACGTTTCCGGCCACCGTCGAAACCTCCTCGCAGTCGGTCGATGTCGCCTCGGGCACGACGCGGATGCAGCTCGCGCTCGACAATGCCGGCGGTGAGCTGCTGCCGGGCGGCTATGCCAGCGTGCGGCTCAATCTGCAGCGTGACAGCACGCCGCTGCATATCCCGGCGAGCGCCCTGATCTTCAATCAGAACGGCCTGCGCGTTGCAACCGTCGGCGCGGGCGACAAGGTGGTGTTCAAGACCGTAACGATCGCCCGCGATCTCGGCCGCGACATCGAGCTCGCATCGGGCCTGTCAGGCGATGATCGCGTCATCGTCGCGCCGCCGGACGGGCTTGCCGATGGCGACCCGGTGCACGTCGCCGGGGCCAAGGACAAGCCCGAGGCGATCTCCGCGCGACCGGATGGCAAGGGCTAGCCGACCTGCCACTCCGGCACGCCGTCCACGGCCATCGTGATGGCGCCAAGCGCGCCGACCGGCGTGCGCGCCATGTTCATGAGATGTGCCAGCGTCGCCGTGTCCGATGCGTTCACGCGCGCCAGTGTGCGCGCGTCCTGTTCGGTGCGCAGCATCACCACGCCGTGCTCGACGTCGCCGTTTTGGCGGAACAGCACGGTAAAGCTCTCGACCTTGCCTTTGCCGCTTGCGTCAGTCAGGAACGCCGGCACGGCGCGCTTGTTGCGATCAGCCTCCGCCTGCACGCTTGCATCTTGCGCGATCGCCCGGCGCGGCGCCTGCCGCGACACCACCAGCGCATGATGCTTGGTGACGAAACCGCCCTGGCCATAAAGCAGGCCGAGCTCGGCGCCGCCGCGTATTCTGCGGACCATGGCGCAGGCCGCATGCGTCATATAGCTGTTGAGCGGCGCGCCGAAGAAGGTCAGCCCGCCGGTCACCGTCGGCTGCACATCCGCGCCAAGACCCAGCGTCCGTCTTGCCATCTTCGGCACGCAGGGAAAGCAGCTATAGAGCTCGATCGCGTCGAAGGCGTCGCCGCCGGCGAGATCGCGCACGGCGTTCAGCACCGCATTTTGCGGATGGCTCTCGTAAAACTGGTCGCGGACCAGATAGTCGCGCGGTTCCTCGGCAAAGGCGCCGCCGAGCGGATAGACCAGCCGGTCTTCGGCTAGTCCCGCCGCCCGCGCGCGGGCGAGGCTGGTGAGCAGCACCGCCGCGCCCATGTTGACTGAGGGATTGGCGACCATCAGTTTTGTGTAGGGCCAGGCGATCAGCCGGTTGTCCGGCGAGGGCGTCGTGATCTCGTCAGGCGCGACGCGCCGCTTCAGCCAGGCATTGGGATTCTCTGCCGCCGCATCCGAATAGCGCGACCACAATGCGCCGGATTCAGCCATCGCCTCGCGGGGTGTCTGGCCCCAATGCGCCGATGTCGCGGCCTCGTAGAACGGATAGACGGTGACCGGACGGAACACGCCGAGCTTGACCGCCAGCGGTTTCTGGAACGCCGCGCCGCGCTTCGGCTCCTCGACGTCATGGGCGAACGGCGTCCACGGCAAGGCAACGCCAGCACGCCCCGCCTTGGTCGCAGTCGATTGCGCCTCGGCGCCGCAGACGGCCGCGACCGCGCATTCGCCGCGCGCGATGCGCTGCGCCGCCTCGTGGATGGTGCGGATCGGGCTCTCGCCACCGACCGGGCCATAGTAGCAATGTGCGGGGCTGATCCCGAGGCGGAGGGCCAGAAGCTGCTCCGGATCGCGGTAGCGCCAGCTCAAAAAATTGACCACGTCGAGCGAGCAGAGTTCCTGCAGCAGGCTCGCGCCGCTGTCGGCCTCCGCGCCACGCAGCGCCTGTTCGAGGAGGTCGAGAGGTTCGAGCCCGGCGGCAATGTCGGTCGGCCGATCGACGATCTCGCCGACACCGACGATGACGGGAATGCGGTGATCTGGAAGGTTTGAATTTGCCATCGGTCCTGTATCACAATCTGAACTGGTAACCCCTTATCCTGAGAAGCGGCGTCTTCGCCGCGTCTCGAAGGATGAGGCCAAGGTCCGGGCCTCATGGTTCACCGAGCGATGCGAAGCATCGTCCGGAGACGCGCGCAAGAGCACGCTCCTCACCATGAGGGTCTTCTACTCCTCCACCAGCGCATTCATGTGCGCGACCGCCTCCAGAAAATCCTCCTTGAATTCCTGCACCACGCTGCCGGCCGACTTAACGCTGTCGATCAGCCCGACGCCCTGGCCGACAAAGTATGACACGAGATCCCGCGCTTTCGGGTTGCCGGCGGCCGCCGCGCGGTCGATGGCATGGAAGGCGTCGCGGCTGATGATGCTCTGCAGCGGCATCGGCAAGGCGCCGGGACTGTCGGGGCCGCGGTCCCAGGCGTCGGTCCAGACCGAGCGGAGCTGCCGCGCCGGCTTTCCGGTGCGTCCTTTCGAGCGGACCGCATCGCGCGAGGAGGCGGCAATCATCTTCTCGCGAAAAATCTCCGACGTCTCGGATTCGACGGTCGCAAGCCACACCGAGCCGGTCCAGGCGCCGGCCGCGCCCATTGCCATGCAGGCCGCCATCTGCCGTCCGGTCATGATGCCGCCCGCCGCCAGCACCGGCACGTCGCGGACAGGCTTGATCGCCTTGATCACCTCGGGCACCAGCACCATGGTGGACACTTCGCCGCAATGGCCGCCGGCTTCCGTGCCTTGCACCACGAGAATGTCGACGCCGGCCGCGACCTGGCGAAGCGCATGCTCCTTGGCGCCGACCAGCGCCGCGACCGGCACGCCGTGCTTCTTGCCCATGTCGATCATCTGCTTCGGCGGCACGCCGAGTGCGTTCGCGATCAGCCTGATGGGATGGCGGAAGGACACCTTTAGCATCTCGAGCGCCCACGCGGGATCGAAGGGCTGGGCTTGGTTGTCGGCGACCGGCGGCGCCGCAAGCTCGATGTCGTATCTCTTCAGCAGGTTTCGGGTGAAGTCGCGATGCGCCTCTGGCACGCGCGCCTCCAGGCTCTTCCAGGTGACGTTGGTCTCGCCCGCGGTCGACATGTTTTCCGGGATCAGCACGTCGACGCCATAGGGCTTGCCGCCGACATGGTCGTCGATCCATTTCAATTCCTGCTCGATCGTGTCGGGCGAATGCGCGGTCGCGCCCAGCACGCCAAAACCGCCGGCACGGCTGACCGCGGCCACCACGTCGCGGCAATGGCTGAAGGCGAACAGGGGAAACTCGATGTCCAGCATGTTGCAAACAGGCGATTTCATCGGCTCACTCCCTCGCAGCGGTTTCATCCCTGCTGCTCAGCACGGCAAAGGCGCGCGTCACGCTAGCCCATCGCGGAGCGCCGAGCCAATCCCGTTTCGGCCCGATGATCTTGTGCGCAGGCGCCGGGACTATCGTGCATTCCGCGTTGTAAAATAAAGGCGAGGAATCGTAGGATCGGCAAAGGCGCTTGCGCCGTGCCCGCCACCACGAATCTTGATCTTGGCTGGTGGGCTCGCCTCGCTTAGTTAGTTTAGCCCACCCTACGATCGGCATGGACGGGGGTCCTCATGATCGATGCGAGTGATATGCTGGCGACGGGCGCTGCGGCGACCGTGATGGCCGCGGCGTCCCACGCGCTTGCGCAGGACACCCATCAGCAAGACAGCAATCAGAAAGGAGCCGCCATGAGCTTCTACGAGAAAGGCCCCGTCCACATCCATTTCGAGGAAACCGGCACCGGCTTTCCGCTCCTGGTCATTCCCGGCGGCGGATTGAACTCGACGATCGCGGCGCTGTCAGGGGAGAGCCACCCGTTTGATCCAATCGCGACCTTCAAGGGCGAATACCGCTGCATCGCTGCCGACCTGCGCAACGCGGGTGGCGGGCAGTCCATCGGTCCTCTGGAAGTGGACCGGCCCTGGGATGCCCATACCGACGACCATCTCGGCGTGATGGACCATCTCGGGATCGACCGCTTCATGGTGCTGGGCTTCTGCATCGGCGGTCCCTTCATCTGGAATCTGCTCAAGCGCGCGCCGGATCGCATTGTCGCCGCCGTGCTGGCGCAGCCCTCGGGTTCGCGGCCCGAGATGCGCGACCTGTTCTTCGACAACAACATGAAGGGCTGGGGGGCGGAGCTCGTCAAGCGGCGG
>Ga0070709_10001284_pt1 | contig 13718 bp, 8 predicted proteins | sample LARL51metaG_FD_65449 | JGI IMG/M metagenome (GOLD analysis project Ga0070709, IMG submission 65449) | Corn, switchgrass and miscanthus rhizosphere microbial communities from Kellogg Biological Station, Michigan, USA - LAR L5-1 metaG | ecosystem: Host-associated > Plants > Roots > Rhizosphere ...
TCCGCCTTCCTCGTTGCTGTGCGAATCAGTTCTGCTGAGAGGTCGTGCCGGGCCGGTCGCGCGGGCCCGCGCCGGCTGGAGCGTTTTGAAGCGAAGTGGGCACCGGTTCGCATGAAGAAAACGCGTCAAAACGAGAATCTAGAGCCTCCGTTCCGATGCAATCGGAACGGAAAAGGCGCTAGGCCGTTGCGGCGCGCTGGTCTTCCCGAGGCTCGTCGAGCGCGGTGCGAATCATCCGCGCCATATCGGTCTTGCGATACGGCTTGACCAGCAACAGCACCCCGGAATCCAGCCTGCCATGATGAATGATGGCATTCTCGGTATAGCCTGAGGTGTACAGCACCTTGATATCGGGCCGGGTGCGCCTGACCTCGCAGGCCAGCTGGCGGCCGTTCATGGCACCGGGCATGATGATGTCGGTGAACAGCAGGTCGATCGGGTGACCTTCCTCGATGATGGCGAGCGCCTCCGTGGCGTTGGCGGCTTCCAGCGTCACATAGCCGAGGGATCGTAGCTGGGTCAGCGCGTGATCGCGCACCAGGCGATCGTCCTCCACCACGAGGATCGTCTCCATGCCGCCTTCGACGACGGGGATTGCCGCGGTCTCCGCCGCGAGCTGGCCGCCATTGCCTCCCGGCGGCAGGTACATCTTGATCGTGGTGCCGTGGCCTTCCTCGCTGTAGATCTTGATGTGTCCGGCTGACTGCTTGATGAAGCCGTAGACCATGGAAAGGCCGAGCCCGGTGCCTTTGCCCGGCCCCTTCGAGGTGAAGAACGGGTCGAACACCCGGTCGACGATGGACGACGGGATGCCGTTTCCGGTGTCGCTCACCGCGATCAGCGCGTAGCGGCCGGGCCGCACGTCGTCGTGCCTCGCGGCATAGATCTCGTCGAGATAGGTCCAGCCGGTCTCCAGGATCAGCCGGCCGCCGTCCGGCATGGCGTCGCGCGAGTTGAGGGTCAGATTGAGGATGGCGGTGGCGAGTTGATTCGGGTCGACCGTCGCCATGCAGGCCGTATCGTCGAAGATGGTCTGGATCTCGATCTGTTCGCCGAGCGTCGGCCGCAGCAGTTTGACCGTGTCCATGATCATCGTGTTGATGTCGATTTCCCGCGGCTGTAGCGGCTGCCGGCGCGCGAAGGCGAGCAAATGCTGGGTGAGGTCGGCGCCGCGCGCCGCCGCCTCGTCGATCATCTTGGTGATGGCGACGAGCTGCGGCTCGCGCGCCACCGCGGTCGCCAGGATCTCGATGGTGCCGGTGATCACGGTCAGGATGTTGTTGAAGTCGTGGGCGATGCCGCCGGTGAGCTGGCCGATCGCTTCCATCTTCTCGGCCTGGCGGATGCGCTCCTCGGCCGCGATCTTGTCGGTCAGGTCGCGGAAGAAGCCGTTGAAGACGATGCCGCTCCGCGTCGACAGCGCCGTGACGCTGACCTCGGCCCGAAACTCCTTGCCGCCGCGCCGCCGCACCATGATCTCGCGGCGCCGCTGCAGCGCCGCGTTCCGCCCGGAATGCAGGAAGAGCTGCAGGCCTTCCTTGACGAACTGGTGGTCGGGTCCCACGACCAGGAGATCGACGACGTCCTTGCCGAGAATGTCATCGCGGCGCCAGCCGAACAGCCGTTCGGCCTGCGAATTCCAGTTCAGGATGCAGCCGCGTTCGTCGACCTGGACGAATGCATCGAGCGCGGTCTCGATGATGTTGCGCGCCAGCTGCTCGCTTTCGTGCAGGGTTTCCTGGGCGAGCCGGCTTTCGGTCATGTCACGGCCGGTGAAGAAGTGCCGCTGCACCGGCTCGGACCAGGTCGCCATCCATGACAGCGTCACCGCCCGTCCGTCCCTGTGCAGGAAGCGCGTGTCGTAGGTCCGCGTCTTGCGCCCGAGGCGCGCGGCCCGCAGTGCCTTGCGGGCATAGTCGAGGTCGTCGGGATCCACGAAGTCGCTGGTGTTGCGGCCGACCATGTCGTCCGGCAAGTACCCGAGGATCGCTTCGGAGCTCGGACTGACCTGGACCAGCAGCCCGTCGGAATCGGTGACCAGGATCAGGTCCTGCGAGGTCTCGAAGATGCGCCGCCGCTCCTCGGTCTGCTGGCGCAGCGCGTGTTCGGTCTTCTTCCGTTCAGAGATGTCGCGGGCGATCTTCGAGATGCCGATGATCCGGCCCGACGAGGTCTTGATCGGCGAAATCGACAGCGAGACCTCGATCGTGCTGCCGTCCTTGCGCCGCCGGACGGTCTCCTCGTGCTGGATGCGCTCGCCGCGGCCGGCCTTCGCGAGAATGTCCTGGGTCTCGCCCGGACGGTCGGGCGGATCGATCAGGTCGATGTTCCGGCCAACGGCTTCCTCGGCCGAATAGCCGAACATCTGCACGGCGGCCGGATTCCAGCCGGTGATGGTGCCGTCAAGCGACTGGGTGACGATGGCGTCGTTGGAGGATTCGACCGCGGCGCTATAGAGCCGTTCGCGGGCGGCGAAATGGTCGCGCGCGGCCTCGGTCAGATAATGCTGCTGCACCTCGCGTTCGAGCTCGGCGGTCTTGGCCCGCACCTCGCTGATCACGCGGGCGAACGCCCGGGCCAGCACGCCGGTCTCACCGACGGCATCGACGGGGATCGCGATCTGATCGTTGCGGGCGAGGCCTTCGACCGCCGCCGTCAGCTGGTTGATCGGCCGCGTCAGCGATTTGGCGACCGCGAGCGCGAGCACGGCCGCGCACAGCATCGCGATCAGCCCGATCACCATCGTGGTGTTCCTGACCTCGATCGCCGCGCGCATCAGCAGCGCGTTCGGTACGATCTCGATGATGCCAATCCACTCGCTTCCCGCCAGCAGCGCCGGCGCCAGCACCTCTCCGGAAGGGCGTCCATCGTCATCCTTGGCGACCAGCGCGACACTGTGCGTCGTGTCCGCGACCGAGGCGAGGGCCGGAAAGTCGCTTCGCCAGCTCGCGGGCGTGCCGAGCTGCGCGCCGAATTCGCGGCTTGCGTCGGGATGAACGAGATAGTCGCCACGCGCGTTGACGATGTAGAGCTGCTCGCCGGGGCGCACCGATGCGCGTGCGCGCTCGAAGGCGGGCCGCATGTCGATGTCGACGATCAGGATGCCGAACGGCGTCGCATCGCCACCGAAATAGATCGGCGTCGCGACGCGCATGGTCGGCACATGCGACGCGGCCTGGGCCCCGTTGTCCGTGCCGAGATCGACAGGAGACACATAGAACTCGCCCGGACGCAGGCGCATGGTTTCCTTGAAATAGTCTTGCTCGCCGACCGCTTGCAACTCCGCGTCCCGGACCACGCGTGCGGCGCCGTCCGGCCCCGACCGGTCGATGCGCACGGTCTCGCGCGGGCCGCCCTCGCCGCGGATGAAGCGGAACGCCGCATAGGCGGGCTTCGCCTGGACGACGGCGAGAAAGCGGCTGGCGATCCGCGTGCGCCAGACGTCGACGGGCACGCCGTCGGGGTCGACCCCGCCGGCACGGCTGGCGCGGATCACGGCGAGGAAGCCGGGGGCATCGTGGAAGCTCGCGATATCGGTGCGAGCACTGGCGACATAGGATTCGATTTCAGCGGCCACCAGCCGTGCGTGGGTCTCGATGCGGTCGAGCACCCGCGGCGGCATCACCCGCTCCAGGCTGCGGTAGCTGAACCAGCCGACCGAGAAGGTTGCCGCTGCAACCAGCAGGATCATCGCGATCGCAAGGCGCGTCGTCAAAGTCATGCCGGCAACGGGACGGCCGTCCCGTGCCGGCGCGCGACCGGCTGGCAGCGGCAGGGTTGTTTCGGCGTCAGGTGCCAGTTGCTGCATTGCCATCCGGAGCGAATAATGACACCGGTGGTGTCGCGGCCGCAAGGCAGCTTGCGACCGTCGCCAACAGGGTTGCGGGTTTGAACGGCTTGGGAAGACTGCAGACGGCGCCCAGCTTGGTCGCCATCCCGAGATAATCGGGTTCCGGCGCGAGATCCGGCGCAAATGGGCGGCCCGAGATCACGATGATCGGCATTTTCGGCTGCCTGCGGTGTATCAGCCGCATGGTTTCCAGCCCGTCCATTCCCGGCATGAATACATCGAGGAACAGGAGATCGAACTGTTCCGTCGCGAACGCCGCCAGCCCCTCGCGGCCGTCGTTCGCCACGGCGACGCTGTGGCCCTCCCGCTCCAGCAGCAGCCGTATCGTCGACTGAACGCCCGGGTCGTCGTCGATGATGAGAATCCTGGCCAATGCGCACGTCTCCGAATAGGGCGGAATCAAGACCAACGGCTGGTTGTAAAGCTTTTGCCCAATTTCGTCTCTGCTGCAAGCGCCGGGGTACCGGCGCGTGATGTGGCCTCGTTAAAAACCAGTTACTCAAACGAGCCTTATGCACGACAGCGTGTAGAACAGCGGCCCACGAGCCGTTCGGATTTGAGGCCGAAATGCGGCAGTGTCGAGATTTGAACACACGTCGTAGTTGCATCAATACCATGCCTCACCACCGATTAAAACGGTAATTGCACGGGCTGGCCAGCATACTGATGGAGGTCGGGATCATACGGTGGCATGTGGCGAGGGCCGGCCGGCTCGGCGGCGCCTGACCCGGCGCGCTCACTTGAGCGGGCGGAAAAGCGCGGGTCGCGAGACTTGCGAGCAGCCGCGCGAAGGTGCGCCCGCGCTTGATCGCTGGGGACTGTCTGTGACATGACCTAACTCCCAAAAGAGCAGGTGCATGGATGGCGGTCGATCTCCCCAAGACAAAAAGCCCCGGCGAGCTGCGCAGCGCGCGCTGGTTCGCCCCCGACGACCTCCGCTCCTTCGGCCATCGCTCGCGCACCATGCAGATGGGTTATGCGCCTGAGGAGTGGAAGGACCGCCCGGTCATCGCGATCGTCAACACCTGGTCGGATGCGCAGCCCTGCCACATGCATTTCAGGAGCCGGGTCGACGACGTCAAGCGCGGGGTGCTGATGGCCGGCGGCTTTCCGCTGGAATTGCCGGCGCTGTCGCTGTCGGAATCGCTGCTGAAGCCGACCACGATGCTCTACCGCAATCTGCTCGCGATGGATGCCGAGGAGCTGCTGCGCTGCCATCCCGTCGACGGCGTCGTGCTGATGGGCGGCTGCGACAAGACCACGCCGGCGCTGCTGCTGGGCGCGACCAGCATGAACATTCCGGCGATCTATCTGCCGGCCGGCCCGATGCTGCGCGGCAACTGGAAGGGCAGGACGCTGGGTTCGGGCTCGGACGCCTGGAAATACTGGGACGAGCGGCGCGCCGGAAAAATTTCCGACAAGGACTGGGTCGACATGGAGGCCGGCATCGCCCGCAGCTACGGCACCTGCATGACCATGGGCACGGCCTCCACGATGACCGCGATCGCGGAGGCGATCGGGATGACCTTGCCGGGCGCGTCCTCGATTCCTGCGGCCGACGCCGGTCACATCCGCATGGCGTCCGAATGCGGCCGCCGCATCGTCGAGATGGTGTGGGAAGACCTGACGCCCCAGCGGATCCAGACCCGCAAAGCTTTTGAGAACGCGATCGCGGTCGCGATGGCGATGGGCTGTTCGACCAATGCGATCATCCACGTGATCGCGCAGGCGCGCCGCGCCGGCCAGGACATCTCGCTGGAGGATTTCGAGGTCGCCAGCCGCAAGGTGCCTGTCATCGCCAATGTGCGGCCGAGCGGCGATGCCTATCTGATGGAGGATTTCTTCTATGCCGGCGGACTGCCCGGCCTGATGAGCCGCATCCGCGCGCATCTGCATCTCGATTGCCTCACCGTGACCGGCAAGCCGCTCGGCGACAACATCGCCGATGCCGCTGTCTATAACGATGACGTCATCCGAACGGTCGCCGATCCGATCTACGCGGAGGGTGCGCTGGCGGTGCTCAAGGGCAATCTCGCCCCCGATGGCTGCGTCATCAAGCCGTCGGCCTGCGATCCCCGCTTCCTCAAGCACACCGGGCCGGCGCTGGTGTTCGACGATTATCCATCGATGAAAAAGGCGATCGACGATCCCGATCTCGACGTCACGGCCGATCACGTGCTGATCCTGCGCAATGCCGGGCCGCAGGGCGGTCCCGGCATGCCGGAATGGGGCATGCTGCCGATCCCGACAAAGCTCGTCAAACAGGGCGTGCGCGACATGGTGCGGCTGTCGGATGCGCGCATGAGCGGCACGAGCTATGGCGCCTGCATCCTGCATGTTGCGCCGGAGGCCTATATCGGCGGGCCCCTGGCGCTGGTGCGGAACGGCGACCGCATCACGCTCGACGTTGCCGCGCGCACGATCGATCTCGATGTGGGGGAAGAAGAACTCGCGCGCCGCCGTGCCGCGTGGAAGGCGCCGGAGCGCCGCTTCGAGCGCGGCTATGGCTGGATGTTCACGCGCCACATCCGCCAGGCCAACGAAGGCTGCGATTTCGATTTCCTCGAAACCGGCTTCGGCGCGCCGGTGGAAGAACCGGTGATTTATTGAGTCCAGGTCGTTCCGGGGCGAGGCGCAGCATCGAACCCGGAACCTCGAGATTTTCAGGTGCGCAATTGCGCACCGCAGTTCGGCTCTGCGAGCCGCCCCGGAATGACTGCGAAATAGCGAAGGACAAATGTCAAAACTCAGCGATGCCACACGCGACAAGCTAAGAACCGTTTCCACCGCAACGGTTGCGACCGCGCTGTTCAAGCGCGGCTTTCGCATCCAGTGCATTCAGGACGTGCACCCCTTGAGCCCCGACCAGCCGACCATGGTGGGCGAGGCGTTCACGCTGCGCTACATGCCGGCGCGCGAGGACCTCAACAAGATCGAGGTTTTTCGCGACCGCGCCCATCCGCAGCGCAAGGCGGTCGAGGATTGCCCGCCGGGCTGCGTGCTGGTGATGGACAGCCGCAAGGACGCGCGCGCCGCGTCCGCCGGTGCGATCCTGGTGTCGCGGCTGCACCAGCGCGGCGTCGCCGGTGTCGTGACCGACGGCGGCTTTCGCGACTCGGCTGAGATCGCAAAGCTCGGCATACCGGCCTTTCATCACCGCCCCTCCGCGCCGACCAATCTCACCCTGCACCATGCGATCGAGATCAACGGGCCGATCGCCTGCGGCGATGCACCGGTGTTTCCCGGCGATGTCATCCTCGGCGACAGCGACGGCGTCATCGTCATCCCCGCGCACCTCGCCGACGAGATCGCCGACGAGACCTTTGAGATGACCGCGTTCGAGGATTTCGTCGCGGAGGAGGTCGCCAAGGGCCGCTCCATCGTCGGCCTCTATCCCGCGACCGATGAGCAGACGCTGACGGATTTCGCCGCGTGGCGGAAGAAGACGGGGCGATAGCTCTCGCCCAAAATGACCATGTCGTCCCGGACAAGCCAGCGCTAGCGGCGTGCCGCTATCGCTCGCGCCGATCCGGGACCATAACCCGGTTGACCGGTGGAGGCCCGCGCCGATAGTCTTGCGACATCAATTTCCCGGGCATTCGGCATGAAGGTGTCATCCGGCTCATCGCAGCCGCTCGCAGTGCGCGCGACAGTCGTTGTGGCACTCATGCTCGGCGCCTCGACTGGTGCCGAGAGCGGCGCGACGGCCGCTGGGCAAGGTGTTTCCAATGCGGTGCAGGGCTTTTCGCAAAACCGCGATCTGCCGATCACGATCGAGGCCGCTGTGCTCGAAATCCGCGACAAGAAGAAGCAGGCGACCTTTTCCGGCAATGTGAAGGTGGTGCAGGGCGACACCACGATGACATCGAAGTCGCTGCTCGTGTTCTATGACTCTGACGGCAAGAATCAGCCGATCGCACGCAGCCAGCGTCCCGGCGACCGCAACGGTGCGGCCGTCTTGCCTCCGATGCAGCCAGCGCCTCCAGGACCCGGTGGCAGCTCGTCGATCCGGCGGTTAGAAGCTCGGAGCCACGTGGTGGTGACGCAGAAGGATCAGATCGTCACCGGCGAGAAGGCCGTGTTCGATACCACGACGAACCTGATCACGATGCTGGGCGGCGTCGTGCTGACCCAGTGCAACAACGTCCTGCGCGGCGACCGGCTTCTGGTCGATATGACCACCGGTGTTTCGCATATCGAAATGGACCATGGAAAGGTCCAGGGGCTGCTCGAGCAGTCGGCTCCAGGCTGCGGCCAGCACGAGCCGGCACCGAAGGCCCGTAACTGACGAGCCGACGCTGACGGATTCTCACGGCGTGCCGGAAGGCGGTGGGATGACAGCTCAACGATATCCACTGTCGTCCCGGACAAGCGAGCGATAGCGGCGTGCCGCTATCGCTCGCGCCGATCCGGGACCCATAACCCCCGGGAAGACGCGGTTGCGAAGGTCGTCTCCCAGATGAGTTTCACGGATAAATTCCGCTGTATGGGTCCCCGCTTTCGCGGGGACGACAGTCTTCGCTTTTGCCTGCATCGCGATCAGAGCAGGCAGGTTCGTGCTGCTGGGAGCGGCTACACCTCGCTCTTCTCCGCCAGCCCCACCGCCCACAGCGCAAACGCATAGACGATCGCGACCTCGTCGAGCCGGTTGAAGCGTCCGGAGGCGCCGCCATGGCCGGCGCCCATGTTGGTGCGCAGCATCACCGGGCCGCCACCGCTCATGGTCGCACGCAGCCGTGCGATCCACTTTGCCGGCTCCCAGTAAGTCACCCTGGGATCAGTGAGTCCCGCCATCGCGAGGATGGCCGGATAGGGCTTTGCTGCGACATTGTCGTAAGGCGAATAGGACAGGATGGTACGAAAATCCTTTTCGCTCTCGATCGGGTTGCCCCATTCGGGCCATTCCGGCGGCGTCAGCGGCAGGGAGTCGTCGAGCATGGTGTTGAGCACGTCGACGAACGGCACCTCGGCGACGATGCCGGAAAACAAGTCGCCCGCGCGGTTGGCGACCGCGCCCATCAGCATGCCGCCGGCGCTGCCGCCATGGCCGACGATGCGCTTGGCGCTGGTGTACTTCGTCTCGATCAGCGCGCGGGCGCAGGCCGAAAAATCGTCAAAGCTGTTGGTCTTCTTCTCGCGCTTGCCGTCGAGATACCAGCCCCAGCCCTTGTCGGTGCCGCCGCGGATATGGGCGATGGCATAGACGAAGCCGCGATCGACCAGCGACAGCCGGCTCGCATTGAACGAGGCCGGCATCGCGTGGCCATACGAGCCGTAGCCATAGAGCAGCAGCGGCGCGCGGCCGTCCTGCTTGAAATCGCGCCGATGCAGCAGCGAGATCGGCACCTCCGCGCCGTCCTCGGCGCGCGCCATGATGCGGGTCGTGACGTAGTCGGCCGCATTGTGTCCGGACGGAATCTCCTGGCGCTTGCGTAAGGTCCGCGTCCGCGCCGCCATGTCATAGTCGTAGACTTCCGATGGCGTCGTCATCGACGAATAGGAGAAGCGCAGGCTTTTGGTGTCGAATTCGTATCCGCCCATCGCATCCAGCGAATATGCCGTCTCGTCGAACGCGATCGCATGCTCCTCGCCGCTCGCAAGGTCACGGATGATGATCGACGGCAGCGCATTGGCGCGCTCGAGCCGCACCATGTGCCCGGAATAGAGATCGTGATCGATGACGTAGATGCCGGCGCGATGCGGGATCAGGTCGCGCCAGTTGGCGCGCTCCGGCGCCGCGAGCGGCGCGGTCACGATCTTGAAGTCGATGGCGTCGTCGGCATTGGTCAGGATGAACAGTTCGTCGCCGCGGTCGGCGAGCGAATACTGGACGCCCATCTCGCGCGCCGCGACGAGGCGCGGCGGCGTGTCCGGCGCGGCCAGATCAATCAACCGCTGTTCCGATGTCTCGTGATCGCCGCCGGCAATCACGCAGAAACGGCCGGACGTGCTTTCGTGAATGTGGGTGAACCAGCCGGCATCCTGCTCCTCATGGATCAGCACATCGTCGGCCTGCGGCGTGCCGAGGCGGTGGCGCCACACCTGCATCGGGCGATGGTTGTCGTCGAGCTTGACGTAGAAGAAGCTTTTGCAATCCGTGGCCCACACCACGCCGCCGTCGGTTTCCTCGACCACGTCGTCGAGGTCGCGTCCACCATCCCATTCGCGCACGCGGATCGAAAAATATTCCGAGCCCTTGATGTCGGCGCTCCAGGCGACCAGCCGGTGATCGGGCGAATGGCGGCTGCCGCCGAACTTGAAATAGGCGTGGTCCCTGGCGAGCGCGTCGCCGTCGAGCACGATGGTTTCCGCGCCGCCGCCGCGCGGCATGCGGCCGAACATTTCGTGCTGGCCGCCCTCGCGATACTTCCGGAAATAGGCGAACGGACCGTCCGGCGACGGCACGCTGGAATCGTCCTCCTTGATACGGCCGCGCATCTCGGCGACGAGTTTCTTCTGCAGCGGCGCGGTGTGGCCGAGCAGGCTTTCGGTGTAGGCATTCTCGGCCTCGAGATGCCCGCGGATGTCCGGATCGAGCACAGAGGGATCGCGCAGCACCTCCTGCCAGTTTTCATCCTTCAGCCAGGCATAGTCGTCGGTGACGGTAATCCCATGCGTGGTGAACGAATGCGCGCGGCGCGGCGCAACCGGGGGAGCGGCGGTTGTGTCCAAAACATCAGTCACTTATGGGATCCTCGGGTCAAGCGATGGGGCCCCGGACATATGGGCCGAAAATGGCAAAATGCCATAAGGGCTTGAAAGGGGATTCCGGTATTTCCGCCTGGCTCCGTCATTGCGAGCGAAGCGAAGCAATCCCGAGATGCTGCCGCGGGGACAGTCTGGATTGCTTCGGCGCCCATGGCGCCTCGCAATGACGGCAGAGGGGGGATTAGCTGTTGCGCAGCCTTGCGCCGGCGTTCGCGCCGAACATCGGGATGCGGTTCACCGCCAGCACCACGGCGAAGGTGATGACCAGCATCGCGATGCCGAGCACCGCGATCGCGGCGAGATCGCCGCTCTCGTTGAGGTCGTAGATCAGGACCGAGAGCACCTTGGTCTGCGAGGTGAACAGCACGATCGCGGCTGACAGTTCGCGCATCACGCCGATGAAGATGAAGCACCAGGTCGCGATCACGCCGGTGCGCAGCAGCGGCGCCGTAATCTGCCACAGCGAGGTCAGCCGGCTCGCGCCGAGGATGCGGCTCGCTTCCTCCAGCTCCGGATGGATGGTGGCGAACGCCGCCTGCAGCTGCTGATAGGCGGTGGGCAGGTTGATGGTCAAAAATGCGATCAGGAGAATCCACAGCGTGCCGTAGAGCACGAAGGGCGGCCGCGTGTAGCTCAGAAACAGGCCGACGCCGAGCACGATGCCGGGCACCGCGACCGGTGCGGTGGCGAGAAAGCCGAGGATGCGCGAGCCCACGATCAGCCGCCGCGTCGTGACATAGGCGATGACGAGCGCGAGGATCGTGCCGATGGTCGCGGTGGCCGTGCCCAGGATCACCGTGTTCTTCAGCACGAGAGCGGTGGCGGAGAGCTCGGTGAACACGAAGACGAGGTTGTGTAGCGTCAGCGTCGAGGGCGTCACGAAGGTGGTTGCATTCGGCGACAGCGCGGCGTTGAGCAGCGCGAGATAAGGCAGGAACACCGGGTTGAGCAGCACGATGAGGCAGAACGCAAGCGCCGCCCAGCGCCAGCCCTTCAATTCGACGCGGCGTGGCGGGCCATATTTGCCGCCCACCACCGAATAGCTACGACGGCCGAGCAGCGCCTTCTGCGCCTGCAGCAGCAGAATGGTGAGCACGAGCAGCGGCACCGCGGCGGCGGCCGCGAGCTCCAGTTTGGGCGGGTACTGGAACAGGCTCCAGATTTTCGTCGTCATGGTGTGGAAGCCGGCGGGCAGCGCCAGGATCGCCGGCGAGCCGAACAGTGTCATCGCCTGCAGGAAGGCGATCAGCGCGCCCGCGACCAGCGCCGGCAGCGCCAGCGGAATGGTGATGCGCCGCGCCGTGGTCCAGGCTTTTGCGCCGAGAATCGCGGAGGCGTCTTCCAGTTCGCCCGGCATGGTGTCGAGCGCGTTCGCGACCAGCACGAACACGAACGGAAAGGTGTAGCAGGAGATCACGAAGATCACGCCCGGCAGCGAATAGATGTCGAACAGATGGGCGTCCGGCTCGGCTGACACGAGCGCGCGAAAAAGCTGGTTGAGCAGGCCCGAGTTCGGTGCGGCGAGCAGCTCCCAGGCCACCGCGCCGAGAAACGGCGGCGTCACGAACGAGGCGGTCACCAGCGCGCGGATGGTCTGCCGTCCCGGCATGTCGCTGCGCGACACCAGCCAGCCGATCGGCGCCGCGACCACGCAGCAGATCGCGGCCGAGGTGACCGCGATGATCGCGGTGGTCAGCAGCGGATCGAGGAAGTCGGGATCGGAAAACAGCGTGACGAAATTCTGCAGCGTAAAGTGCCGCGCCTTATCGGTGAAGCTGTAGACTGCCAGCCACGACAGCGGCAGCAGGATGAGCACGGCCAGCACCAGCGCCACCAGCCACAGCACGGGCCGTGTGAGGTCGATGCGGGGCTTATGAATGGCAGCATCGGCTGCGATTGTCGTGCTATCCACGCGTCATCCCTATCCCATCATCCAGAGGAGCGGCATCTTCGCGTCTCGAAGGATGAGGCGCGGAAATCCACATCGGGGCCTCATGGTTCGAGACGCGCGCAAGAGCGCGCTCTCACCATGAGGGTCATACCTTGAACAGTTTTGCATAGCGCGTCTTGATCTCCTCGCTCATCGCCTCCATCGCGGCCGGGTCTTCCTTCATCAATTTGATCTCGGAAAGCTTGCGCCGGCCGGGCTTCGAGGTGACCTGGGCATGCACGGAATATTGCGCGGTGAAATCGGTGAAGAACTGCTGCGTCTCGCGCGTGTGCAGCCAGGCCTGGAACAGTTTTGCCGCATTCGGATGCGGCGCGCTGGCAAAAATCCCGGTCGGGCCGGAAATCGTCGGTGCGCCCTCGGTCGGGTACACCGGCTCGACCGGCTGGCCTGCTTCCTTCAAGAGCACGATGCCATACTCATTGCCGTCGGCCATCACGGCGCGTTCGCCGAGCTGCAGCTTTTTCGGCGGGTCGGTCGACGACTGAACCTGCATCACGCGCTGTTTTGCGAGCTTCTCAAAATAGTCCCAGCCGAGCTCGCGCACCATCTGGTAGGTCGCGGTCATGATGGTGCCGCTATAGGCAGGATGGCCTTTCACCATCTTGCCGGCCCATCTGGGATCGAGCAGATCGGCAAAATTTTTCGGCGCCTCCTCGGCCTTCACCAGATTGGTGTTGTAGGCGATCGACGACAGCCACAGGCGCGAGGTCGCGAACAGGCCGTCGCCATCGCGATAGATTGCCGGAAAATGTCTTGCCACGTCCTCGGGCACGAACGGCATCAGCCAGCCATTCTTCTTCCAGGGAATGAAATGCGAGGCGTCGGACGAATTGATGACGTCGCAGGCAAAAATGCCGGAGGAAAATTCCTGGCTGATGCGCTGGAACAGCCGCTCGGAGCCGGAGCGCTCGATCTGGATCGCGACGCCGCCATAGGCGGCCTCAAACGCCTTGCCGAGCTTTTCGCCGACCGGCAGGTCCATCGACGAATAGAGCACGACCGTGCCCTCCTTTTTCGCCGCTGCGATCAACTCCGGCGTGATCGTCTCGGCGGGCGGCGCGGCGGCCCGCAGCGGCGCCGCAAAGACCGTTGCGGCGAGCGCGGCCGAGCCCCTCATGATGTCGCGCAGGCTCGGCCGTGTTCGCGTCATGGCATGCTCTTTCTCATCGCGCCAGCGCGCGGCAGCGCTCGGGCGGCAGCGTCAGAAAA